>Ga0302196_10005565_pt1 | contig 11266 bp, 2 predicted proteins | sample II_Bog_N1_3_FD_198794 | JGI IMG/M metagenome (GOLD analysis project Ga0302196, IMG submission 198794) | Peat permafrost microbial communities from Stordalen Mire near Abisko, Sweden - II_Bog_N1_3 | ecosystem: Environmental > Terrestrial > Soil > Wetlands > Peat | place: Sweden: Abisko, Stordalen...
TGCACTCCGAGAACAACCTGTCCGTCGACCTGCCGCTGGAAGCGGTGGACACCGCCTCGATGAGCGCGTCGACGATGGGGCCCGACCACAACGAGGCCGCGCCCACGCGCCTGCTCGACGCCGAGGTGGCGCCCGAGGGGGCCGCCCAGGTCGACTCCGACAACACCGGCCTACCGCTGATCGGCCGCCGTTCGCTCGACTACCAGCGCCGCTTCGTGGTGACGCTGGCGGTCATCGGCTTCATCGGCCTGCTCGGCGGCGGCTACGCGGCCATCTCCGCGGCCACGGCGCACGCCAAGCAGGTGGAAGCCACCGGTGCGGCGCTGATGCAGTCGCAACGCCTGGCCAAGTCGGTCTCGCAGGCCATGATCGGCAGCCCCGCGGCCTTCCCTGAAGTCAAGGAATCCGGCTCGGTGCTGGCCACCAACGTGCGCGGCCTGAGCACCGGCAACGACACCGTGAATGCGGTGCCCTCGGGCGCGCAGGACACCGTGCAGCCGCTGCTGCCGCTCGTCGACCGCGCCGAGAAGAACGCCGGCATCGTGCTGGCGCAGCAGAAGACGCTGACCCAGGTGGGCCAGGCGCTGCGCACCATCAATCGCCAGTCGTCCGACCTGCTGGAGACGGCCGAGACCGTGTCGTCCCTGAAGCTGCAGGGCGGCGCCTCGGCGGCCGAGATCTCCGCCGTCGGCCAGCTCGTGATGTTGACGCAGCGCATCGGCAAGAGCGCCAACGAGTTCCTGACCTACGAAGGCGTGAGCCCCGAGGCCGTGTTCCTGCTGGGCAAGGACTTGAACACCTTCCGCGAGATCGCCGACGGCCTGCTGCAAGGCAACGCCGACCTGCGCCTGCCCGGCACGAAGGAGCCGGCCACGCGCGAGCGCCTGGAGCAGCTGATCGCCCAGTACGAACAGACGCGCAGCCAGTCCAGCGCCATCCTGGCCAACCTGCAGGGCCTCGTGGCCGCGCGTGAAGCGCAGGCCCAGATCGTGGGCGACAGCGAGCCGCTGCGAAAGGGCCTGGAAGGCGTGCAGGCGCGCCTCGACCAGATCGGCGCGATCTCCGTGGGCTCCTACGTCGTGATCCTCGCGGCACTGCTGCTGCTGGTGCTCGGCGCCGTCGGCATCCTGCGCCTGTACGTGGTCGCCCAGCAGCAACAGGCCAAGGACGCCGACGACAAGCGCCTCGAGGCCGACGGCCGCCAGCGCGAGGCCCAGCGCGTCAACGACGCCAACCAGGCCGCCATTCTCCGGTTGATGAACGAACTGCAGTCGGTCGCAGAAGGCGACCTGACGCAGCAGGCGACGGTGACCGAGGACATCACGGGCGCCATCGCCGACTCGGTGAACTACACCGTGGAAGAGCTGCGCAGCCTGGTGGCGCAGGTGCAGGGCACCGCCAACCGGGTGACGGACACCACCGGCCAGGTGGAACAGACGTCCACCGAGCTGCTGGCGGCCTCCACCGAACAGCTGCACGAGATCCGCGAAACCGGCGAGTCGGTGCTGCAGATGGCAGGCCGAATCAACGACGTGTCGCAACGCGCCCAGGAAACCGTGGCGGCCGCCCAGCAGTCACTCACCGTGACGCAGACCGGTCGCCGCGCGGTGCAGGACGCCATCGAGGGCATGAACTCGATCCGCGACCAGATCCAGGAAACCTCCAAGCGGATCAAGCGCCTGGGCGAATCGTCGCAGGAGATCGGCGAAATCACCGAGCTGATTTCCGACATTACCGAGCAGACGAACGTGCTGGCCCTGAACGCTGCCATCCAGGCGGCCTCCGCCGGCGACGCGGGTCGCGGCTTCTCGGTGGTTGCCGAGGAAGTGCAGCGGCTGGCAGAACGCTCCGGCGACGCCACGCGGCAGATCGCGGCCCTGGTGAAGGCCATCCAGACCGACACCGGCGACGCCGTGGCCGCCATGGAGCGTTCCACGCAGGGTGTGGTGCAGGGCGCGCAGCTGTCCGACGCGGCCGGTGCGGCGCTGGTCGACATCGACCGTGTGACGCGCGAGCTGTCGGCACTCGTGGAAAGCATCTCCACGCAGGCGCAGAGCGAAGCGCAGTCCGCGAACATCGTGGCCTCCAACATCCAGCACATCTTCGCCGTGACCGAGCAGACCGGCGACGGCACGCGTTCCACTGCGCAGATCGTTCGCGAGCTGTCGCGTACCGCGGAAGAATTGCGCCAATCGGTGTCCCGGTTCAAGATCGCCTAGATGAAGCCCCCACGCTCCCTAACGGTCGCTGCCCCCCGAGGGGGAGCGCGGATCGGCTCGGATGTGATCCTCGCTTCCCTCTTCTTGGGTGGGCCTGCGGCCGGCCGGGCGCCCGTGCCGGAGACCGCCTTTTCGTTTGGTGGCTGACCACCCTTGCGCGCGCTCGATGAGTGCGCGCGCTGGAGATGACGTTGAGTGAACAAGTAGCGCACGCAGTGCCTGCAGACCTGAGCACGTTGGCCTGGGTGGCCGACGAGCTTCGCCGTACCCTGGACAACGCCCACAAGGCGCTGCGGCGCCAGGTGCGCGAGACCGAGGCTGCACCGCAAGGCACCGAGATCGACGGCACCGCCTCGGCGGCGCTGCAGCAGGCCCGCGCCTTGTTCCACCAGGGCGCCGGCGCGCTGGACATGGTCGGCCAGGCCGAAAGCGCGCGCATGCTGCGCGCCAGCGAGCAGGCCGTGCTCCGGCTGATGCAGAAGGTGCGCCAGCTCGACGGAGCCGCGGCCACCACCCTCGAACGCGCGTCGTTCGCGCTGCTCGATTTCCTGCGCCGTCGGCTGTCCGGCAAGGATGTGTCGCCGCTGGCGCTGTTCCCCCAGTACCGCGAGGTGCAGACGCTCGCGGGTGCCGACCGCATCCACCCGGCCGACCTGTGGCAGGCCGACGCCGCGTCGCAGGCCTCGCAACTGTCCGACGCCGCCCCGGCGCTGGTCAAGGCCTCGTCCGGCTCGCACGTGATGGCGCTGCAGCCCGACGCCGATACCCGTGGCCGCATGGAGCAGTGCATGCTCGCGCTGCTGCGCGGCCCGGTGGGCCCAGCCGCCACGCAGATGAGCCAGCTGTTCGCCGGCCTCGCCGCGGGCGCCTCGGGCAGGCTCGCGGGCCTTTGGTCCGTGGCCGCCGCCTTCTTCGAGGCGCAGGCACAGGGCCGCCTGTCGGCCGACGTCTACAGCAAGCGCCTCACGTCGCGCCTGCTGGCCCAGGTGCGCCTGGCCGAGCGCGGCCAGGCCGAGGTCTCCGACCGCCTCACGCAGGACCTGCTGTTCTTCTGCAGCCGCGCGCTGCCGGGCGACGATGCCAAGTCGCCGCGCCTCGTGGCCGTGCGCAAGGCCTTCGCGCTGGCCGCGACGGAGCCCGTCGACTATGAACAGGAAGCCCTCGGCCGCTACGACCCGGCGCTGATCCCGCTGGCGCGCCGCCGCGTGGAGGCGCTGAAGGAATCGTGGTCGTCGGCCACCGCCGGCCAGTCGGGCCTCGCGGCCAGCCTGCGCGAACAGGCCACCCTGGTGGCCGATTCGGTGCGCAAGCTCCATCCCGAGGGCGAGCACATGGCGCGCGCGCTCGACGCCGCGGTCACCCAGGTGGCCGAAGGCAGCAGCGTGCCCTCGCCGAACCTGGCCATGGAAGTGGCCACCAGCCTGCTGTGCCTGGACGCCGCGCTCGACGACGCCGACATCGCCGACGCCTCGTTCGGTACCCGCATCCACCAGCTCGCCGAGCGCATCGACCTGGCGCGCCAGGGCCGCACGCCCGGCCCGATCGAGCCGTGGATGGAAGACCTCTACCGCCGCGCCTCCGATCGCCAGACGATGGGCAGCGTGGTGCAGGAACTGCGTTCCTCGCTGGCCGACGTGGAAGGCCAGCTCGACAAGTTCAACCGCAACCCGGCCGAGCGCGAGCTGCTGGTGCCGGTGCCGGCCAAGCTGTCGGCGATGCGCGGCGTGCTGTCCGTGCTGGGCCTGGACCAGGCCGGCCACGCCGTCGTGCGCATGCGCGACGAGGTCGACACCGTGCTGGCGCAGTCCCGCGAAGGCGCCGAAGTGGACGCCACGACGCGCGCGCTGTCCGACCAGGCCGTGGGCCGCCTCGCCGCCAACGTGGGCGCGCTCGGCTTCCTGATCGACCTGCTGGGCGTGCAGCCGCAGCTGGCCAAGTCGCTGTTCAAGTTCGACCCCGAAACCGGCCGGCTCGAGACGGCCATGGGCCGCACGAACGAGGTCGTCCCGACCGAGACCGACGCGCCGGACGCGCACGAGAGCGAGCTCCTGGAGCAGGTGCAGTCGCTGGCCGCCGCGGCGGGCGACGACGGCGCCTCCAAGGCCGAGATCATCCACAAGCTCGACGAGCTGGCGCAGCAGGCCGTCGCTTCCGACGAGAAGGGCATCGCCGACGCCGCCAAGGCGGCCAGCAAGGCACTGTCGCGCAGCGACGAGAGCGCTTCCAGCGAGGTGCGCCAGGAGATCGCCCAGGCGATGTCCGACTTCGCCGCGCCGCCCCCGCCGGCCCCGATCGCGGCCGCTGCGGCCGTGTCGGCCACGGCCACGGCCGAAGACGACGAGATGCTCGACGTGTTCTTCGAGGAAGCCGACGAAGTCATCGCCGGCGCCCGCGAGAGCCTCGGCAAGCTCGCCGAGGATCCGCAGCACTTCGAATCCATCTCCACCGTCCGCCGCGCGTTCCACACCCTCAAGGGCAGCTCGCGCATGGTCGGCCTGAAGGACTTCGGCGACGCCGCCTGGGCCTGCGAACAGTTGTACAACGCACGCCTGGCCGAGGCCGTCATCGAGGCCGATCCCGAGCTGCGCACGTTCTCGCTGAACGTGCTCGACGAGCTCGAGGGCTGGGTCAAGGCGCTGGTCGCCCGCGACGCCTCCGCCTTCCACAGCGCGCCCATCGTCGCCGCCGCCAACGCGATGCGCGATGGCGTCGATCCCGATGCCGAGCCGGTCAAGCCCCGGGCACACGCGCCGATCTCGGTGGAGGCAACATCGGTGCTGCCGCCGTCCTTCACGCACACGCCGGGCCCGCAGGACGACTTCGAGCCGGCACCGCATGAGGCCGGCGACACCGAGATCCACGACGACTTCGCGTCGACCGCCTCCGGCGGCCTCGACGAAGTCGCCCACAAGCCCGCCGTCCCTGCGCCGGCCGACGCGTTCACGCTGAACCTTCCCGGCGAGTCGGATGCGCCCGATCACCGGACCCAGGCGCCGACCCAATACGTCCACGCGACCACGGAATTCATGGAGGAGCGCACGGTCGTGCAGCCGCTGGAGCGACTGCCCAGCTTCGCCGCGCCGAACTTCGAATTCGACCTGGGCGACCTCGACAAGGACAAGCCGGCCGCCGACGATGCCGAGCGCACGCACGTCAGCTCGCGCGACGTCCACCACGACCACGATCACGACCAGGGCCCCGACACCGTGCCGGCCGCGTTCACCGACGACGCCTCGTTCGACCTGCTCCCCACGCAGCGAACCGACGCGCCGGCCGCCAACGACGCCGCCGTCGCCGACACCGGCACGCACGCGTTCGACCTCGGCGGCCAGTTGCCGGCCGACGACGCCGAGAACTACAAGGTCATCGGCCCGCTGCGCATCGGCCTGGGCCTGTTCAACATCTTCCTGAACGAAGCCGACGAGCAGTCGCGCCGCCTGTGCACCGCGCTCGCCGAGTGGGTGCTGGAGCTGCCGCGCCCCGTGGGCGAGGAGGCCGTGGCGCTGTCGCACTCGCTGGCCGGCAACTCGGCCACCGTGGGTCATGCCGACCTGTCGTCGCTCGCGCGCCGCCTGGAGCATGCGCTCGAGGTGTCGCAATCGCGCCTGGTGACGCCGGACGAGGCCCGCCTCTACAACGACGTCGCCGAGGAAATCCGCCGCCTGCTGCACCAGTTCGCCGCCGGCTTCCTGCAGGCGCCGGCCGCGCCGTTGCTCGCCCGTTTCGACGCGTTCCAGGCCTCGGTGCAGGCCCAGGCCGCGCAGCTCGCGCACGACGAGAGCGTGCAGCGTGCCCGCGACGCCGAGGCCGCGGCGCAAGCCGAGGCGCAGGCCAGGGCCGCCGCCGAGGCGAAGGCCGCGGCCGACGCGATGGCTGCCGCGGAGGCCGAGGCCGCCGCACAAGCCAGGGCGGCCGCGCAGGCGCAAGCCGCCGCCGACGCGAAGGCTGCAGCCGAAGCACGAGCCACCGCCGAAGCGAAGGCCTCGGCAGAAGCTCTCGCCGCTGCCGAAGCGCAAGCTGCTGCTGCTGCTGCCGCGGCGTCGCTCGAGCAACACCATTTCGCCGAGCCGCCGATCGCTGCGCCGGAGGTCATCGACTCGCCCGACACCGAGATCGGGGCCGACGAATTCGAAGCCCTCAACGCCGCCGCCGATGCGGCCGCCGCACCCGTCGAGACGCTGGTGCAGCCCGCCGCCGCCGTGCCGGAATCCGGCCTGGGCGCGGTCAGGTTCAGCGTGCTGGACGACACCGTCCGCGCCGAGACCGGCCAGCGCCACGAAGTGGCCGAGCCGCAGAACGACGGCACCGGCTTCGCGCAGGATCTGGACGCCCAGGACGCGATCGATCCCGAGCTGTTCGAGATCTTCGCCGAAGAGGCGCAGGAACTGCTGCCGTCGCTCGCCTCGCACCTGCGTGCGTGGGAACTGGCGCCGGAGATGCAGTCCGAGGCGTTCGGCGCGCTGCGCGCGCTGCACACGCTCAAGGGCAGTGCCCGCCTGGCCGGCGCGATGCGCCTGGGCGAACTGGCGCACCGCCTGGAGTCGGCGTTCGAGGAACGCGTGGGCGGCCGCTCGGCCAACCCGCCGACCATGGCGACGCTGCACACCGGCGTCGACGCCCTCGACGAGGAATTCCAGCGCCTGCAACGTGCACCGCGCGCGCCCGAGGCGGTCGCCGCGCCGGCGCCCGCGTCCCCCGTGGCTGCTCCGGTGGTTGCCGAGCCCGCGCCCGTGGTGGACGCGAGCCCGGTCGAGGCCAAGGCCGAGCCGGTGGCCGAGGCCGCTGCACCCGTGGCCGAGGCGCCGGTCCCCGCCGCGCCCGAATCCACGATCCGCCAGATCGTGCCCAAGGCGCTGTCCGACGCGGCGCCGGCCACGATCGACTGGGCCCGATTCAGCGCCACCAACCCGTCGCGCTTGCAGCGCGTCGTCGCGACGGTCGCCGGCAATCCGGCCACCGCCACGGTGCGCGTCAAGGCGCCGCTGCTCGATCGCCTGGTCAACCAGGCCGGCGAAGTCTCGATCACGCGGTCACGTCTCGAGAGCGACGTCACGCAGCTGCGCGTGTCGCTGCGCGAACTGACGGAAAACCTGGATCGCCTGCGTCGCCAGCTGCGCGACATCGAGCTCCAGGCCGATACGCAGATCGCCTCGCGACTCGAGGCCAGCAAGAGCGCGTCCGCCGAGTTCGATCCGCTGGAGATGGACCGCTTCACGCGCTTCCAGGAACTCACGCGCATGATGGCCGAGTCGGTCAACGACGTGGCCACCGTCCAGCGCAGCATCACGCAGACGGTGCAGTCGGCCGAAGACGAGATGGCCGCCCAGGCCCGCCTCACGCGCGCGCTGTCGGAAGACCTGCTGCGCGCGCGCATGGTGCCGTTCGACGCGCTGTCCGAACGCCTGTACCGCGTGGTGCGCCAGGCCGCCAAGGAGACCTCGGTGCAGGTGCGCCTGAACGTCGAAGGCTCGTCGATCGAACTGGATCGAAGCGTCCTCGACCGCATGGCCGGCGCCTTCGAGCACTTGCTGCGCAACGCCGTGGTACACGGCATCGAGTCGCCCGACGTGCGGCGCGCCCAGGACAAGGATCCGGTCGGCACGATCGACGTCACGCTGGCCCAGCAAGGCAACGAAGTGCGGATCCAGATCCGCGACGACGGCCACGGCCTGGACCTGCAACGCATCGAGGCGCGCGGCCGCCGCAACGGCCTGATCGCGCCCGACGCCAGGCCCACCGACGCCGAACTGGCCAACCTGATCTTCACGCCGGGTTTCACCACCACCGACGAGGTCACCGAACTCGCCGGCCGCGGCGTCGGCATGGACGCCGTGCGCACCGACGTCACCGCGCTCGGCGGCCGCATCGAGACCGCCTCGGCCTCCGGCCGCGGGACGGCGTTCACGCTGCTGTTGCCGCTGACCACGGCCGTCACGCGCGTCGTGCAGCTGCGCTGCGGCGCGCTCACCGTGGCCATGCCGGCATCGCTGGTGGAGGTGGTGCGCCGCGCCAACAACGCCGAGGTGGAACAGGCCTACCTCAGCGGCAGCTACCGCGACGGCGCCCACGACGTGCCGTTCTTCTGGCTCGGCGCGCTGCTGCAATCGAGCGCGCACGGCACGCTGGTCGGCAAGACCAGCTCGGTCGTGCTGGTGCGAAGCGCGGAACAACGCGTCGCCCTGCACGTCGACCAGGTCGTCGGCAACCAGGAAGTGGTCGTCAAGAACCTCGGGCCGCAGCTGGCGCGCCTGCCGGGCCTGGCGGGCATGTCGCTGCTGGCCACCGGCGAGGTGGTGCCCATCTACAACCCGGTGGCGCTGGCGGCCGTCTACGGCCAGCGCGCCACCACCGAGTCGGGCGCGCCGCAGGCGCCGGTGATCATGGAGGAGGTCAAGGAGGCCAAGGCCCCGTTGATCCTGGTGGTCGACGATTCGCTGACCGTGCGCCGCGTCACCCAGCGCCTGCTGACCCGCGAAGGCTTCCGCGTCACCGTGGCCAAGGACGGCCTGGATGCGCTGGAGCAACTCGAGGTCGAGCGCCCGGCGGTGATGCTCACCGACATCGAGATGCCCCGCATGGACGGCTTCGACCTGCTGCGCAACGTGCGCCACGATCCGCGCTGGCAGGGCCTGCCGGTGATCATGATCACGTCGCGCATCGCGCAGAAGCACCGTGACCTGGCCGAGCAGCTCGGCGCCGACCACTATCTCGGCAAGCCCTATGATGAAGAACAGCTGATCGGCCTGATCCAGGAGAATGTGGCGAAGACGATGCCAGCCTGAGCATTCGTGCAGGTTTCCGGCCCGGGCCGGAGGCCTTCGATGCATCGCGAGTTTCAGCCGGGGAGATACTCGACCGATAACAGGGATCACCGCTCCAAACATTCATGTCGGAAATCATTGATCACCTCGCCTCGCTGACCGGGTTGCGCGACCGCGACACCCTCGACGTCAGCCTGGCACATGCCATGCGCGATTTCCTCGCGCCGCGGCGTGTGGCCGTCTATCGGCTGGTGGGTGACCAGGGCGAGGAGCGCTGGCTGACCCGGGCGGCCCTGCTGGCCGACTCGCCGGCCGCCACCGCCGACCCGGCGTGGGTGAACCTGGACTCGCTGCCGTCCGCCACCGACCGCCCGACGTGGCTCGAGTGCCTGACGACGGCCAAGATCATCGAGACGCGCGAGGGCGAACTCATCACGACGCTGTTCCCGGTGATGTCGGACACCGGCGCCGTGGGCGTCATCGAGATCCAGAACACCCGCGGCATCGGCGCCAAGTCGCGCCGCCTCGTGTTCGGCGTGCTGCGCATCTACCGCAACGTGCAGACCCTGCTCGACTACAGCGAGCGCGACTCGCTCACGGGCCTGCTCAACCGCAAGATCTTCGACGACAGCTTCTACAAGGTGTCGTCGCTGCCGCTGCTCGACGCCAAGCTCGACGAGGGCGAGCGCCGCCATGCGTCGGGCTCGCGCTACTGGCTGGGCGTGGTGGACATCGACCACTTCAAGAACGTCAACGACCGCTTCGGCCACCTGATCGGCGACGAGGTGCTGCTGCTGCTGTCGCGCATCATGCGCGGCGCGTTCCGCTTCTCCGACCAGCTCTACCGTTTCGGCGGCGAGGAGTTCGTCGTGCTGCTGCTGTGCAACGACGAGGCCGACGCCGTCGTCGCCTTCGAGCGCTTCCGCCGCGTGGTGGGCGAGTATCCGTTCCCGCAGGCCGGCAAGATCACCGTCAGCGTCGGCTTCACCGCCATCGAGGTCGGCGACACCCCCGCGGCCGCCTTCGAACGCGCCGACCGCGCCGTGTACCACGCCAAGCACAACGGCCGCGACCAGGTCAGCAACCACGCCGAGCTGATGCGCCAGGGCATCATCGAGGACGACAAGCGCGTCAGCGACGTCGAGTTGTTCTGATCCGAAGGACCTGACCCCGATCCCCCGGGGCCGGCCTCGCTCGCGATCGGGGCCGGCCTCGCTCGCGATCGGGGCCAGGCCGGGCGGTCAGGCTTCCTGCGCCGGACTGTCCACCACCGGACGCCCGCTGCCCTTCGAGCCGAACCGCGCCAGCGTCTTCTCCCGCGCCACGTCGTGATCGACGATCGGCAACGGATAGTCCACGTCCAGCGCCACCTTCGCGGCCGCCAGCTCCACCGGCTTCGCCTTCCAGGGCGCGTGGATCGCCTTGCCGCCGAGCAGCCGCAGCTCCGGCACCCAGCGGCGGATGAACGCGCCCTGCGGGTCGAAGCGCTCGCTCTGCGTCACCGGGTTGAAGATGCGGAACCAGGGCTGGGCGTCGCAGCCGGTGGACGCGGCCCATTGCCAGCCGCCGTTGTTGGAGGCGAGCTCGAAGTCGTTCAGGTGCAGCGCGAAATAGGCTTCGCCGCGCCGCCACGACACGCCGAGATCCTTGGTGAGGAAGCTCGCCGTGATCATGCGCAGCCGGTTGTGCATGTAGCCCGTGGCGTTGAGCTGGCGCATGCCCGCGTCCACCAGCGGATAGCCGGTGCGGCCCGCGCACCACGCCTCGAAGTGCTCCTCGGCCTGCTCGCCGCGTTCCCAGCGGATCGCGTCGCAGTCGGCGCGGTAGGCGTGCTCCACGACGTGCGGATGGTGGAACAGCACCTGGTGGTAGAAGTCGCGCCACACGAGCTCCGACAGCCACGTCTGCGCGCCGCGGCTGCCGCCCTCGACGCGCTGCGACGCGAGCGCCACCAGCCGGCGCAGCGACAGCGTGCCGAAGCGCAGGTGGATGCCCAGGTGGCTGGGGCCGGGCGTGGCGGGGAAGTCGCGCGTGTCGTCGTAGTCGTCAATGCGGTCCAGGAATTCCGCCAGCAGTTCCTCGCCGCCGCGGCTGCCGGGACGCAGGCCCGGATCGTCCTGCTGCATCGCCGCCTTGGCCGAGAAGCCGAACTCCTCGAGCGCGGGAACGGCCGCCCCGTCTTTCCAGGGGCCTGCCGGCGCGCGCGCCAGGGCCGAGCCGGCGACGTCGCTGCCGCAGTCGCCCAGCAGCTCCGGCCGCGCGTGCAGCGCCTTCAGCCACGCGTTC
>Ga0302196_10005566_pt1 | contig 11266 bp, 8 predicted proteins | sample II_Bog_N1_3_FD_198794 | JGI IMG/M metagenome (GOLD analysis project Ga0302196, IMG submission 198794) | Peat permafrost microbial communities from Stordalen Mire near Abisko, Sweden - II_Bog_N1_3 | ecosystem: Environmental > Terrestrial > Soil > Wetlands > Peat | place: Sweden: Abisko, Stordalen...
GATGCCGCCATGATGCACCGTGCCGGCGACCTTTTCGAGTTCCGGGGACTCGAGGCAGCGGTAGATCTTGTGGGTGACCGCCAGCGCCTTGCACAGGACGCCGATCTTGCGGCTGGTTGGGTAGTCGAAGTACAGGCGCAGGATCGACGCGGCATCGCGTTGAAACCGGGCGCGGACCGCCGGCAGGCCGCAGATCTTGAGTTCGCCGATCGTGGGCGCGTCGGTCAGAGGCTCGCTCGGGGAGACGATCCGGCGGGAGGAATGGGTCATGCGGCGGCGAGCTTGGGCGCGGATCCGGCGGATGGCACCCTCTTTCGGCGCGGCCGCGCTCAGGCCGGGCGCACCCGGCCGACCAGGGTGAGCTCCTCACGATCGTGAAACAGGTGGCGGATGCGAACCTCCTCGCCCCGCATGACCAGGGGGGCATCCGGGGCCCGCAACTCGCGGATCAGCGCCAGCGGATCGACCCGGCCGAACTTCAGGTTGACGACAAACTGGCGGCACCAGCGCCGCTCGAGCCAGGGGAAGACGATCCCCTGCAGGACCTGGCGGGGATCTTCGACCAGGTCGCAGAGCAGCCAGTCGAACTGCTCGCCGGGCCCGGGATGGAAGCCGAAGGCGTCGGCGCGGCGGTGTTCGATCCGCGGGTGGTCGGCGGCGCCGCCCTTCAGGGGGCCGTTGTCGACTGCGATCACCCGGGCGCCGCGCTTGGCCGCGCTATAGCTCCAGCCCCCCGGGGCGGCGCCCAGGTCGGCCACCGTTTCGCCCGGGGCGGGCTCGCGGCCGAGGACCACGTAAGCTTCCTCCAGCTTCAGATAGGAGCGGGACGGCGCCAGGTCGTCGTCCGCCATGCGGCGGGGACCGTTGATCCAGGCGTCCCGGGAAATCCAAGCGCGCCCGAAATCGGCGAACCAGACGAACAGCCCGCGCGCCGGGCCCGGTGCGCGCGGCAGGCCCGGATGGGCGAGCTTGGCGACCCGCGCCAGCTTCCGGCGCAGGAGCAGATCGAAGGCGTCCGCCACCGCGCCGGTGCGCCGCCCCAGGCCGGCCACTTCCGGAGGGTGCTGCCAGCAGTTTGGCCAGGGCGCCTCCAGCCGCTCGCCGCGCAGGCTCGAGGCAAAGGCGGCGAAGATCTCCTGGGCGAGGGCATTCACCGACTCGCCGCGGATCTCGGTCGGAGCGGGAAGAATCTGGTGGGCGAAGACCAGTTCGGGAGGGGGGGCGGCGCCGGCGGCGAGCACCCAGGCTGGGCCGCGCTCCTGGACTACGGCGCCGGCCGCCGCCAGCTCCTGAGCCAGCAGGTCCTCAAATCCGGCCTGACAGGAGCAGAGCATCGGGCGGGCGCGTGCAGTCTAGAGGCGGCGCAGGTGGAATCCGCCGTCGACGTCGAACACGGCCCCGGTGGAAAAGGGGAAGCGATCCTCGGCGATCGCGCGGACCGCCCGGCCGACGTCCTCGGGGGTGCCCCAGCGCCGGATCGGCGTCACACCCTGCTCCAGGATCAAGCGATCGTACTTCTCCTTGACCGCGCCGGTCATGTCCGTGGCCACGATCCCCGGGCGGATTTCGTAGACGTTGATGCCCTCCCCGGCGAGCCGGTCGGCGAACAGCTTGGTCATCATCGCCAGGCCGGCCTTGGCCACGCAGTAATCGCCCCGATTGGTCGAGGCGGTATAGGCGGAGATTGAGCTGATCGTGACGATCCGGCCGCGCGGACCCTCGCTTCCGGGCGCCTGGCGCAGCATCTGGCGGGCCGCCAGCTGGGTCAGGAAATACGGCCCCTTCAGGTTGACCGCGATCAGCCGGTCGAAGCTCTCCTCGCCGGCCTCGAGCAGGTCGGCCCGCACCGCGGGGGCGATCCCGGCATTGTTGACGAGCAGGTCAATCCGGCCGAAGCGCTCCACGGTCTCGGCGAGGAGGCGCTCGCGGTCCGCCGCGATGGCGATATCGCCCTGCACCGCGAAGCCGTCGCCGCCGGCCGCCCGGACCGCGCCGAGGGTATCGGCGGCCGCGGCGGCGTTGCCCGCGTAGTTGATCGCCACGCGCCAGCCGGCGGCGGCAAGCTCGAGGGCGATCCCGCGGCCGATGCCGCGGGAGGCTCCGGTGACCAGGGCGGCGGGGATGGGCATGGGCCGGAAGCCTAAGGACCGGGGCGGCACTGGCAATGCCCGTTCGGCGGCCAAATCAAATTGCGGGTCGGACCGAACCTCGGAGACTGGGCGGGGTCTGATGGCTTGGGACTCCGCTTGTTCCCGCCGCCATGAAAACCGCCTTCTTCTTCTTTCTCCTCGGCGCCGTCGCCGGGGGCTACGCGATCCACAGCTACGACCTGCGGGAGCCGCGCCGGTCGGACTTCACCGCCTCCAATTTTGCGGCGGCCGCGCGGGAGGATGTGGCGGAGAAGATCCGGCAATGGCACCTGACGCCCGACGAGATCCGTGGCGACCTCGCGCGCACCGGCGAGGTGGTCCGCACCAACGCCGAGATCGCCGGCGACCGGATCACCGATGCGCGCATTGTCACGGTGATCAAGTCGAAGTATGTCCTCGACCGCGACCTGTCCGCGCGCGACATCGCGGTCGACGTCAGCGACGGCCACGTGAGCCTCGCCGGGACGGTGGCCTCCGACGACCTGATCGGCAAGGCGGTGATGCTCGCCCTGGACACCAGCGGGGTGAAGTCCGTCGCGGCCAAGCTGGCGGTGGCACCGGGGCCCTGAGGTTTTTGCTTTGGCGCGGGGAGCGCGCCGGTTCAATGTCGGGGCAGGCCGCTCCGCGCCCGGGGCGGCTTCTCCCTCCATGAAGCTTCCCCCCAAGACGATCCTGCTCGTGGCCAACGGCGACCTGCGGCAATCCGCCAATGCGGTCTGCTGGCCGGCCCAGCGCCAGCTCGAACGCGCCCTGGGCGCCGCGGTGGCCGCCCTCGGCGGCCGCCTGGTGCGCGCGCACCCCTACAAGCCGAAGGAGAAGCATGGCTTCATCGGTTCGCAGAAGGAGGGCCTGCGGGTGTTCGCGGGCCTCGATCCCGACGCTCCCCTGATCGTGGCGGAGGCCGTCTGGCAGTACTCCCATCACGTGCTCCCCGGGCTCAGCTCGCACCGCGGGCCGATCCTGACGGTCGCCAACTGGAGCGGCACCTGGCCGGGCCTGGTCGGCATGCTCAATCTCAACGGCTCGCTCACCAAGGCCGGAGTCCCGTACTCGACGCTCTGGAGCGAGGATTTCGCGGACGAGTTCTTCCGGCGCGGCCTGGCGCAGTGGCTGCGGACCGGGGCCGTGCGGCATCGGCTCACGCACGTGCGGCCGCTGGCGCGCGCGGCGGTGCCCGGCCGGGCCCGCGCGCTCGGGGCGAAACTCGCCGCGCAGCTGCGGCGCGGGAAGGCCATCCTGGGCGTTTTCGACGAGGGCTGCATGGGAATGTACAACGCGATCATTCCCGACGAACTGCTGTTCTCCACCGGAGTCTTCAAGGAGCGCCTTTCCCAGTCGGCCCTCTACTACGCGACGACGCAGGTGCCCGACGCCGAGGCCCGGGCCGTCTACCGGTGGCTCCGGCAGAAGGGGATGAAGTTCCACCTGGGCGCGGACGAGGCGACCGCGCTCACCGCCCGCCAGGTGCTGGCGCAGTGCAAGACCTACATCGCCGCCTTGCGGATCGCCGACGAGTTCGGCTGCGAGGCGATCGGCATCCAGTACCAGCAGGGCCTGAAGGATCTGCTTCCGGCCTCCGACCTGGCGGAGGGCCTGCTGAACAATTCCGACCGCCCCCCGGTGCGCAACGCCGCCGGGCGGGTGATCCGCGCGGGCCGGCCGCTCACCCATTTCAACGAGGTCGACGAGTGCGCCGGCCTGGACGGCCTGCTCACCCAGCGGGTGCACGAGGCCCTGGCCCAGCCGGTCGAGAACACCCTGCACGATCTGCGCTGGGGCGACTGGGATCGGAGCGGGACCACGGCGGACTACGTCTGGGTCTTCCTGATCTCCGGCAGCGCCCCTCCGGCGCACCACGTCGGCGGCTACCGCGGCACCGATTCGCTCCGCCAGCCCCCGATGTACTTCCGGCTGGGCGGCGGCACGGTGCGCGGGATCGCGCGCCCCGGAGAGCTGGTCTGGAGCCGGATCTTTGTCGAGGGCGGCCGGCTCAAGATGGACCTGGGCCGGGCCAAGGCGATCAGCCTGCCCCGCGCCGAAACCGAGCGGCGGTGGCGGGAGACGACGGTGCAATGGCCGATCATGCATGCGGTCACCTATGGTATCTCCCGGGACCAGATGATGGCCCGCCACAAGGCCAATCATATCCAGGTTGCCTACGCGGATTCCGCCCGGTCGGCCGACCTGGCGCTTTACACCAAGGCTTCGCTCGCCGCCGCGCTGGGACTGAAGGTGAGTCTGTGCGGAACCCGGGCGAATGGCGGGGCGTTCTAGATTGGCGCGCGATTTTCCTGTTGTCTGCCCTTCGCCGCCCGGGGTAACTTCCCCGGCAATGCGCCAGCATTTCTTGGCCGCGGTCGCCATTCTGATCCTGGCTGCAAGTGGCGCTGCCGCGGCGGATGCGCCGGCGCCGCCCGCCCGGCCCGCGCCGGCCGCCCTGCCGCCGGCGCCGGCGCGGTCCGTCGACTGGGCCGGGTTTCTGGCCCGCAGCGATCTGGTCTGGCCGCAGATGCCGACCGCGGCCAATCAGGCCCCCTTCATCGGGAACGGCAGCATCGGCGCCCTGATCCACCTGGAGGGCAACGGGGCGCTCGGCTGGGACGTGAACCGGACGGACGTCACCAATCGGGGGATGCGCCTGGCCATGGGCCACCTGGTGCTCCTCGCGGGCGGCCCGGCGACCGCCGGCACGGCGCGGCTCGATCTTTGGAATGCGGAGGCGCGCGGCACCCTGGACACCCCCAATGGCGAGGTGCAGTGGCGCTCGTTCGCCGCCGCCGCTCCCTCGGTGCTTGTGATCGAGCTGTCGGGCTTCCAGCCGGGCAAGGAGGCCGACCTGCTCTGGTGGCCGGTGCTGGCCCATGCGCCGCGGCGCGCCGACCGGGCCACGCCCTACGATCCGGCGGATCTGAGTCCGCCGCCGCTGGTGACCACGGGAGTCGGCGTGGTCACGAGCACGCAGACTTTGGCCGGGGGCGGGGCCTTCGCCGTCGTCCTGCGGCGCATTTTTTCCGGGCCGCAGCGCCGGATCTACGCGGTGGCGGTCGGTCGGGGCGCGAAGGACACCTCGGCCTTGGCGGAGGCGGAGAGCGCGGTCGCGCGCGCGGACGCGCTCGGGTATGACCGCCTGCGCGCCGCGCATCGCGCCTGGTGGCAGCAGTATTATCCGGCCAGCTTCGTCTCCCTGCCCGACCGGCGGCTGGAGGCGTTTTATTGGATCCAAATGTACAAGCTGGCATCGGCGATGCGGCCGGACGGGCCGATCCCCGGCCTGGAGGGCCCGTGGTTCCGCGCGGTGCCGCTGGACCCCATCGATTGGGATCTGAACGTGCCGCTGACCTACGAGGCGCTGTTCACGGCCAACCGCCTCAATCTCGGGGAGTCCCTGTTCGGCGCGCTCGACCGCGGCCGCCCGAACCTGATCGCCAACCTGGCGCCGGCGCTGCGTCCGACCGCGGCGGCGATCGGCCATGCATCCGATCAGAACCTGGTGTCGCCGGTCGATCTGGCGGCGGCGCAGACCGACCGCCAGCGCGAGATCGGCGATCTGCCGCAGGCCGCCTTCCTGTTCTGGAAATATTCCCGCTACCGGATGGATGACCAGGTCCTGCGCGAGCGGGTCCTGCCGCTGCTGGCCCGCACGACCGCTTTCTATCTGGCAAACCTGCAGCTGGGCCCGGACGGACGCTATCATCTCCCGCCGACCCTCTCGCCGACGGTCGGGAGCGTCGCGGACGCCGACTTCGACCTGGCCCAGCTGCGCTGGAGCCTGCAGACGCTCGTCGAGTCCTCGGCGCGCCTGCGCCTGAACGACCCGCGGGCGGCCCGCTGGAGCGAAGTGCTGGCGCATCTGGCCCCCCTTCCGACGGGCGGGGCGGGGCTCCTGCTCGGCCGCGGCCGCCCGCTGCGCGAACCGCAGGCGCGCGCCTCCCATCTCCTGGCGATCCTGCCCCTGCACCTGCTGCGGCCGGACCGGCCCGGGGACCGCCGGACGATCGCGGCGTCGCTGCGCACCTGGGAGAGCCAGGGGGCGGCTTTTCGGGGATTTTCGCATGCGACGGCCGCGGCCCTCCACGCCTATCTGGGCGAGGGCGATCGCGCCGTGGAGGAGCTGCACACCCAGCTGGACCGGTTCCTCAGCCCCACCACCTTCGATGTCGACCCGCCGACCTCGCTGGCCGCCCCGTTCGCGGCGGCCGCCAGCGTCCAGGACCTGCTGCTCCAGAGCTGGGGCGGGCGCCTGCATGTGTTTCCGGCCCTGCCGGCCGCCTGGAAGCAGGCGGACTTCTCCGACCTGCGCGGCGAGGGCGCGTTTCTCGTCAGCGCGGTCTGGCGGGACGGCGCGGCGGCCTGGGTCCGCGTCGACAGCCAGGCGGGCGGGACCTGCCGCCTCGAGGTGGCCGGATGGACCGCGGCGGTCGTGCGGACGGCCAGCAGCCGGAATCTCGCCGTGGCGGCCGGCGGCTCGCCGGGCGTGTTTGCCGTGGCGCTGCCGCGGGGCGCCTGGGTCGTGCTCGCGGCCTCGCCCGACGCGGCCCTGCCCCCGCTGGCCGCCGGCCCGGCGGAGGGCCCCAATCCGTATCCGACCCCTGGTCACGGCTGATCCCCGCGTCCGCCCGGAGCCCATCGCCATGCACGTGCTGATCGCCTTCGACAAGTTCAAGGACAGCCTGAGCGCTGCGGAGGCCGGCGCGGCGGCGGCCCGCGCGCTGGCCCAGGCGCACCCGGACTGGACTCTGGACCTATGCCCGTTGGCCGACGGCGGCGACGGGTTCGCCTCGCTGCTCACCCACGCGGCGGGCGGCGATTGGAAGGCGGTGCGGGTGACCGGCCCGTTGGGCGAGCGGCGGGAGGCCGCCTTCGGGCGGGTCGCCCTCGGCTCCATCCCGCGGGCCGCCCGCGCCCGGCTCGGGGTCGCGGAATTGGGCCCGGACGCCGATTCGGCGGCCCGCACCCCCCGGCGCAACGTGGCGGTGATCGAGATGGCCTCGGCAAGCGGCCTGGCGCTGGTTCCTCCGGGCGAGCGCGACCCCTGGCGGGCCACCTCCCGGGGCACCGGCGAACTGATTCGGGCGGCTGCGGACGCGGGCGTGGCCGCCATCCTGCTCGGCGTCGGCGGCAGCGCGACTCACGACTTGGGGCTGGGCGCGCTGGGCGCGTTGGGTTTCGATTTTTGGACGGCGGCGGGCGAACGGTGCGAACTCCCCGTTCCGGCGCGTTGGGAGGAGTTGGTGCGGATCGGCGGCCGGATGCCCGCGCTGCCTCCCATCCGGATCGCTTGCGACGTGGCTAATCCGCTCCTCGGCCCGCGCGGCGCGGCGGCGGTCTACGGACCGCAGAAAGGCTTGCTGGCCGGAGACTTGAAACGCCTGGAGCGCCAGTCGGAGCGGATGGCCGGGCTGCTGGCCGAGCACTGCTCGCAGCCGCTCGGCCTCGCCGAGGTCCCGGGAGCCGGCGCGGCCGGCGGCATCGCCTTCGGCCTCATGGTGGCGGCCCGGGCGAAGCTGCTCCCGGGTTTCGAGTTGATCGCCGATTGGCTCGATCTCGGAACGCGGATCGCGGCCGCGGACCTGGTGCTCACGGGAGAAGGCCGGTTCGACGCCAGTTCCCGCCAAGGCAAGGGCCCCGGCGCCCTGGTGGCCCGGGCGCAGGCCCTCGGCAAGCCGGTGCACGTCTTTGCGGGCCAGGTGACCTCGGCGCTGCGGGGAGCGAAGCTGCATGCGATCACCCCGGCGGGGATGCCGCTGGACGAGGCGCTGCGCAGCGCCGAGGGCCTCCTCGCCGCGGCGGTGTCGGGAGCGTTTTGAGCTCCGGCCGCGGCGGAAGCGATTCCGGAGTTGAATTTCGGGTCCCAGGGCCCACGGTTTGTGTTCTCCCGCTCCTGATGCGCCCGCTTCCCTTTCTCCTCCTGTCGGCCGCGGTGCTGATGGGGGTTCGGGAAGGATGGGCGGCCGCTCCGGCCGGCTCGAACGCGGCGGCGGCGGTGCCGGTCGAGGTGCCGGCCGCCAATCCCGCGATGTTCATCCCCCAGGTTTCCCTGTCCGGCAGGGTCAGGCTCGGGATCGACGTGGTGGAGGCGGGCAATTTTGTCACCCTGCGCGGCAAACGGATCGGACTGCTGGTGCATGGAGCCAGCGTGGACGGACGGGGCGTCAGCACGATCGAGGTGCTGCGGCACGCCCCGGGCGTGAAATTGGTCGCGCTCTACGCCATCGAACACGGCCTGAACGGGATCCTTCCGGCCGAAAAGGGCGATCCCCGGGACTATAGCGATGCCCGCACCGGCCTGCGGGTCCACTCGCTGTACCTGGGGACGACGGTCAAGCCCACCAAGGCGCAGCTCCAGGGGATCGACGCCCTCGTGATCGACCTGCAGGACATCGGCGTGCGCAGCTACACCTTCGCCGGCTCGATGAAGCTGGCGATGGCCGGCTGCTTCGAGAACAATGTCGAAGTCATCGTGCTCGATCGGCCCAACCCCCTCGGGGGCCTCAAGGTCGACGGGCCGCTGCTCGACCCGCAGCTGGGCTATACCGGAGTCTCGGAGTTTCCGGTGCCCTACGTCCACGGCCTGACGATCGGCGAGCTGGCGGAGCTGGCCAAGAATACTCCCGGCGTCCTCCAGGTGCCCGAGGCGGTGCGCCTGCGCGGCCGCCTCGAGGTGGTCCGGATGGTCGGCTGGAAGCGGACCATGCGCTGGCCGGAAACCGGCCTGAACTGGGTGCCGACCTCCCCGTTGATCCGGGATTTCGCCGCCATCGAGGGCTATGCGATGACCGGCCTGGGCTGCTACCTGGGCTACTTCAAGCACGGCGTCGGCGACCAATACCCCTTCCGCGGGATCTACAACCAGAAGGTGAAGCCGGAGATCGTGGAGCGCGAGCTGCGCGCCCTCCAGCTTCCCGGGCTGCGCTTCCGCTGGGTCAGCGTTCCCAGCGCCGCCACCGGCAAGCCCGCGATCGGCGTGTACATCGAGATCACGGATTGGGACGAATGGCAGCCGACCGAGCTGAGCTTCTATCTGATGAAGCTCGCGTGCAAGCTGGAGCCGCAGAATCCGTTCGTGTATTCCACCGCGACGCAGAAGATCGAGTTTTTGCACCACATGGGTTCGACCGCTTTTTTCCAGGACCTGGCCGCGCACGGGGCGCGCGTCGATGTCGAAGCCTACCTCCGGCTCTGGCGGGCGCAGGACCGGGCCTACCAGGAGCAGAGCACGCGCTTCTGGCTTTACCGGTGAGGCGGACCGTCCCGCCGCCGCGCCGCCATCCCGCCTCCTCCCCCAACCCTTTCCCCATGGCCCGCCGACCTTTCCTGACCGCGCCCCAAAAGACCGACCGGATGCCCGCGGGCATCCCCTTCATCGTGGGCAACGAAGCGGCCGAGCGCTTCAGCTTCTACGGCATGCGCGCGATCCTGGTCGTGTTCATGACGCAGTATCTGCGCGCGCCGGGCGGCGCCTTGGCGCCGATGAGCGAGAACGAAGCCGGCCTGTGGTACCACGTCTTCGTCGCGAGCAATTACTTCTTTCCGATCTTCGGCGCGATCGTCGCCGACGCGGTCTGGGGAAAGTACCGGACGATCTTCTGGCTTTCGATTGTCTACTGCTTCGGCCACTTTGCGCTCGCCCTCAATGACACCCGCCTCGGGCTGGCCGCCGGACTGGCGCTGATCGCCGTCGGCTCGGGGGGAATCAAGCCCTGCGTTTCGGCGAATGTGGGCGACCAGTTCGGGCAGTCCAATGCGCACCTGATCTCCCGGGCCTTCGGGTGGTTCTACTTCTCGATCAACGCCGGCTCCTTCATCTCGATCCTGCTGATCCCCTATCTGCTGCAGCACTGCGGCTCCGGCGTGGCGTTCGGCGTGCCGGGCATCCTCATGCTGGCGGCCACCGTGATCTTCTGGCTCGGGCGGCACCGCTTCGTGCACATTCCTCCGCGCGGCCGGACCTTCCTCAAGGACACGTTCAACCGCGAGGGCCTGGCCACCCTCGGCCGCCTGGGAGTGATCTACCTTTTTGTCGCCGTCTTCTGGTCGCTATGGGACCAGAGCGGCGGCGAATGGGTGCTGCAGGCGAACAAGATGGACTTGCGCTTCCTGGGCGTCACCTGGCTGCCCTCCCAGATTCAGGCGGTGAACGCGGTCATGATCCTGGCGTTCATCCCGCTCTTCCAGTACCTCGTTTATCCGGCGATCAACCGGGTGTTTCCGCTCACCTCGCTGCGCAAGATCGGCCTCGGGCTGGTGGTCATCGGCCTGTCGTTCCTGGTCAGCGCCTGGATCGAGACCCAGCTGCGGGCGGGCCTGAAGCCCAGCATCGGCTGGCAGATGCCGGCCTACGCCCTCCTCACCGCCGGCGAGATCATGACCTCGATCACCGCGCTCGAATTCACCTACACCCAGGCGCCCAAGCACATGAAGTCGATCATCATGGCTGCTTACCTGCTGTCGATCACGGCTGGGAACGCCTTCACCGCCCTCGTGCACGCCCTGATCCAGCGGCCGGACGGCACGCTGGTGCTCGAAGGGGCCTCCTACTATCTGTTTTACGCGGCGCTGGCCGTGGCGACCGCGGGGGTCTATGCGGTGGTGGCCTCGAAATACCGCGAGCAGGTCCACCTCCAGGACGAAGGCCCGGCCGACCTGCCTGACTCCGTCCCGGTTGCGTGAGCCTGAGGGGTTTTCCCGGTGTCTTAAATCGATTTATCGGTTGAACAAGGAGGCCGGACCGCTGTCCTTCCTAGTCTCGGGCCGAACCACGAAACGTGGGCCCGCAACCAACCCTACCATGACCGATCGCTTCACCGGATTGCCTTTTCCCACTGCTCCCCGCCGCCTGCTCGCGGCCGCTGTCTTCGGCGTCCTGGGCGCCGCCACCGCCCTGGCTCAGCGGGTGGATAATCCCTACGCCTTTACCACCCTGGCCGGGGGCGCGGAAATCTCCGGCGCGCAGAATGGCACCGGCACGGCGGCGCGTTTCTCCTCGCCCGCCGGCGTGGCGGTGGACTCGGCGGGCAACGTCTACGTGGCGGACGCGAGCAACTACGCAGTGCGCGAGGTGACCCCCGCCGGGGTGGTGACGACCTTCGCCGGCCAGCTCGGAGTCTCCGGCAACC
>Ga0302196_10005567_pt1 | contig 11257 bp, 7 predicted proteins | sample II_Bog_N1_3_FD_198794 | JGI IMG/M metagenome (GOLD analysis project Ga0302196, IMG submission 198794) | Peat permafrost microbial communities from Stordalen Mire near Abisko, Sweden - II_Bog_N1_3 | ecosystem: Environmental > Terrestrial > Soil > Wetlands > Peat | place: Sweden: Abisko, Stordalen...
TGTTTCCCGCCGCCCCCGTGGCTCCAGTCGCCCCGGTCGCGCCGGTCGAGCCATTCGACCCGTTGTTTCCTGTCGCCCCCGTGGCTCCTGTCGCGCCGGTCGAACCATTCGACCCGTTGTTTCCTGATGCGCCCGTGGCTCCCGTTACACCGTGCGTTCCCGTTGGGCCCGTCGCACCGGTCGATCCATTCGCCCCCGTCGCGCCGTTCGCGCCCGTCGCACCGGTGGAGCCATCGGCACCGGTGGCACCCGTCGGGCCCGTTGAACCGTCGACTCCAGTCGCGCCCGTTGAACCGTCGATTCCAGTCGCGCCCGTAGCGCCCGTCGCGCCGGTATCACCCGTATCACCCGGATTGCCCGTCGCACCGGTGGCGCCAGTGGTCCCTGTTGCGCCGGTGGCGCCCGTCGAGCCCGGCAGTCCCCGCGACGAGGTCCCGGAGCCGCAGCCCACCGAAAACAACGTCAGCACGACGAGGGAAAACAGCGTCCGCATGGGAGCTCCTCCAGAAAGTCGCCCCCGCGGTTGGCACAGCTCGTTTCAATCAAGGGAATGCGCGCAAGCGCGCGTTTGAATCTGGCACAACTGGATTGAAGAGCAACCGAAAGCGCGCGCAACCATGCCTCGTGCGAGCGGCGTGAATATCCCACCGTCCAAAACAAGACGCCTTATCTTCGTCGGGCTGTATCGGGGGGATTCGCTCGCCAGGCGGGCTCGACATCGGCTCGACGCTCGCGCAGTTCGAGGCGCGATATGGCAAAGGCGAAGTGAAGTCGTCGGACGAGCTGCTCGAGGAGCGCGCGCGCATTGCCAAGGACCGCGCGTCGTGGGCAGCGAGCGGCGACGAGCAGGCGAAGTTCACTCTCAGCATCAATCGCTCGCGGCTGCGCTCCGAGTATGAATATCCGGCGCTGGGGACACGGATGTGGGTCGACGACGACGACCGCGTGACCTGGCTCCAGCTCGCGCGGCCGAAGGAGTCGCGTTTCGCCCCTCCGGATTGGCGAACACCAAGCACGACCAATACGAGCAGCGCGAGCTACCCCGACACTGGCGACGCCGTGGGCAAGGGCGCGTGTTATCCCCCCGTACCATCTGCCGACGAACGAGGAATGATTACTTCCGCGCGAGCGGCCCGAGGATGCGCAGCAGCTCCTTGACGTCGGCCGCACCCAGCTTCGCGATCGATTGCGGCGCGCGGTCGGTCACCGCGCTCGCCGCGTGGAGCAGCTTCTTTCCCGCCGCGGTGATCGACACCAGCCGTGCCCGGCGATCATCGGGGTGCACGCGCCGCTCGACCAGGCCGCGCTCCTCGAGGTCGTTGACGATCACCGTCGCGGCGGGAGCGTCCGTGCCCATCGACGCGGCGAGTTCGGCGAGCGTGCGCTCGCCCTCGGCCAGCCGCCACAGCGCGCGCACGCGCGTGAAGGGCAGGCCCGTCACTTCGGCGACCTTGCGGCGCCAGTCGCCGCGGCTGTCCATGACGAGTCCCGCCATCAGCTGCCAGACGCGATCGAGATCGCGATTCGCTTTCGCGCGGTTCATCGAGCCTCCGAGTGTGCGGCGACGTTGGGTGACAGAGCGGACACCGGGTCGAGCAGGTGCGCGACCTGCGCCGCGCGCGCTTGGGCGGCCGCGCCCGTCGACGCGACGCCGAGGATCAAGACGCCGAGTCCGAAGCCCGCGACGACCCACCAGACCGGCCGGGTCGCTTCCGCGAATCCCGGCGCGTGAGCGGCGAGGCCACCGCCCGCGATGGAGCCGGCGAGCGCGACGCCGAGCGACGCGCCGACTTGCCGGCTCGTCGAGGCGACGGCGGCGGCGAGCCCCGCTTGGGCGCGCGGCATCCCCGAGACCGCCGTGTTGGTAATGGGCGCATTGACCATGCCCATTCCAACGCCGAAGACGCCATAGGCAGCGATGAGCTGGACAAGGTTGGTATCGGTGCGCAGATCGAACAGCAGCGCCGCGCCGGTCACCGTGGCGATGCCGGCGGCGATGAGCGCCACGCGCGCGCGCCCCGCGCCGACGAGACGCCCGGAGATGGGCGAGCAGACCACCAGTCCGAGCGCGATGGGCAAGGTGCAGAGTCCGGCGTGGAACGCGTCCAAGCCGCGCGCGTCCTGGAGATAGAGCGAGTTGAGAAAGAGAAAGCCGCTGAAGCCGGCAAAGGCGAGCACCGCGATGAAGGTGGCCGCGGCGAACGGCGGGCTCTTGAAGAAGCGCAGGTCGACGAGCGGCTCCGCGCGGCGCTGCTCGTAGACGATGAAGGCCGCGATGGCGGCGAGCGCGAGCGCGAACGAGAGCACGATCTGCGTCGAGGCGAACCCCTGGCGGCGGCCGTCGATGACCGCCGAAGTGAGCGACGCGAGCGCGACCACCACCAGCAGTTGGCCGATCGGATCGAAGCGGCGCGCCTTGCCCGCGCGCGACTCAGGCACGAACCTCGCGGTCATCAAGAGCGCGAGCACGCCGATGGGCACGTTGATCCAGAAGATGGAGCGCCAGCCGAGCGTCTGCGTGAGGATGCCGCCGACCAGAGGGCCGATGGCCATCGAGACGCCGAAGACCGCGCCCCACAAGCCGATGGCGCGGCCGCGCGCTTTGAGGTCGGTGAAGGTGTTGACGATGATCGACATCGCGACCGGGTTGAGCATCGCGCCGCCGAGCGCCTGCAACATGCGGAAGAAGACGAGCGCCGACGTGCTGGGCGCGAGGCTGCAGAGGAACGAGCCGAGGCTGAAGAGCGTCAATCCCGCTTGGAAGGTGCGCCGGCGGCCGAAGCGGTCGGCGCTCGAGCCGGCGAGCATGAGGAAGCTGGCGATGACGACGGTGTAGCCGTCGATGGACCACTGCAGACCGGCCAACGAGGCGTGCAGATCGCGGCGGATGGCGGGGAGCGCGACGTTCACGATGGTCACGTCCATCGAGACCATCAAGAGGCTGAGGCAGCAGGTGGCGAGGATGACGTTCGGGCGAAGTGCGGCGGGGGACGATTGGTTGTTCATCAACAACCATTGTGTACGCACAACCATCTTCGCGCAACTCGAACCGCGGGAGCTGCCGCGCCTCGGCGGCTGCGCCTGGATCGTGGGTCACGCGCCCGCACGCGGCGGCGCCTCGCTCCCTCTCGCGCGCGCCAGCCGCGGCGCGACGATGAGCGCGAGGCCATAGAGCGCGAAGCCGAGCACCAAGGTGCCGGCGCGGCCGTTGGGGAGATCCTGCGCGACGAGTTTCATGCCGCCCATCACGAGGGCGGCGTAGCAGAGCCAGACCAGCTCGCGGGCGCCGCTCGCGCGCCCGAGGCCCGCCAGCAGCAGCGCGGCGGCAGAGAGGACCGCCGTGCGCAGCGTCGCCAGCGCGCCGACATCGCCGCCGCACCAGCGGGCGCCGAGCGCTGCGAGCAGCGCGCCCAGGAGAAGCACCACCAGCGCGCCCGCGGCGGCGCGTACGCCGCTGTCGACCGAGGCTGGCCGGGCCGCGCGCGAAAACAGCAGCGTGGCCGCCGCGACCGCGCAGGCAAGAGAGAGCGCCCCCGCGAGTAAAAGCGCGGCGAAAGGGGCGAGGCCATCGCCCGCGAAGCTGTCGACAAGAAAGCGAAGGAGGCCCGAGCGCACAGCGCCCGCCCAGAGCCAGAGCGGGGCCTGGATCGCGAGCGCCGCGACCGGTTTGCGCGCCGAGGCGACCGCCGCGAGCAGGCCGAGCGCGCTCCAGAGCACGGCCGCGCCCGCGCCGCCGCCGAGAAGCTCGCTGGCCGCGAGCGCGAGCCCGAATCCCAGCAGCGCGTGGAACTGCGCCGACGCCGGTGGGGCCGCGCTGCGCGACGAGCCCGCGAAGGCCGCCGCGTAGCTCGCGAGCGCCAGCGCCAGCGCGATCGCCCCGCAGAGCGCCGCGCCAGGTGCGCCAGCGATCTGCAGCGCTGCGTACAGGCCCGTGCCGATCCCCGTCGGCGCGAGCACCCACTCGAACCCGCCCGGAGCGCGGTTCCAGGCGATGCGCCGGACCGCCAGCCAGGCCGCCATCACAGCGGGAAGGCAGAGCGCGAACGCTGAGCCGGCGCCCACGCCGACGTCGACGTCGCCGGTGCCGCCCAGCGTGCTGGCGAGCCGCAGGACCAGCATCACCAGCACCAGGGCGAGCGGCCAGCGCAGGCCCCGCCAACCGCGCAGGCCGGTGAGCGCGAGCACCGCCGCGAAGAGCACCAGCAGGACCGCGCACACCGCGCCGAGCGCGTCGGAGAAGAGAAGAAAGCCGACCGCGGTGACGAGCGTCGCAAGCTCCGTCAGCCAGGCGAGCCACTGCGCCGAGCGGCGGGCGGCCACGAAGAGACCGCCCAGCGCATAGAGCGCGAGCGCGGCCGCCGCGAGCGCGTCGGAGAGCAGGTGCAGCCTCGCCGCGCTCTCCCAGAGCAGCGGATAGGCGATGAGCGCGCTGGTCGCAGCGTGAAACACCGCCGACGGCGCGTTCCCGCGCGCGAAGGCCCGGTCGGCGAGCGCGCAGAGCAGCACCGAGAAGCCGAACCCCAGCGCGACTCCCGCGGGCGCAGGCAACACGTGGGCGTCGGTGAGCGCGCGGAAGAGGAACCCGCCCCCGAGCGCGAGCACCGAGCGGCCGAGGAGCGCGAGCAGGCCGGCGCCCCCTCCCGGCAACGAGGGCAGCGGCGCCGGCGGTTCTTCTTCTCGCAGCGGCGCCACCGGCGCGGCAGCGGTCGGGCGCTGCGCAGAAGGCGCACCGGCCTCGAGCCGCTCGACCGCCCGGGCGAGCCGGGCGACCTCCGCTTCAAGCCGCTGGATCCGCTCCTCCATGGGAACCTCAGGGCGGCGAGCTCACGGCTTCGTCTCGTTCCGGCGGCGCTCCAGCTCGCGAAGCTTCAGCCCGATGCCGACGACGATCAACGCGATGAAGCAGATGGCGCCGACCAGGCCGCGCTGGCGGAAGCGATACTCATCGTGCGCGCTCGCGATCTCCTGCCGCGCTTTCTGCAGCGCCTCCATGCCCGGCTTCGCGGCTTGATCGAACGTGCTGCTGTCGAACGAGTGCACCTTGCTCTTCGATTGGGTCAGCGACTCGTCGAGATCGGACAGCGAGCGTGACACCGGCTCGATATCCAGGCCCGACTCCGCCAGCTTCTCAACCTCGCCCGTCGCCGACTCGCGCCCGGCGATCATCTGATCAAGCGTGGTGCGGAAGTGCAGCGCGGTCTCATTGCACTTCGGATCGTCGCGCGAATATTGCCCGTGGCATTTCCCGCAGAGCGTGTCGTCGGTATTGCCAATCAACGACACGGTCGGCCTCTGGATGTCGTGGTGACCATGGCACTGCCCGCACTCGGGCCAGCCGTGCTCCTCGAAGACCTTCTTGTGGCGGCTGCCGTCGAAGAGGATCCCGTTCTGCGCGTGGCAGCGGCGGCAGACCTGCGAGACGGCGGCGACCTCCGGAGGCTGCGCGGCGTGGCTGCCGTGGCAGCCGGTGCAAGAGGGCGCGCCGAGATCGCCTTTCACCAAGAGCGCCTGGCCGTGGACGCTGGTCTTGAACTTCGCCAGTTGGTCCGTCGGCAGCGGCGCGCCAGCCGCGGTCAAATATCCCTTCATATATTCCGGGTCGGCGTGGCACTTCCCGCACGTCTCGGGGACTCGCTGCGGATTGACCGTCGAGTTGCGGCTCTTCGCCGAGCGGATGCCGTGCACGCTGTGGCAACTCACGCACTGCGCAGCCTTCGAGTCGTGCTGCTCCAACAGCAGCTGCCCGTGCTTGCTCCCTTTGTATTTGGCGAGCTGATCGGTCGGCATCGTCGGATTGAACGTCCGCATGAACTGAGGGTCGGCGTGGCAGCGCGCGCAGAAGTTCGGGATCCAGCTGCGGTCGGCGTGGCGCACCTCGGCCGTCGGCCAGCGCTCGGCGATCTCCTTCGGCATCGAGTCGTCGGTCGGCTTCCCGCCGTGGCAGCCCGAGCAGGAGAGGCCGACGCGGAAGTGCACGTCGCTGACCATCTCCTGCAGGTTGAGCAGCGGATTCGAGCCGCTCGTCGCCGGATGTGGAGAGAAGAGCGCGCGCGGCTTCTGGTTTTGCGGATCGGCGTGGCAGAGGACGCAGTTGTCGCTGGCGATCAGATCGAGCACCTGCGGCTGCACGTCGAGCGAAAGCAGCGCCGCCAGCTCCTCGGTGCTGCCGAGGATCATGGAGTCGGCCGCGTCGGAGAGCAGCTTCTTGGTGTGCTCGGGCAGCGCCTGCAGCGCCTCGCGCTGTTTGTCGGTGAGGATGGGCGTGCCGTCTTTGTGCTTGCCCTCCGCGAGCGTCTGCAGCGGCTTTGGCAACGGAGCGGGCGGCGCGGCGGCCGCAGCCTGGGCGAAGAGCGCCGCGAGGACGAGGGCGATCATGGCTTCACCTCGCTGCGGTCCTGCCCGCGCGCACGCAGGACCAGCAGGCCGACGGCGAGCACCGCCAACGAGATGGCCGCGGCGAGCAGATACGAGAGCCCGGCCAGGCCGTGCAGCGCGATCTGCAGCGCGGTCGCGCCCGTGAAGAGGAAGTATCGCTGGTGCAAGAAGAGCGCGCGCAGCGCGGTCGCCACCGCCGCGAAGCCGAGCGCCCAGAGCGCGCAGACGTGTGCGCTCTGCTGCGGATCGGGCAGCTTCACCGCGTCGCCGCCGCCGCCGACGTCCCACGCCATCAGCATGAGGAAGCCGAGGAAGAGCAGCGCAGCCGCGCCGATGTCGCTGAAGCCGGGCGAGGCCTCGTCTCTCTGCGCGCGGCGGTCGATCCAGGGCATCGCCGCCCAGAGGCCGAGCAGCGCGCTGATCAGGAGCAGCGCGCCTTGCGGCCCCTCCATGCCGAAGAAGTGCGGCGGGAACTCTTTGAGCAGTTGATAGACCCAGAGGAAATACCATTCGGGTTTGATACCCGGATAAGCCGGCGCGAGCGGATTGGCCTTCTTGCCCAGCTCCCATTCAATGCCCGGGATATGCGGGCCATAGGGCAGGAATACCGCCAGCGAGGTGAGGATGATCAGGCAGATCAACCAGAGCTGGAGATCGCGCAGCGCGAAGTCGGGGAAGAAGCGCATCCCGCGCGGCGCAACTTTGTGGCCGAGCGGCGGTGCCATTCCCTGCCGCTGGATGACGAGCAGGTGTGCGCTGACGAGCCCGACCGTGGCGAGCGGCAAGAGCACGACGTGCAGTCCGAAGAATCGGTGCAGCGTATTGATGCTGACGTCCGCCCCGCCTCGCAGGACTTGCAGGAGGAAGTCGCCGATCCCGGGCACCGCCTTGACCGAATCGGTGCCGACCGCGGTGGCAAAGAAGGCCAGCTCGTTCCAGGGCAGGAGATATCCAGAGAAGCCGAAGCCGAGCGCGAGGGTGAGGAGCACAAAGCCGGTGACCCACGTGAGCTCGCGCGGAGGCCGATAGGCTTTCAACATCATGGTGCTGAACATGTGGGTGATTAATGAAACGATCATCAAATGCGCGCTCCAGCAGTGCAGGGAGCGCACCAGCCAACCGAACGGCACTTTGGTGGTGATGAATCGAATCGACTCGTAGGATGTATGTTCACCAGCCTGATAGAAGAGCAAGAGCAGCGCGCCGGTGGCGACCTGCATGGCGAAGAAGAACAGCGTCGCTCCGCCGAGGTAGTACCAGACCATCGAGTGCGCGCCGATGGGCACCTCTTTGTGGCGCATGAACTCGACCAGCGGCTTGAGCCCATATCGGCGATCGAGCCAGCCGAATACCCCTCCTCCACTCTCGGGTTCGCCGCTCATGACTCGCTCGAGTTCTTCGGCGGGATCACCGTGACCGAGCCGTCCGCGTCGCGCGTGCAGCCGTAGATCGCGAGCGGGCGCGGCGGCGGACCGGCCAGCACGCGCCCATCCAAATCGTAGCGGCCATTGTGGCAGGCGCACCAGATGACGGAGTCGCCCGGCACGTATTGAACCGTGCAGCCCTCGTGTGTGCAGCGGGCGTCGAGGGCGCGCAGCTTCTGCTGCGCATCCTCGAACACCAGCACGCGCCCCGTCCCCAGGCGGGTAATCACGGAATGTTCGTGCGTGAGCTTGGTCAGCTCGTCGGCCGTCAGCTTGAGCGGCCCGCCCGGTCCAGCCGCCGCCAGCGGCTTGAGATATCGCAGCACCGGATAGAACACGCTCGCGGCAAACCCGATGAAGCCGAGCCCCAACAAATAGTCCAGCAGGCTGCGGCGGGTATGCACCACGTCTGGGGGGGTCGTTTTCATGTCGGCCTCGCCCGCTTACTTCTTCAGCGTCCTGACGTAGGCGATGAGCGCGTCGAGCTGCTCGTCGGAGAGCTTGTCCTTGAATGCGTCCATTCCCTCCGCCTTGCCTGCGGCCTTCTTGCCCTCGGAAATGGCCTTCTTCCACTCAGCGTCACTCAGCTTCTGCACAGCGGCAGTGGTGAGGTCTTTGGCGCCGAGGTTCTTTCCCTGTTCGGTATCTCCTTTGCCGTCCGGCCCATGGCAGGTGGCGCACTTCGCCTTGAAGAGGCGGACCGTTTTTGGGTCGACGTCGGCGCGGGCGGAGAACGCGAGCGCGCAGGTTGCCGCGAGAACCGCTGCCCCAATTCGGCGGCCGGATAGGAAATGATTCATTGTTGGTTGCCTCCTGTTTTTGCACGTTGAGGTGCAAAAAAAGAGCCACGCACCAATGATTTTGCTCTAGAGGAGACGCGCGGCTGATATCCGCGCGATTGCGAAAACTGTGCGTGGACATCAACGCCCCGACCGCTTTTTGCGTAATCAGGTGCTATTCAGAACCAATATGCACCGCCGCCGGTTGAGTGCGATGCATCCGCGCACGCGCGGGCAGTTCGTCGTGCGGCGCAGTGCCCGCGCGGCCCTGCGCGCGATCGCGAGTTGCAAACGGTCCTTATGGAGCGCCCCCGCAGAAGCTGCGGCGCAGTTCGCGCAGCGGGCAACGGGAATGATTGACGCGAGCCCCCATGGATAGTTCGTTTGCGCTCGAGGATTGCATCGCACTCATTGAAAGTTTTGCGGACCGCGCCGCATCGCCCGCGCCCAAATACAAACGGGACGCCAGCGCGCGGCTGGCGTCCCGTCGAGACTGCGCTGCGCTTTCGCGCGGCCCGCTACGGGACCGGCGTCCAGCCGCGCTCGAACGTGATCGCGTTGACCTCGCTCGTGCTCAGCACGCGATCGTAGATGCGGACGTCGCTGATTGCGCCGGAGAAGAAGCCGCCGCTGTTTCCGACCTCCTGCCCGAGCACGAGGCTGTCGCCGGTGGTCTGCAGCGGCGTGTCCCCGGCCATCGTTCCGCTGAAGGCGACCTTGCCGTCCATATACACGGTGGCGGTCGTGCCGCCGCCGTAGGTCACCACCAGGTTGTGCCAGTTGGCGTCGGCGAAGCCGCCCCCCACGGTGACGTCGTCCGCGTAACCCGAGACGTAGAGCGAGCCGCTGCTGAACTGCACCGTGTACCACTGCAAGCCGGCGATGGTGCCCCAGTTCAGGATCTCTTCCTGTCCCGACTGGTCCGACTCGAGCGCTTGGAACCAGACCGAGACCGTGCGCGCCGAGGCGCCCAAGGGCAGATACGCGTTGGTCGCAGCGAGAGAGTTCGAGCCGCCGAACGCGTAGGCCTGGCCGGGGTTGCCGAAGCGATCGGCCACATAGTTGCTGCCGCCCGTCGCGACGAGCGCGCCGCCGCCGAGGCCGCTGTGATCGAAGAGATCGCCGCCGGTGTACCAGGCGACGAGCCCCTCGGTGGGCGGCGCCGCGACTGTGCCGCTCGCGCCCGCCGAGCCCGCGCCGGCCGTCCAGCTGCCCGTCTCGTCGAGGACGTAGAAGACGCCGCTGCCCGCGTACGACAGCACCATCGTCGCGCCGGGCGCGCCCACGATCGACGTAGGCGCGAACGACTCAGTCCAGAGATCGGACGCGGCGCCTGCCGCGCCCGCGGTGGCCGCGAGGTGGTCGCCGCGCGCGTCGGAGGCGATCGAGCGCCAGCCCTTGCCGGACGACGACGTTCCCGTGGTCCGGTTGGTCCAGGTCACGCCGCTGTCGTACGAGGTCCAGATGTCGGAGTTGGCCGCCGCCGCCGCCAGGTTCGCGCCGCTCGCGTCGGACGAGATGCTGTTCCAGCTCTTGCCGGTCATGCTCGGAATCGCCGACGTGCGGTTGGTCCAGGTGGCGCCGTAGTCGGGGGAGGTCCAGATATCGCCCCCGCTCGCGACGGCCGCCAGGTGCGCGCCGGTCGCGTCGGAGGCGATCGCGACCCAGCTCAAGTTATGCGCGGCGCCGCTCGAGGTCCGGTCGGTCCACGCGCCGGCCGACGTGGCGGTCCAGATGTCGCCGCCGTTCACCACCGCGGCGCGGTTGGTCCCGCTCGAGTCGGTGGCGATCGCGCTCCAGCTGCGCGCCGAATCGCTCGACGTCTCGTTCGTCCAGTTCCACGTGCTGGTGGTCACGATGTTGCCCGACCAGATGTTGCCGCTCGACGCCGTCGCCGAGAGCCGCGTGCCGAGCTCGTTGAAGGCGACCGCGGCCCAGGGCTGGCCGGACGCGGCGCCGCCCGTGGTCGCATTGGTCCAGGTCGCGCCGTAGTCGAGCGAGATCCAGATATCGCCGCCCGAGACACAGCCCGCCAGGCGCGAGCCGTCCGCGCTCGACGTCACGGACTGCCAGTTCGCGCCCGACATGTTGGCGATGCCTGAGGTCCGGTTGGCCCAGGTGTCGCCGCCGTTCGCCGACGTCCAGATATCTCCATTGGCGACGAACGCGACCAGGTGCGTCCCGGAGTAGTCGGAGGCGATGACGGTCCACTCCTTGCCGCTCGCCGTGGTGCCCGTCGTCTGGTTGATCCAGGCGCCGCCGCTCCAGCTGCTGTCGATCGAGTTGGTGCCGACCGAGACCGCGCCGGTCGCGAACTGGATGGTCTCGCCAGCGTTGGCGGAGACCGTCACGTTCGACTCGCCCTGCACGACGACGCCGACCTCGTTGCCTTCAGTTACGCTGCCCATCGCGGGGAGGGTCAGCGCGACGCCGGCGCCGGAGATGAAGTAGCCATTGCCCGCGACCGCGGTGGTCGAGGCGTTCACCGTGTTCCAGACGAGCCCGGTGCCGATGCCGCCGGTCACGCCCGTCGCGCCCGTCGCGCCCGTGGTGCCCGTGGTGCCCGTCGCGCCCGTGGTACCCGTCGCGCCCGTGGTGCCCGTCACGCCTGTGGCGCCAGTCGCGCCCGTGGTGCCAGTCGTGCCCGTAGCGCCAGTCGTGCCCGTGGTGCCAGTCGTG
>Ga0302196_10005570_pt1 | contig 11253 bp, 6 predicted proteins | sample II_Bog_N1_3_FD_198794 | JGI IMG/M metagenome (GOLD analysis project Ga0302196, IMG submission 198794) | Peat permafrost microbial communities from Stordalen Mire near Abisko, Sweden - II_Bog_N1_3 | ecosystem: Environmental > Terrestrial > Soil > Wetlands > Peat | place: Sweden: Abisko, Stordalen...
GACCGAGGGGCGCTGGGTGGCCATGATCAGGTGGATGCCGGCGGCGCGGGCCATTTGGGCCAGGCGCTGCACCGCGCCCTCGATGTCCTTGCCCGCGACCATCATCAGGTCAGCGACCTCGTCGATCACCACCACCAGATAGGGCATCGGCTCCGGCCGCAGCTTTTCCTCCTCATAGACGGGCCGACCCTGTTCGTCGAAGCCGGTCTGCACGGTTCGCACGAAATGCTCGCCCTTCGCCTGGGCTTCTCTGGCCTTTTCGTTGAAGCCGGCGACATTGCGCACCCCGATCTTGGACATCCGCCGATAGCGGTCCTCCATCTCGCGCACCGTCCATTTCAGCGCCACGATGGCTTTCTTCGGATCAGTGACCACGGGCGCCAGCAGATGCGGAATGCCGTCATAGACCGACAGCTCGAGCATTTTCGGGTCGATCATGATGAACCGGCACTGGTCCGGGGGCAGGCGGTAGAGGATCGACAGGATCATGGCGTTGACCCCCACCGACTTGCCCGAGCCGGTGGTGCCGGCGATCAGCAAGTGGGGCATGCGCGACAGATCGGCGATATAGGGCTCGCCGCCGATGGTCTCGCCCAGCGCCAGGGGCAGCATCTGGGTCGACTTCTCGAACTCCGAAGAGCCCAGCATGTCGCGCAGATAGACCGTCTCGCGCCGGGCGTTGGGCAGTTCGACGCCGATGGCGTTACGCCCCGGCACCACGGCCACGCGGCAGGCGGCCACGCTCATCGAGCGGGCGATATCGTCCGACAGGGCCACCACCCGGGCCGACTTGACCCCGGGCGCCGGGACCAGCTCATAAAGGGTGACCACTGGCCCAGCGCGGATCTGGTCGATATTGCCGCGCACGCCGAACTCGGCCAGCACGCTCTCCAGCATGCGGGCGTTTTGGCGCAGGGCAGCCTCGTCGAAGGCGGCGGAGCGCGGCTTGGGCTTGGCCAGCATCGACAGCTCCGGCAACTGGAAGCCGCCTGGTTTGACGAAATCGAAGGCCTGTTGGTTTTCGCGCAGCTCGCGATCGGAGCCCCGGACCGGGGCCTTGGGCGTCTTCACCGCCGGCGCGATCGGGGTCTCGGCTTCGGCGACGATCGGCTCGGCGTCGACATCGCGGGCTGGCCGCCGCTTTCGCGCCTTGCGAACCTCCGGCTCGTCCACGGGCGCCAGCGTCGCGCGGCGCAGCGTCAGGCCTTCGCGCAAGGTGTCCAGCAGCTTGCCCGGCTCGAACTTCTGCACCCCGACCGCGGCGCCGATAGCCAGGGCGGCGCCGACTCCAAGAAGGATAGCGCTGATCAGCACGGGGGCCGGCAGGCGGATGAAGCGAAACAGGATCGCCACGCCGTGCAAGATGGCGTCGCCCCAAAAACCGCCCAGGCCCCGCGCCAGCGGCCAATTGACCGGCGGCGCCGGCGCGGCCAACAACCCGGCCAGGGCCAGCATTCCCACCAGGCTGAGCAGCATCCTCAGTCGAAGGCCATCGCGATTGGCGTCGGGATCCCGATCCGCCGCTCGCCCAAGTCCGAACAGCAGCATGAACAGCACCGCGGGCCAAGCGACCAGCCCAAGCGACTGCAAGGCGATATCGGCCCAGATCGCGCCCAGACCGCCCATCAAGTTGCGCGCCGGCTCGTCCGAGACCGCGTTAAGACTAGGATCGGTGACATGATAGCTGGCCAGGGCCACCAGCAGGCCCAGGCCCAGGGCGGCGATCACCCCGCCGCGAAACCGGGCCGCCATCGGATGGGTCCAGCAGGCCCAGGCGGTCAGCATGATCCACTCCAGGCCCGAACGCCGCGCCACCCTCGCCATGTGCCGATTACTCCCAAGGTCTGGGAGGAAGGTTTGGCGCAAGACCGTTAAGGGGCGTTTACCATCCGCGACGCCGATCGCCGCGGACGGGCCGCGCAGCTCTCAAATCCGCTCGTTTTCCACGGAAAACTTCTTGCTCCGCTGCTACGCGCCCGGTCGCAGTCGCGCTAGACTGGCCTCATGTTTTGTCCTCACCCATTTGGTGGCTCGCGCCAGTCGCCGTCGGCCGCCGGACTAAGGTGAACGGCCTGTTTCGCAAACCCCTGGCGGACGGTGACCGCATCGAGGTCGCCGGCGTCGGTGTGCGCCTGAGGGTCAGCGGCCGCGCGCGCCGGGTTAGCCTTCGCCTGGATCTGGCGCGCGGCGAAGTGATCGCGGTGGCGCCAACCCCACGCCAGCTGAAGGAGGCGGCCGCCTTCGCCAAACAGCGGGCGGCCTGGATCGTCCAGCATATGGCTGAGCTGCCATCGCCGCAGACGCTAACACCGGGCGAGATCATTGATGTGCTCGGCCGCCCGCACCGGCTGATCCATGCGCCAGGCCGCGTATCCTGGCGTACGTCAGCAGAGCCTGGCGTCCCGGCGACCCTGACCGTCGGTGGCGATCCTAGCCGATTTTCCGCCGCCGTGGTCCGCGCGCTCAAGGCCGAGGCTAGGCGTTTCCTGACCGAACGGACCGAGCACTGGGCCGCGGCCCTGAATCAGCCCTTGCCGCTGGTGACCATCACCGATCCCAAGGCCCGCTGGGGCTCGTGCCGCCAGCCGCGCAAACAGGGATTCGGCGCCGGTCATGAGGTCGGCCGCATCCGCTATTCCTGGCGCTTGATCCTCGCGCCCTTAGGGGTGGCCGACTACGTCGCCGCCCACGAGTGCGCCCACCTGGTCGAGGCTAACCACTCCCCACGATTTTGGGCGGTGGTCCATGGCCTGGTCGGCGACCATCGCCCGCACCGCGACTGGCTCCGCGAACACGGGGCGCGGCTTCATGGATTCGGCGGCGGCTAGGTCGGCGCGACGGCCCCGCCAAAGTGACTCGGTTTGATCGCGACCGTCGTCAGGACTCTGTGATTTCAGCCTTTTCCTTGCGCTTCGCCCAATCTGCGCTCTCGGCCTTCAGCGGCTTGGAAACCGGACAGACCTCTTGCACGAAGTCGTTCAGGGTGTTGACCAGACTGTCGCGCGCCAGTTGGTAGTGGACGAACTGGCCGCGCTTTTCGCTCGTCACCAGTCCAGCTCCCTCAAGGATCGAAAGGTGCTGAGAAACCGCTGGCTTGGAGATGGAAAACCGCCCGGCGATCTCTCCCGCGGTCAGTTCGGTATGGCTGAGATAGGCCAGAATCTTTCGCCGGGTCACGGATGAAAGGGCTTCGAATACGCGTTGCATGGACTGGTCGCCAATCTGACAGCATTTAAGAAATTACCTAATCGCTTGCCAAGGGGTGTGCAAATAATTAAGTGATAAATTAATTACGCAATTCACGGGGTGCTTACGATGATCACGACCGCCAGCACGGCCCCCGACGCGACCGATCCCTACGCGGTTCATCACCTGATCATTGGCTCGGAGGCCGATGCGAAAGCCGGACGCGTGGTCTGGGATCCGGTCCATTCCCTTTGGAACGGCGCGATGCTGATTGGGGCGGCGGCCGCGCCGTTCCTTTTTAGCTGGAGCGGTCTGGCCATGTTCATCGGCTTGACGGGCGCGACTCTGCTGCTCGGTCACTCGGTCGGCTTTCACCGACGATTGATCCACGACAGTTTCCAAGCGCCCAGATGGCTCGACTACTCCCTGATGTGGATTGGAACCCTCGTCGGGATGAGCGGACCCCTATGGATGATCAAGGCGCACGACACCCGTGATTGGGGGCAGCGGCAAGGGCGGTGTCATCCGTACCTATCCAACCGGGCCGGCTTCTGGCGCGACTATTGGTGGAACCTGCACGGTCGACTTGAACTCGACCATCCGCCGATCTTCTCACCGGCGCCCAATATCGCCAGCGATCGGTTCTATACACTGCTTGAACAGACGTGGATGTTGCAACAGGCGCCGCTCGCCCTCGCCTTGTTCATGCTTGGAGGATGGTCATGGCTGGTCTGGGGCGTATGCATGCGGATCTGGATCTCGGTCACGGGTCATTGGCTGGTCGGTCGCGTCGCCCACCGCAGCGGACCCCAACATTGGCTGGTCGAGGGCGCGGGGATCCAGGCGCACGACGTGCCGTGGGCGGCGATTCCGACCATGGGCGAGGCCTGGCACAACAACCACCATGCCTACCCCGCATCGGCGCGGTTGGGGCTTTATCCGGGCCAGTCGGACTGGGGTTTCGCCTTTATCCGCCTGCTACAGCGGCTAGGCTTGGCCTGGAACGTACGCACTCCCGAGAATCTGCCCCATCGTCATGCCCTTGCTCCGGCGTCGTCGCGCCGTGACCGCCTGGTGCAAACGGCTCTGGGTGAGACGTCGAGATCAGGCATGAAGGCTACCCCTCGGTCCGCTCATGGGCGGCCATGGTGGCCATGCTGAGAATCTTGCTCACCGAGGCGGACAGGGGGCAGATCTGCACCGATTTTGACAGGCCCATCAGGATCGGCCCGACCACCGTCGCGCCGCCCAGGGCCTGAACCAGCTTGGTCGAGATCGAGGCCGAGTGGATCGCCGGCATGACCAACACATTGGCCGAGTCGGTCAGGCGCATGAACGGGTAGTTAGCCCGCAGGGCCGGGTCCAGCGCCAGCTCCGGGGGCATTTCGCCCTCATATTCGAAATCGACCTCCATCGCGTCGAGCAGGGCGACCGCCTTGCGTACTTTTTCGGAGCGGTCGCCCATCGGATTGCCGAAGGTGGAATAGGACATGAAGGCGACCCTGGGCTGGAAGCCCAGTCGGCGGACCGCGCGCGCCGCCTCGATGGCGATCTCGACCAGCTCCTCCGGCTCCGGCATTTCAGTGACATTGGTGTCGGCGATGAACAGGGTGTGCCCCTTGGCCATGACGATCGACATGCCGATCACCCGCCCGCCGGGCGCGGGGTCGATCACCCGCAAGACCTCATCGAGCACCTGATCGAAATTGCGGGTCACCCCGGTGACCATTCCATCGGCGTCGCCGTGCACGACCATGGCCGCGGCGAAAGTGTTGCGGTCCAGGTTGATCAGCCGCTGCACGTCGCGCAGCAGGTAGCCATGACGGCGCAGGCGGCCATAGAGGTAGTCGACATAGGCCGGATTGCGATGTGACAGCCGCGCATTGATGATCTCCATCGGCTTGGCGTCGACGTCGATGCCGGCCTTGCGCATGTTCTCACGCACCAGGTCTTCGCGGCCGAGGAGGATGGCGTGGCCGAGGCCTTCGGCCTCGAAGGCGCAGGCGGCGCGGATGACGCTGGGATCCTCGCCCTCGGCGAATACGATGCGCTTCTTCGGCGCGCTGATCACCGCCCCGGCGATCTTCTGCATGAAGCCGGCGGTGGGATCGAGCCGCTGGGCCAGGCTGGCGCGATAGGCGTCCATGTCGGGGATCGGCCGGCGGGCGACCCCGGTGTCCATCGCCGCCTGGGCGACGAAGGGGGGGATGTACGAGATCAGTCGCGGATCGAACGGCGAGGGAATGATGTATTCCGGCCCGAACTTCAGCGCCCGGCCGTGGCCGGCGGCGGCGACCTCGTCCGGCACGTCCTCGCGCGCCAGCTGGGCCAGGGCGTTGGCGCAGGCGATCTTCATCTCGTGATTGACCCGCCGCGCCCGCACGTCGAGCGCGCCGCGGAAGATGTATGGAAACCCCAGCACATTGTTGACCTGGTTCGGATAGTCCGATCGTCCCGTGGCCACGATGACATCGGAGCGCACCGCGCGGGCCTCTTCCGGGGTGATCTCCGGATCGGGATTGGCCATGGCGAAGATGATCGGGTTGGGGGCCATTGAGGCGACCATGGCCGGCGTCAGCGCGCCCTTGGCCGACAGGCCGATGAATACGTCTGCGCCGATCAGGGCGTCGGCCAGGGTGCGGGCGGGGGTGTCGACCGCATGGGCCGACTTCCACTGGTTCATGCCGGTCAGCCGGCCGCGATAGATCACCCCGGTGGTGTCGACGGCGATGCAGTTCTCGTGACGCACGCCCATGGCCTTCATCAGGTCCAGCGAGGCGATGCCGGCCGCGCCGACGCCGCACAGCACCAGCTTGACGTCCTCCAGCCGCTTTCCGGTGATGTGGCAGGCGTTGATCAGGCCCGCGGCCGAAATGATCGCCGTGCCGTGCTGGTCGTCATGGAACACCGGGATGTCCAGCAGCTCCTGGCATTCGGTCTCGATGCGGAAACACTCTGGGCTCTTGATATCCTCCAGATTGATGCCGCCGAAGGTCGCGCCGATGGCCTTGATCACGGTGATGATCTCGTCTGGATCATGGCTGTCGATCTCGATGTCGATGGAATCGACGTCGGCGAAGCGCTTGAACAGCACCGCCTTGCCCTCCATCACCGGCTTTGAGGCCAACGATCCCAGGTCGCCCAGACCAAGGATTGCGGTGCCATTGGAGATCACCGCCACCAGATTGCCCTTGGACGTATAGTCGTAGGCCGCCTCCGGATCCGCCGCGATCGCCCGCACCGGCACCGCCACCCCGGGTGAATAGGCCAGGCTGAGGTCGCGCTGGGTGGCCATGGGTTTGGTGGCGGTGACCGCGACCTTGCCCGGCGACGGATAGCGATGGAAGGCCAGCGCCTCCTCGTCGGTGAAAGCGCGGCGTTCGGTGTCAGTCATGGATGACCTGCTTCCTTGTCGACGTTCCGGCCGTCGATTGACTTTTTTTCCTTTTGTCACCCTAGAGCCGTCACCGCAAAAGCGGAACCCGGTTCGTGATAGCGCTCTCAACCGTCGGCCATCCTTCGGGCGCCGCTTTCGGCCGCCGGGCGAGGCGCGGTTTGGCCCCGAGCGAATTCCGTTGACCGCGACGGCGCAGGCGCGAGACTAAGGACCGCCATCAAGTGCGCCATGTCACCTGGTTTTGGAGCCGCCGCCTTGACCTCTGTCGCCCCCGTCCGGATCGGCGTCGCCGGCGCCCTTGGCCGCATGGGCCAGGCGGTGGCCGCAACCGCGCGCAACCAATCGGGCGCCGCGCTCGGACCGCTGTTCGATCGTCCCGATCAGGCCGGCCTGTCTGTTGAGGGCTTGGTGCTGGTCAACCTGGATCAGGCCCTGGTGGACAGCGACGTGATCATCGACTTCACCACGCCCGCCGCTTCGGCCGCCCTGGCCCGATCGGTCGGTGCGGGCGGTCCCGCCCTGGTGATTGGCTCGACCGGACTGAACGAGACTGAACTGGCTGATATCCAGGCCGCCGCACGGCGGGTGGCCGTGGTGCGCTCCGGCAACTTCTCGCTGGGGGTCAACCTGCTGATCGGCCTGGTCGAGCAGGCGGCCCGCGCGCTCAGCGCCGCAGACTGGGACATCGAGGTGTTCGAGGCCCATCATCGGCGCAAGGTCGACGCGCCGTCCGGCACCGCCCTCATGCTGGGCGAAGCGGCGGCGCTAGGGCGAGGTGTGGCGCTGGACGAGGTCGCCGTGCGCGCCCGCGACGGCCTCACCGGCGCCAGGCCCGCCGGCGCCATCGGCTTTTCGTCGATGCGGGGCGGCGATATCATCGGCGAACACAGCGTCACCTTCGCCGCCGATCAGGAAATCATCACCCTGGCCCATTCCGCCCGCGACCGCAGCCTGTTCGCCAAGGGCGCGGTGGCGGCGGCGTTGTGGGCGGTCGGCCAGCCGCCGGGGCTCTACGACATGATGAACGTGCTGGGGTTCAAGCCCGGCGGCGAGGCCGCCAAGACCTGAACGACCCCTCGCGGCCGCTCAATCCTCGAACGGGTCGCGCATCAGGATGGTGTCCTCACGCTCGGGGCTGGTGGAGAGCAGGGCCACCGGTGCGCCGATCAGCTCCTCGATGCGGCGGACATATTTCAGCGCATTGCCGGGCAGGTCCTTCCAGCTGCGCGCGCCTTGGGTGGTCTCGGTCCAGCCTTCCAGCTCTTCATAGATCGGCGTGGCCGCCGCCTGGTCGCGCATGCCTGAGGGCAGGTAATCGAAGCTGCGATCGCCGATCTGATAGCCGACGCAGATCTTCAGCACCGGCAGACCGTCCAGAATATCCATCTTGGTCAGGGCGATCCCGTGGATACCGTTGATGGCGATGGTCTGGCGCACCAGCACCGCGTCGAACCAGCCGCAGCGGCGCGGCCGGCCGGTATTGACCCCGACCTCCTTGCCGACCACGCCCAGGTGACGGCCGACCTCGTCATTCAGTTCGGTCGGAAACGGTCCCTCGCCGACGCGGGTGGTGTAGGCCTTGACGATGCCCAGCACATAGCCGACGGAGCGCGGCCCCAGGCCCGAGCCGGCGGCGGCCTGTCCGGCCATGGTGTTGGACGAGGTGACGAACGGATAGGTGCCGTGGTCGACGTCGAGCAGCGCGCCTTGCGCCCCCTCGAACAGCACCCTTTGGCCCTCGCGCACCTTGGCGTCGAGCAGCCGCCAGGCCGGCTGGGCGTAGGCCAAGACCTTGGGTGCGATCTCCAGCAGCGCCGCCAGCAGCGCGTCGCCGTCGGCGGGCGCAAGGCCCAGCCCCTTACGCAGGGCGTCGTGGTGGGTGAGCAGCCGCTCGATCTTGGCCTTCAGCGCCTCGGGATCGGCCAGATCGGCGACCCGGATCGCCCGGCGGCCCACCTTGTCCTCATAGGCCGGCCCGATCCCGCGGCCAGTGGTGCCAATTTTCTGGTTGGAGGCCGCCTCGCGCGCCTTGTCGATATCGCCATGGATCGGCAGGATCAGGGTGGCGTTGTCAGCCAGCACCAGCAGGTCGGGGGTGATGACCACGCCCTGGGCCTGGATCTTGTCGATCTCGCCGATCAGGTGCCAGGGATCGACCACCACACCATTGCCGATCACCGACAGCTTGCCCTGGACCACGCCCGACGGCAGCAAGGCCAGCTTATAGACCTTGCCATCGACCACCAGGGTGTGGCCGGCGTTGTGGCCGCCCTGAAAGCGCACCACCACATCGGCGCGATTGGACAGCCAGTCGACGATCTTGCCCTTGCCCTCATCGCCCCACTGGGCGCCGACAACGGTCACATTGGCCATGGGTAGCCCTCCTCGCCTGCCCGAGGCGTCCCGGCGCCCTTCGACAGGACTCGGCGGGGGACGTTGGTCATGATGGTCGCACGGGCGGGCGCGGCGAGGCCGGCGGCGGAGGCGCGTTCGATGGGGCGTTTAGTGCAGGGGGAGGGGTGGGGAGTCAAGAGGGGTGAAATTCCTCCCCCGCGCTTCGCGCATGGGAGGAAAGTAATCGGCCCATTTTACGAATGGACAACGAGCGGATACAGACCCGATGCCAGCGTAACGCCGCCCGGCCACGGCCTCAAGGACGGCCCTGCGGGCCGCCGCTACGCGGTATCGCTTCGCTCGATCCTTGACCCCGCGTCCGGGCGGCGTTCAGTCGCCTCCAAGGGTTTGTCGCAAGCTCTCGCCTCCGAAGGAGACGAGGCCCGTCATCAAAACCCATTGAGAGCCCGTTGCGCCGGACCGGGCCTGGTTCAAGGACAGCCCTTTTCGGGGCTGCCGCGGAGCGGCGCGAAGCGTTCTTGAGGCAGGTCCGGGCCGGCGCGATCCTCTGGCCGTGGGTTTCGGTAACACGCCGCCTTAAAACACCAACGCCCGCACTTCCTTCACATGCGCCAGCGCCTTCACCTTGCCCAGCACCGCCTCATCGGGCGCCTGATCCACGCCCACCAGGCAGATGGCGTCCTCACCCGCGGCACGGCGGCCGAGGTTGAAGGTGGCGATATTGATCCCGGCCTCGGCCAGGATGCCGCCGAGGGCGCCGATGAAGCCCGGCTTGTCGAGGTTGCTGACATAGAGCATGGCCGGCTGGAAGGCCGCGTCCAGGTCCATGCCCTTGACCTCGACCACGCGTGGCGTCCCCCCGATCAGGGTGCCGGCGAAGGCGCGCTTGCCCAGCTCGGTGGTCACGGTGATGCGCATCAGGCTTTCATAGACCGGCGAGGCCTCCTGGCGGGATTCCGACAGGGTGATGCCGCGCTCCTTGGCCACCGCGGGGGCGGAGACCATGTTGACCTCGGAGAGCATCGGCCGCAGCAGGCCGGCCAGGGCGGTGGCGGTCAGCGGCTTGACGTTGAGGGCGGCGACCTCCCCCTCATAGGCGATGTCGATGGCCTTGACGCCGAAATCGACCATCTGGCCGGCGAAGGCGCCCAGCTTCTCGGCCAGCGCCACGAACGGCTTCAGTTTGGGCGCCTCGTCGGCTGTGACCGAGGGGCTGTTGAGCGCATTGGTCACCGCGCCGGTCAGCAGATAGTCGCTCATCTGCTCGGCCACCTGCAGGGCGACGTTTTCCTGGGCCTCGTTGGTCGAGGCGCCCAGGTGAGGGGTGGCGATGAAGTTCGGCGCGCCGAACAGCACGTTTTCCTTGGCCGGCTCGGCGACGAACACGTCGAAGGCCGCGCCGCCGATGGTCCCGGCGTCGAGGCCGTCGCGCAGGGCCTGTTCGTCGACCAGACCGCCGCGAGCGCAGTTGATGATCAGCACGCCCTTCTTGGTCTTGGCCAGGTTCTCGCGGCTGAGGATGTTGCGGGTCTTGTCGGTCAGCGGGGTGTGTAGGGTGATGAAGTCGGCGCGGGCCAGCAGGTCGTCCAGCTCGACCTTCTCCACCCCGATCTCGACCGCCCGCTCCGGCGACAGGAACGGGTCATAGGCCACCACCTTCATCTTCAGGCCATTGGCGCGGTCGGCGACGATCGAGCCGATATTGCCGGCCCCGATCAGGCCCAGGGTCTTGCCGTAGAGCTCGACGCCCATGAAGCGGTTCTTCTCCCACTTGCCCGCCTGGGTGGAGACGTCGGCCTGGGGCAGCTGGCGGGCCAGGGCGAACATCAAGGCGATGGCGTGCTCGGCGGTGGTGATCGAATTGCCGAACGGGGTGTTCATCACCACGATGCCGGCGGCCGTGGCGGCTGGGATGTCGACATTGTCGACCCCGATGCCGGCCCGGCCGATCACCTTCAGCGATTTGGCGGCGGCGATGACATCCTTGTCGGCCTTGGTCGCCGAGCGGACGGCCAGGCCGTCATAGTCGGCGATGATGGCCAGCAATTCGTCCTTGGAAAGGCCGGTCTTGATATCGGCCTCGACGCCGCGCGCCTTGAAGATGTCGACGGCGGCGGGGGAAAGCTTGTCGGCGATGAGAACGCGGGGAGCCATGGGGTTTCTCTTCGGTTGAATATGGGAGGGCGAGGCCCCCTCCACCGCTTCGCGGTCCCCCTCCCCCAATGGGGAGGATTTTGGGCGGCACGAACCGCGACGCTCCCCCTCCGGGGAGCTGGCCGCGAAGCGGACTGAGGGGGCTTTCGCCTCTAAGCCGC
>Ga0302196_10005576_pt1 | contig 11246 bp, 8 predicted proteins | sample II_Bog_N1_3_FD_198794 | JGI IMG/M metagenome (GOLD analysis project Ga0302196, IMG submission 198794) | Peat permafrost microbial communities from Stordalen Mire near Abisko, Sweden - II_Bog_N1_3 | ecosystem: Environmental > Terrestrial > Soil > Wetlands > Peat | place: Sweden: Abisko, Stordalen...
CGCCACGCTGCGGCGCCCGCCGCCCTGGCCCTGCCGGCGCCAGCCCGCCAGCCCCACGCCCAACGCCGCCTGTTGTCTGCCGCCCTGTTCAGCGCCACGGCCCTGACCGCGCTCAGCGCCGCTCACGCCAGCCACGCCCAGGCGCCGGCCGCGACCGACGCCGCGAACGCCCAGCCCGCTTCGGCCGTCGCCGAAGTGACCGTCACCGCCCGTCACCGCTCCGAGGACGCGGAGAAGATCCCCGTCGCCGTCTCCGTGCTCGGCGGCAACTTCCTGGAAAAGACCAACTCGACCAACATTTCCCAGATTTCCCAGCTGGTGCCGAGCCTGCAGTTCGACTTCTTCAATCCCCGCAACGCCAACATCAACGTCCGGGGCCTGGGCAACAACATCGGCCTGGCCAATGACGGGCTGGAGCCGGGCGTCGGCTTCTATGTCGACGGGGTCTATTACGACCGGCCGGCGACGACGACCTTCGACCTAGTCGACATCGACCGCATCGAGGTCCTGCGCGGCCCGCAAGGCACCCTGTTCGGCAAGAACACCACCGCCGGCGCGATCAACATCACCACAAAGGCGCCAAGCTTCTCGCCGGAGGCCGAGGCCGAGGTGAGCGGTGGTAACTACGGCTACTTCCAGGCCAAGGCCGCGGTGTCCGGTCCGCTCGTCGCCGACGTGCTCGCCGCGCGGATTTCGGCCTCCACGACCACCCGCGAGGGCCTGCTGACCAACGCCTACACGGGCGACAAGGTGAACGGCTACCAGAACTACTCGATCCGGGGGCAGCTGCTGTTCACGCCTCGCAACGATTTCAAACTGCGGCTGATCGGCGACTACAGCCAACAGAACACCAACGGCTACGACCTGGTGCTGGCCGGCGTGGTCTCGCCGCCCAACGGCAAGAACTTCTACACCCTGTCGGAAGCCACCTATACCCCGCGTCCCGGGGATGTCGCGTCGGCCAGCAGCTACACGCCGGTGGTCAATCCGTTCAACCGGCAGGCCGACACCAATGCGCCGATCTACGCCCGGCAGGAAACCGGCGGGGTTTCGGCCCAGGCCGACTGGAGCTTCTCCAGGTTCGCCATCACCTCAGTGACCGCCTGGCGGTTCTGGAACTGGTGGCCGTCAAACGACGCCGACTTCACCCCCCTGGCCATCGTCAACAACAGCCAGAACGGCGACTATCAGCGCCAGATCAGCCAGGAGCTGCGGATCGCGTCGACCGGCTCGAACACGATCGACTATTCGGCCGGCCTCTACGCCTTCCACGAGCAGATCCAGGCTGTCTCCAAGGCCCAGTACGGCGACGCCGCCAGCGCCTTCCTGCTCAGCCCGCTCTTGCCCTCGGCGATCGCCGACGACTACACCCTGAACGCGGTCAGCAGCTATGACACCACCAGCTTGGCCGCCTTCGGTCAGGCGGTCTGGCACGTCACCTCAAAGTGGAACCTGACGGGCGGGCTGCGCTATACCTATGACGAAAAATACGGCTCCGCCATTCAGGTCGCGTCCGCGCCCGGCGGGGTGTCCGGACCGGACGGCTGGAGTCTGGCCGGGACCCCCTTGGCCGCCTATCAGGCCTACCGCGCGGCATTGGGAACGCCCTACGTCTTCAGCGTCCATGACAATCAGGGCGACCTCTCCGGCCAAGCAGACATCTCCTACCAGGCCACCGACAACATCCTGACCTACGTCAACTACGCCAAGGGCTATAAGTCCGGCGGCATCAACCTGGCCCAACTACCGGCGGGGGTGACCAATCCCCTGGTGAAGCCGGAATCGATCGACAGCGTCGAGGCCGGCGTGAAGACCCGGCTGTTCGACCGGCGCGTGACCCTTAACGCCGACGTCTTCTGGGAACAGGATGACCAGTACCAGGCCAACAATGTCACCAGCCTAGGCAAGCAGTACCTGTCCAACGTGCCGCAGGTGCGGTCCGAGGGTTTCGAGGCGGATATCCACGCCCAGCCGACCGACAATCTGCAGCTCTACACCTCGCTGACCTATGACGACGCCACCTATGCGTCCTACCCGAACGCTCCATGCCCGCTGGAACGCATCAATCTGCCGACCTGCAACCTCAGTGGAGCGGCGCTTGCCGGCGTGGCGCGCTGGGCGGTCTCGGCGGGTGGCGAGTATGATCAGCCGCTGACGATCGGCGCGCGTCAGGTTCAGGCCTATGTCGGGGCCGACTACACCTACCGCTCCAGCGTCTATTCGTCGGCGTCAGACTCCATCTACTCCAACCTGCCTCAGCTCAGCCTGCTGAACGCCCGCATCGGCGTCCGCTCGGCCGACCAGCGCTGGGACGCCTATCTGTGGTCGAAGAACCTGGGCGCGACCAAGTACTTCACCTTCGTCTCGGCCGCCGTCGGTAACACCGGCGCGCTGACCGCCCAGCTCGGCGACCCGCAGACCTTCGGCGGGACCATCCGGTTCAAGTACTAGGGTCTGGGGCGGCGGCCTCGAATTGAGCCGCCGCCCTATACCCTCTGCAGCAACGCCACGGTGCCCTGGCCGCCGTCGGCGCAGACCGAAACGATGGCGCGCGAGCCCGCCGGCATGGCGGCAAGCTCCTTGGCCGCCTGGCTGAGGATGCGGGCGCCCGTTGCGGCGAAGGGATGGCCGATAGCCAGGGTGCCGCCATGGGGATTGACCCGCTCCCACGGGAAGTCGCCGAGGTCGGCGTCCACGCCCGCCCGTTCGCGGCGGTAGACCGGATCGGACGCGGCGCGGAGATTGGCCAGCACCTGGGCGGCGAAGGCCTCGTGGATCTCGTAGAGGGCGATGTCGGCGAAGGTCAGGCCATGGCGCGCCAGCAGGCGTGGGATGGCGCGGCCGGGGGCCATCAGGATGCCCTCGTCCAGGCGGAAATCGATCGCCGCCATTTCCCAGTCGACCAGCTTGATCGCCGCCGACGCGCCAAGCCGCTTCAGTCCCTCGGCGTCGCCGACCCAGATCGCGCCGGCCCCGTCGGTGACCGGCGAGGCGTTGCCCGCGGTGATGGTGCCGGCCACCGGATCGAACGCCGGGCGCAAGCCGGCCAGCCGCTCGGCCGTGGTGTCGCGGCGCGGAATAGTGTCGTGATCGACCCCGGCGAAGGGCGTGATCAGGTCGGCGAAGAAGCCGGCGTCCTGGCCGGCGACAGCGCCCTGGTGGGAGCGCAGCGCCCAGGCGTCCTGATCGGCGCGGCTGATGTTGAAGCGCCTGGCGGTGTCCTCGGTATGCTCGCCCTGGGACTTGCCGCTGACCCGGTTGGCCCAGGCCTTGAGCGGCAGGTTGAAGTCGCCCGCGTTCAGGCCGCTTAGCATGGCCGCCGCGCCGGCCGGGTCATGGGCGAAGGTGGCGATCAGCTTGTCGGCGACCGGGGTCTTCAGCGAGATCGGCACATGGCTCATGGTCTCGACCCCGCCGACCAGCGCCAGATGGGTCCCGCCGCGCCCGACCATGCCGGCCGCCTGGATCGTGCCCACGAAGCTGGTGGAGCAGGCGAGCACGGTCGAAAACGCCGGAATGGTCGGATCCAGCCCCGCCTCGAAGATCAGCTCGCGGGCGATGTTGGACATTGTCGGGTCCGGGATCACCTCGCCCCAGATGACGAAATCCGGCCGCGCGCGAGCCGCCATGGCCTTGGCCACGGGAACCGACAGGGTCAGCGCGTCAAAGCCGGCGAAGGCCGTCCCGCCCTTGACGAACGGCGTACGTACGCCGGGAACCAGGAAGACATCGGTCATTGGGGTGGCGCCTTTTTAGCCATGAGCGGGGAAGTCACCAGACTTGGCCCTCAGGCGCCGGCGCGCAAGGCGCCGAGCGTGCTCGTTTTCCATCGACGCCCGATTTTCTTAACGCAATTTCACTTGCGATAAGAAACCGACGGCGCTAAGTCGGCTTCAGCACAGCAAAGGAAGCCGCCAATGAATCGACGTTCAGTCTTGGGTCTCGCCCTCGCCGCCATCGGATCGGGCGCGGCCGCGAGCGCCGGCGCCCAGACCCCAACCGCGACGCCGGTCGCCAAGCCGGCGGTCGGCGACCTGAGCAAGGCGTTGTTCGATGGCGACGAGCAGTTCTGGTACGAGACCCTGCGGGTGTTCGGCGCGGTCGACTATGGCGGCGGCGAGTTCGGCGAGATCCTGCAGATCGCCGGCCAGATCGCGCCCGGCGACTACGACAGCTGGCATGCGGCCTGGCACGCGGCGGCGGAACGCATCTCCGCCGAGGCCCAGGCCCAGCTCGACAGGGGCCATAGGATCAGCGCCCGCGACGGCTTCCTGCGCGCCTCCAACTACTATCGCAGCAGCGAATTCTTCCTGCACGGCAACCCGTCGGACCCGCGCATGGCCGTGGCCTACAAGCGTTCGGTGGCGTGTTTCCAGGCCGCCGCGGCCCTGTTCCCGACGCCCATCCTGCCGATCGAAATTCCCTACGAACGCACAACCCTGCCCGGCTACCTCTATCGGCCGGACGCCTCGGGCAAGGTACGGCCGACGGTGATAATGAACACGGGCTTCGACGGTTCGGTCGAGGAGATGCATTTCCTGGGCGCCCAGGCCGCGGTCGAGCGGGGCTACAACGTCATCTCCTTCGACGGTCCCGGCCAGTTCGGCCCGCTGCACCGGGAGGGCCTGGCCTTCCGACCCGATTGGGAAAAGGTGGTCGGCCCGGTGGTCGATTTCGCCCTGACCCGGCGCGAGGTCGATCCCAGGCGGATCGCCCTGTTCGGCGCCAGCATGGGCGGCGAGCTCGCGCCCCGCGCCGCCGCCTTCGAAAAGCGCCTCGCCGCCTGCATCGCCGACGACGGGGTCTATGACAACGCCGCCCCGATCCTGGCCAACGCCCCGCCGGCCTATCGCGAGACGCTCAAGGCCCGGCTGCGGGCCGCGACGGACCCGCAGTTGGACGCCATGCTGAAGCAGCTGATGGCGACCAATCCGACGGCGCGATGGGCCATGACCCACGGCGTCTACGCCATGGGGGTGAAGACGCCGCGCGCCTATGCCGCCGCCCTGCTCGACTATAGCCTGGCTGGCGGAATCGCCGAACAGATCACCTGCCCGACCCTGGTCTGCGACGCCGAGGACGACCTCTTCTTCAAGGGCCAGGCGCAAATCCTCTATGATCACCTCAAGTGCCCCAAGACCCTGATCAAATTCACCACCGCCGAGGGCGCCGGAAGCCACTGCCAGGTTTCGGCCTCGCGGCTGGCCAATGCGCGGATTTTCGATTGGCTGGACGAGACCTTGGCGATGAAGGCCTGACCGGCGGCGCGGCGCGCTGATGGCGAAGGCGCCCGCATCGCCAACCGCGTCGGAGCCCGCCGTGCGCCGCCGCACCGGCGGGCGCAGCGCGCGGGTGAAGCAGGCCGTGCTCGAAGCGACCCTGGCGGTGCTGTCGGAAAAGGGGTTCGCCGGCGCCAGCATCGCCGAGATTGCCGCGCGGGCAGGCGTGCATGAGACCTCGATATACCGGCGCTGGGGCCGGCCCGCGGATCTGATCACCGAGGCCAGCCTGCTGTTCGCGGACCGGGAAATCCCGCTGCCCGACACCGGTTCGCTGGCTGGCGACCTGATCGCCATGCATCGCGACGGCCTGGCCTTCTACGCCACCCCGCTGGGTCATTCGCTGCTGGCCTGGTCCGCCTCGGCGCCGAGCACGCCGGAGTATAACGCAATCTCCGCCGACTATTGGGCGCGGCGTGGCGCGTTTCTGGACCAGATCTTTGACCGCGCCCGCGCGCGCGGCGAATGGGCGTCGGACGAGCCGATCGGCTCGATCCTGCCCCGGCTTATCGGCCCGATCTATTTCCGCCACTTCTTCCTGCGCGCCGAGACCACCGAGGCGGACTTGCGGGAAATTGTCGCCGATTTCCTGAGGACCGAGCGACCGGCGGGCTGACACGGACCGCCTGGTCTTGACATCGCCGCCATCTCCCTCAATAATGACTGGACAGTCAGTTTTTATCTGAGCGACATGCCCAAGATCTCGGAAAACCAGCGCGAGGCCCGCCGCCAGCAGATCATGGACGCGGCGCTGCGCTGTTTTGCGCGAGACGGCTTCCACGCCACCACGACCGCCGACATCGTGCGGGAGTCCGGCGTCAGCCAAGGGACGCTCTACCTCTACTTCGCCAACAAGGACGATATCGTCGTGGCCATGGCCGACGACCGGCATCGCAACGAGGCGCTGCTGAGCGCCATCGCCCAGAAGGAGCAGGACCCGGTCCGCGGCCTCTTGGCCATGATCGAACTGCACGGCGGCGGCCTGACCGACCCCAGAAACGTCGCCCTGCGCCGCGTGGGCGTCCAGGCCTGGGGCGAGGCGCTGCGCAACCCGCGTATCCACGACAGCGTGGCCGAGGGCGTACAGCTGGTCCGCGCCGCGCTGGTGACCCTGATCGAGCGTGGCAAGCGGACCGGCCAGATCCGCGAGGCGGTCGACGCCGAGGCGACGGCCCGAACCCTGATCGCCCTGTTCCAGGGCTTCGTGCTGCAGATCGCCTGGGGCGAACCGGTGGACCTCGCCGCCTGCGGCCAGGTGATCCGCGACATGATCGCCCAATCCCTGCTGACCCCCGAGGGCCGCGCATCGCTGGAGCGATGATGTGGCGCCCTCACATTCGAACGCCGTTTCAGGAGACCGTCTCATGAGCATGACCGACACGATGACCGCCACCGCCGGCCAAGCCCCGTCAACCTGGGCCGACGCCCCGCTGCCGCGCCCGCGCAAGCAATGGGGCGTGGCGCTGAAGGCGCTGCGCCGGCTGCTCGCCGACAAGGAGGACACCGGCCAGGTGTTCGAGATCATGGCCGCGCTGAACGGCGGGTCCTCGGCCAAGGCCTATCAGCGCCTGCTGAGCACGCCAAAGGGTGGGCGGCTGGCCTATGAGCGGGTCGAGCTGGCGCCCCGGCTGATGGACGACGCCTGGCTGGACAGCTTCGCCGAAGGGACGGTGGGCGCGGCCTATCGCCGTTTCGTGCGCAGCGAAAACCTGTCGGCCGAGGGCCTCGCCGAGATCAGCCGTGAAAAGCACGGCCAGGACGAGATGGCCCATCCCTACGCCTGGTTCGGCCGCCGCATTCGAGACACCCACGACCTGTGGCACATCCTGTCAGGCTACCATCGCGACGGTCTTGGCGAGGCCTGCCTGGTCGCCTTCTCCTACGCCCAGACCGAGAGCCTGGGCTGGGCCCTGATCGCCATCGGAGCGGCGCTCAAGTCAGGCGGGGAAGCGAAATACCCTTATCGCGCCGCCATCTGGCAGGGGTACAAAGCGCGGAAAGGCGGCCAAATGGCTGGCGGGCGAGGACTATGAGGCGTTGATGGCCGAGCCGCTGGAAGCCGCCCGCAAGCGGCTGAACATCACCCCGGCGACCATCTACAATTCCATCCCGCCGGAAGCCCGCGACGGCGCCCTGCCGAAGGCCTAGGCGCCGCGGCTCACCTCAAGGCGAACGTCAGCGCCCGGCTGATCGCCCCGGGGAGGACCGACATATGGTCCTCAGCGTCGAACAGGACATAGCGCGCGAGGTAGCCGGGCGAGCCTTTCAAGGCGGCGAGCCGCTCGGCCAGTTCATAGGCGTTGTCGACCATCCGCGCCTCGGCGAGCAGGGCGGCCAGCGCCTCGCGGGTCATATTCATGGGCGGGGGATCGGACGGGGTCTGTTCCTCGCCGCCGATCATGATCAGCACCCGGGGCGCGGCCTCGCCGCTCTGCACCCTGGCCGCGAACGCCGCCTCCCGCTCCAGCAGCCCACGGCGGTTCCACCAGATCGAGGGGCTGGAGGCGACGAAGGTTCGGAAGGCGTTTGGGTGGGCGAACATCACCTCCAGCGTGAACAGACCGCCCAGGGAATGACCGAACAGGGTCTGGTCCTGCTCGTCGATCGAGTAGGCGCGGGCCAGCGCCGGCCGCAGCTCCTCCACCAGGAAGCGGTAGAAGTCTTCCGAACCGCCGTAGTCCTCCTCGCGCGGCGGCGGCAGGGCCGGATTGGGCGGGATGTTGTCCAGAGGCGTCGGCGGGGTCAGGTCGCGCGCGCGCCGGAACATGGGGGTGAGCATGTCGTCGGCCGCATAGCCGACGCCGACGATCAGCCCCGCCTTGCCGCCCTGCATGCTCATCGCGACGTTCATCATGGCCGCGACCGGAAAGGTCAGATTGGCGTCGGTGACGAGCAGGACCGGATAGCCGGACGGCGGCGCCGGCGCGGCAGGCTTGGAGACGAATACACGATAGGTCCGCCCGTTGATCGCCGACGTCATGTCCCACTGGACCGCTCCCGGAAGGGTCACCAGCGCGCCGGCGGTTTCGTTCAGAAGGTCTGGCGACAGCGTCGTCATGCCGGTTTCCCCGATGTTGCAGCCGCGACGGAGACCGTGGCCCGCCTTTTGGACCTTAGTCGCCGCAGCGGCGCTGAATAGAGGCGACGGCGACACGCGCTGTGCAAGGCGCGCGCAAGATCGCCTAGACTGGCGCCATGACCCCCGACCCCATCCAACCCTGGCTCGAGCGCTGGCGGCTCGTCCCCGACGGCGAGGCCTTCACCACCCGGTTCGGCAGCCGGCTGGCGCCCGTCCGGACCGCTGAAGGCGCGGCGGCGATGCTGAAGATCGCCGGCCATCCCGAGGAGGCGCGCGGCGGGCTGCTCATGGCCTGGTGGGCCGGAGACGGCGCGGCGGAGGTGCTGGCCCATGACGGCGACGCCATCCTGCTTGAGCGGCTCGAGGGCGGTCGGGCCCTGGCGGCGATGGCGCTGGGCGGCGAAGACGATGAAGCGACGCGGATCCTTTGTGATGTCGCCGCCCGGCTGCATGCGCCGCGGCCCGCGGCGGCGCCGTCAAGCCTCGTCCCGCTGGACGCCTGGTTCGCCGCCCTGTTCGAAGTAGCGCCGCGCGAGGGCGGCCTGTTCGCGCGGGCCGCGCCGGTCGCGCGAGCATTGCTGGCCGATCCGCACGACGCCGTCGTGCTGCACGGCGACCTGCACCACGACAATGTGCTGGACGGCGGACCGCGCGGCTGGCTGGCGATCGATCCCAAGGGGCTGGTCGGCGAACGCGGCTTCGAGTTCGCCAACCTGTTTCGCAACCCCACCGCCGAGCGCGCCCTGACCTCCGGCCGGCTGGCGCGGCAGGTAAGGGTGGTTGTGAACCGGGCGGGCCTGGAGCCCGAACGATTGCTGCAGTGGATCTTCGCCTATGCGGCGCTGGGCGCGGCCTGGAGTCTTCAGAGCCGTGACGATCCGGCGCCGGGGATGGCCATCGCCGAGGCGGCGCGGGCGCAACTTGCCCGTTAGCGGTGTCCCAGAGGACAACTTGTCGCAGCTGGCGTTAGCATGTCGCACACATTTGGCGGGGCAAACCCGACGATGAAGTCGAGTGATTGGGGTCGCCGCCAAGGCCGCTCCGCCGACGGGGAGCAAGGGACTTGGCGACGAAAGCCAGCCTCGACGAGGCTGCCGTCCTGATCCACAAGAGCCGGCTCGGACGGCTGTCGATCACCGCGTGCGCCGGTGCGCTCGGCATCCTGCTGGCGCCTTGGCAGGCCTGCGCGGCCTGGGTCGCCGTGGGCGCCTTGCTTGAGGTCTGGGGCTATCTCGTCACCCGCCAGCAGCATCGGCGCCATGCGGTCAGCCGCGCGGTGCAGCTAGGCTTCGCCGCAAACTTCGCCTTGATCTGTTTCAACTGGTTTGTGCTTGGAGTGATGTTCTGGCTGCAGGGGACCCTGCCCTCCCAGGCTTGCGCGGCGGTGGTGTTCGCGACGCTGGCGACGATCTCGGCCCTGCTGTTCTACCAGGCCATGGTGGGGTTCCTGCTGATCGGCGCCCTACCCGTCCTCGCCCTGCTCAGCGTTGTCGTCGTGCGGGCCCACCTTCTGTCCTGGGCCATGGCGCCAGCGGGGCTGTTCCTGCTCCTGGCGCTGGCGTTTTCGGCGGCGAGAGCCCGGGAAATCCCATCCGCCATCGTCGCCGAGCGCCAGCTTCGCATCCGGGAAATGGACTATCGCATTCTCGCCGACAGCATCACCGACATCATCGCGCGCGCCGGCCTCGATGGGCGTATGACCTATCTTTCGCCCTCGGCCGAGCGGCTTGTCGGATACCGTGCTGACGAGCTTTCCAAATACGGCCTGCTGGGCATCGTCCATCCAGACGACTTCGAAAGCGTCGCGGCTGTCGGCGCCGCTGTGGGGGCGAACGGCGGCGAAGCCAGCGCCGAATATCGGCTGATCACCAAGGACGGCCGCATTGTCTGGGTCGACACGAAGATCACCCGGGCGGCTTTTCACGGACCCGATGGCCCCCAGGAGGTGGTCACGGTCTCGCGGGATATCACCGCTCGCAAGATGCTGGAGTTGGACCTGCTCAAGGCCAAGGAGGAGGCCGAGGCCGCGTCAGCGGCCAAGTCCGACTTCCTGGCCAACATGAGCCATGAGCTGCGCACACCCCTGAACGCGGTGATCGGCTTTTCCGAAGTGCTTCAGACCGCGCCTGAGCTTGCGCCGGCTCACGCCCGCTATGCCCGCCTGATCCGCGACAATGGCGCCGCCCTTCTGGGCGTGATCAACAACGTCCTCGATTATTCGCGGCTCGACGCCGGCGCCAAGAGCCTGGAGCTGACTCCGTTCGAGCCGGTGGATCTGGCGCGCTCGGTTGTCGCCCTGCTGGGCCTGGAAGCCGCCAACAAACATATCGCGCTCGAGGTTCATGGGGCCGAGGGCGGCGGCGAGCTGTCCGGCGACGCCGGCCTGATCCGCCAGGTGCTGCTGAATCTGGTCGGAAACGCGATCAAGTTCACCGACAAGGGTTCGGTCGATGTCTCGGTCGAGCAGGCCCCGACCGACGGGGACGAAACGACGTTGCGTATCAGCATCGCCGACACCGGCATCGGCATGACCGAAGAGCAGCTCGCCAAGGTGTTCGAGCGGTTTTCCCAGGCCGATGAGTCGGCCACCCGCCGGTTCGGCGGCGCCGGCCTTGGCTTAGCCATCTGCCAGCGCGCGGTCGAGCTGATGGGCGGCAAGATCGCGGCGGAAAGCCGCCTGGGCGAGGGCTCCCGCTTCTGGTTCGAGCTCAAGCTGGCCAGGCTGGCCCCGACGGCGGAGGCTGAGAGCGAGCCCGGCGCCATCGATGGCGACCGGCTGCGGGTGCTGGTGGTCGACGACGTCGCGGCCAACCGGGAGCTGGTCGCGGTGCTGCTCGCCCCCTTCGATGCGGACATCGTCAACGCGGCGGACGGCGCCGAAGCCCTGG
>Ga0302196_10005580_pt1 | contig 11243 bp, 9 predicted proteins | sample II_Bog_N1_3_FD_198794 | JGI IMG/M metagenome (GOLD analysis project Ga0302196, IMG submission 198794) | Peat permafrost microbial communities from Stordalen Mire near Abisko, Sweden - II_Bog_N1_3 | ecosystem: Environmental > Terrestrial > Soil > Wetlands > Peat | place: Sweden: Abisko, Stordalen...
CCGACCGGTGCCTGGGCAGGATCACCCCGGTGACCCCGGCACACTCGGCGCTCCGGAGCAGGGCACCCATGTTGTGGGGGTCGGTGATCCCGTCCAGCACCAGCAGGAAGGGCACCGCCCCCCGGGGGCTCGGCTCGCACAGGGCCTCGAGGGTGGCCTCCTCCACGGGGCGGGCCACCGCCACCACCCCCTGGGGGGCCTCGGTGCGGGCCACCGAGTCGATCCGACGCCTCGACACGTACTCGACCCGGACCCGGCGCCGGGTCGCCAGGGCCTCGATCTCGTCCAGGATGGGGGCGGCGTCCATCCCCTCGGCCATGAGGAGCGACCGGACCGGCCGCCGGTTGGCGGCGAGCAGCTCCCGCACGGCCTGGCGCCCCTCGACCTGGTCCCCACCCAGACCGGTGGCATCGGCAGTCCGCCGGCCGGTGGCCGGACGGGGGGCGGTGCGGGCGTCGCCCCGACCTCCCGACCCGGTGGACCGCACCCCGCTGCGCCCGCCGGGCTTCCCACCGCCGCCCCGCGAGGCTGCCCCTGAGCCGCGCCCCGAGGCCCCCCGCCCCGAGACCCCCCGCCCGGCGGCCCCCCGCCCCGAGGCCCCCCGACCGGAGGAGCCGCTCCCGGGGCCACCCGGCCGTCCCCGGGGCTCACCCCCGGATCGGCCCCGGCCGCCCCCACGCTGACCCGGGCTCATGCGCCTTCACCGCCGTGGTGGCGCGCCCCCGGAGCGGGGACGGCGGGCGTTCCCCCCGCTCCAGCCAACAGGACCACCGCCGTACAGGCGATCCCCTCGGCCCTGCCCAGGGCGCCCAGGCCCTCGGCCCGGGTCGCCTTGACGTTGACCGGGCCGCCGAGCACCCCCGAGAGCCGCTCGGCCATGGCCGCCACGAAGGGAGCCAACCGGGGCCGCTCGGCCACCACCGTGCAGTCGGCGTTCACGGGGACCCAGCCGGCGGAGCGGGCCAGACCGACCATCTGCGCCAGGAGGTCCAGGCTGTCGACTCCCTCCCACCGCGGGTCGTCGTCCGGGGCGTGGCGCCCGAGGTCACCGAGCCCGGCGGCTCCCAGTACCGCGTCGGCGATGGCATGGCAGACGGCGTCGGCATCGCTGTGCCCATCCAATCCACGGGCGCCGTCGCCGGTGACCACCACCCCTCCGAGGACCAACGGCCGCTCCGGATCGTCGGAGAACCGGTGGACGTCGATCCCCTGCCCCACCCGGAGCCCGTCACCGGCCCCACCGGCATCGCCGACACCGCCGGGGCCCGGCGTCATCCGTGCACGGCCGACAGGTAGAGCTCGGCCAGCTCGAGGTCGTCGGGACGGGTGATCTTCACGTTCCGGGCCTCACCGGGCACGGTGCACACGGTCATCCCCCGCTCCTCCAGCAGCCCGGCGTCGTCGGTGGCCTCCGCCCCCCCGGCGTGGGCGTCGCGCAGGGCTCGGGCCTCGAAGGCCTGGGGCGTCTGGACCGACACCAGGCCCTCGCGGTCGACGGTGGCCACCACCGAGTCGCCCGACACCCGCTTCAGCGTGTCGCCCACCGCCAGCACCGGAATGGCTCCGGCCGCACCCCCGGCGCGCACCCGCGCCACCACCGCCCCGAACAGCGACGGGCTGGCCAGCGGCCGGGCGGCGTCGTGGACCACGATGACCGAGGCGTCGTCGGGGACCGAGGCCAGGCCCGCCCGTACCGACTCGGCCCGGGTGTCGCCGCCGATCACGGTGTGGTCAGCCCCGAGGCGGTCGGTGCCGGGTGCCTCACCATCGGCCGGGACCACCAGCACCACCCCATCAGCCACCGAGCGGGCCGCGGTGACCGACCATGCGGCCACGGGCCGTCCCCCGAGGAGGGAGAACTGCTTGGCCCCGCCGAACCGGCGCCCGGTGCCGCCCGCCACCACGATGGCCCAGACGGATCCGTCTCGGCTCAGGGAAGCGCCTCGTTCAGCCGGACCTCGGCCGCCTCCTCGTCCACCCCGAGGGCGAAGGTCAGCTCGGACACCAGGATCTGGCGGGCCCGGCTGAGCATGCGCTTCTCGCCGGCGGACAGGCCCTTGTCCTTGTCCCGGATGGAGAGGTTCCGGACCACCTCGGCCACCTGGTAGATGTCACCGGACCGGAGCTTCTCGGAGTGGTTCTTATAACGACGTGACCAGTTGGTGGGCATCCGGGCCTCCTTCTTCCGGAGGACGGCGAACACCTCTTCCACCTCTTCGTCGTTGATGACCTCCCGCAGTCCGACACCCTCGGTGTTGTCGGCCGGCACCATCAGCGTCAGGTCGCCGTAGGCCAGCCGGAGCACCAGGTACTCCTGCTTCTTGCCGAATGCCTCTTTGGTCTCGCGTCGTTCGACTACTGCCGCGCCGTGGTGCGGATAGACGACCTTGTCACCGATGTCGAACACCGTTCCTCCTGGCGTTGCGGGCTGGTCCCGGGGCTGGTGAGCGACGTCCGGACCGCTTAGGCGAAGCATGTAATGGTACACGGTGGGGCTGGTCTCCCGAACCGTGCCCCTTCCGGGCAGCGGCCCTCCGGACCGGGGTCCGGTCGTGGCCGGCTACTGGTAGCGCTCGAAGATGCTGGCCTCGGCCAGGCGGGCCAGGCCGTCCTTGACCGAGTGGGCGCGTGCCTGGCCCACCCCGTCGACCTGCTCGAGCTCGCCGAGCGAGGCCCGCATGATCTGCTGGAGGTTCACGAATCGGTCCACGATGCGCTCGATGATGGCGTCGGAGAACCGGGGCAGGCGGTAGAGCAGGCGGTAGCCCCGTGGCTCGACCCCGGATTCGGTGTCGTTGAACGAGCCGGGCAGGCCCAGGATGTCCGCCACCCGTGTCTCGTCGGCCAGCTCGTCCGGGGTGAGGCGGCTCAGCTCGGCGACGGCGTGGTTGACCGCCGACAGCCGGTCGCCCTTGGCCGGCGGCCGGCCGCAGTAGTCCCGCACCACCAGGTGGAGCGTGGGCGCCACACCATCGATGAGCTCCGCCGACTGCAGCCCGACCAGGCGGCCGTCCTCCCCCAACTCCACCAGGTAGCCCTCCACCTCCTCGGCGATGCGCAGGACCATCTCCGCGGCCTGGACCACCGCCACCACGTCCCCTACCGATACGGTGTCCTCCACCTCCAGCACCGAGAGGCCGTTGAGGGCCACGTCGAACCGGTTGCGGAAGTGCTGCATGGTGGCCAGGGCCTGGTCAGTGCGGTCGTGGAGCCAGCCGGTGGGCTGCACGGTGTGCTTGTGGTCGTTGCGGTAGACGGTGATGACGGACATGGCCGCCGACACCGACAGCACCGGGACGTCGATCGACCGGGCCACCCGCTCGGCGGTCCGGTGGCGGGTGCCGGTCTCCGAGGTCGGGATGGTGGCCTTGGGCATCAGGTGCACGTTGGCGCGGGCGATGCGCGAGGCGTTGGCGGCCAGGATGATGGCACCGTCCATCTTCGCCAGCTCCGACAGTCGCTGGGGACTGAATTCGGCGTCGAGCAGGAAGCCGCCCGAGCAGATGGAGAGCACGCCGGGGCCATCGCCCACCACGACCAGGCCGCCCCGCTTGGCCCGCAGGATCCGGTCCAGCCCGTCGCGCAGCGGGCGACCGGGCGCCACCATCGCCAGCGCCTCGCTGAGCGGCGAACTCTGGCGCGTCGTCACAGTCGCATGGTACCCGCCCGTCCGTCGGACGGGCTCAGGAGCGGGGAAGGCAGTCGAAGCGGGAGACGGCGTCGGCCACCGTGTCCACCCTGATCAGCTCGATGCCCGGGGGGCCCTCCGGCGACGAGGACGGCACGACCACACGGCTGAATCCCAGACGCCCCGACTCCTCGAGCCGGCGAGGGAGGTTGGTCACCTGGCGGACCTCGCCGGCCAGGCCCACCTCGCCCACGGCGGCCAGATCGGCGGGGAGCGCAGTGCCGGTGGCGGCCGAGGCCACGGCCAGTGCCACCGCCAGGTCGGCGGCGGGCTCGCTCACCCTGATCCCCCCGGCCACCGACGCGAAGACGTCGAGCGTGAGCACGGGCAGCCCGACGTGGCGGACCAGGACGGCGAGCGTCATCACTAACCGGCCGGCGTCCAGGCCGACCACCGACCGCTTGGGCTGGGCCTGGCCCATCTCGGTGACCAGGGCCTGGAGCTCCACCATCAGCGTCCTCCGGCCCTGGACGGCAGGCAGGACCACTCCTCCGGCCACTCCGGTGAGCCGGTCACCCAGGAGCAGCCGGCCGGGATCGTCGACCCGGTTGAGGCCCTGATCGCCCATCTCGAACAGGCCGAGCTCGCCGGTGGGGCCGAACCGGTGCTTGACGGCCAGGAGGAGGCGGAGGGCGTGGTGCCGGTCGCCCTCGAAGCTGAGGACCGTGTCGACCATGTGCTCGAGCGCCCGCGGCCCGGCCAGGCTGCCGTCCTTCGTGACGTGCCCGACCAGGACCGTCGCCACCTGGTGCGATTTGGCCAGGGCGACCAGCTGGTCGGCACACTCGCGCACCTGGGTGACACTGCCCGGCACGCCGGCCGCCCGGCGCTCGCCCGGCGTGGCCGGCCCCACCGCCACGGCCTGGATGGAGTCGATGACCACCAGGTCGGGCCGGGTCTCCATGACGGCCTGGGCCACAGCACCGATGTCGGTGACGGGCAGGATCAGGAGGCTGGGTGGGATCGGGCCCAGCCGCTCGGCCCGCAGGCGGACCTGGTGGGCCGACTCCTCGGCGGACACCAGCAGGACCCGGTGACCGGCGGCGGCCCGCGCCGCCAGCACCTGGAGGAGGAGGGTGGACTTGCCGATCCCGGGCTCGCCGCCGAGCAGGGTGACCGAGCCGGGGACCAGTCCGCCCGACAGCACCCGGTCGAACTCCTCGATACCCGTGGGCACGGCGGCGGCCTCGGACACGTCCACCGACGCCAAGGGCATGGTCATGGACGAGAGGTCCAGGGCGTCGACCGCCCGGACCAGGGGAGTGAGCTGCGACTCCTCCATCAGGGTGTTCCACTCGCCGCAGGTGGGGCAGCGGCCGGCCCACCGCGCCGTGGTGTGCCCGCAGTCGATGCAGCGGTGTCGCTTCGCCGTCCTGGCCATGCCCCGATCGTAGGGACTGGGTGTGTCAGCCGGGGTGACCGTGCCAGCACCCGCTCCCCCGGGCCTGCCCTCGCCCGTTCCACCGGGCCTGCCAGCACCCGCTCCACCGGGCCGGCCAGCACCCGCTCCACCGGGCCGGCCCGTGCGCTGGTCTGGCCGATCGGGCCTGTGCCACCCACCGCTCCTGGGCCCCGGAAGCCGATCACCCCACCGGCGAGGCCGGCGGGGTGATCGGGGTCAGGCGTATGTGGGCTGCGTTGTCAGTCGGCGGACGAGTCCGCTCCGGCCAACTCCACCGGCGGCGGGGGCTCGACACCCTCGATGGCGGTGAAGGTCAGCTGCTGGTCGCCGGCGATCAGTGGCGGAGCTCCTTTCACGTCGTAGGCCGCAGCGGCCTCGGGCGTGATGGTCTCGACATCGACCACGATGGTCTCGCCGACCCGGAACTCCTTCCACAGGATCCGCTCCGACAGCGGGTCCTCGACCATCTGCTGAATGGCCCGACGCAACGGCCGCGCTCCGAGCTGGGGGTCGTAGCCCTTGTCGGCGAGCAGCTGCTTGGCCGGCGGCGTGAGCACCAGGCTGAGCCCCTGCAGCTCCAGCTGGTTCGAGACCCGCTGGATCATGAGGTCCACGATCTCGACCACCTCGACCTTGGAGAGCTCGTGGAACACCACGACCTCGTCGATGCGGTTCAGGAACTCGGGGCGGAAGTGTGCCTTCAGCGCCTCGTTGACCTTGGTCTTCATGCGCTCGTAGGTGACCGCCTCGGACGTCTTGGCGAATCCGACCGACGACTTGCGCAGATCGGCGGTGCCGAGGTTGGACGTCATGATGAGGACGGTGTTCTTGAAGTCGACCGAGCGACCCTGGGCGTCGGTCAGTCGACCGTCCTCCAGAATCTGCAGCAGCGTGTTGAACACGTCGGCGTGCGCCTTCTCGACCTCGTCGAACAGCACCACGGAGAAGGGCTTGCGCCGGACCGCCTCGGTCAGCTGCCCTCCCTCTTCGTACCCGACGTAGCCGGGGGGCGACCCCACCAGACGGCTCACCGTGTGCTTCTCCATGTACTCGGACATGTCGAGCTGGATCAGCGCGTCCTCGTCGTCGAAGAGGAACTCGGCCAGGGTCTTGGCCAACTCCGTCTTCCCGACACCGGTGGGACCGAGGAAGATGAACGAGCCACTGGGGCGCTTGGGGTCCTTGAGGCCGGCCCGGGTCCGACGGATCGACCGGGCCAGGGCGGCGATGGCCGGCTCCTGCCCGATGACCCGCTTGTGGAGCTCGTCCTCCATGCGGAGCAGCTTGGCCGTCTCCTCCTCGGTGAGCCGGTAGACGGGAATGCCCGTCCAATTGGCCAGCACCTCGGCGATGACCTCCTCGTCGACGACGTCGAACAGGTCGACGCCCTCGGCACGCCATTCGGCCTCCATGGCCTCTTTGGAGTCGAGCCGCTCCTTCTCCTGCTCGGCCAGCTTCTTCGCCTGGTCGAACGCCTGCTTCTCGATGGCGGCTTCCTTGTCGGCCCGGAGGCGCGTGATGTCCTCTTCGAGCTTCTTGTAGGCCGGGGGCGTCGTCATGCGGCGGATGCGTAGGCGGCTGCCGGCCTCGTCGATGAGGTCGATGGCCTTGTCCGGGAGGTACCGGTCGGCCAGGTAGCGGTCGGCCAGGTTGGCCGCGGCCACCAGGGCCTGGTCGGTGATGGTGACGGCGTGGTGCGACTCGTACCGGTCGCGCAGGCCCTTCAGGATCTCGATGGTCAGCGCCACATTGGGCTGCTCCACCTTGATGGGCTGGAAACGGCGCTCGAGGGCCGCGTCCTTCTCCAGGTGCTTGCGGTACTCGTCGATGGTGGTGGCGCCGATGGTCTGCAACTCGCCCCGGGCCAGCATGGGCTTGAGGATGGAGGCGGCGTCGATCGCACCCTCGGCGGCGCCGGCACCCACCAGGGTGTGCAGCTCGTCGATGAACAGGACGATGTCACCACGCGTCCGGATCTCCTTCAGCACCTTCTTCAAGCGCTCCTCGAAGTCACCGCGGTAGCGGCTGCCCGCCACCAGGGCACCGAGGTCGAGCGTGTAGAGCTGCTTGCCGGTGAGGGTCTCGGGGACATCGTCGGCCACGATCCGCTGGGCCAGGCCCTCGACGATGGCGGTCTTGCCCACGCCGGGCTCGCCGATCAGGACCGGGTTGTTCTTCGTGCGGCGCGACAGCACCTGCATGACCCGTTCGATCTCTTTCTCACGGCCGATGACGGGGTCCAACTTGTGGTCCCGGGCCAGTGCGGTGAGGTTGCGGCCGAACTGGTCGAGGACCGGCGACCCGGTGGGGGCGTCCGAGGACTGGGAGCCGGGTGCACCGGCACCCACGGACTCCTTGCCCTGGTAGCCGGAGAGGAGCTGGATCACCTGCTGGCGCACACGCGGCAGGTCGGCGCCGAGGCTCTGCAGCACCTGGGCGGCCACGCCTTCGCCCTCTCGCACCAGGCCCAGCAGCATGTGCTCGGTCCCGATGTAGCTGTGGCCGAGCTGCAGTGCCTCACGGAGCGACAGCTCGAGGACCTTCTTCGCACGGGGCGTGAAGGGCGGGGAGCCGGTCGGAGCCGTCCCGGCCAGGCCGATGGTCTCCTCGACCTTCTCACGCACGGCCTCCAGCGAGACGCCCAACGACTCGAGCGCTTTGGCCGCGACCCCTTCACCCTCGTGGATGAGCCCCAGGAGGATGTGCTCTGTGCCTATGAAGCTGTGGTTCAGCAGCCGCGCTTCCTCCTGCGCGAGTACAAGAACCCTACGAGCCCGGTCTGTAAATCTTTCGAACACTCCACCGCCTCCATCCGCGGTCAGTAACTGATGCGAAGTCTACAGGTGAAGATGCCCCCCGCACCCGCACAGATCCTTTTTTGATTTGCTTTTCTCAGTCATCGGCAACCTGGCCTATCGTCTGTAGGAAGTGAACGTCGTAGAGCTCCTGGGGCTTCCCGCACTCGAAGATCAACTCAGGCGCCTCGAGCCCCTGCTCGTGGAGTCCGTGGTGACCGGCGACGGTTTCCTCGACGAGGTCACGACCCACCTCCTGGCCGCAGGCGGAAAGCGCCTCAGGCCGGTCCTCGCCCTGGCCACAGCCACTTCTGGGGCCCGGGACGCCTCACGGGAGGACCTCCTCGGCGCGGTGTCGGTCGAACTGGTCCACCTGGCGTCGCTCTATCACGACGACGTGATGGACGAGGCCACGGTCCGCCGGAACGTGGAGAGCGTCAACGCCCGTTTCGGCAATCTGGTGGCCATCGTGGCCGGCGACTTCCTCCTGGCCCGTTCGGCGGAGATCGCCGCCGGCCTCGGGACCGAGATCGCCGGCCTGCTGGCGGCCACCCTCGGTGAGCTCTGCCGGGGCCAGGTCGCCGAGGTCCACGCCGCCTTCCAGGTGGGCAGGACCGAGGAGAGCTACTCCTCGGCCATCGCCGGCAAGACGGCCTCGCTGATGGCCACGTCCTGCCGCATCGGGGCCCTGACCGGGGGACTGCCCCGCCCCGAGGTCGATGCCTACACCAGCTTCGGTCGCTACTTCGGCATGATCTTCCAGGTCCGCGACGACATCCTCGATGTCATCGGGACCGAGGCCGAGTTGGGCAAACCGGCAGGCCAGGACCTGGCCGAAGGGATCTACACCCTCCCGGTGCTGTTCGCCCTGGCCGACCCGGCGGTCGGACCCGAGCTGCGGCCACTCCTCGGACAGCCCCTGGGGCAGCCCGAACGGGACAAGGCCCGGTCGATCGTGGCCGAGTCGGGAGCCATCGGCCGGTCGGTGGTCGTGGCCCGCCGTTACGCCGAACTGGCCGCGGACGCCGCGGTCACCGGGCCCTCGCCCCAGTTGGCCGAGGGGTTCGCCACCATGGCGCACTCCCTGGTCGACGACCTGCCCTCCGACTGACCTGCCCTCCGACGCACCGGGGCCCCGGCGGACCGGCACCGGGGCCATCGGCGCCCGCCCACCTGACGGTCCCTCCGGTTGCCGACCGATCGTCGGTCGATCCGAAAAGTGCCGGCGGGAGAGTGTCTCCACCGACGCTGTCCGCTCCCCGCACCCGGCCCACGCCCCGGGAACGGGCACCCTCTCCCGCCCGGACGGCGCTCACGCTGCGTGACGGGCGAGCGGGCCCGGGCACCGGCCGGTGGGCGCGCCAACGGCCGGCCGAACGGGACCGAGCCCGTGCGACCGGCCGTTGGCTCGTGCCGAGTGGGAGTCCCAGGCGCTAGGAGGCGCTGGGGGCAGGCACGTCACACTTGGCCTCGATGGCCGCGGCCCGCCGGTGCAGGCGATCGACGAACGAGGTGCTCTCGAGCCGCTTGATGCGCCGTTCGATCCGGGCGGCCCGAACCGTCTTGCCGGCGGCGGTGGCCTTCGCCTCCGCCGCGCTCAGCTTGGGCAGTCCCGCCGAGATGCGGGATTCGGCCTTGGTGATCCTGGTCAGCGCCTTGTCGGCGTTGGCACAGTTGAACTTCGGGAGCACGACCGGAGTCGCCGTGGTGCTCGATGTCGCGGCCCCGGCGATGCCCGCCGTGCCGAAGGTGAGGGCACCGACGGCCATCGCCCCAACCAACAGTGATTTTCCTGCCCTGGTCCACTTCATGATGGTTCGCTCCTGATCTTTCGGCGGCCGGTGTTTCCGGCGACATCTCCATGTATCGTCCCCGGGCATGTGCTGCCGATGAGGGAGATGTTAGGGGGTGGTGAGGGCCATTCCCCGTCGCGCCGGCACAACCGCCCGGGTCCACGCCCCACCGGGCCACGCCACGTCCGCTCTCCCACTCGAGCCCCGGAACTGTCATGAAGACTGCCATTTGTTATCCTCCGGTGATGTCCCCACGCACCGGCCAGGGCGGGTCCCCGCCCAGGCCGCGCCCATGACCGCCCATCGGGGAAGCGTCCGGCACGACCTCCAGCTCGCCTGCCCTCCGGACACCGTCTGGGCGCTCGTCGGAGACCCCGGCCGGGTCCACGAGTGGTTCACGGGCATCGTCTCGTGCACCGTGGAGGGGGATCTGCGCACCATCGTCACCCGGTCGGGGCTGCCCATGCCCGAGCACCTGCTGACGGTGGACCCGGTGCTGCGCAGGCTCCAGTACCGGATCACCGCCCCCATGTTCACCGAACACCTCGGCACCATCGACGTCCACGAGCTGTCCGACGGGACCAGCCTGGTCGTCTACAGCACCGATGCGGAACCGGCGCCACTGGCGCTGGTCATCGGCGGCGCGGCCCGGGCCGCACTGGCCAACCTCCCGGTGGTGCTGGGCCTGGACGGTTCGGGGCCGCCCGGCGGAGGCGGCCCGGGCAGCCAGTCCGCCGAACCGAAAGGAGCCCCGTAGATGGGCCGAAAGATCCTCCTGGTCACCACCGATCAGCAGCGGTACGACACCCTCGGCTGCAACGGGGGCACCCTGGCCTCCACCCCGGTCGTCGACGGCCTGGCCGCCGAGGGCGTCCGGTACGAGCGTGCCCACCCCCAGTCGGTGGTGTGCATGCCGTCCCGTTCCACCATCCTGACCGGCCAGCACCCGAGCACCCACGGCGTGTGGATGAACGGGGTGCCGCTGCCGGTCGACGCCCCCTCGGTGGCCGAGGTGCTCCACACCGCCGGCTACCGCACCGCACTGGTGGGCAAGGCCCACTTCGAACCGTTCCTCGATCCCTTCTTCCGGTTCACCGAGAACGCCATGGCCACCGCGCCCCTGCCGGAGGGGACCGTCCACCGGGGATTCGAGCACCTCGAGATGGCCACCCACGGCGCCATCGGGCCGCTCCACTACGCCCGGTGGATGATGGCCGAGCATCCCGAGGCCCTGGGGGGCTTCTACCCGGCCCTCGACGGCTCGCTCCAGGTCAACGCGGCCGGAGGTGGGGACACCGGGGCCCCGCAGGTGAAGGTCAACCCGATCGACCGCGGGATCTACCACACCGACTGGGTGGCCGACCGGACCATCGGCTGGCTCGACACCCTGGGGGACGACGAGGACTGGTTCTGCTGGATGAGCTTCCCCGATCCCCACCACCCGTGGGATCCACCCCAGTCCGAGGTGGGCCGGATCGACTGGCGCGAGGTCCCCCTCCCCGCGGGCTATCCCGACGGGCGGGCCGAGCGGGAGGCCATCCTCGACGGGAAGCCCCGGCACTGGC
>Ga0302196_10005581_pt1 | contig 11243 bp, 9 predicted proteins | sample II_Bog_N1_3_FD_198794 | JGI IMG/M metagenome (GOLD analysis project Ga0302196, IMG submission 198794) | Peat permafrost microbial communities from Stordalen Mire near Abisko, Sweden - II_Bog_N1_3 | ecosystem: Environmental > Terrestrial > Soil > Wetlands > Peat | place: Sweden: Abisko, Stordalen...
TAGCCGACGGCGGCGGCGAGCGCAACGGGCAGGGTTCCCTGGGCACGCGCGCGCCCCGACAGCACGTCGGCGCACGCTTCAAACGCCAGCGCGTCGTCGCCGTAAATGCAGGCGACGGAACGCGCCGTGGGCCACAGCAGCGCATCGTAGGGTTCGGCGACCGAGACGATCGTCGCGTCGGGAACGAGGGCCAAGATGCGTTCGACCGCGGCACGCTGCGCGGGATGGCGGTGCGCGGCGCGCACGGTGACGACGTAGTTGCGCGCGCCGAGCGCCGGGACGTGACCCAGCAAGAGATCGAGGTCGTCCTCGCCCGGATCGAGCGCGACGCGCATGACTTCGCTCTTCCAACGCCGCGCGCGCAATGCCGCGCTCAACGACTGCCGCGCGCGCCGCGTCTCGGCCGCGCCGTCGAACGCATCGCCCTCGAACGAGATCACCGTTACCGGCTGCCCGTCACGCAGGCGCAGATCGCCGCGCACGGCGGTCACCGCGCGGCGCGCCGTTGCGAGCGGCAGCTCGAGGTCGAGCGTTCCGGCGTACGGCTGCGGCGTCGCGTACCGCTCGCGCAGCGCGCGCACGCGACCGGCGGCCTCGAGCAGGCGTTCGCGCGGCAGCGTTCCGGCGTCGACCGCGGCGGCGATCGCCTCGGCCGCGGCGCGGGCCAGCGGCAGCGACCGGCTCACGAGCAGCAGGTCCGCTCCGGCGGCGAGCGCCGCGACCGCACCGGCGACCGTTCCCGGATCGCGCGCGATCGCGTCCATCTGCAAGCAATCCGTACACGCGACGCCGGTGAAGCCGAGCTCGTCGCGCAAGAGGCCGGTGAGGATGCGCGGCGAGAGCGACGCCGGCCGCACGGCATCGAATGCGGCGTACACGACGTGCGCGGCCATCACGATCTGCGCCGCGCCCGCGGCGATCGCCGACGCGAACGGCAGCAGATCGCGCGCGCGCAGCGTCGCTTCGTCCGCGCCCGCGTACGGCAACGCGAGGTGCGAATCCGTCGCGGTCGCACCGTGGCCGGGAAAATGCTTGAGCGTCGCGGCCACGCCGCCACTTTCGAGCCCGCGCGCGAACGCCCCGGCGAAGCGGCCCACGCGCAGCGGGTCGCTGCCGTACGAGCGCGTCCCGATCACGGCATTGGCGGGATCGAGCGCGCAGTCGGCGACCGGCGCGAAATCGACGCTGACACCGAGCCGCGCCAAGTCGCGGCCGAGCAGGCGGCCGAGTTCTTCGCACGCGGCCACGTCGCCGGCGGCGCCGACGGCCATCGCCGCGGGCAACGCCGCGACCGGAGCGCCGATGCGCGCCACGCGGCCGCCTTCCTGATCGACCGCGATCAACGGCGCGGGTACTGCGAGCCCGCGTAGCGCGGCGATCAGCTCGCGCAGCGCGCCCGCATCACCCACGTTGCGGCCGAACAGCACGATCGCCCCGGGCGCAAAGTCGCGGAGTTCGTCGAGCGGCGCTTCACCCGGATGCGTGCCGTCGAAACCGACGGCGACGATACTCCGGGCGAGCGCCGCAGCGTTCACGGCAGCAGGCGGATGATCTGGGCGACGTACTTGCCGCCCGCGACGCTGGAGAGAATCTGTACCCGCTGCCCCGCTTTGAGATCGCTCAGCGCGTGGTAGGCGGAATCGCGGCCTTCGATCGTGGTCGACGGCATCACGCTGACCTCGATGCGTCCGCGCGCGCCGGCGTCGATTCCGAGCAGGCTACGCTGATAATCTACGGCGGTGACGCGACCGTCGATCGTGCCGCCGTTCCGGGCCTCGGCCGGCGGCACGGGGCTGGGCTGGGCGGCGGCCGCCACCGGCGCCGCCAGAACGAGTCCGAGGGCCAACAGGATGCGCGCAAGCATATCAGTGTAGAGAACGCGCCGGCGGCTCAGGCCGTTCCCAGGTCGGCGAGATAGCCCGCACGCGCTGCCTCATCGCCCGCGCGCGCTGCCGCGATGAGGCCGCGCAAGCGACGGACGCCTTCATCGTCGACGGGCAGGCCGGCGAGCGCCAGCCGCAAGGCGATCAGCGCTTCGTCCGCGACGCGCGCGCCAAGCAAGTCGAGCGCCCGGTAAAACGCCTGCGCCGCAGCGATCGGACTCCGCTCCGCCAACACCGCGGCGACCGCTGCTTCTTTCGCAGGCCGTCCGTCGAGCAAGTAGCCGTCGATCGGGTGCAACTAGTCGAGGTCGGCTTCCAAGGCCTCGGCGGTACGCTGCATGACGCGCGCCAGCAGGGCGACGGCGCCGGCCCGGTTCGTGTTGAGCAGCATGTACTGCATGCGATCGTTCGGATGCAGAACGACGAAGATACCCTTGCTGCCCGTCGTGATCGACTTCAGAATGCGATCGACGAAGGCCCGGTCCTCCGCGTCGAGTTCGACGGTCGCCTCTTCTTCGGCGAGCATGTCCTTGAGAAACGTGTCGAGATTGCTCGGGAGGTCCATGCGAAAAGATCCAACCCTCAAAAACCGGAGAGGCGTACTGGAAGTATCATCGGCGCGTTAAGCCCGTCACTTGAGGCCGTTTTGCCGGCTCCGCTTCGGGTGGGCGGGGGTGCCGGGGAAGTCGCCGAAGGGCGCGCCATGTTCAAAGGATTCGCAGCCTTCCTCGCCCGCGGCAACGTGATCGACTTAGCGGTCGCGGTCGTGATCGGCGGCGCGTTCGGAGCGGTCGTCACCGCGCTCGTGAAGGACCTGCTGACGCCGCTCATCGCAGCCGTGTTCGGCAAACCGGATTTCGCCGGGCTTGCGTTCAGCCTCAACGGTAGCGTGTTCCCATACGGCGACTTCGTGAACGCGCTCATCTCCTTCCTAAGTATCGCCGCGACGATTTACTACGTGGTCGTGCTACCGGCCGAGCGGATCAAGAGCTTGCGCGCCGCGCCGGCGCCCGAACCGCCCGCAGTAGCAACGTGTCCCGAGTGCCTGAGCGAGATCCCGCTCGCCGCGACGCGTTGCAAATTCTGCACGGCGCCGGTTGGAACGGCCCGCGCCTAACCGGGCGCTCCGCTCATGCGCGTTCGACTCGCACTCTTGGCCGCCGGCCTGACCGTGGCGGCAACCGCCTGCAGCAGCATCAGCAGCACGGACGGCCAAAACGCGCCGCAACCGGCCGTGACGCAGGTCGAGAAAATTGCGGCCGACGCTTTGCTTACGACCGAAGTGAAAGCCAAGCTGATCACGGTGGACCTCAACTCGACGGCCTCGCTCGGCGTTCACGTCGCGGACGGCGTCGCGACGCTCACCGGCAGCGTGCGCACGGCGGCGGCGCGATCCGCGACCGTGGCGGCGGCGCGCTCGGTGCGCGGCATCCGGACCGTGCGCGATCAACTGAAAATCGATCCATCCTTGCCCGACATCGACCGCGAGCTGGGCGACGCCGCGCTCGCGGGCCGCATTGCCGGTGCGATCTTCACCGAAACCGGCACCACCGGCGTGCACGTCGACGTGCACGACGGCGTCGTGACGCTGCGCGGCAACGTGGTCGATCCGAAGATCCGAACCGCGGCCGCGCAGACCGCCCGCAACACGACGGGCGTCCGGTCCGTCATCGACGAGATGGGCAACTAGCGCCGCTCATTCGAACCGCAGCGCGACGATCGGATCGAGCCGCGACGCTTTGGCCGCCGGATAGTATCCGAAGAACACGCCGACCAGCGCCGAGAACGCGACCGAGAAGACAACCGCCTCGAGCGGCACCGCCGCCGGCCAATGCGCGAGCAACGACACGGCTACCGCGCCGAGCACGCCGAACGCAACGCCGATCGCGCCGCCGGCCGTCGAGAGCGCGACCGCCTCGATGAGGAACTGCCACAGGATCGCGCTGCGCCGCGCGCCGACCGCCAGCCGCAAGCCGATCTCGCGCGTGCGCTCGGTGACCGACACCAGCATGATGTTCATGATGCCGATGCCGCCCACGACGAGCGACACGGTTGCGACGCCGGCCAACAGCAATTGCAGGATCGCGGCCGTCGACTCGGCGGCGCTGGCGATATCTTGCAGGTTGCGAACCATGAAATCGTCGGGCATGCCGCCGGCGATGCCATGACGCGCTTCGAGTAAGGTCGTTACTTCAGCTTGTACCGCGTCGACGTTGGCCGGCGCGTCGGCGGAGACATCCATCGATGCGAGCGTCGTCTGGCCGGTGAGGCGCTGCAGCATCGAGCTGTATGGGATGACGATCGTATCGTCCTGATCTTGACCCACGCCGCTTTGACCTTTCGCGCCGAGCGTCCCGATCACGACGAACGGCACGTTCTTGATCAAGACGGTCTGGCCGAGCGGGTTCGCTCCGCCGGGGAAGAGGTTGTTGACGACGGTTTGCCCCAGCACGCACACCTTGGCCGAGTCGTCGACATCGGACTGCGCGATGAAGGTGCCCGAAGCCGTCGGCCACGAGCGGATGAACGTGTAGCTCGGCGCCACGCCCGTAACGGTCGTCTGCCAGTTGTTGCCGTTCGCGACGACCTGCGCGCGGAGCGTGACCGTCGGCGAAACCGCCGAGACATGCGGCAGCGCCGCGATCGCCAGGCCGTCGCCCGGCGTTAACGTCGACGCGCCGCCGCTGCCGGTGCGTACGCCGCTCTGATTGAGGCTGCCCGGCAGCACGACGATCATGTTGCTGCCGAGCGCGTTGATCTGATCGCTCACCGACGTGCGCGCGCCGGTACCGATCGCGACGGTAATGATGACGGCGGCGACGCCGATCACGACGCCGAGCATCGTGAGCAGCGAGCGTGACCGGTTGCGCAACAGGGCGAGGATCGCCGTGCGCGCGATGACGGAGCGTTTCATGACAGCACCGCTTCCCGGAGATTCGCCGTATCGGCGACGATGCGGCCGTCGCGGAACGTGACCGTCCGCTTGGCGAACGCCGCGACGTCGGGCTCGTGCGTGACGAGCATGATCGTGATGCCCCGCTCGTCGTTGAGGCGCCGGAAGAGCGCCATCACGTCGCCCGTCGAGCGCACGTCGAGCGCGCCGGTCGGTTCGTCGGCGAGGATCAGGCGCGGCTCGTTGACCAGCGACCGCGCGATCGCGACGCGCTGCTGCTGGCCGCCCGAGAGTTGGTTGGGGTGATGGTGGGCGTATTTGAGCAAGCCCACGTCGTCGAGGGCCGCCAGCGCCGCCGCGCGGCGTTCGCGCTCGCCGACGCCGGCGTAGAGCATCGGCAATTCGACGTTCTCGACGGCGCTGGTGCGCGGCAGCAAGTTGTAGGCTTGGAAGACGAAGCCCATCTCGCGGCTACGGATATCGGCCAGCGCGTCTTCGGTGAGTTCGGTGACGTCGCGCCCGCCGAAGGCGTAATAGCCGGAGGTCGGGCGGTCGAGGAAGCCCACGATGTGCATGAAGGTCGACTTCCCCGAACCCGAGGGGCCCATCACGGCGACGAACTCGCCGGCCTCGATCGTCAGCGCGACGCCGGCGAGCGCGACGACCGGCTCTTCGGCGAGCGGGTAGACGCGCCGCAGGTCGCGGACGTCAACGACGGGTTCCATTAGTGGATCCCCCGCAACGAGCCGCCCGGCGCCGCGCCGCCGGTGAGCGGATTGCTCGCCGTCGCCTGGCGCGCGGTGCGCGGCGCCGTGACCGACCCGTCGCCGGTGACCACCAGGTCACCGGCGGCGAGCGCTGCGTCGCCTGCGGGAACGACCGCAGCTTGGGCACCCGCCGTCATCACGATGCTGACGGGCACCCGCACGAGTTTGCCGTTGCGTTGGACGAAGATGCGCCCGCTCGCGCCGGCGCCGGCCGGCGTCGCGGACGATCCGAGCGTCGCGCCCCACGGACCCGCCTTCGCTCCGGCGGCATGTGCGTGCGTTCCGGTTCCGGCCGGCACGTAGGTCAGCGCGGAGAGCGGGACGATCAGGGCGTTGGGCGCCTGCTGGACGGCGATCGTCGCATTGGCGGTCATGCCCGGCAGCAGCGCCTGATCGACATTGTCGACGAGCACCACGGTCGTGTACGTCACGACATTCTGCGTGATGACCGGGTTCTTCCGGACTTGCGAGACGACGCCGTGAAACGTGCGGTTGGGATACGCGAGGACCGTGAAGTCGACGTTCTCGCCGTTGCGCACGGAGCCGATGTCCGGCTCGCCGACGGCTAGGTCGACTTCCATCTTGCTTAAGTCTTGCGCGATCGCGAACAGCGTCGGCGTCTGCAAGCTTGCGGCCACGGTCGTGCCGACCGAGACGTCGCGTGCGATCACCGTGCCGTCGACCGGCGAGGTGATCACGCTGTGCGCGAGGTTCGTTTGCGCCTGCTGCACGGCGGCGGCCTGAATGCCGACCGCGGCTGCGCCGGCTTGCGCGGTATCGGCGCCGCCGGCCGCCGCAATGCGGGCAGCTTGGACGGCCGCCGTTTGCTCCGCGCTCTGCGCACTGCCGGCTTGCGCCTGCGCGGCGCTGGCCGTGGCGCCCGCCCGGGCTTGCTGCGCGCCGATTTGCGCGCTCTGCAGCGCGGTCTGTGCGGCTACGAGATTGGCTTGGTCGGCGTCGGCCTGCGACTGCGCGACGTAGCCTTGGCCGAGCAACGTCGCGTCGCGGCTCGATGTAAGCTGCGCGACCTGCAGCGCGCTTTGCGCCTTCGTCACGGCTGCATCGGCACTGGCGATCGCCTGCGTACTGGCAAGCGCCGTCGCTTGCGCGGCCCGAGCCGAGGCGAGCGCGGCGACGGCAGCGTCGCCGGCGGTTGCGATGCCGATGCCCGCGCCTTGCGCGCTCTCCCTTTCCGCCGCCGCCTGCGCTTGCGCTTGCGCCAGGCCCGATTGCGCGGAGTCGAGCGCCGCCTGCAGCGCGGTCGGATCGAGGCGCGCGAGCACCTGACCCTTGCGCACCTTGGTGTTGTAGTCGACGTCGACTTCGCTGATCGTGCCCGAGACTTGCGTGCCGACGTCGATGGTGTTTTGCGGATTGACCGTGCCCGTGGCCGTGACGCTGCGCACCAGCGTGCCCTGGGTGATCGCCGACGTGGCGAAGGCCGGTGCGGCCGCCGAGCGGGCCCGCACGACCAAAACGCCGGTCAGAACGATCGCACACACGAGCACGAGCGCCGCCGCCAGTTGCAGGCGGCGCGAGGCACGCTTGGGATCGAGAACGACCTTGATGACGTGGGCCGCAGCGTGCCCGTTGCTTGAGGGAGGTTCGAGAGTTTTCATGGTGAGGTGCCCGCAGAAGTGATCTGTACGACCAACGCGGGCACGCTCGCTCCGGTGCTTAAGGCCGGATAAGAAGCTCCAGGGAATTCCCTGGGAAACGGCGCCTTACGTGCGCGCGGGCGCCAGTACCGGCGCCGCACCGTTCGTGCCGGCGCCTGCGCCGCCGTCGACCGCCGGTGCTTGCGACCCGCCGTGCGAGGGCGCGAAGTGCTCCGGGGCCAGCAGCACGTACATGATCGGCACCAGCACGAGCGTCAAGATCAGCGAACTCGTGATACCGCCGATGACGACGATGCCCAAACTCGAGCGGACGCTCGTCCCCGGTTCGAGCGCCAGTGCCAGCGGAACGTTGCCGGCGATGACCGAGATGCTGGTCATGATGATCGGGCGGAAACGCGTGTAGGCGCTCGCCTGAATCGCCTTGAGCTTCGTCTCGCCGCGCTCGCGCAAGGTGTTGGCGTAGTCGACAAGCAGGATGCCGTTCTTCGTGACGATGCCGACGAGCAAGATCGTCCCGATCAGCGAGAATAGGTTGAGCGTGGAGTGAGTGAGCCAGAGCGCGCCGAGCGCGCCGACCGCCGCCACCGGCACCGAGAACATGATGATGAACGGCGCGCGGTAACTGTTGTAGAGCGCGACCATCAGCAAGAACACCAGCATGATCGAGAGGATCAGCGAGGTGCCCAGGCCCACGAGCGTCTGCTGCATGAAGTCCTGTTGACCGAAGGGCCGTGGCCGCACGACGATGTTCTTGGGGAGATCGAGCGTCTTGACCCGGTCGAGGAACGCGTTCTGCACGCTCGAGAGCGAACTGCCCGCCATGATGTTCGCACTCAGATGGATGACGGAGTTGCGGTCGACGCGCGTGATGAGCGGTGACACCGGATCGGAGACGAAGTGCGAGAAGTCGCCCAACCGCACGATCTGGCCGACGTTCGAGCGTACCGCCACGTTGGCCAACTCGGTGAGATCCGTGCGGTAACGCGCCGGATAGAGAATTTGCACTTGTTCGAGTCCGTTGGTCGTCTCGAACTGCGTCGCGACCACGCCGCCGAATGCGGCGCGCGCGGCGGTCGCGGCCGTACCGATGTTGACGTTGAGCGCTTGCGCCTTCGCGCGATCGAAGACCAAGTCCATCTGCGGCTCGAGCGCCTGCGATGAGCTGATCACGTTGCGCGAGCCCGGCGTATCGACGAGCAGTTTCTCGACCTGCCGCGCGTAGAGCGTCGGATCGCCGCCGGCGACGTCGGTCACGAGTTCGTCGAGCGGCTGGCCGTTGCCGCCGGCTCCACCGGTCGCCGGAACGACGATCGGCGACGTTCCGGGAGCCGCTTGGCGCGCCTGCGTGCGGAACTGGTCGACCCAGTAGGTCGTCGAGTGGGCGCGATCGGGCTTGAGCCAGATATGAACCTGGCCCGCGTTCGGCTGCACGACGAAACCGCCGAACGGCGCCGCATACGCGCCGGCGACGGCCGTATCGGCGTCGATGTCGGGATTGTTGCGCACGGCGCGCTCGACCGATAGCACCGCTTTGGTCGTCACGACCAGCGGCGTGCCGATCGGATACTGCAGCTGGATGAAGATCTCGCCGCGATCCTGCGCCGGGATGAATTCTTCGCCGATCATCCCCAGCGGCACGAGCGCCAGCGCGCCGACGAACGTGACGAGGCAGACGCCGATGACGATGAACTTGTTCGCCAGGCCCCACGGCAATGCGACGTGCGCGTACCAGTCGCGCAGCGCGTTGAACCCGCGCGTGAAGGCCTTGATGATCGGCCACGGCTTCCAGGTCGATTTCAACGCCCAGTTGCCGGCCAGCGACGGCGTCACCGTGAAGCAGACGAACAGCGAGGTCAAGGTCGCGATGACGACGACGATCGCGAACTCCGCCAGTTGGCGGCCGATCTGACTCTGGATGAACGAGATCGGCAGAAAGACGACGACGTCGACCAGCGTGATGACGATCGCGGCGACGCCGATCTCGGTCCGGCCCGTGATCGCGGCGCGCATCGGCGGCTCGCCCATCTCGTTGTGGCGCTCGATGTTCTCGAGCACGACCGTCGAGTCGTCGACCAGGATGCCGACCACCAGCGTCATGCCGAGCAACGAGATCGTGTCGAGCGTAAGGCCGAGCATCTTCATCACGAAGATCGCGACGCCCAGCGAGGCCGGGATCGCGATGAGCACGACGATGGCATTGCGCCAGGAGTGCAGGAAGAACAGCATGACGATGCCGGTCAGCACGATGCCTTCGAGCAAGGTCCGCATCACGCTGTCGAGCTGTTGCTCGGTGTACTTCGACTGGACGTTGATGACGTTGAAGTTGATCTGCGGAAACTGCGAGCGGATACGCGGCAACGCCGCGAGCACGTTGTTCGAAGAGTCGACTTCCGAGGCCACCGACGTCTTCTGAATCTGCAGAAACAGGCCGGTGACGCCGTTGACGGAGCCGAACTGCTGGCGCGGCTGGTAGCTGGCCGTCACCGAGGCGACGTCGCCCACGCGCAACACGGCGCTGGCCGAGGTCCAGGGATTGATCGCACCGGCATTGCCGTTGATCGGGCCGACGGTCGTGCTCGCATTCGCGCTCGCATTGACCGTGGTGCTGGTCGGCGCCGACAGCGGCAGGCCGAGGATCGACGCCGGCTCGATGATATCGCCGCGGATGTCGACGTTCGTCTGGCGGTTGGGCTCGTAGACGAAGCCGCCCGGGGCGCGGATATTCGAGCTCGAGATCGCGCTGACGACGTCGGTCACGGTCATGCGGTTGGCTTCGAGCCGGCGCGGATCGACCGTCACTTCGTAGGCCGGCGTCACGGCGCCGCCGGGCGTGACATTGGAGACGCCGGGGATCTGTTGGAAGGCCGGCTCGATGCGCCCGACCGTGATCAGCGAAAGTTCGCTTGCGGTCAGCGTCGACGACGTGAGCGAGAGCGTCACGACCGTTGCTTCGCTGGGATCGCGCACGGCAACGACCGGAGCGGTGAGGTCGGTGGGCAGGGCCTTACTTGCGGCCTGAATCGCCTTCTGGACGTTGACGAGGTCGGTGTTGACGTTGGAGTCGATCGTGAAGATGCCCGAGACGCTGGCCTGGCCGCCCTGGATCGTGGCGTTGAGCGTTTGCAGGTCGGGCTGACCCGCGATCTGATCCTCGATCGGCCGCACGATCGAGTCGCGCATGACGGTCGGTGAGGCGCCGTTGTAGGTGACGTTGACGGTCACCGTCGGGTTCGAGACGTTCGGGTACTGCTGACGGACCAACGTCGACCACGCGATCGAGCCCGCGACCGCGATCAGCGCCAGCAGCACGAAGACCAGCGTGGGGCGCCGGACGAAGAGGCTCGTTAACCACATGGCTTAGCGCTCCGCCACGGCTTGCGGCGAGCCTTGCGGCCGCGGACTGGCCTGCTGGACGGGTTGGCCGTCGGTCAGGCCGAGCTGGCCGTTGACGATGATGCGCTGGCCGCGCCTGAGACCTTGCACGACCGCGAACTTCGCGTCTTCGGCGACCATCACGACCGGCAGCGTCTTCACTTTTCCGGCGGCGATCGTTTCCACGGTCGACTGCGAATCGTCGACGAAGGCGGTGCGCGGAATCCGCACGCCGGTCGTGCGCTCGCGCGCGACCACGCCCGTGACGACCATGCCCGAGTGGAAATTGCCGTCCGGATTCGGTAGCACGGCCTTGATGACGAAGTTGGTCGAGCCCGGCGCAACCTGATCGAGCACCGCCGAAACGCGCGCCGTCCCTTGGAGCGTCGCACTGTCGGCCGAGGCGATCTTGACCGGCGAGCCGGTGCGGACGCCGACGATCTCGCCCGCGCCGCCGTTGAGCACCGCGAACACGCGATCGGTTTCTTGCAGGGTGAAGATTTGGCGCGTCCCGGGATATTCGCCGGGGTTGAGGTTGCGGTTGACGACCACGCCGTCGATCGGCGAGACGATGCGGGCCTTCGCGATCTGCACGCGGGTCTGATTGGCGAGGCCCAACGCCGTCTCGACGGCGGCCCGGGCCGCCGCGACCGTCGCGCCTTGCAGCCCGGTGTCGACGGTGCCATTGGCCTGAACCTGGGCGACCGCG
>Ga0302196_10005583_pt1 | contig 11242 bp, 9 predicted proteins | sample II_Bog_N1_3_FD_198794 | JGI IMG/M metagenome (GOLD analysis project Ga0302196, IMG submission 198794) | Peat permafrost microbial communities from Stordalen Mire near Abisko, Sweden - II_Bog_N1_3 | ecosystem: Environmental > Terrestrial > Soil > Wetlands > Peat | place: Sweden: Abisko, Stordalen...
ACCGGAGCGTTCGTCGGCCCGCTGACCGAAGATGACGCCTCGGGGGTGATGAAGAGCTCGAAGTTCTTGAGCGTCGTCAAGGTCTGAAGCTCTCCTTTGAGGTCCCTGTCGACCTCGAGCGCGCCGAGGTTCTGGGGTTGCTCCTTCTGGGCTCGTGCCCACACCACGAAGACGTTCGCCGTCGGCGTGATCTTCGCCGGCGGCGCGAGGTGCTCGACCTTGACGTCGAGCTTCGTGTTCCCGGCCGTCGTGTCGGCGTTGACCGTGACGTTCCCCATTGCCCCGGCAACCCCCTGCGCGCTGGTCAGCGGCAAGGAGGCGACGGGGGTATTGCCTTTCATGTTGCTGCACGCGACTACCGCGAGCGCCAGCACCGTAGAGCCTACTAGCTTGATCATGTTGAAATCTCCTGCATGCGCCGTGTCGCGCCGGCGGCGCGATTGCGGTTCCCACGAGGAGCGAGTTGCATGCCAAGCCGTCTCGGGGGAGGAGCGCGCAGCAAATCGAACGGTCGTCGACCGCCCATGCCGGGGCAGCCGGGTGCACTCTACCGGCGCCTACGGTAACGACGTCCCGTCAGAAGCGCCGCGCGCTCAAACCCGCCACAGTCGAGGCACGTGGGAGCGCGCTTGCGTCGCGCCTCGGCGAAGATGCTGGACCGCAACCGAAGGGACGCGAACGCGGAAGAAGAAGAAACGGAGGAACCACGAGAACCACGAAGAGAAGTGCACGGGAGGGGAGTCGAACCCCTACGCCTTTCGGCGGCGGAACCTAAATCCGCTGCGTCTGCCAGTTTCGCCACCCGTGCGCGGTCGCTGCCCAATCCTCGCAGCTGTAGCCGGCATCTGTCGAGCGGATGCAGAGCTGGGCCGCCGGGCGGAACGACGGTTGCTCCGGAGGCTTCGATGCGACGCTGGACAGGCGTGCTTTCCCTGGCCGCGCTCGGGCTCATCGCGTGCCGCTCCGCGAGTCTCCCACCCCAGCCGTGGACCACGGTGACCGTCACGAGCGGCCCCGCGTCAGGCCTCGAAGACGGGCAGATCGCCGAGCTCGCCAACTCGATGGACGTCCAGCAGATCGAGGCGGCACGCTTGGGGGTGCTTCGCGCGGCGGACCCCGACGCGCGCGATTTCGCCCGCGCCTTGCTCGACGAATGCAAGCGCCTCCGGGGAGACGGGCTCGGGTTGCTCGAGGAGCGGGGCATCGCGCTCGAGGCCAGCTCCGTGAGCGAGCAGTACGAAGTGGGGGCGCGCGAGGAGCTTGCCGCGCTCGGTAACCAGCCGCCCTCGCTCTTCGACCGCGCCTTCGTCGAGAGCCAGATCGCGGCGGAGACGAGGCAGCTCGAGCTCCTCGACCACCTTCTCGCGCCCGCCGCGCGTGACGGCCGGCTTCGAGCCGACCTCGCGCGCAGACGTCGCACCCTCGTGCAGCGGCGGGGCGAGGCCGAGCACCTGCTCGTGGCGCGTTTCCCGAGGCAATGAGCCTGTCGAGGTGCAGCGCGACGCGCCCGTGCTTACGCTCGCGGGATGCGGAAAGTGCCGAAAGAAAGCGGCAACTGGGAGCGCAAGAACCGCGGGCCAGAGAAGGCGCGGGAGCACGGGGACGTTCCCTTGCGACCGCAAGAGCTGGAGCCCAAGGAGAAGTTCCCCCAGCCGGACTACGCTCCGAAGCGGCAGCCGGGGAAGGCTTCCCTCGCTCGAGGTGCGACGACGTCGCGGTAAGCATCTTGCGTCGGCTTGCGCATGCCCCTGGAACATGACCGTCCCGCCCCGCTCGACGAGCCAACGACCGAGCTAGTCCGAGAGACAGTCGGTCTGGTTCGGGAGCTCGTGCGGGCCGAGATCGCTCTCGCGAAGGAGGAGCTCGGACGTGAAGCGGCCGCCCTGAAGGTCTCCGTGGCCGCGTGGGCGGTGGCGCTCGCCAGTGTGGGGTTCGGCGTCGCGATGGTGCTCGTCGCCACGGGCGTCGCTCTCGGCTGGCTGGCGACGCTCATCCTGGGAGTCGCCTTGATCGTGGCGGGCGGAGTCGCAGCGGCCGTCGGGCGCGCGCGAGCGCCCAGGACGCCCATGGCCGAGACCCGTCGACGCCTGGCCGTCGACGAGCGGCTGGTCCGCCTGAAGGAGGGCTCGGTCTAGGGGGTGGAACGCCGACGCCTACGGCTTGCCACATGCCGCGCGCAGCCCATCGACCGTCACCACGAGGCCGCACGGACCGAGCCCTAGCCCGCTGCAGCTCGTCACGAACGTCGCCCCTCGCGCGCAGCTGACCAGCGTGTCGCCCGAGCAGCTGTCCGGTCCGCAGCTTCCGCCGTCCAGAAAACACACGCTGGAGACGTCCCACGACGGGGAAGCCAGGCCAGGATTGCAGCTGCCGCTCCCCGTCAGCTCCGTGCAGTCCACCGTCTCGCTCGTACCCGACGGACAGCCCGAGGCGACACCACCGGCGCACGTGACCGCCGCGCCCGCGCTGCACGGGGAGCCGCCCGTGCTGGAGCACGCGGGCCCTGCGGCGAGCATTAAGCACTGGCCGGATCCGAAGAGTGCGCAGTTGGTACCTTCGTCGACCCCCGCGTCGGAGCAGTCAGCGAGCTGCGCCCCGGAGCAACCGGTCGCGCACGGCGTGGTCGCGCTCCCGACGCACGCCCCGCCGGCGCACGTGCGACCTTGCGAGATGCAGTTCTCGCCCCGCGCGGGGGCGCCCGCCTCGTCGCACTCGACCCGGACCGCGCTGTTGTCCCCCCCGTCGTATTGCACGCCACAGGCGGCGAAACCCGCCCCCTGGCAAGCGGGCACCTTGTCGCCCGCACCGGCCCCCGGGAACACCGCGCGGTCGACGTCGGCGCACGTCTTTGCCTGCCAGAGGCCATCCCAGTATTCGTGAAGCGCGCCCTGTACTTTGCGGTCGGGATTGGCTGCGCAGTCATAGGCGAGCGTCGCCGAGATCATGCACGGACCGAAGTCGTTGTTACCCAGCGGCAGCTCGCAGGCGGAGAGCCACCCGCAGGCGTGCTCCGCGTTCGTGCGGGCAGTCGCCGCGTCCCAGGAGCAGAAGTCGGTCGGAGCGACGGCTGCGTCGGCCGAGGGCGCGGCGTCCATGCATGCATCGGCGCTCGAGTTGATGTCGCAGAGCGTCGCGAAGTCGGTCGAGTGGAAGAGATCGCAGGCGATAAGGGCGGCGCCTCCCGCCGCGGCGGCAAGCACCGCAGCGACCATGGCTCGGTGTGCGCCGCTCCGCATCCGGTTCATCTACCAGAATGGCGCTTCAGAAAGGAGCGTCGCACTCGGCCAATGCACCAACCTGGTGCAAAGGTCGGCCCTGGATCGTCGAACGGCCCGAGATCTTGGCTGTCTTTCGAGGTGGCATCCGGCTCGCAATGACGTCTCGACCGGAGGCCACACACATGGAGCTGGAGTTCTGGGGAGTACGCGGGAGCATCGCGTCGCCGGGAGGCGACACGGCAGGGGTGGGCGGAAACACGAGCTGCGTGGAGGTGCGATGCGGTGCGACGCGAATCATTCTCGACGCCGGCACGGGTCTGAGAGGCCTGGGCGACGCCTTGGTCACGCAGGCGCGCGCGACGGGGGCAGCGGGAATGGAGCTCACGCTGCTACTGTCGCACTGCCACTGGGACCACATCCAGGGGCTGCCCTTCTTCGTTCCGGCGTACATGCCGATGACGAAGCTGACGATCGTGGGGGGCATGAACGGGCTCATGTCGTTGGAGGAGACGCTCGCCCACCAGATGACGGCGCCGGTCTTCCCGGTGCGCCTCGATGAGCTGAGCGCCGAGATCGCCACGCGCGAGGTCCGCAGCGGCCAGGGCCTCGCCATCGGGGAGGCGATGGTCCGCGTAGCAAAGCAGAACCATCCGGGTGGCAGCCTGGCCTACCGCATCAACCACGGCGGTCGCAGCGTCGTGTACGCGACGGACACGGAGCACTATGCGTGCGTGGACCCCGCGCTCGTTCAACTCGCCGCGGGGGCCGACGTCCTCATCTACGACGCGCAGTACACCCCCGAAGAGTACCGAGGGGACTCGGGGCCGTCGAAGGCCGGCTGGGGACATTCGACGTATGCGGCGGGGGCGGAGCTGGCGAGGGCTGCCGGCGTCGGCCAGCTCCTCCTGTTTCACCACGACCCGCGCAGGACGGACTCGCAGGTCGCGGTCATCGAGCAGTGTGCGCGAGCGCTCTTTCCCGCCTCGGTCGCAGCCCGGGAGCGGATGCGCCTCACGCTCGCAGCAGGGTCGGCTCGCGGAGCGGCCCCCACCCTCATCACCGCGGCCTGACGAGCACGATGACGGCAGCGAACGGGATCGCTACGCTCGGAAGAGAAGCGGAGGCGCCTCCTCCGTTATTCGACCCAATGTCCTCGCGCCTCTCGCTGCTCGTCGATCTCGCCTCTCTGCTCACGCGCGAGGTGGATTTCGACTCGCTGCTGTCGACGGCGTGTGAACGCCTCGCGGGGGCGCTCCGCGCCGACCGGGCGACCATCTGGCTCGTCGATGCCGATGAGGGAGACCTCGTCGCTCGCGTCGCCGTGCTGCCGGAGCTGCCCGAGCTTCGGCAACCCCTCGGGCGCGGCATAGCCGGACACGTGGCGCGAACGGGCGAGGTCGTCCGCATCGAAGACGCAACCCAGGACCATCGCTTCGATCCGACGGCGGACCGCGCCACCGGTTACACGACTCGATCGATGCTGGTCGTTCCCATCCGTGAAGACGCCCGGGCGCCCGTCCGCGGCGTCGTGCAGCTGCTCAACCGCGAGGACGGTTCGTTCGACGAAGACGACGAGCGCTACCTCGTGGCGCTCGCCACGCAGCTGGCGCGCGCGCTGGCCATGACGACGCTGCGCGCGGCCGACGCGGCTGGCCCGGGGGTGACGCTCCGCGGCCCCTTCAACCGGATCGTCGGCCGCAGCGCGGAGCTCAAGAGCGTCTACGAGCGGATCGGGCTGGCCGCGCAGACGGACGCCTCGGTCCTGCTTCGCGGCGAGACGGGCACGGGCAAGAGCCTCTTCGCGCGCGCGATCCACGTGAACTCGAAGAGACAGGTCGGCCCGTTCGTCGTCGTCGACTGCACGACCTTGCCCGCGCAACTGGTCGAGAGCGAGCTCTTCGGTCACGAGCGCGGCGCCTTCACCGGCGCCGATCGCCGCGTGCCCGGAAGGGTCGAGCTCGCGAATGGCGGAACGCTATTTCTCGACGAGATTGGCGATCTGCCCCTCGACATCCAGGGCAAGCTCCTCCGGTTTCTCCAGGAGCGCACGTTCGAGCGTGTCGGCGGCAGGGCGACCCTCGAGGCGGACGTCCGTGTCGTGTGCGCCACGCACCGCGATCTGGAGGAAGCCACGCAAGAGGGGCGTTTCCGAGAGGACCTCTATTACCGTGTACGGGTCGTGGAGATCGAGGTGCCGCCGCTGCGAGCGCGGGGCGCCGAGGAGGTGCTCGTCCTCGCGCGCCACTTCGCGGACATGTACGCGCGCCGGTACGGTCGCCCCGAACCCGTGATCGACGACGAGGCCCTCAAGCTACTACGCACGCACGACTGGCCCGGCAACGTGCGCGAGCTCGAGCACTGGATCGAGAGCGCCATCGTGCTGTCGCCGACCGGGCGTATCACGGCGGCCCAGCTGCCTGCGCGAAAGCGCAGCGGAGGGACCCACGCGTCCCAAGCCAAGAACGCCATCCCTCTCGGCCTCGAGCTCGATGAGGCGACTCGGCTCTACGTCGAAGCTACGGTCGCCTCGTTCGATGGCAACAAGGCCGAGGCCGCCCGCAGGCTCGGCGTGGGGCGCAACACGGTGACCCGGATGCTCAAGTCCAAGCCCCGCGATCGGTCGTAGGCCGTGTCTGCTCGCTTCGACGGCGCTGCCGCCCCGACGATCATCGCCTGATCTCGCCCAGCTCGATCCGTCCGTAGGCGTAGGTGAAGTCGCGCAGGTAGGGGCTCTTGGCGTCCAGGCCCTTGAAGCGGAGGTGCTTCGGGTCACCGACCTCCGCTATCTCGGCAGCCTCGATGCCGTTGTCGACGTGCGCCAGCTCCGCGACGCTCGCCAGACCGCCGTCGCCGTCCGATCCGATGCGGCCGACGACGAGGCCGCAGCGGGGCGAATGAACGACGCTGCGTGCACAGCCCGTCGCGACCACCAGCTCCTCGTTCGCCACCGGGCGCCACGTCCACGCGTGGACGAACGTGAAGGCGGACCCGCCGTCCGGCGTCGCGGCCGAGGAGTCGACCCACGCGGCGGTGGCGAGCGGAAGCAGGGGGGCCGTGAGGTCGGCCGTCTTCATGGTTCGCTCCAGCGGCAGGCCCGTGCGCTGGGGCAGGTCGACTCTCGCGTCGTTCTTCGGCCCCGCGCAGCAACGCAGTCCCATCGCCGGCGATCGCGACCCTGGTGGCCGAGCGAGGCCGTTCGCACACCGACCCACGAGCTCGCCGGCGACCGCGTTTCCGCCGCGGAGGACGCCGAGCTCGCGCGCGTTTCCCCGGCCCCAGGTCGCGTCGGTCCACTCCCACGCGCCACCGTGCATGTCCATCACCCCGAAGGCGCTCTTGCAGGTCAGGAGCTCGCCGCTAGGGCGCTTGGCCGCCTGCTCCGCGGGCACTCCGGTGTCGCACGTGGCGGCACGGTAGGTATCTCCGTACTCGTAGGTCGTGCTCGATGGGCCTTTGCATGCCCGCTCCCACTCGAGCTCGGTGCAGAGTCGCTTGGACTTCGTTTCGCACAGGTGCTGGGCCTCGTCGCGCGTGACGTTCTCGGTCGGGATGGCGCCAGCCTCGTTGGGGAACGGCAAGGCATCGACGTAAAAGCCGCCGAGGGCGACGTCGACGCCTGGCATCTCCTCCTCCGCGATCCGGGGCACGCGGTCGGGCGGCGTGCCGGCGCGCAGGACCCCCGGCGGGATCCAGACCATCCCCGCGCGCGGGGCGCCGGCGGCCGTGGCGCTGGGGGCGCTCACGAGCCCAGCGTCTACCTGCACGCTCGCATCCCCGCTCGGTCGCGATCCTCGGCCGCATCCCGGCACGCAGATCGCCCACGCGGCGAGCGCCGCGCTGGCGGTCCGGCGTCTTGCTAGGAGCGTGGCGAAGGACACCGCGCTCCTAGTCTTTTTCGCTCGCCCCCTCACGCAGACCTAGCTCCTTCATCTTGAGCTGGAGACCCTTGCGCGAGATTTTGAGCAAGCGCGCGGCGTGCGTAACGTTGCCGTTCGTCTGCTGAAGCGCCCGGCCAACGAGCTCGCGCTCGAGCCGGTTCATCGCCACCTTCACGTGCTCCTTCAGGCCTCCCTCGCTCGCCAGCGCGGCTTGCAGGTCCGCGTCGGTCATGGGCGTCGCCGTGGGCGCCGGCGCGCCGCGCACTTCCGGGGGCAAGTCGACCACGCGGACGCGCTGGGCGTCGCAGAAGAGCACTGCCCGTTCGATGACGTTCTCGAGCTCGCGGATGTTGCCTGGCCACGGGTAGCTCGCCAGCACGTCGAGCGCCTCGGGATCTGCGCCTGTGACGTGCTTCTTCAGTCGCTCGTTGAACTTGGTAAGAAAGTGCTCGACGAGGTGGGGGATGTCCCCTGCGCGCTCGCGCAGCGCGGGCAGACGGATGGGCACGACGTTGAGGCGGTAGAACAGATCCTCGCGAAACGTCCCTGCTGCAATGAGCTTCTTCAGGTCGCGGTTGGTCGCGGCGACGAGGCGCACGTCGATGCGGATGGTCTTGATGCCGCCAACGCGCTCGAACTCGCTCTCCTGGAGAGCGCGCAGGAGCTTCACCTGCATCTCGACGGGGATCTCACCGATCTCGTCGAGGAAGAGCGTTCCGCCGTTGGCGAGCTCGAACCGACCCGGCTTCGAGCTGACGGCTCCCGTGAACGCTCCGCGCTCGTAGCCGAACAGCTCGCTCTCGATGAGCTCCTTGGGGATGGCCGCGCAGTTGACCTTGATGAAGGGCTTGTCCTTGCGCGAGGAGTTCTCGTGCAGCGCGCGGGCGACGAGCTCCTTGCCAGTGCCGCTCTCGCCGGTGATCAACGCCGTCGTGGGCGTATCCGACACGCGCTCGATGATGGCGTACATCTCCGTGATGCCGGGCGACGTCCCGATGATGCCGAAGCGGGCTCCGGGAGCCTCCTGCGCACCCGTCGTCTCGGCGCCGGCGAGGGCACGCGTCTTCAACGCCTTGGCGACGATCTGCCGGACCTCGTCCTTGTCGAACGGCTTGGTCAGGTAGTCGAATGCGCCGAGCTTGAGCGCCTCGACCGCCGTATCGACGGTCCCGTGGGCGGTGATCATCACGATGGGGAGATCGGGGTCTTCCCGCAGGGCCTCGCGAAGGAGCTGCATGCCGTCGATCTTCGGCATCTTCAGGTCCGTGACGACGAGGTCGATGTGGTGCTCCCGCAGCACGGCGAGCCCCTGCTCCCCGTCCTCGGCGCTGAGCACGTCGTAGCCGTCCCTCGACAGCTGGGCGGAGAGGATCTTCCGCAAGTTCGGCTCGTCGTCGACGATGAGGACCTGCTTCTTTTCCGGCAGCATGGGGGGACCCGAGCTTACCAGCACTTGTCCGGAAAGCCGCTACCCGCGTGTTGGACGGTAACCGCCCGGGCTCCAGCCAGGCTGCGAGGTCAGAGCGAGGCCGCGTAGAGGGCCGCCAGGTCGTCCCGGCTCGTCGGTCGCGGGTTCGAGCGGTGGCACGCATCCTCGAACGCTTTGTCGGCGAGCTTCGGGATGTCTGCCTGGGTGACCCCTTGCGCTCCCAGACCGGCCGGCAGGCCAAGGCGCGCACGCAGGGCCCGGAGCGACGAAGCGACGGTCTTTGAGCCGGGATCGAGGATGACGCGAATACGCTCCATCTTCTCGGGGATCGTCGCCTGGTTGAGCTCGACGACGGCAGGCAGGCAAAGCGCGTTCGCGAGGCCGTGGTGCAGGCCCTTTTCGCTCGAGAGGGGATGCGCGAGCGAGTGGCACGCACCGAGCCCCTTCTGGAAGGCGACCGCGCCCATCATCGCGGCCTTCATCATGCCGCCGCGCGCCTCGAGATCGTCCCCCGTTTCGACGGCGCGCGCGAGATACCGGGCGCACAGCTCGAGCCCGCCGAGCGCGATGGCGTCGGCCATCGGATGATCGCCCAGGGCACAGTACGACTCGAGGCAGTGGGTGAGCGCGTCGAAGCCGGTGGCTGCCGTGACGGATTTCGGCAGCGTCCGCGTGAGCTCGGGGTCCAGGATGGCGACCTTGGCGAGCAGGTGCGGGCTGAAGATCACCGTCTTGCGCCCGGTGGCCGCCAGCGTGACGACGCCGGAGCGGCCGACCTCGCTCCCGGTGCCCGCGGTGGTCGGGATGGTGATCATCGGCGGCACGGTGGGGCCGACGAACTGGCCGCCGTCCACGGCGTCGTCGAAGTCGACGAGTGGCCGCTCGTGAGTGGCCTTCAGACCAATGAGCTTGCCCGTGTCGAGCGGCGACCCTCCGCCGACCGAGACGATCATGTTCGCAACGAAAGCGTTGTAGGCCTCCACCCCGTCGAAGACGTTCTTCTCGACGGGGTTCGGGTCGACCTGGTCGAACGTCGCCGACGGGATGCCCGCCTTGTCGAGCTCGCGCTTCACGCGGTCGAGGATCCCGGCCTTGACGACCCCCGCATCGCAGACGAGGAGCACGCGCGGATTCGGCGGCGCCCCCTGCGAGGCCCCTGCGGCGACGCGTTTCACGTGATCCGCGAGCGTGGAGAGCGCGCCGGCGCCGAAGACGATCGTGGTGGGAAAGCTCCAGGTCACGAGGTTCATGCCCTGGGCGTAGCACGACCGCGGCCCGTAGGGAGCGGCGGAAGTGGCGTCAAATGGCTTCGAAGTAGCGCTTCAGCTCCCACTCGGTGACCGCGCGCTCGTACTGCCGCACCTCCCAGTCGCGCGTGCGAACGTAGTGATCAACGAACGGCTCACCCAGGATCGCGCGGGCCGCCGAGCTCTGCGACAAGAGGTGGTTTGCCTCCTTCAGCGTCCGCGGCAAGGGAGCGAAGGCGGAGGCGGCGCCGCTCGCGTCTCCTACGGCGGGCGGAGGCGGGGTGCACTTGTTCTCGATGCCCCAGAGGCCCGCGGCGAGGCATGTCGCGATCGCCACGTACGGGTTGATGTCCGCCGCCGTCTGCCGGTATTCGAGGCGCGTCGCGGACGGGCTCCCCTGGATCGCCCGGATGGCACACGTGCGGTTGTCGGCCCCCCATGACGCCGTGAGCGGCGCCCACACCCCGGGCACGTAACGCTTGTAGCTGTTGATCGTGGGCGAATAGAGGGCGGTCAGCTCGGGCATCAGGGCCAGCTGACCGCCCAGGTACTGGTGGGCGAGCGGGCTGAGGCCGAGGATGTCCGTGGCGTCGTGAAAGAGCGGACGCTTCGTGCCTGCCTCCCACAGCGACTGGTGAAGGTGGCCACTCGAGCCTGGTAGCTCGGCGTTCCACTTCGCCATGAACGTGACGGAGAGGCCACGGCGCGCCGCGAGCTGCTTCATCGCCGTCTTGAAGAGGGCGGCCTTGTCCGCCATGCGCAGCGCCTCGTCGTAACGGATGGCGACCTCGTAGACGCCAGGCCCAGTCTCCGTGTGGAGGCCCTCGATCGGGATGTCGAACGCCGCCATCTCGTCGAGAATCGCGTGGCAGAGCTCGCTGTTCTGTCCCTCGCGCACCCACGAGTAGCCGAACATGCCGGGACTGAGGGGTGTCAGGTCCCGGTAGCCCTTCGCCCGGAGCGATTCGGGTGTCTCCTTGAAGAGGAAGAACTCGAACTCGCACGCGAACGTCGCGGCGTACCCGAGCGCGCTGGCCTTGGCGAGCACGGCCTTGAGAAGGGAACGCGGGCAGGCGGGATGCCCAGAGCCGTCTTTCTTCACGAAGTCGAGCAGGAAGGCGGCGGTGCCTGGCTCCCACGGAATGGAACGGAGAGTCGTCGTGTCGATTCGGGCGTGGGCGTCCGGGTATCCGGTGGTCCACCCGGTCACCTTGGCGTTGTCGTAGAGGACGTCCCCGATGTCCCAACCGAAGACGACATCGCAGAAACCGATGCCGTCGTCGAGCGCGCCCCAGAACTTGTCGAGCGAGATGTACTTGCCGCGAAGGACTCCGTCGAGGTCGAAGCCTCCGACCTTGACCTTCGTGATGTTCTTCTCCGCGAACGCCGCCGCCAGGGCTTTTTTGTCCATCGCCGTGAGCCTAGCCAAAGGCGACTCTCGTTGCACTCGCGCCGATTCCAGGCGACCCT
>Ga0302196_10005589_pt1 | contig 11237 bp, 9 predicted proteins | sample II_Bog_N1_3_FD_198794 | JGI IMG/M metagenome (GOLD analysis project Ga0302196, IMG submission 198794) | Peat permafrost microbial communities from Stordalen Mire near Abisko, Sweden - II_Bog_N1_3 | ecosystem: Environmental > Terrestrial > Soil > Wetlands > Peat | place: Sweden: Abisko, Stordalen...
GGTCAGCATCCATGTCTATGGCGCCAATATCGGCGCGGTGGAGCGGGCGACCTTCGATCGCGAAGGCCGGGCCAAGCCGTTCATCTCCGGCTACGCCAACAGCCGCCTGCCCAATCTGTGGGACCAGTCGGCCAACGCCGCCGCCGCGCCCGCGCTGCGGGTCGGAGCCCTGGTCTCGTGATACCCGTCGTCAGCCCGTCTGAGGTCCGTCTGGCCCTGTTGGTCCGGCGCGAGATCGCCCTGATCGATCTGCGCGAGGAAGACCCGTTCGCCAAGGCTCACCCTCTGTTCGCCGCCTGCCTGCCACTTAGCCGGCTGGAGATCGAGGTTCTTGACCGTATCCCGCGCAAGGACACGCCAATCGTGCTCTATGACGATGGCGAGGGCCTGGTCGCGCCGGCCGCCGATCGCCTGAGGAAGCTCGGCTACAACCACCTTCGCGCTCTTGAGGGCGGGCTGGACGGTTGGCGTCAGGCTGGATTCGAGCTGTTCCAGGACGTCAACTCCTACTGCAAGGCCTTCGGCGAGCTCGTTGACACCCGCCGCGAGACGCCGTCGGTGGCGGCGGAGGATTTGCAGGCCCTGATCGACGCCAAGGCCGACCTGGTGGTGCTAGACGCCCGCCGCTTCGACGAATTCCAGACCATGAGCATTCCCACCGGCGTGAGCGTGCCAGGGGCGGAGCTGGTGCTGCGCGCGCCACAGCTGGCCCCCGATCCGAAGACCACGATCATCGTCAATTGCGCCGGCCGCACCCGCAGCATCATCGGCGCCCAGTCGCTGATCAACGCCGGCCTGCCCAATCCGGTGGCGGCCCTGCGCAACGGGGCGATCGGCTGGACCCTGGCCGGGCAGAGCCTCGACCACGGCCAATCGCGGCGTTTCCCCAGCGAGCCGCCGCGCGGCCTGCATGAGGCTCGGGCGCGGGCGCGCACTGTGGCTGAACGAGCGGGCGTGCGGCGGCTGTCGCCGGACGATCTGCGCAGCCTGACCAAGGGATGCCCCGACCGCACCCACTACCGCTTCGACGTGCGCACGCCCGAGGAATACGCCCAGGGCCATATTCCCGGCTTCCGCAGCGCGCCGGGCGGCCAGCTGGTCCAGGAGACCGATATGTTCGCGCCGGTCCGCGGGGCCCGGATCATACTGGCCGACGACCTGGGCCCTCGCGCCGACATGACCGGCTCCTGGCTGGCCCAGATGGGCTGGGAGGTATTTGTGCTGGAGGACGGCTTCGCCCAGACCCTCGAGACCGGACCCTGGCGGCCGATCCTTCCCGCCGTGACGGGAACCGACGACGTCACCGCTCTCGAGCTCGCACGCGAGCTGAAGCGCGGCGAAGCGGTGGTGATCGACCTTGCACCCAGCCCGCAGTATCGCAAAGGCCATGTCCCCGGCGCCTGGTTCGCCATCCGCGCCCGCCTGGCTGAGGCTCTGGCCAATCTGCCTGAGGACACGCCTGTGGTGTTGACCTCAACGGATGGGACACTGGCCAAGCTGGCGGCGCCCGAGGTCGAGGTCCTGTCCGATCATCCGGTCCGCGTCCTGGCGGGCGGAACCTCGGCCTGGCGCGATGCGGGTCTGGATCTGGAGACCGGCTTCACCCATCCCGCCTCGCCGCCGGACGACGTCTATCGTCGGCCCTATGAGGGCGCGGACCACGCCGCGGAGGCCAAGCAGGCCTATCTCGACTGGGAATTCGGCCTGGTCGATCAGCTGGCCCGCGACGGCTCCCATGGCTTTTTCGTCATCTGACCTGGGGTGCGCAAGCCAGCGCCCGCCTGACTTCAACTTGCAAAGGACAAGGCTCATGAGCGTCGAATTCATTGGCTATGTGGGCGCCCACAACGCCTCCGAAATTCATCCCAACAAAGGCCCGGCGATCGACCGCGAACACGTCGAGACCGTGGCCAAGGCGCATGAGGCCGGCGGTTTCGACCGCGCCCTGGTCGCCTTCGGCTCGACCTCACCCGAGAGCCAGCTGGTCGTCGCGCACGCCGCCTCGGTGACCCAGAAACTGGCCTTCATGATCGCCCATCGGCCGGGCTTCACCGCCCCGACCCTGGCCGCGCGCCAGTTGGCGACCCTGGATCAGTTCACCGGCGGCCGCGTCGCCGTTCACATCATCACCGGCGGCTCGGATTCCGAGATGGCCAAGGACGGCGACCACCTGACCAAGGACGAGCGCTACGCCCGCACCGACGAGTATCTGGACATCGTCCGCCAGGAATGGACCAGCGAGACGCCGTTCGACTATTCGGGCCGTTTCTATCAGGTCGAGCAGGCCTTCGGCGCGGTCAAGCCGCTGCAGCAGCCGCATATCCCGATCTATTTCGGCGGCTCGTCCGACGCGGCGATCCCGGTGGCCGGCAAGCATGCCGATGTCTACGCCCTGTGGGGCGAGAGCCAGGCCCAGGTGCGCGAGGCCATCGCCCGGGTGCGCGCCGCCGCCGCCAAGCATGGCCGCCAGATCCGCTTCAGCCTGTCATTGCGCCCGGTGATCGCCGACACCGAAGAGGCCGCCTGGAAGCGCGCCGACGAGATCGTGGAACGCACCCGCGAGATCCGCCTGGCCGCGGGTCTGCCGATCAGCGGCCACGCCCCGCCCAACGCCGGATCCCAGCGCCTGCTGGAGACCGCCGCCGGTGGCCAGCGCGTGGACAAGCGGCTGTGGACGGGGGTCACCGCCGTGACCGGCGCGGCCGGCAACTCCACCGGTCTGGTCGGCACGCCCGAGCAGGTGGCCGAGTCCCTGCTCGACTATTACGATCTGGGCGTCTCGACCTTCCTGATCCGTGGCTTCGATCCGTTGGAGGACGCCATCGCCTACGGCCGCGACCTGATCCCCCTGGTGCGCGAGCTGGTCGCGGCCCGGCCGGCGGCGGTGGCTGCGGCCTAGGCACGATTGGCGAGTCTCGGCGCAGCCGATCCCCTTGGCCGCGCCGCAGACGCCGGAGCGAAACGGCACCATATTGAATCACAAGATAAAACCGCTCATCCCCGCGAAAACGTAGCGATCTCTGCCTCCTTCGCCGCCCGCTGCGGGCGCCTCGGGACAAGGAGCTTGGGTATGGTCCGCGACCAGGGCCGAGGATCGGACTTGGGCCCGCAGTCAGTTCACCGCGTCATTGAACCGCGCATCGAACGCGCCGTCCGAGCTCGGCGCAGTGCTGATCACACCAGCCGCCTGGAAATGCGCCAAGGTGTCCTGCTCCTGGCGGATGATCCCGTCGTCCATCGGGATCGGGGTGGGGCGCAGGCTGGCGACGGTGGCCTGGGCCACGTCGAGCGGCAGGCCGGTGTCCTTGGCCAGGACCGCCGCATAGTCCTGCGGATGGGCGCTCTCCCATCGTTCGGCCGCCGCCAGGCGCTTGAGAAAATCGTCGAGCTGCGGCTGTTTCTGGTCGATCGCCGTCTGGGTCGCGGCCTCGAAGCCGACCGCGTGCAGCAGCCCCTTGCCATTGATCAGCACGTGGTTGGGCCCGTGCAGGGTGGCCAGGGCGATATAGGGATTCCAGGTGGCCCAGGCGTCGATCGAGCCCTGGGCCAGGGCCGCCTTGGCGTCGCCGGGGGCCAGATAGACCACAGTCACGTCGCTGGGCTTCAGGCCCGCCGACTCCAGCGCCAGCAGCAGCAAATAATGGCCGATGGAGCCCTTGCCCGTGGCGATCTTGCGGCCCCTCAGGTCGGCGACGCTGTGGATCGGCGAGCCATTGGGCACGACGATGGCGGTCGAGGCCCCGCCGCTGCCGGCGCGATAGACTTGCACCACCTTGATCTTGGCGCCGCTGGCGTAGGCGAACATGAACGGCGCGTCCCCGGCGATGCCGGCGTCGACCGCGCCGGCGTTGAGCGCCTCCAGGAGGCCCTGGGCCGAGGGAAACTCGCTCCACTCCACCTTATAGGGCGCGCCATCCAGGACGTGGGCGGCCTCCATCAGGGCGCGGGTCGAGCCCTTCTGGCTGGCCACCTTCAGCACCACCGCACCGTCCCCGGAGGATTTGGCGCATCCGCCCATGCCGCCGCAGACAGCGCCGGTCAGAGCCAGGGCCAGGCCCATGCGGCGAAAGGCGGAAGCAATCATGATCGGGTCTCGTCGGCGGGGAAGGGTGTCAGCGTTCACGCTTCAGCCGGGCTGAGTTCACGCGCGGCCGGGGCCGCGACGGGCGCCTCGGCCGCGGCCGCATAGCGATTGGCCGGGATCGGCAGGCCCAGGTGACCGCGCAGGGTCTCGTGCTCGTACTCCTCGCGGAACAGCCCGCGCTCGCGCAGCAGCGGCACGACCTTATCGCGGAACACCTCGAAATCGGCGGGATCGGAGACCCGATAGAGGAAGCCGTCCGCCGCACCCTCCAGGAACCAGCGCTCGATCTCGTCGGCGATGGTCTGGGGCGAACCGACAAAGGGCTGCGGCCGCGCCGCGAACCGCCAGGCGGTCTGGCGCAAGGTCAGGTTCTCCTTTTGCGCGGTGCGCACGATCCGCTCGGCATGCCCCTTGTAGCTGTTCAGGGTCAGGTGACTGAGGTCCGGGAACGGCCCGTCCAACGGATATTGGCTGAAATCGTGGTAGTTGAACGGCCGGCCGAGCTGAACCAGGGCCTTGCTCAGGTCGAGCGCGCCGGTGGTCTCGGCCTCGCGTTCGCGCGCCTCTTCATCGGTGTCGGCGATGATCGGGGTCAGGCCGGGCAGAATGACGATGTGGTCGGGGTTGCGGCCCAGGGCGGCGGCGCGGGCCTTCACGTCCCGATAGAAGTCCTGGGCCTGCTCGATGTTTTCGGCGTTGGTGTAGATACCTTCGGCGATCTCGGCACCGAACTGGCGCCCGGCGTCGGATTCCCCGGCCTGGAAGATCACCGGCTGGCCTTGCCGCGAGCGCGAGATGTTCAGCGGTCCGGCCACCGAGAAGAACTCGCCCTTGTGGTTCAGGGCGTGCAGCTTGCTCTTGTCCAGGAACACGCCCGCGGCCTTGTCGCGCGGGAAGGCGTCGTCCTCATAGGAATCCCACAGACCCTTGACCACCTCCAGGTGTTCGCGCGCCCGGCGATAGCGCAGGGCGTGGTCGAAATGCTCTTCGCGGCCATAGTTGCGCGCGGCGCCTTCCAGGCCGGTGGTGACCACATTCCAGCCCGCGCGGCCGCGGCTGATCAAGTCCAGCGAGCCGAACTGGCGCGCGACATTGAACGGCTCGTTGAATGAGGTGGTCAGGGTGCCGGCCAGGCCGATCTTGCGGGTTGCGGTCGCAACCGCCGAGAGCAAGGTCAGGGGTTCGAGCCGGTTCAGGAAGTGCGGTGCGGTGTCGGGGGTGATGTAAGGGCTGTCGACGATGAACACCAGGTCGAACTTGGCCGCCTCGGCCAAGCGCGCATTCTCGATATACCAGTCGATATTGATGCTGGCGTCACCGGACACGCCCGGCCGGCGCCAGCCGTTCTGGGTGGTGCCGACGCCGCTGAGGATGGCGCCGAGCTTGAGTTGGCGAGGGGAGGAACGGCTCATGGCGGCGTCCTTTGGCAGACGAATGGGAGGCCCAAGCGCGTATCCGCCGGCGCGGCTCGAAACAAACGACGAATATCAATGGGTCCTATAAGGCGCGGCGCGCAGAGCCGGGCGCTTGGCCCTAGTAGTTGATCACCCCCGGCGCGCCGCCGCCGGCCTGGATGGTCTCGCCATTGATCGCCAGACTCTTGGGCGAGGCCAAGAACACCGTCAGGGCGGCGATGTCCGATGCGTCGACCAGACGGCCGATGCTGCTGTTATGCGCCAGCACGGCCTCCTTGGCCGGATCAGTCTTTTCGGTCCGCGTCGCGCCTGGATGGATGGCGTTGACATTGACCCCGCTGGGGCCGAGCTCGTCGGCCAGGTTCTTGGTCAGGGCGGAGACTGCTACATTGCGGATCGAGGCGATGTAGTGGCCGCTGCGCCGCGCGGCCAGGCCGCCGATATTGATAATCCGGCCCCAGCCGTTTTCGACCAGGTGCGGGGCGGCGGCGCGGGCGGTGCGCAGGTATCCCACGGCCTTGATATTGACGTCGTCGAGCAGGTTCTGGCTGGCGACCTGCGCGATGCGGGCGGCCGGCGTGCTTCCGCCGGGGGTGGCGGCGTTGTTCACCAGGATATCGATCCCGCCCAGCTCGATGATCGAGCGTTCGATCAGATGATCGACCGCGGCATCCTGGCCGGTGTCGGCCTGGATGGGGATAACGCGGCGCCCGGTCGCCCGGGTGATCGAGGACGCCGTCGCCTCCAGGGCCAGCAGGTCTCTGGCCGCGATGACGACGTCGACGCCCTCCTCAGCCAGGGCCAAGGCGATGGCCTTGCCGATGCCGCGGCTGCCCCCTGTGACGATGGCCCGTTTGCCCGCAAGCTGGAGATCCATCTCGTCTACTCCGCCGCAGACAAATGGCCGCGCGAGGCGGTGTAACGGTTCTGCGGCTGCGGCAGGCCCAGATTGTCGCGCAGGGTCTCGCCGTCATACTCCGTGCGATAGAGGCCGCGGGCCTGCAGGATCGGCACCACCGTCTCGACGAACAGCTCCAGCTGGCCGGGCAGGGATTCGAAGGTCACATATCCGTCCGCGCCCCGGGCCTCGAACCAGGTCTGCAGGGCGTCGGCCACCTGGTCAGGGGTGCCGACGAAGTGGCTGCGCGGGGTGGCGAAGCGCAGGGCGGTCTGGCGCAGGGTCAGGCCTTCCGCGCGGGCGAGGGCCAGGATCCGCTGCGATGCGCTCTGATTGCTGTTGGCGCCGTCCTGGGCCGCCCCGAAGGGGAAGGGCGCGTCCAGGTCATAGACGGTGAAGTCGTGATCGTTGAACGGCCGCCCCAGCATTCGCAGGGCGTTCTCGATCGAGGTCAGGTTGATCAGCTCCTGATATTTGGCCTCGGCTTCGGCCTCTGTGCGCCCGACCACTGGCCGGATGCCCGGCAGCACCAGCACGTGATCGGGATTGCGGCCAAAGCCCGCCGCGCGCGACTTCAGGTCGGCATAGTAGGCGGTCGCCTCGTCCAGGTCGGTATGGGTGACAAAGATGGCGTCGGCGCGTTTGGCGGCGAAGCTCTTGCCGTCGTCCGAGGCGCCGGCCTGGAAGATCACCGGCTGGCCCTGGGGCGAGCGCTTGATGTTCAGCGGACCCTTCACCTGGAAGAACTCGCCTTGGTGATTCAAGGCGTGCAGCTTGTCCGGATCGACGAACACGCCGCTGGCCTTGTCGGCGACCAGGGCGCCATCCTCCCACGAATCCCAGAGGCCCTGGACCACATCCAGGTGCTCGCCGGCCAGGCGATAGCGGACGTCGTGCTCTAGGTGCTTGGCCTTGCTGAAGTTGGCGGCGCTGCCCTCCAGCCAGGAGGTGACCACGTTCCAGCCTGCCCGGCCGCCGCTGATGTGGTCGAGCGAGGCGAACTGGCGGGCCAGGTTGAAGGGCTCGGTATAGGTCGCGGTCACCGTGGCCACCAGGCCGATATGGTCGGTCGCGCCGGCCAGGGCGGAGAGCACGGTCAGCGGCTCGAACCGGTTCAAATAGTGCGGGCTCGAAGTGGCGGTGATGTAGACGCTGTCGGCGACGAACAGAAAGTCGAACTTGCCGGCCTCGGCGGTCTGAGCCTGGCGCCGATAGAAGCCGATATTGGTGCTGGCGTCGATCTGGGAGTCAGGATGGCGCCAGTCGCCCCAGCCGGGGCCGACGCCGTGCAGAATGAACCCCAGCTTGATCTGATCGATGCGCGCCATGGCCTGGCTCCTGAATTGAAATCGACGGCGCCCTCTAGTCCGAGCGCCGCCGTAAGACGATTTCAAAGTTCTCAACTGTCCGATGAGGCCGGCGAACCCTCTGCCGGCCCCCGGGTCTCCTCTGGCCTAGGCGGTCTCCACCAGGCTCAGGCTGCGCACGGCTTCGATCACCGGTTCGGCCTCGGTGCGGACCATCCAGTCCGGGCTGACATCGGCGAAGCGGACCCGCCGGTCCTGGCCGATCACCACCACGCTGGGCATGGGCAACTCCCAGGTCCCGGTCCCGGTGACCTCGCCGATGCTCGATCCGCGTGCGCGCGCCGCCGCCTGGGAGGCTTCGTCGAAGGTGTAGAGAATACCAAATTTGCGGCCGAGGTCGTTGTTCAGGTCACTGGCGACGAGGAAGCTCAGATCGTGGCGCCGCTTGATCTCGATCAGCCGCTCGGGAACCTGCGGGCTGACGGCGACCAGGGTGGCGCCTAGCGCCTTGAGCGCGGGCTGCAGTTGACGGTGATAATAGGGGAGGGCCAGGTTGCAGGCCGGACAGCCGGCGAAACGGAAAAAGATCAGCACCACCGGACCCTTGGCCAGCAGGCTGGTCAGCTCGACCTCGCCGCCGTCGACCTGGGGCAGGGAGAAGGGCTCGACCAGATCGCCGGCCTTGACGAAGCCGGCGCGGTCGGCGGTCTCCACCAGGGTGCGCCTCTGGTCGATATTGATCTTCAGGGCGGCGGGATCCATCGATATCAGGCGTTCGGCGTGCAGGTCGCCGAGGATCTGGCGAACGGATTCCTTGGGCTGGTCGCTCATGGGTTGGTTCCTTCAGGATTTGAACGGGGCGCCGCGGGCAGGGGAGCCGGCGAAATCGCCGCCCCCCAACCCTCAGCCAGAGCGCGTGCGACGGCGACGAAACCGGACTTGCTGTTCGCGGGATCGACGGTCTTGCGCACGCTGGCCTCTGGGTTCGTCAGGCTGTTGACGCACAGAGGCGGGGTCCGGCTCCGCGATCAAACGAGTTGTCGTCATATGAGCCATTTAAAACCGTCGAGTCGGAGCGGCGCTGCTGGTCACGACGGCGGTCCTGGCGTCGCAATGAGCGCCGCAAATCCGGCGGTTGAGAAGAACTCTCTAAGCATTGGCGGCCATCGCCATTAGATTTGCAGGGTCGGGCGTGAAGCGCCCAGTGGAGATGAACATGGCTCAAGGCTTGATGACGGCGCGGCGCGAACGCGACGAGCTGGCGCTTGTCGATCAACCCGAGCCGCGGCTCGATCCCAGCCTGTTCCGCGACGCCATGGCGCAATTGGCGGGCGGCGTGGCCATCGTCTCGTGCTGGGACGGCGCAGCGCCGAACGGCCTGCTGATCAGCTCGATCACCGCCCTGTCCACCGAACCGCCCCGGATGTTGTTCTGCGTGCGCAAGGCAGCGTCGGCGCATGGCGCCCTGTTGCGCGGCGCGCGTTGCGGACTGGCGGTGCTGTCCGAGCATGATCGCCTCGAGGCCGACCGGTTTTCGCGGTCCGACCGCAAGGCCGAACGGTTCGGCGCCGATCGCTGGGCTCTGGAATCTCCGGCGCCGCCGCGGCTGCGGCGATCGCTGATCGGTCTGGATGGGGTGATCAGCCATCGGATCGACGCCGGCACCCACACCATCTTCATCACGGATATCTATGAGGTCCGTCTCGAAAATCACCGGCCGTTGATCTATTTCGACCGCGATTTCCGCAAGCTGCGCTCGGCTGACGAGCTGGTCGCCGGCTTGGAGAGTCTCTCCGGGGTGACGGTCTGGAGCCCGGCCGCGGCGAACGGGGGCTGATCGCCTCCCCAGGTCCCGCCGGACGCGGCCCGGCTAAAGCAGCCTAAGGTCTCACTGCGTCGTTGAATTGCGGATCATAGGCGCCGCTCAAGTCCGGGACCTTGCTGATCACCCCGGCGCGCTGATAGCGATCGAAGGTCTGCTCCGCCTCGGCGACCAGGGCGGGATTGATCTCAACCGGAGTATAATCGGTCTGCACGGTGAACCGGGCGACGTCCAGCGGCACGCCGGTCTCGCGCGCCAGCACCTGGGCGTAGGCCTCCTTGTGCGTATGAGCCCACCGATGAGCCTCGGCCAGGCGACGCAGGAAATCGTCAAGCATCGGCCCCTTGTCGGCGATGGCCTCGTCGGTGGCGACCTGGACGCCTACGCCCCGCTTCAGCCCCGCGACGTCGGCGACGATGCGGTCATTGTCATGCAGGATGGCGATGCCGACATAGCTGCCCCAGGTCGCCCAGGCGTCGATGGCGCCAGTCGACAGCGCGGCCTTGGACTCGCCGTTGTCCAGAAACACGTACTGGACGTCGGCAGGTTTGAGACCCGCGTGCTCCAGAACCCGCAGAATAAGGTCGTGGCCGGCCGATCCGCGGATCACGCCGATCCTGCGGCCCTTGAGATCCTGCACCGTCCGGATCGGCGAATTGGCGGGCGCGACGATCGCCGACTCCCGGTCATCGCCGCTGGTTCGAGTGGCTTGCACGGCGCGGATCTTGGCCCCGCCGGACACCGCGAAGGCGAAGGGCGCCTCACCCACCGCTCCGGTGTCGACCGCGTCCGCGCCAAGCGCTTCCAGCAACGGGGATGCGGCCGGGAACAGACTCCATTCGACCTTGTAGGGCGCGCCCTGCAGCACGCCGGCCGCCTCCATCAGGGCCCGCGTGCCGCCCTTCTGGTTGGCGACCCGCAACACGCCGCCCTGGGCGTTTGACGCGGTGGAATGGGGTCGATGAGACAGCGTGGCCGCGGCGACGAGAGCGGCGACGGCGGCGGTCGCCACAGCGGCGTAGGCGGTCTGGCGCGACAGGGGGAACTTGGGCTTCGGCTGGCTCATGGCCTGATTAAAGGCCGTCGCGCGCGGCCTAGCAGGCAAGAAATGCTATAGGCCAGGTTAGTTTATCTAGCATTTGTGTTTCTAAAGTTTATATATTAGCAAATATAATAGATATCGATGATGGAAAATTTCAGCAAGATCTGTGCATATATCATATGAGCGCCGTTGTTATTATAATTAGAAATATCAAATATTAAAGTCAGCCGCCAGGATTAGGCGGGCTGTAATCAGTTTTTCTTCATTTATATCGATCCCGCAAAATCCAATTGTCGAACTGCGGCGTCGCTGATCGCTGGATCCGCCTGGAGCGGCCACGACGCGATCGCCGCCCATCCGTCCAAAGGGCGGGTTTCGGTAAAGGCTTGGGGATCTTCAGACATGTTGAAATTTCGCACGCGCCTGATGGTGGGCGTCGCACAATTGGGTCTTGGCGTGTTCGCCCTGTCCCCGGCGGTCCACGCCGGAGAGAGCGCCACGGCCGTCCTGGCCGCCGCCGCCGACCCGGCCGCCACCGTCGCCGCGAGCGCCGATGCGACCACGGCCTCGGATCAGATCGTGGTCACCGGGGTGCGCAGCAGCCAGTCGCGCACCATCGCCAACAGCCCGGTGCCGATCGATATCATCAGCAACGCCCAGATCGTCGCC
>Ga0302196_10005594_pt1 | contig 11233 bp, 4 predicted proteins | sample II_Bog_N1_3_FD_198794 | JGI IMG/M metagenome (GOLD analysis project Ga0302196, IMG submission 198794) | Peat permafrost microbial communities from Stordalen Mire near Abisko, Sweden - II_Bog_N1_3 | ecosystem: Environmental > Terrestrial > Soil > Wetlands > Peat | place: Sweden: Abisko, Stordalen...
CGCGGTCGCGTAGGTGCGGACGAGGGAGCCCGAGGAACTCACCTCGTAGAGCAGGTGGTCGTAGCAGCCGATGTAGATGTTGCCGCCGGCGTCCACCGCCGGGCCGCTGGCCCGGACCTGCGTCCCCAGGGGATATTTCCATTCCAGGGCCCCGGCGGTCGTCAGGGCGTAGAGGTTCCCGTCATAGCCCCCGAAGTAGACTGAGCCGTTGGCGAGGGCCGGCGCGGAGGTGATGCCGTTGCCGGTCGTGTAGGTCCACCGGAGGGCCCCCGTCGCGTCGAGCGAGTAGAGGGAGCCGGAAAGAGTTCCGACATAGATGTTGCCGGCGGCATCGACCGGAGCCGCCGTGTAGATCGAGTCCCCCGCCACCGGGTCCGTGAACGTCCATTTCTGGGTTCCGTTGGGGTTGACCGCGTAGACGACCCCGGAATCGGTCGAGATATAGATCGTCCCGTCCGGGGCCAGGGTCGGCGCGGCATAGGAGTCGCCCGGCACGGCCAAGGTCCACACCAGGGCGCCGGTCGCGCTGACGGCATAGAGGTTGCCGTCGCTGCCGTGGGCGTAGACGACCCCGGAGGCGCTGAGGGTCGGCGAGCAGGTGACCGTGACCCCGCTCCCCGGCAGGGTGTACTTCCATTTCACGGAGCCGTCCGGGTTGAAGGCGTAGATGTTCCCGTCGCTGTTGGTGGCGTAGATCGTGCCGTCGGGGCCGACCGCCGCCGAGCTCGAATCAAAGACGCTCCCCGCCGTGTAGGTCCACTTGACCGCGCCGGTCGGGGAATAGGCGTAGAAGGTGTCGTCGTTGCCGCCCACGTAGACGGTGCCGTCCGGACCGACCGAGGGCGAGGTCGTGACGGCGTCCTGGGTCACCGCCTGCCAGAGGGCGTCGTCCACCGTGAGCGTGAACTCCCCGATCTGGTTCGAGTCGGTCCCGTCGACCGTGAACAGGTAGGTGGTCCCGGCCACCGCCTGGAACGAGCAGAGGCAGGAGCTGGTGTCGGTCGAGGTTCCCACCATGGCGCCCCCCGCGGCCGCGGAGACCAGGGCCAGGTTGCTGTAGGTGGTGCCGGTGTAAACGGCGGCCATCGGGATGAAGTCGTAGCTGTAGGCCGAGAGCTGCGCCGGCCCGGTCTTCGCCGCCGTCCAGGCGTACCAGAGCGAGTGGCCGCCGCTGTGGCCGAGGATCGTCGGCTCCCCGCTCGAGCGGGTCGCATTCACATTGGCGTCCAGGACCGCGACGCTGGGCCCGGTCAGCACCCGCGGGGTGGCGATCGAGTCGTAGTCCGGCGTCGTGTTGATGGCCAGGATTGTCTGGCCGCTGGCGCCCGCCTGGCCCTGGACGTTGATCTGGTAGGTGACCCCGGCCGTCGTGTGGAAGGAGACCTCGCTGTAGGACTCGGTGGCACCGTTCCCGCTCTCCACGGGCTCGGTCCCGAAATTGAGGCTGCTCTGGACGAGCGTCAGGCTCCCCAGGCTCGTCCCGGTGTAGACCCCGAGCGCCGTCGCGTAGGTGCTGCCCCCGGGGTAGTCGCCCCCGCCGGTGCCGCTCGTGTCGATCTCGACCTCGGCGTCGTTGGGCGCGGTCCACTGCCACCAGAGCGAGTGGCCGGTGCCGCTCGCCAGCGCCGGCGTCCCCAGCTCGGGTGTCAGCGGCGCATCGGCATTGTTCGAGCGGGTGTAGGGGTCCAGGCCGACGAGCGTCGTCCGGGTGGCGAAGGTGTCGTTGGGCGGCGTGCTGGCGGCGGTCGAGAGCGCGGCGGCCAGGTTCAGCCGGCCGCCCGTCTGGGCCCTGCCGGCCAGGGCGGGAATGAGGTCCACCGAGTTCAGCACCCGGTTGATCGTCTCCCGGTAAGTGTCATTGGGGAACTTGGCTTGCAGGAGCGCCACCGTCCCGGTCACGAAGGGGGCGGCCATCGAGGTGCCGCTCAGGTAGCCATAGGACGAATCCGAACTGAAGTAGGTCGAGAGGATGTTGTCCCCGGGGGCGAAGAGCTCCACCGAGCCGGAGCCGTAGTTCGAGAAGGAGGCCGGCTGGTCGCGGTTGTCGGTCGCCCCGACCGCGATGATGTTGTCGAGCGGGTAGTCGGTCGGGAAGAAGGGCGAGATGTCCGCGTTCTCGCCCGCGTTGCCGGCGGCGCAGACGAAGATGATCCCCGCCCCGCCGGCCGCGTGGATGGCGTCCATCTCCGCCTCCGAGAAGGTGGTGTCGCCGAAGCTCGCGTTGATGACCGTCACCTTGTGCGCGATCGCGTACTCGATGCACGGCAGCTCGTCGGAGGTCGAGCCCGAGTCCGTGCTGTCGATGAACTTGAGCTCCATCATCTGGGTGCTCCAGGCGACCCCGGACACCCCGAGGCCGTTGTTGCCGACCGCGCCCGCGATGCCCGAGACGTGGGTGCCGTGCCCCAGGTCGTCGGTCGGGAGCCCGGTCATCGCGACCGCGTTGAGGCCGTAGAGGCTGTCCGTCTCGGAGACGTTGTCCGACCCGCCGTCCGAGAAGGAGGTCGTGGTGCCGGGGGTCGGGTTGACCCAGAGGTCGCCGGTCAGGTCCTGGTGGGTCGTCAGGGCGCCGGAGTCGAGGATGGCGACCAGCGCCTTGGAGCCGATCGTGCTGGTGATCACGCCCCAGCCGCCCTCGGCGTCGATGTCGGCGCCGGCGATGCCGCCGTTGGCGCCGGTGTTGTGGAGCGCCCACTGCGCGGGAAACTGCGGGTCGTTGGGCGCGGTCGCGAGGCCGTGCCGCACGTAGTCCGGCTCCACGTAGAGGTAGCGGCCGGTGGCCCGGAGCCGGGCGACCGCCGCCGGGACCGTGTCGCCGGCCGCGACGCCGATCACCCGGACCTGGCCAAAGCGCTCGAACCGGCGGGTGACCACGACCCCGTCGGCCTGCTCCAGGGCGTCGATGGTCGCAACCAGCTCCGGCCGCGGCTTGGCGAGGATCCGGCCGTCGCGGAAGCCCTGGGCCAGCTCCCGCGCCGTCAGGGCGCCCATCCGCGACGGGGGCGGCGGGGCCGCGACCGCCGCGCCCCCGAGGAAAAGGACCAGCAGGCTGAGGCCGGCCCGCAAGGAGGCGGCGCAGGGGCGCAGGGGGGTCGGGGCGGGCGTCACGGGGAGTGCGGGAATGCGACACCCGGTCGGCTCCAATGTGCCATCGCGGGGGCCGGGTGTCCCATGATACGCCCGGGGCCGCGGGCCGGATGCGCAGGCGGCCGGGCCATCCTCAGGACTCCTGCCGAAGGATTTCGAGCGGCGGATGATCCACGACCCCGCGGCCCGCCACGAACCCGGTCGCGACGGCGAGGAACGCCACGATGACGACCGCCAGGCCGACCTGGAGCGGCGGGGTCGCGGCGGCGACGTGGAAGACAAACCGGGCCAGGAGCGCGTTGCCCGCCACGGCGAGGAGCGCCCCGACGACGGCGCCCTGGGTCCCGAGGACGGCGTACTCGACCAGCTGGATCAGCGCCAGCTGGCGCCGGCTGGCGCCGAGGGTGCGGAGGAGGACCGTTTCCCGGATCCGCTGGTGGCGGCCGGTCAGGATGGCGCCGGCCAGGACGACGAGGCCGGTCGCGACCGTGAAGAGGGCCATGAACTCGATCGCGAACGCCACCTTGGAGAAGATGCCGTCGAGCGTCTCGACGACGAGCGCCAGGTCGATCGCGGTCACGTTCGGGTAGGCCTCGACGACCGCCTGCTGCACCCGGGCCGAGTCGGCCGGGGTGGCGGCATGGAGCGCCACCAGGTAGGTCTTCGGCGCGGCCTCCAGGACTCCCTCCGGGAAGACGACAAAGAAGTTGGGCTCGAGACGGCGCCACTCGACCGTCCGGATGCTGCCGACCGTCGTCTTGACCGGCAGGCCCTGCACGTCCCAGTCGACCTCGTCGCCGAGGTGCAGCTGCATGTCATGGGCGAGGCTCTCCTCGACCGAGATTGGTACGGGGGCGGTCCCGGTCGCGGCCCGGGGCGTGAACACCCCCTGCACGACCTTCTCGGTGTCGGTCAGGGTCCCGCGGAAGGTCGAGCGGTACTCCCGGCGGATCGCCCAGTCCTCCACCCGGTTGTCCTTGGCGTGCAGGATCTCCTCGACCGTGCGGCCGCGAAGGGCGCTGATCTTCATCGTCACGATCGGGGCGCTCTCGGTGACCGGGGAGCCCGCGCCGGCGGCGGCGGCCTGGACCCCGGCGATCTGGTCGTCCTGGATGTCGAAGAAGAGGAGGTTCGGCCGGCCGAGGGAGTCGGCCCCGGAGATCTCCCGCAGGAGCGTCGTGCGGACAAGGAAGAGGGTGAGGACCAAGAAGGTCCCGAGCCCGAGCGAGACGAGGAGGAGGACCGTCCGGTTGTTCGGCCGGTGCAGGTTGGCGAGGCCCTGGCGGACGACGTAGGGGAGGCCCCTGGGGATGAAGCGGCGGGCCGCCCAGGCGACCGCGAGGCCGAGCCCGGAGAGGACGGCGAAGCCGAGCATCAGCATGCCGGCGAAGCCGAGTCCGACCGAGACGGCGCCCGTCTGCCAGATGGCGAAGCCGGCGACCGCGGCCGCGATCCCGGCGCCGATCGCCAGCCGCCACGGGTCCGGGCCCGCCGGCCCCTCCTCCGCGACCGCCGAGCGGAGCGCCGCCAGCGGCGGGACGCGCCGGACGGCGAGGAGCGGCAGGACGGAGAAGAGCAGGCAGATGACAACTCCCGCCCCCATCCCGCGCAGGAGCGCCGGCCAGGAGATGAAGAACTCGATCGCGATCGGCAGGACGCCCCGGAAGACGGCGGGGAGCAGCAGCTGGACCCCGACCCCGAGGAGGCCGCCGGCCAGGGCGCCGGCGACGCCGATCCCGAGCCCCTGGAGGAGATAGACCGTGAAGCCCTGCCGGGCGGAGGCCCCGAGGCAGCGGAGGATGGCGACCGTCGCCACCTTCTGGCGGATGTAGGCGTGGAGCGCACTCGCGACCCCGATGCCGCCGAGGACGAGCGCCACGAACCCGACGAGGCTCAGGAACCCGTCCAGGTGCTCGATCGCCTGGCCGAGGTTGCGCTTGCGCTCGGCGACGGTGTCGAAATTGAGCCGGACAAGCGGGAAGCGGGCCTTGAGCTCGGTGACGACGGCGTCGGCCGGGTGGGCCGCCGGGAGGCGGACCATGGCGCGGTAGCGGGCCAGGGCCTGGCCGGCGGCCAAGCCGGTGCCGGGGAGGGAGTCCATCCGGATGTAGGCCCGGGGGGCCATCATGGCGACGCCCGGCGACTCGCCGGGGATCCTCTTCACCGCCCCGACGACCGTGAAGACGGTCTTCCCGAGCTTCACCGGGTCGCCCTCCTTGACGCCAAATTGCGCGAGGAGCGTCGGCTCGAGGATGACGACCGGGCCGGGGGCCCGCAGGAGCGCCATGCCGCCGGCCGGCTCGGTCTCGAAGGTGCCGTAGAACGGGAAGGCGCCCTCGACCGCGTGGACCTGGACGAGCCGCAGCCGGTGGACGGCCGGGAAGGTCATCATGGACGAGAAGGTCTGCTCGCGGGCTAGGTCGCCCCCCAGCCCCTGCAGGTAGCCGAGGAGGGGGGCCCCGAGGGGGGCGGGGCTCGTCACGTCCAGGTCCGCCCCCAGGAGGCCCTTCGCCTCGGCGTCGATCGCGGCCCGGACGTTGGCGCTGAAGGACCCGATCGCGACCAGCGCCGCGATCCCGAGGACGACCGAGAGGGAGTAGAGCGCCAGGCGGCGCCGGGACGCGCGGGTGTCCCGCCAGGCGAAGCGGAGGGCGAAATTCATTTCCCTTAGGAGGCCGCCGGGTTCCGCACGTCGGAGAGGATCGAGCCGTTCTTGAGCCGGAGGACCCGCTGGCACCGGCCGGCGAGCTCGGGGTTGTGGGTCACGAGGACCAAGGTCGTCCGCCGCTCGCGGTTGAGCCCGAAGATGAGCTCCACCATGGCGTCGGAGGTGTCGCCGTCCAGGTTGCCGGTCGGCTCGTCGCAGAAGAGGAGCTTGGGGGAGTTGATGAAGGCCCGGGCGAGAGCGACCCGCTGCTGCTCGCCGCCGGAAAGCTGGACCGGGTAGTGGCCGGCGCGGGCGCCGAGCCCCACCCGCTCGAGGAGCGCGCGGGCCTGCGGCTCGGCGCCGCCGACCCCGCGGAGCTCCAAGGGGACCAGCACGTTCTCGAGCGCCGTCAGGGTCGGGATCAATTGGAAGTTCTGGAAGACAAAGCCGACCGTTGCATTCCGGACCCGGGCGCGGCCGTCCTCGTCCAGGGAGTCGATCCGGGCCCCGTCGATCTCGACCGTGCCCCCGGTCGCGCGGTCGAGGCCCGCGCAGAGGCCGAGGAGGGTCGTCTTGCCGCTGCCGCTCGGGCCGATGATCGCCACGCTGTCGCCGGCCGCCAGTTCGAAGGTCGACTCGTGGAGGACGGTCAGCGGGCCGGCGGCGGTGGCGTAGGTCTTGGTGAGGCGGTTCACCCGGAGCATCGCTGGCGAGTACATTCCGGGAAGCCAACACCCGGGCCCGGGCGAGCGCAAACGGGATCAGCCAAAGAATGCCCCAACTGCGCCGGAGGCTGGAAATCGGGCGGGGCCCGGCTACGCTGGGGCCGGAACCGCATGCCTCCCCTCCCTCGCCGACTTTTCGCCTGGCTCTTCGTCGCCCTGGCGGTCCTGCCCCTGGCGGGCCGGGCGGCCGAGCATACCGTCCTCTTCTTCGGGGACAGCCTGACCGCCGGCTACGGCCTGGCCGATCCCGACACCGAGTCCTACCCCGCCCGGGTGCAGGGCAAGATCGACGCCGAGCACCTGCCGTGGCACGTCGTCAACGCGGGGTTGAGCGGCGAGACGAGCGCCGGCGGCCTCCGGCGGATCGACTGGGTCCTGAACCAGAAGGCGGACATCATCGTCCTCGAGCTCGGGGCCAACGACGGCCTCCGCGGCACCGCGCCGGAGGTCACGGCCGCCAACCTGCAGGGGATCATCGACCGCATCCGCGCCCGCCTGCCGCAGGCCCGGATTGTCTTGGCCGGGATGCGGATGCCCCCGAGCATGGGGCAGGACTACGCCGAGGCCTTCCACGCCGTCTACCCCGCCCTGGCGAAGAAGAACCACCTGGTCCTGATCCCCTTCCTCCTGGACCGGGTCGCGGCGGTCCCCGATCTCAACCAGGGCGACGGGATCCACCCCACGGCGGCCGGGGCCGTGATCGTCGCCGACGGGGTTTGGAAAGTGATCCGGCCGCTGCTCGCCGGCTCCTGAGCCGGACCGGGAAATTTCGTCGTCCCGAGGGAGAACGGCCTTGCCGATGCAACTGGTTTGTATCAAAACGAGGGATGGTCCGGCTGCGTTCCCGCTTCCTGCTGCTTGCAGGCTTTGCCGTCGCCGTCGTTGCCCACGCGCAGGTGGTCATCTGGGAGGGTGACAACCTGGACAACAATTTCAGCAACGCCGCCAACTGGAATGAGGGCGCAGTGCCCGCGAACAATGGCACGGAAAACCTGAAGATCATCGGCACCGCATCGCCCGTCCTCAACCTGGACGAGAATGCGAACTTCCTCGGGCTCTACTTTGAGCCGCCGATTTATGATGGAGTAAATTTTACGATCACGGGCTCGGGCACGCTGACCATCGGGAGCGGAGGCATCGCCGCCCACAACCTCTACGACGGGGACACCACGTCGCTGACCATCGACCCCAATATCATCCTGAGCGCGGCCCAGACCTGGTCGTCAGCGGACAATTCCGGCGGCTCAGTGACGGTCAACGGGGCGATCTCCGGGAGCTATGCCCTGACCCTGGATACAGCCGGCAGCTACACCACGTGGCAGCTCAACTCGGCCAACAGCACGTTCGGCACCTCGGGCCAGCCCGGCCTGCTCCTGGAGGGCGAGAACGGCACCCTCGTCCTCGGGGCCAGCAGCACTGGTCCCGCCGGTTCCCCGACGTCGGGCCCGGTCGGCCTGGGGTACCTGACGATCGGCGACGGAAGCACGCTCACGACCAATTACACGGGCAACCTGACGATCGCCAACCCGCTCTTCCTCGGCGACGAGACCACGGGCAACGTGGTCACGCTCGGCGGTGCGGCCGCGACGACCAATCCATTCTCGAACGTGATGACGTTCACCGGGGTGACGACCCTCAACCCGTACGGCGCGGCTCCGTTCCGGCTGGCACTGGGAAACAACACCTATGTGACCTTCGCGGGCGGCTTCTTCGCCGACGTCGGGGGCACGACGCTCGAGCTCTCGAGCGCGACCAGCGCGGTCAACACCACCGCGGTCTTCCAGGGATCCTTCTCCAACATCAGCCAGCTGACGCTCTCCGGGAACGTCTCCGTGATCCTCGATGGACCCGACAACAACTCCCAGCTCACGGAGCTCGGAAACCTGACGACGGGCGCCAACACCTACCTCGGCATCGGCGCCGCCTACGCCGCGACGGGTGGCACCGCCAACCTCCTCAACTACCTGAATGATTATGAGGATGAAATCGGCAGCAACCAGGCCCAGAACTTCCAAGGCACGCTCGGCTTCGACACCACCGGGACGGGCGGCCCCGTCACCTTCGACGACCCGATCGACCTGACGAACTTCACGAGCGGGAGTTTTGTCGGCTTGGGCTCGGCCACCTCGGCGGTCCTCGGGCCGGACGCCGTGATCACTCCCCCGGGGGGCGACGTTTCGGGCCTCAATTATCTTTTTGGCGGCGGCGGCGGCACGCTCGAGGTCCAGAGCCCGCTGATTGATGCCGATGGGGGTGAATCCTCCCGGAATTTGATCCTCAACGCGGGGAACGCCCCGCTGACCCTCATCCTGTCGGGCGCGAACACCTACACGGGGGACACGGTCGTCAACGGCGGCGTCCTCATTTTCAATTCGGCGGTGCCGACGTCGCTCCTGGTGCTCAACTCCGGCTACATCGGCACGACGGTGGCCTCGGGCGTCGTGGACAACCCCGCGAGCATCCAGAACTATTTCACCAACGCTTTCGCGGAGGACCCGACGGGCGTGGTCGGATTCGACATCCTCGGCGGGGGCACCCGGACGATCACGAGCGACATCAATATGAATGACTTGGGCAACGGCGCCTATCTGGGGACGGCCACCTCGGTCCTCTACACTGGCACCATCACGCCGACCAACTCGGGCTACAAGTTTTCCGGCGTCAAGGGCGGCTTCGTCAACGTCGCCTCCACCTTAGGCGACTTTGACGAAGTGCCCACCAGCGTCATCATCGGCTTGGCGAACCCGCTCGAGTCGCTGAACCCCAACAACGGCTACCTCTCGCAGTCCTCGGTCGAGCTCTCCGGCGCCAACACCTATACCGGCGACACGACGCTGCAGAGCGGGTACCTCTTCGTCACCAACAGCGCGTCCCTGGGCGAAGCCGAGACGCCCCATCTTTACGTCCCGAACCCCAGCAACGGGCGCACGGGATGGATCGGGACCCTGGCCGCGACGGGCGGTCCGGTCATGCTCGGCACCAACATCGAGGTGGACACCAACGGGCTCGCGCTCAACACCGGGGAGACGAACCTCCTGACGCTCACCGGGGTGATCAGCGACTACTACACGGAGGGAGGCCGACTGGGCATCTTCGGCCCGGTCGAATTGGACGGAGAAAATACCTATTCCGGGGGCACCTTCGTCTCGGGCACCACCATGACGGTGGGCAACGATGATGGCCTCGGGTCGGGCGCGCTGACCGCCGACAACAGCACGCTCAACTTCAATACCCTGTTTCCCTATGTCTCGCAGGCTTCGCTTTCTAACTCGACGCTCAATTTCCTCGCCGACTCCGCCGCGCCCGAGATCGACTACCTGTCGATGACGGGCTCGACCCTCAACTTCGGGACCAACCAGAACGCCTACTTCTACGAGTTCCAGGGCGACCAGCCCAACTCGGGCAACGTGATCAACCTGGGCAGCGGCACGGTCCTCACCTTCGAGCTCGGCACGGACCCCGTCTACTACGGCACCATCAACGGGGCCGGCGGGATCGCCGTGCAGGGCGACAACACCGAGTTCGTCCTCGCCGGGGCCAACACCTTCACGGGCGGCCTGACGATCGGCGGCTCGATCATCGTGACGGCCGCCAACAACAGCGCCCTCGGCGCCAGCACCTCCCCCGTGACCTTGAACTATGGCGCCACGCTCGCCCTCCGGTCCGGCATCACGATCGCAAACCCGATCGCGATCCCCGAGGACGGGGGCACGATCGTCGGCTACGGCACGATTGCCCCCGCCGCCGCCCAGACGATCTCAATCGCCACCTATTCCACCCTCGCCGGCGGCGCCGGCACGGTGGTCGCGACCTTCGGCTCCCCGTCCCCGCCGCCCGTCATCGGCACGCTGAGCTTCGGCGCCAATGCCGCGCTGGACTTCGGGCCCAACGGGGTGCTGCAGTTCTCGATGATGAACGCGACCGGCACCCCGGGGGTCGACTACAGCCTCATCCAGGCGGCCGGCAACCTGAACATCTCCGCCAACGTCGACAATCCCTTCACGATCCAGGTGGTCGGGGTCGCGAGCGACGGCCAGACCCTCGGGACGGCCAACACCTTCGACAACTCCCAGTACTACACCTGGACGCTGCTGTCGGCCGGCTCGATCACCAACTTCAACGCCTCGGCCTTTGTGGTGGACAGCACGAGCCAGTTCTCCAACCCGACCGGCATCGGCGCCTTCAGCGTCTTTCAGTCCGGCGGCGACCTGATGCTTGAGTTTAACCCGGTGCCCGAACCCTCCACCTGGCTGCTGCTGGCCGGGGGCCTGGGGATCGTCGGGTTCGGGGTCGTCCGCCGCCGCCGCTGCCGCCCGTGAGGCGGGGGCTGGCCATCGCGCTCGGGGCGGCGCTGCTCCTTGCCGCGGGCTGCGCCCGCCGCGAGTCGGCCGCGGACGCCGCCACCCGGGACCAGACCCTCCTCCTCGGCAACGGCGCCGAGCCGGAGGACCTGGACCCGCAGGTCGTGACGGCCTACACCGACCAGAACATCCTCCTCGCCCTCTTCGAGGGCCTGACGGCGGTCGACGAGCGGACCTCGCAGGCCGTGCCGGCCGCGGCGGAGTCCTGGGAAAGCTCGCTGGACGGGCTCACCTGGACCTTCCGCCTGCGGGCGGGGCTGCGCTGGTCGAACGGGGACCCGCTGACCGCGGATGACTTCGTGCAGTCCTGGCGGCGCATCCTGACCCCGGCCTTCGCGGCCGAGTACGCCTACCTGCTCTACCCGGTCCGCAACGCCGAGGCCTTCAACAGCGGCAAGCTGGCCGACCCGGCC
>Ga0302196_10005605_pt1 | contig 11214 bp, 11 predicted proteins | sample II_Bog_N1_3_FD_198794 | JGI IMG/M metagenome (GOLD analysis project Ga0302196, IMG submission 198794) | Peat permafrost microbial communities from Stordalen Mire near Abisko, Sweden - II_Bog_N1_3 | ecosystem: Environmental > Terrestrial > Soil > Wetlands > Peat | place: Sweden: Abisko...
TGCGCGCCCAGAATCTCCCGTCCGCTGACGTCCGGACCGGCGGTGCGCTCTTCAACGTCTACCTCGGAACGCCCTTCCCCGGCCTCGGTCTGCCGGCCCATCTCGTCCTCTGGCCGGGAGCGGGCACCCGGACCGCCGGCTTCAACTACGCAGTGGCGCGCGAGTGGACCATGGACAACCTCTCCATCCACCCGGTGTCGGACGAATGTCTCGTGCTCGGGGAGGGGGAGTGGGAGGGCTGCGTGGCCCCCGGGTACACCGGAGCCGAGATCATCGACCTGGCGACCCATTGCGTCATCCTGGCCTCCTGCGGTGTCCTGCACGGACACAGGACTACGGCGAGGCCGAGCGTGCTGGGGGGATTCGCCTCGCCACCGCAGTCGGACCTGCTCCTCGACGACGGCTTCTACGACGACGGTGTGTTCTCCCAGGGGACGTTCGTCCCGTTCGACACGAGCTCGGTCCCGGGTCCCACCACACTTCGGCAGTGAGTGCGCCGGGACGACACCGAACCGCGGACGCACCCTCGGCAGTCGACCCGATCGGTGATGTCGAGCGGCACTGACGCCGGACCCATCTCCGGCGTCAGGGCCGGCCGGTGGTGACCGGAAGACTCGCCAGCTGGCGGACGACGAACGACGACCGCCAGGTGGGTCGGTCGTCCACCAGGGTCAGCCCGGGGAAGCGCCGCAGCACCGCCGGCAGCACCACCTGGGCCTCGAGCCTCCCGAGGGCCGCCCCCAGACAGGCGTGCAGGCCCCGCCCGAACCCGAGGTGGCGATTCGGTGCCCGGTGGATGTCGAAGCGGTCGGGCCCGTCGAAGTGGCGTGGGTCCCGGTTGGCCGAACCGAGTAGGAGGCGGACCGGCGTCCCGGGCTCGATGACGGTGTCGTGGACCGTGACCGGCCGGTCGGGCCACCTCCCACCACCGGAGGCGACCTGCAGCGGGCCCAGGTAGCGCAGTACCTCCTCGACGGCACCGGGCACGGTGGCCGGGTCGGTGCGCACCGCCGTGGCTGCGTCGGGGTGTGCGAGCAGCAGCCACAGCCCGGTGGAGATCAGGCTGGCCGTGGTGTCGTGTCCGGCCAGCAGGATCAGCACGATCATGGCCAGGAGCTCGTCGCCGGTCAGGCGCTCCCCGTCCTCCTCGGCGGCGATCAGCCCGGAGATGAGGTCGTCGCCCGGGGCCCGTCGGCGCTCGTCGACCAGGGTGCCGGCGTAGGCCAGGAATTCGTCGGCCGCCGTCCCGGCGGCCGGCAGCACATCGAAGTCGAGGGGGAGCTCGTCGACCGCGGTGATGGCGTGCGTCCACGCCTGCAGCACGGACCGGTCGGTGGCCGGCACGTCCAGCAGGTCGGTGACGGTGGTGATCGGAACCGGCCAGGCGAGCTCCTCCAGGACGTCGAAGGTGTCCCGGTCCTCGAGCCGGGCCAGGATCCCGGCCACGGACTCCTCGATGCGTGGCCGGAGGGTCTCGATCCGCCGGGGGGTGAAGGCCTGGGCCACCAGGCCGCGGACCCGGGTGTGCTGGGGTGGGTCGACGAACAGCAGCGAGTTCTCGCCGAGCAGGCGCATCGACGGGGGAGCGCCCTCGGCGAACACCTCGCGCCACGGTGACGGGGTGGCCACGCCGAAGTGCCGGTCGCGCAGGACCCGGTCGATGTCCTCGTACCGGGAGAGCACGACGCCGATGTCGGGGTGGGCGATGGCCGGGGCACGGTCCCGCAGGGCGCGGTACCAGGGGATCGGGTCGTCCCGGAAGGCCGGGTCCGTCGGGTCCCAGCCGGCCGGGTCGAGCTCCTCGGCGGGCGGGGCCATGGCGGCATGGTGTCACACGGCCGGGCCCCGGCGCCGCAGGCGGGCCCACTGGTAGGTTCGCGGGCGGACGGCGCGGAGGGGGAACCGATGACCACCACCGGAGTGACGACGGAGCAGTACGCGGGCCTGGTCCTGTCCGGAGGCGGGTACGACGACGCCCGGCGGGCCACCGCCGACCTGCGGGCCGGCCGGCCGGAGGCGCGGGTCGAGGTGGCGGCACTCGCCCTCCACGTCGCCGTGGTCGACCCCGAGCGGCTGGTCGAGGTGTACGACGGTCTGACCGAAGGCTGGCTGGGCGCCCCACCCGACGGACCCCCCGTCGTCGGGATCCCACCGTCGGGGCCCGCGACGGTGTCCGCCGAGCTGTGGGACGGGCTGTGGGCCTTGGTCTTCGACCCGGACGCCGGGCGCGACCCCGGCGCCATCACGGTGCGCACCGCCGCCCTGGCCGAGCACCTGTCCCCGGAGTTCCACCGGCGGGTGGCCGCCATGGCCCTGCGCTACCCGGGCGTGGCGGAGGCCTCGGCGGGCGGTGTCCCACCCCGATTCACCCTGGAGGAGCTGGCGGCGTGCCCCCGCGACTCGCTCGGAGGGGCCATGCACGCCTTCGTGGTCGACAACGGGTTCGACCTCGAGGTCCTCGACCGGGACTCGCTCGGACTGCGCGAGCTGCCCCCGCCGCTCGACTACTGCAACGTGCGGATCCTCCAGTGCCACGACATCTGGCACCTGGTGGCCGGCCACGCCACGTCGACGCTCCACGAGGTGTCGGTGTCCGGGTTCCAGATGGCCCAGTTCGGCCACCAGTACTCGTCGATGTTCCTCGGGATGCTGCTGACCAAGGTCGCCTTCACCCAGGAGCCCGGGATCACCGGCTTCACCCTCGACACGGTCCTCACCGGGTACCGGCACGGGCGGGAGAGCCCGCCGCTGCTCGGCGTGGCCTGGGAGCAGGTCTGGGACCGGCCCGTCCCCGAGATCCGCACCCGCCTCGGGGTCGTCGCCTACGACTCACCGCACCCCGCCTGGATGCTCGAGGAGCTCCAGGGCCAGTCGCCCCGCCCGGCCTGAACCGGCCGGAGGTCACCGGGCCGGGTCGAGTACCCGGAAGGTGATACCGGCCGCCTCCAGCCGGGTCCGAAGCGCGGGACCCAGAGCCGCCGCCGTGGTCACCTGCCCGGCGGTGGGCGGGAGGTCGTCCAGGGCCAGGCTCAGTGCGGCCTCGGCGATCATCTTGGACGTCTCGGTGTAGCCGGGGTCGCCGCCGGACACCTCGGTGGTGACCCGGGAGCCGTCCCCCTCGCCCACGAACCGCACGGCGAACCACGCCGCATCACGCTGGGCCTCGTTCGGCCCGCTGCCCGACGGGCGCAGGCGGGTGAGGGCCCGGCGCAGCGGCGGCACCTGGGCGGCGGCGGCCACCGCACCCACCCCGCCGAGGAACCCGGCCACGGCCATCGGGTTCCCGCCGGCCCAGTTGTGGGAGTAGGAGAACTCGGGACCGTAGCGGGGGAGCAGGCGGGCCGACTCGGTCACCACCAGCGGGTCGATGGTGGGCATGGGGACGGTCCACCACCCGGTGTCCGGGTCGCGGCCGACCCGGCGGGTGACGATCCGGACGACCCGTCCCTCGGGCTCGGGCTCGACCCGTCGGCGGATGTCGTGGGTGGCCCGGCCCTGGCGGGCCCGACCCATGATCTCGAGGGCCGAGGCGGCCGTGCCCCCCGAGAAGGTCCCCCGCATCCGCACCAGGCCGCGCACCGACAGGGCAACCCCCTCGGGCAGGTGCCCGACGGTGAACTGGGCCCCGAGGTCATGGGGCACCGAGTCGAAGCCGCAGGCGTGGATCAGGCGGGCCCCGGTGGTCTGGGCGCGGGCGTGGTGGAGGAGGTAGGTGAGGTCCATGAACTCCGGCTCGCCGGTGAGGTCCAGGTAGTCGGTCCCGGTGTCGGCGCAGGCCGCCACCACCGGATCGCCGTGGACGATGTAGGGGCCGACCGTGGTGATGAGTACCCGGGACCGGGCGGTGAGGTCCCGCAACGCGGCGGAGTCGGTGGCGTCCACGGTCACCAGCTCGTGGGCGGACCCGGTCCGGGCGCGGACGGCCTCGAGCTTGGCGGGGTTGCGGCCGGCCAGTCCGACACGCACCGTCGCCGGAGCGTGGGCGGCCAGGTAGCGGGCGATGAGTTCGCCGGTGAACCCGGTGGCCCCCAGCAGGACGATGTCGAGGTCCCGGGCGTCGGTGGGCACGCCGGCGACTCTACCCACCCCGGGAGGCGGGGGCGCCCGGACCGCCGACGCCACGGGAGTCGGGTCCGACGGGGGGCGCGCCGTGCGCCGTGCCACCGGCGGGACGCAACGGGAGTGGGACCCAACATGAGAGGACTCTCAGGTCCACCTCATCGGTCGCTTAGGAACGACCGGCACGCTGTGTCCCAGGAGGGCGGCCGACGGGTCGCCCGAGGGGCAGTCGATGGGAGGCCCGTGGCCAGGTCCGTCAAGCAGGTCATCATCGGTGCGGTGGCCGTCGGCGGCGTGTTCGCCGGCGTCGCCTCGGCGTCGACCCCACCGGCGCACGGGGTGACGGCGATGGCGGCCGCGTCGGCCGAGGAGCGGCTGCTGCACGCCACCGTCGTGCAGCTGGCGGCCCAGGCGAGCGCACTGGACACCGCCCTCCGGGCCGACCACGGCCGGGCACCGGTGCCCGTGGCGGTGGCGCCCACCGTCACCGCCACGGCACCGGCGACAGGACGGGTGGCGGGCCGAGCCGCACCCACGGTGCCGTCGACCGCCGTGGGCCCGGTGACCGTGGTGGCCGACCCGTCCGGGGGATCCGACGGCCCGGCCGCCGGTTCCACGCCGGAACCGGTGACCGTGGCCGATGCACCGCCGGCGACCACGACGACGACCACCACCACGGAACCCGCCACCACCACCACGACCACGGAGCCGGCGACCACGACGACCACCACCCGGCCGAGCGACGACGGGGGCGGCGGGAGGGGGTCCGATGACTGAGCGTGCAGCCCGGAGCCGCCGGTCCCGTGGGCACCGGACGGTGACCTCGACGGTGGCCGCCGCCACGGTGGGGGTGACCGGCCTGACCCTGTCGTGGGCCGCGGGAGCGGCGCCGTCGTCCACGGGGCCGAACGCGGTGGCCGCCGCCCTGGTCTCCCGACAGATCGCCGCCGACCAGGCCGCCATCGACCGCCTGCGGCAGTCGATCCTGGCGACCCAGCGGCAGCTGGCCGTCGCCGGCTCCTCCACGGCCACCCCGGGGACCGCCGGGGCGGCCGCCACCGGGTCCGCCACCCCGGGCACCACGCCGTCGACCCCCACGGGTTCGGCGACCACCGGATCCGGCGCCGGTGGGGGCGGAGGGGTGACCACGGGCGGGGGGGGAGCCCTCCCGTCCACCCCGGCCCCCGGCTCCACCCCGGCCGCCGTGACCGGCGGGGGGAGCGCGGCCGTCGCCTCGCCCGTGGCCGCCGCACCCACCGCCGCACCCACGGCGGCACCCACCTCCGCACCCACCGCGGCGCCGACGACCCCCGTGGCCCCCACGCCGGCCCCGGCCCCCACCCCGGTGACCACGCCGGCCCCGGCCCCCCCGCCGGTGTCCGGGACCACCGGGGCCTCGACGGCCAAGGCCTGAACGGCACGGGTCGAGGGGCACAGGGATGGACGCCACCGGCATCCTCGGGTCCGTGCGGGCCATGGCCTGCGACGTGACCGTGCGGACGTCCGGCGTGTCCGGGGCTCCCGGCTCCGGTGACGTCGGCCCGGCGGTGGACACCGCACTCCGGGTGTTCCGCTCGGTGCACCGGGCGGCCACGCGGTTCGACCCGGACAGTCCGCTGATGCGGGCCAACGCGCACCCCGACCGGTGGCACCCGGTGCCCGCCGTCCTGTTCGCCGCCCTGGGCGAGGCCCACCGGGCCCACCTGCGCACCCGGGGCCGGTTCGACCCCCGCATCCTGGACGACCTCGAGCGACTGGGCTACGACCGCAACCTCCGCTTCCACGACGGTCCGGTGCGGACGTCGCGTCGGGCGGGCCACCGGCGACCCCGTGGGCGGTGGCGGCCGGGCTTCCGGGGTGGTCCCCGCCCCCAGGTCAATCTCGGGGGGGTACCGGTCGACCTCGGGGGGATCGGCAAGGGCCTGGCCCTGCGGTGGGCGGGGGAGGGCCTGACCGGGGTACTCGACTCGTACCTCATCGACGCCGGCGGCGACGTCGCGTGCCGGGGCCCGGGGGTGGAGGGCGACGGCTGGCGGATCGGGGTGGAGGACCCCGCCGGGGGAACGGACCCGCTCGCCGTCCTGGTCGTGCGCGACCGGGCGGTGGCGACGTCGTCGATCCGACTCCGTCGGTGGACGGCCGGCGACGAGCCCGTCCACCACCTCATCGATCCCCGCACCGGGCGCCCCGGGGGCACCGGCCTGACGGCGGTGACGGTGGTGGCCGACGACCCGGCCGAGGCCGAGGTCACCACCAAGGCGCTGTTCCTGTGCGGGGCCCGCGGGATCGCCGCCGAGGCGGAACGGCGGTCGGTGGCCGCCCTGTGGGTGGGCGTCGACGGGTCGGTGTCGATCACCCGACGACTCCGTCCCTCGGTGATCTGGACGCCGGGGTGAGCCCGGTGACCCCTGCGCCGCCGGGGCCGCAACCGGTTCCCGACCTCCACCTCGCCCCGGGGACGTCGACCACCGACCTCCCCCCCGTCCCACCGGTGCCCACCGGCGACCCCGGGGTGACCGCGGGCCCCCGGGACACCGGACCGGACCGTTCACCGGTCGTCGTGCGGCCCGACGGTCGTGGGCGCGAGGCGGCCCGCACCGTGGTGCTACTGGCGGTGGTGCTGGCGGCGTCGGTGGCCCTCGGGTCGGTGGTGGCGGCCCCCGGGAGGACCCTGGTCCACAACCGGATGCTGCCGTGGATCCTCGGTCGCAGCCTCGGGCTCGCCGCCTACCTGGCCCTGACCGGCGCCGTGGTCCTCGGACTGTGGCTGCGCCATCCGTGGCGGGCCCGGCTCGCCCGTCCGTCACCCACGTCGGTGCTGTGGGCCCACGTGACCCTGGTGGCGGGCACCGTCACGCTCCTGCTCGGCCATGTGACCGCACTGGCCCTCGACCAGTACGCCGGAGTCGGCTGGATCGGTGTGTTCGTGCCCTGGGGGGCCCGGTACCGGCCGACCCCCACCGCACTCGGGGCGCTCGCCCTCTACTCCCTGGTGCTGGTGGCCGGCACGGCCGCCCTGGCCGGGTCGATCGGACGCCGGATCTGGTTCCCGGTGCACACGGTCTCGGTACTGGTGTTCTGCCTGGTGCTGGCCCACGGGGTGTTGACCGGAAGCGACGCCCGGGCGCTGCAGTGGCTCTACGTGGGGACCGGGGTCGCCGTGCTGGTCCTCCAGGTCACCCGCTGGTTCGCCGGTCGGGCCGGCCGCACCGTCGCCGGCATGGTCGAGTGATCGTGTCCCCGGGACTGCTGGCCCCGTTCCACCGCCCCCCCGGGAGCGGCCCGCTCCCCGGCGGGACCGTCGGCACCGTGTCCGTCGGCGGGCTCGGTGACCCGGGCACGGTCCTGCTCTCGGGCCCCCGCCGGGACGGGGGACGGGAGACCCTGGCCGGGCACGTCGGTCGGTGGGGCACGCTCCCCGAACTCGACGGCGGCCAGGTCCTCGCCCTGCTGCGGTCGAGTGGTCTCGACGGACGCGGGGGTGGTGGGTTCCCGTTGGCCCGCAAGGTGGCCACCGCCCTGGCCGGCGGTGGACGGCCGGTGCTCGTGGTCAACGCCAGCGAGAGCGAACCGGCCAGCGGGAAGGACCGCCTGCTGTGCGCCCGACGGCCCCATCTGGTGCTCGACGGTGCGGCACTGGTGGCGACGGCCCTCGGGGTCTCCTCGGTCACGGTCCACCTCCACCGCGGGGCGGACGGGCCGGTGGAGGGGGTCACCCGGGCCGTCGCCGAGCGGCGGTCGTGCCGGCTCGACGGCGTGGAGTGGCGGGTGTCCCGGGGGCCCGACCGGTACGTGTCCGGTGAGGCGTCGGCCGTGGCCGGGTTCCTCCACGACGGCGACGCCCGGCCGCGTTTCGCCGTGACGCCGCTGGCCGTGACGGGTCCCTCCGGCCGGCCCACGGTGGTGGTCAACGCCGAGACGGTCGCCCACCTGGCGGTGGTGGCCCGGATCGGCGCGGGTGGGTGGGCGTCCCTCGGGCCCCCCTCGTTCCCGGGGTCCCGGCTGGTCACCCACGTCGGTGCCGTCGACCACCCCGGTCGGGTGCTCGAGGTGGTCGGTGCCGCCACGGTGGGGGAACTTCTCGCCCCGGGGGGTGTGACCGGGCCCCCGGCGGCCGTGCTGGTCGGCGGCTTCGCCGGCACCTGGCTGGAGGGTCGGGACGCCTGGTCGACCCCGTTCGACCGGACCGCCCTCGTCTGCCTGGGCGCCAGTCCCGGCTGCGGTCTGCTCGGGGTCCTGCCCCACGGGGCCTGCGGCCTGGTGGAGGCGGCCCGCATCGTGCGCTACCTGGCCGGGGAGTCGGCCGGGCAGTGCGGCACCTGTGTGGCGGGCCTGCCCCGGCTGGCCGCCGGCCTGTCCGCGCTGGCCCAGGGGACGTTCCGCCGCCGGGGTCTGGCGCGTCTGGCCGCCCTCGGCGACGAACTGCTCGGCAGCGGCGCGTGCGGCCACCCCGACGGCGTGGTCCGTCTGGTGCGGTCGACCCTGGAGGTCTTCGCCGACGACGTGGTCCGGCACCTGGCGGGCGCCCCGTGCCGGGGCGCGGACCATCCCGCGGTGCTGGGCGTGCCCGATCCGTACCCGACCGATGGTGGACCCCGTTCCGAGGAGGACTTCGCATGACGACCGTCGTACGCATCGACCCGACCCTGTGCCGGGGACACGCCATCTGCGCCCTCTACCTCCTCGAGGGGGTGGAGATCGACCGCTGGGGATTCGGCCGGGTGGTGCAGCCGACGGCGGTCAGCCGACGGGCCGTGCGTCGGGCCCTGCGGGCGGCGGCGGCCTGTCCCAACGGGGCGGTGGTCATCGAGGACGCGGAGGGGCCGGCGGCCCCGGGGGTGCGACCGGAGCGCCCGACCGTGGGTACGCTGGAGGGGACAGCACCGATGCCAGCCGGGCTCGATGGGCTCGGGTGATCCCGACCGTGCGAGGTGGCGTGTCATGACGAGGGACAGGTCGATGACCATGGGGCGCACGGCGCTGCCCTGGTGGGTGGCGCCCGGGGCGGGGGCGCTGATCGGGGCCGTGGTGATCGCCGTCGCCGCCCAGGGTTCGCTGGCCGGGGCCCGGGTGGGCCTGCCCGTCGGTCCCCGGCTGACGTCCGCCGCCGCTCGTGCCCGCCCCGCCCCGTCGACGACGGTGCTGGCGGGCGGCAGCGTCATCGTGGCCCCGGTGCACCCGGTGGTGACCCAGTCGGTGGCCACCGGGACGGAGTCTGGCTCCCCGTCCACCCCGGACCCGTCGACGGCGTCCGCACCGTCGGCGGGCGGACGGAGTGCGGCGTCGTCGGTGGCCACGCCCCCGGCCGCCGGCGTCGCACCGTCGTCGGCCGGTCCCACGGTGGGTCCGTCGTCGTCGGGCGTCGCCCCGGTGGCTCCGACCGCCACCACCCGGCCGTCGGCCGCCACGACCACCACACGCCCGCCGGCCACCACCACGACCACCACCACGGATCCGAGCGACGACGGCAGCGAGACCGGCGACCGATGACCCGTGGGGCCGCGGCCCGGCGCCGCCGGGTCGGCTCGGCGGGCAGGCTGGCGGCGTTCCTGGCCATCCTGTTGGCGGCGATCCTGTCGGTGACGGCCTACGAGACGGCCCGGGCGTTCACCAACCAGTCGATCACCTCGACCACCCGTAGCCTGGTCTCCGAGGTCGACAGCTTCAGCCGGGCCACGGCCCACACCACCGCGGGCTCGCTCGAGCCGGCCACCGTCGCCTACCTGCAGGGGCGGGTGCTCGTCCAGGGCGAGTCGCTCGTGGTCGGCCTGGACTCGGGTCGCCGGTTCGGTTCGAGCGGCTCGGCATCGCTGCTGGCGGCACCGGAGGTGCGGGCCCTGCTCGCCCGACCCCCGGCGACGACGACCACGTACCGGGAGACCCTCGACGGGGTGGACACCCTGCTCCTGGCCAGCCCCATCCGCCAGGGCCGCTCGGTGGTCGGCACCCTGCTGGTGGCCTCCGACCTGTCCCAGCTGCACGCCGACCAGCGCCGGGTGGTCGTCCTCGGGGTCGGCGAGGCCCTGGTCGCCCTGGTGGCCGCCGTGGCCGGGGCCTACCTGCTCCTGCGGCGCCTGCTGCGCACCGTCGGGAGCATCACCGACACGGCGGCCTCCATCGAGAGCGGCGACCTCGACCGGCGCCTCGGTGACCAGGGCACCGATGACGAAGTGGGCAAGCTGGCCGCCACCTTCGACTCCATGCTCGACCGCCTGCAGGCCGCCATGGTCGTCCAGCGCCGGCTCCTCTCCGACGTGTCGCACCAGCTGCGCACTCCGCTCACCGTGGCCCGCGGCCACCTCGAGGTCCTGGCCCGCCAGCGCGAGGTCAGCGTGGGCGAGGTGCGCGAGACGGTGGCCGTGGTGGTCGACGAGCTCGACCACATGCGCGCCCTGGTCGAACGGCTCCTCCTGCTCGGTCGGGCCCTCGAGCCCGACTTCCTCGAGATCGAGCGGCTCGACCTGCGGTCCTTCCTGTCCGACCTGACCGACTCGGCCCGGGTGCTCGCCCCGCGGTGGTGGTCGCTGGCGCCGGTCCCCGACGTGGTGCTCGAGGTCGACGCGCCCAAGCTGCGCGGGGCCCTGCTCAACCTGGTGGACAACGCGGTGGGGGCCACGGCCACCGGCGACACGATCGAGGTGCGGTCGCAGGTGGACCCGGTGGACGGGTCGCTGGTCCTGTCGGTGGAGGACTCGGGTCCGGGGATCCCCGACGACCAGCTCCCGACCGTCCTGTCCCGGTTCGGGCGGCTGGGGAGTGCGGACCGCGAGGGAAGCGGGCTCGGACTGGCCATCGTGACCGCGGTGGCCGAGGCCCACGGGGGCAGCTTCTCGCTGGGGCGCTCGGACCTGGGCGGGTGCCGGGCGGCCATCACCCTGCCGCGCCCGCGGGTGACCCTGGGGGCCGAGCGGGCCCCGGCGGGGGTCTGATGCACATCCTGATCGTCGAGGACGACCGGGGGATCACGTCCTTCCTGGAGAAGGGACTCCGCGCCGAGGGCTACGCCACCACGGTGGCCGGCACCGGGGACGAGGCCCTCCTGGTCCTCGGCTCCGCCGACCCCGCGGCCGACCTGGTCCTGCTCGACCTCGGGCTGCCCGGCCGCGAGGGCGGTGAGGTGCTCCGGTGGATGCGGGGCCGGGGCATGGCCACACC
>Ga0302196_10005610_pt1 | contig 11204 bp, 9 predicted proteins | sample II_Bog_N1_3_FD_198794 | JGI IMG/M metagenome (GOLD analysis project Ga0302196, IMG submission 198794) | Peat permafrost microbial communities from Stordalen Mire near Abisko, Sweden - II_Bog_N1_3 | ecosystem: Environmental > Terrestrial > Soil > Wetlands > Peat | place: Sweden: Abisko, Stordalen...
ACTTCCTGCCCGACATCTACGTGCCGTGCGAGGTGTGCCACGGGGCCCGGTACAACCGCGACACCCTCGAGGTGACCTTCCGGGGCAAGACCATCGCCGACGTGCTCGACCTGTCGTGCGAGGAGGCCCTCGGGTTCTTTGCCGCCCAGCCGCCCATCGCCCGGCACCTGCAGACCCTGGTCGACGTGGGCCTGGGCTACATCCGCCTGGGTCAGTCCGCTCCCACCCTGTCGGGGGGCGAGGCCCAGCGGGTCAAGCTGGCCTCGGAGCTGAGCCGGCGCTCCACCGGCACCACCCTCTACGTGCTGGACGAGCCGACCACCGGCCTGCACTTCGACGACGTGCGCAAGCTGCTCGACGTGCTCAACCGCCTGGTCGACCAGGGGAACACGGTGGTGGTCATCGAGCACAACCTCGACGTGGTCAAGAGCGCCGACTGGATCATCGACATGGGGCCCGAGGGTGGGGACCGCGGCGGGACCGTGGTGGCCGAGGGGACACCGGAGCACGTCGCCTCGGTGGCGGCCAGCTACACCGGGGCCGTGCTGGCCCCGCTGCTGGGGGTGGCCCACTGGGGCGCCGCCAGTCGGCCGCCCGACAGGCGGGGTCCGTCGGTCCGCAACGGGTCGACGCCGGCCGTCGGCACCAGGGGCGCCAAGGCCGCCAAGGCGTCAAAGGTGGCCAAGCCGGCCAAGGCCCGCGGTGCCGCCACGGTGACCAAGGCCACGAAGGCCACCAAGGCGTCGAGGGCCACGAAGGCCGCCGCACCCCGGGCCAAGGCCGCCGCCCGGGCCGGCTGACCCGGTACGATCCGGTCGGAGCCCCGGGTCAGACGGTGGCGAGCATCCGCTCCAGGGCCACCCGGGCCCAGGTGGCGGTGTCGGCGTCGACCGTGATCCGGTTGCGCACCTCACCCTCCACCAGCCCCTCGAGCACCCAGGCCAGGTGGGCGGCGTCGATGCGGAACATGGTCGAGCACGGGCACACCAGCGGGTCCAGGGAGACGACCGTCTTGTCCGGGGTCTCCTCGTCCAGGCGGTTGACCAGGTGGATCTCGGTGCCGATCCCCAGGACCGACCCGGGGGGTGCCTCGGCCACGGCCCGGATGATGAAGTCGGTGGACCCGACCTGGTCGGCCACCTCCACCACGTCGTGGGCGCACTCGGGGTGGACGACGACGATGCCGTCGGGGTTCTCGGCCCGGAAGGCGTCCACGTGGGCGGGCCGGAACCGTTGGTGGACCGAGCAGTGGCCCTTCCACAGCAGGAGGGCCGCCGACTTGAGGGTGCCGTCGTCGAGCCCACCGGCGGTCAGGCGGGGGTTCCACACGGCCATGTCGTCCTCGCCGTAGCCGAGCTCGAAGCCGGTGTTCCGACCCAGATGCTGGTCGGGGAAGAACAGCACCTGGTCGCCGCGGGTCCGCCCCGTGCCGTCGGCGCCCAACGCCCAGGTCAGCACGGCCCGGGCGTTCGAGGAGGTGCACACCACGCCGCCGTTTCGCCCCACGAAGGCCTTGAGCGCGGCCGAGGAGTTCATGTACGTCACCGGGACCACCCGGTCGATGTCGGTCACGGCGGCCAGGGTCTCCCAGGCCTCCTCCACCGAGTCGATGTCGGCCATGTCGGCCATGGAGCACCCGGCGTTGAGGTCGGGGAGGAGCACCTGCTGGTGGTCGCCGGTAAGGATGTCCGCCGACTCGGCCATGAAGTGGACGCCGCAGAACACGATGTACTCGGCTTCGCTCTGGTCGGCGGCGATCCGGGACAGGCCGAAGGAGTCCCCCCGGGCGTCGGCCCAGGCCATGACCTCGTCCCGCTGGTAGTGGTGTCCGAGGATGAACACCTTCGGGCCGAGCGCAGCCTTGGCGTCCCGGATGCGGGAGGCCAGCTCCTCGGGGCCGGCGGACGCGTAGGGGTCGGGGAGTGCCTTCTGTAAGCGCAGCATGTGGATGTGACCTCCTGGGGAGGCGCTCCGGTTGTGGCCGGCGGGGACAGCCTGGTCGCCCATCCGCGGGGATGTCGGCCCCGGAGCGGTAGATGTCGCCGGGAACCAGGCCGGCGTGTCGCCCAGTGTATTGCCTCCGACCTGCGATCGCGTTCCTGCCCCCGTGGGGGCGTGCGGGCACGGTGGCGGTCGCGCGCACGGCACACTGGTGGCGTGGTCACCCGTCCCCTCCCCGGATCGATCCCCGACGAGCCCGGCTCGTACCAGTTCGTCGACACCCATGGCCGGGTCCTCTACGTGGGCAAGGCCAAGTCGCTCCGGTCCCGGCTCAACTCGTATTTCCAGGACCCGGCCAACCTCGCCCCCCGCACGGCCCAGATGGTCGAGGCGGCCGACCACGTGGAGTGGATGGTGGTCGGCACCGAGGCCGAGGCCCTGCTGCTCGAGCACAACCTGATCAAGCGGTACCAACCCCGGTTCAACGTCCGCCTCAAGGACGACAAGAGCTATCCGTGGTTGGCCCTCACGGTGGGCGACGAGTGGCCGAGGCCGGCGGTGGTCCGGGGGCGCAAGCGGGCCGGGGTCCGCTACTTCGGTCCCTATCCCAACGTGGGGGCCATCCGGGGCACCCTGGACCTGCTGCTACGGTCCTTCCCGGTCCGGACCTGCTCGGACAGCAAGTTCCGGAACCACGAGCGCCTGGGCCGCCCTTGCCTGTTGTTCCACATCGAGCGGTGCTCGGGACCGTGCGTGGGCGAGGTCAGCCACGAGGAGTACGACCGGATGGTGGCCGACCTGTCCACCTTCCTGGCCGGCGACACCGGGCCGCTCGAGCGCCAGCTCGAGGCCTCGATGCGCGAGGCCTCCTCGTCCCTCGACTTCGAGCGGGCGGGCGCACTGCGGGACAAGCTCGAAGCGGTCCGGGCGGCCGACGCCGTCCGCCAGATGGAGCTCGAGCGGCCCGAGGACCTCGACGTGCTGGCCCTGGCCGAGGACGAGCTCGAGGCGGCCGTCCAGGTCTTCCACGTCCGGGCGGGACGGGTGATCGGGCGCTCGGCGCTCTTCGTCGACAAGGTCGAGGACCTGGCCCCCGACGCCCTGGTGGCCCGGCTCCTGGTCGACGTCTACGCCGAGGCCGCTTCGGGGGTGCCCGTCCAGATCCTGGTGCCCACGCTCCCGGCCGACCTCGACGCCGTGGTCGAGTACCTGAGCGGGCTGCGGGGCGGGCCGGTGACCGTCCGGGTGCCGGTGCGGGGGCCCAAGCGGGCGCTGCTCGACACCGTGGCCCGCAACGCCGGTGAGTCCTTCGTCCGGCACCGGCTGCAGCGGACCTCGGACCACAACAGCCGGGCCCGGGCCCTCGAGGCCCTCCAGCGGGAGCTGCGGCTGCCCGACGCCCCGCTGCGCATCGAGTGCTACGACATGAGCCACCTCCAGGGGACCGACTACGTGGGGTCGATGGTGGTGTTCGAGGACGGCCTGCCCAAGAAGAGCGATTACCGCCACTTCAAGGTGGCGACGGTGGACGGCAACGACGACTACGCCGCCATGGAGGAGGTCCTGACCCGCCGGCTCACCGCCCTGCTGGAGGAGGAGGCCGCACCCCGGGCCGTCGACGCCGACGGTGACGGGACCGGTCCACCGTCCCGCCGTCGGTTCGCCTATCCGCCCCAGCTGCTGCTGGTCGACGGCGGGCTCGGCCAGCTCCACGTGGGGATGCGGGTGCTCGAGCGGCTGGGCCTGTCCCGGCGGATCCCGATCGCCTCGCTGGCCAAGAGCTTCGAGGAGGTGTTCCTCCCGGGCTCGTCGGTGCCGGTCCGGCTGCCCCGTCAGTCCGAGGCCCTCTACCTGCTGCAGCGCCTGCGGGACGAGGCCCACCGGTTCGCCATCTCCTACCACCGCACCCTCCGGGGCAAGCGGATGACCGTGGGGGCCCTGGACGGCGTGGCCGGCCTCGGGCCCAAGCGGCGGACCCGGCTGGTGGAGCAGTTCGGCGGGCTCGGCGAGCTGCGAAAGGCCACCCGCGACGAGTTGATGGGCCTATCGTGGCTGCCGGCGGGCGTGGGCAGTGCCGTCTTCGAGCGGCTCCACACGCCGATGAGCCCGGATCGATGACCGACACGTGAGAGTGGATCGATGAGCGAGTACCTGGTGGTGACCGGCATGTCCGGGGCGGGGCGGTCCACCGCGGGGGCCACGCTCGAGGACCTCGGGTGGTTCGTGATCGACAACATGCCCTCCGCCCTCATCGCCAAGGTGTCCGAGCTGGTGGACGGGACCGGGTCGGAGATGGAGCGGGTGGCCTTCGTGGTCGGTCGGGGCGGCGGGGACCTCGACGACGTGCTGCCGGCGGTGGACACCCTGATCGCCGGCCGGAACCGGGTGCGGATCCTGTTCCTCGACGCCGCCGACGACGTGCTCATCCGCCGGTTCGAGGGGACCCGCCGGCGCCACCCCCAGGCGGCGCGGGGGGTGGTGGACTCGATCGCCGACGAACGGGCGCTGCTGTCCGGGCTGCGGGACCGAGCCGACCTGGTCATCGACACCGGTGAGCTCAACACCAACCAGCTCCGGTCCCGGCTCATCGAGGTGTTCGGGAGCGAGCGGGCCACCAGCACCATGCAGACCTCGGTGGTGTCCTTCGGCTTCAAGCACGGCGTGCCCCTCGACGTCGACCTCATGTTCGACTGCCGGTTCCTCCCCAACCCCTACTGGGACGAGTCGCTGCGCAGCCACAGCGGGCTCGAGCCCGAGGTGCGCGCCTACGTGCTCGACCGGCCCGAGACCGAGGTGTTCCTGGACAAGCTGGACGACCTGCTCACCATGCTGATCCCGGCCTACGTGACCGAGGGGAAGTCGTACCTGACCGTGGCCATGGGGTGCACCGGGGGCCGCCACCGCTCGGTGGTGCTGGCCGAGGAGCTGGCCCGCCGGTTGGAGGCCCGGGGGCTGCCGGCCACCGTGTTCCACCGCGACGTGGACCGATGAGCGGCCCGGACGGTCCCCGGGTGGTGGCCATCGGCGGCGGTCACGGCCTGGCCGCCACCCTGCGGGCGGTGCGGACCTACACCGACCTGGTCACGGCGATCGTGTCGGTGGCCGACGACGGCGGGTCGTCGGGCCGGCTGCGCGAGCTGCTGCACATCATCCCCCCCGGGGACCTGCGCAAGTGCCTGGTGGCCCTGGCCGAGCCGGGCTCGCCGCTGGCCGTCGCCTTCGAGCACCGGTTCACCGAGGAGGAGCTGGCCGGCCACTCCCTGGGCAACCTGATCCTGGCCGGTCTGATGGACGGGACGGGCGATCCGGTGGCCGCCCTCGACGAGGCGTGCCGGCTGCTCGGGGTCACCGGGCGGGTCCTGCCGACCACCACCGAGCCGGTGGTCCTGAAGGCGGAGGCCGCCGGCGGCCCGGTCACCGGCCAGGTGGCGGTCAACGGGACCGACCACATCCACCGGGTGTCGCTGGTGCCCGCCGACCCACCCGCACCCGAGGCCGCCGTGGAGGCCCTGGCCCGGGCCGACCAGGTGGTGCTGGGTCCCGGTTCACTGTTCACCAGCGTCCTGGCCGCGGTGGCCGTCCCCGGCATCCGGGAGGCGGTCAACGGCTCACCGGGCCTGCGGGTCTACGTCTGCAACCTGCGTCCCCAGGACCCCGAGACGGCCTCGTTCGACGTGGCCATGCACGTGGAGGCCCTGCTCGACCACGGGGTGACCGTGGACCGGGTGGTCTGCGACTCCCGGGGGATCGCCGTGGGGACCCCGGCGGTACCGGTCACCGACGTACCGCTGGCCCGGCCCCACGGGCTGGCCCACGACCCGTCCCGACTGGCGCTCATCCTGTCCGATCTGCTCGGATGATGCCCCGGACGCCCCGGATGCCCTAGCGTGGTCATGCCCCCCGATGGGGAGGGTGACGGGACGGGTGGTGGGCAGTTCGCCACCAGGGGCAGGACGACTCGACGAAGGATTGAGGCACGAGAGCAATGACGGTTCGGATCGGCATCAACGGCTTCGGGCGCATCGGACGGAACTACCTCCGGGCGGCACGCCTGCTCGGCGCCGACCTCGAGGTCGTGGCGGTCAACGACCTGACGTCGGCCGACACCCTGGCCTACCTCCTCACGTACGACTCGACCCACGGCCGGCTCGGGAGCGACGTGACCGTCGAGGGCTCGTCCCTGGTGCTCGACTCCGGCCCGATCGCCGTGCTGGCCGAGCGGGACCCGAAGGCCCTGCCGTGGTCGGACCTCGGGGTCGACGTGGTGATCGAGTCCACCGGGCACTTCACCTCCAAGGAGACGGCCACGGCCCACCTCGACGCGGGGGCGAAGCGGGTGGTCATCTCGGCGCCGGGGACCAACGTGGACGCCACCTTCGTGATCGGGGTCAACGACGACCAGTACGACCCGGCCACCGACGTCGTGGTGTCCAACGCCTCGTGCACCACCAACTGCTTCGTCCCCATGGTCAAGGTCCTGGACGACGCCTTCGGCATCGACGTCGGCCTCATGACCACGGTGCACGCCTACACCAACGATCAGAACCTGCTCGACCTGCCGCACAAGGACCTCCGCCGGGCCCGCGCCGCGGCGGTCAACATCGTGCCCGCCTCCAGCGGGGCGGCCCGGGCCACCAGCCTGGTGCTCGAGTCGATGAAAGGCCGCCTGGACGGGGCCGCCCTGCGGGTGCCGGTACCGGACGGGTCGATCACCGACTTCACGGTCCTCCTGCCCGGCGAGGTCACCGCCGAGCAGGTCAACGCCGCCTTCGCCGCGGCCGCCGCCTCGGGGCCGCTCAGCCGCGTGCTGGTGTACACCGAGGACCCGATCGTCTCGTCGGACATCGTCGGCAGCCCGGCGTCGTGCACCTTCGACTCCGGTCTCACCATGGTCATGCCGACCTCCTCGGGGAGCACGCTGGTGAAGGTACAGGGCTGGTACGACAACGAATGGGGCTACGCCAACCGGCTGGTCGACCTCTCCCTGATCGTCGGGGCCTGAGGCCCTCCGGGGGAGTGGACGTGACACGAGGGGAGCAGACGGCATGAGTCGACCGGAGGAGAATCCGCTGCTGGACGGGTTGCCGCTGTTGGGCGACCTCCCCGACCTCGAGGGGGCCAGCGTCCTCGTCCGGGTCGACTTCAACGTGCCGCTCCGCCCGTGCGCCGGGGAGCCGGCGGTGGTGACCGACGACTTCCGCATCCGGGCCGCCCTGCCCACCATCGAGTACCTGCTCGACCACGGGGCCACGGTCACCGCCTGCACCCACCTCGGACGTCCCGAGGGTGCCCCGGACGTGCGCTGGGAGCTCGGCCCGGTCCGCGAGGAGCTGGCCCGCCTCGCCCCGCAGGTCGAATTGCTGGAGAACCTCCGGTTCGACCCGGGGGAGACGGCCAACGACCCGGCCTTCGTGGAGAAGCTGGTCAACTCCCACGACGCCTACGTGAACGACGCCTTCGGCGTGTCCCACCGGCGGCACGCCTCGGTGGTCGGCCCGCCGGCCTTCCTGCCCAGTGCGGCCGGGCTGCTCCTGCAGAAGGAGATCGAGTCACTCGGCCGCCTGCTCGGCTCACCGGACCGGCCGTTCGTGGCCGTGGTCGGCGGGGCCAAGGTGGCCGACAAGCTCGGGGTGCTGACCGCCCTGTTGCACCGGGTGGACGCCCTGGTGGTCGGGGGCGGGATGGCCTTCACCTTCCTGGCCGCCCAGGGCCACGACATCGGTGGCTCACTGGTGGACTGGGACCGGATCGACGACTGCCGTCGGCTCCTCGAGTCCGGCACCCCGATCCACCTGCCGACCGACAACGTGGCGCTCGAGCCGGGGGCCCCCTTCGGCTGCGACTGCTCCGAGGGCCGGGTGCGCACGGTGGGCACCGACATCCCCGACGGCTGGCAGGGCCTCGACATCGGTCCCGAGACGGTGGCCGCCTACGCCGGATGCATCGCCTCGGCGGGAACCGTGCTGTGGAACGGCCCCATGGGCGTGTTCGAGGACCAGCGCTTCAGTGCCGGGACGGCCGGGGTGGCCGCCGCCCTGGCCGCCTGCCGCGGCTACACCGTCGTCGGGGGCGGCGACAGTGCCGCCGCGGTCGACGAGCTCGGCCTCGACACGGAGATCAGCTTCATCTCGACCGGTGGCGGGGCCTCGCTCGAGCTGCTCGAGTTCGGCGACCTGCCGGGCCTGGCCGCGCTCCGCGAGGCCGCCAACGCCCCGGCCACCCACCACCGATCGTCCCGTTGAGCGCGTCGGCATCCGGTCGGCGGCCGCTGGTCAGCGGCAACTGGAAGATGCACCTCGACCACCTGGAGGCCATCCACGCCGCCCGGGACCTCGGGCTGCGCCTCCAGCCCGCCGACGTCGCCGGGGTGGACGTGTCGGTGCACCCGCCGTTCACCGACATCCGCTCGGTCCAGTCCGTCCTGGAGGGTGAAGGCATCCCCGTGGCCCTGGGCGCCCAGAACTGTGCGGTGGACGACAGCGGCGCCTTCACCGGTGAGGTGAGCCCGCTGATGCTGGCCCGGCTCCACGTCGAGTACGTCATCGTCGGCCACTCGGAGCGGCGGGAGCACTTCGGCGAGACGGACGCCGTGGTGGCGGCCAAGCTGAAGGCGGTGGTCCGCAACGGCATGGTTCCGGTGTGCTGCGTCGGCGAGACCATCGACGAGCGGGAGGTCGGGCTGACCGAGGAGCGACTCACCGCCCAGGTGACCGCCGCGCTGTCCGGTGTGCCCGCCGAGGTGGTGGCCGGCCTGGTCATCGCCTACGAGCCCCTGTGGGCCATCGGGGCCGGCCAGGCGGCGACCCCGGGCGACGTCGAGGAGGCCTGTGCCTGGATCCGGGGGGTGGTGGCCTCGGTGGCGGGCGAGGAGGCGGCCACCCGGGTCCGGATCCAGTACGGGGGGTCGGTGAAGGCGGACAACACCGCCGAACTGGTCTCCTGCCCCGACGTGGACGGCCTCCTGGTGGGTGGGGCGAGCCTGGACGCCGCCCAGTTCACCGAGATCGTGCGGGCCGCAGCCCGGGCGACCCGGTGAGTTTGGTAGCGTCTCCGGTGGTCCTGACCCCTAGGAGAGGCATCCCGTGCTGACCGCCATCATCGTCGTGCTCCAGATCGTCTGCTGCCTGGCGCTGATCTTCCTCATCCTGATGCACTCGGGCAAGGGTGGTGGGCTGTCCGACATGTTCGGCGGGTCGGTGGGCTCCGCCGCCGCCGGATCCACCGTGGTGGAGAAGAACCTGGACCGGATCACGGTGACCGTGGCGGTCATCTTCGCCTTCACCAACATCATCCTCCTCCTGCGCCTGCAGTGACCGACTCCGGCGCGGAGCCCGTCGCGCGCCGGCCCCGGATCTCGTCGTTGTGGCGTGAGCACCGCGCCCGGTGGACGCTTCCGCTGGTCATCGTGGTGATCATCGCCGCCGTGGCCGTGGTCGACCACCTGGGAAGCCGACAGATCAGCCAGGTCGACCAACCGACCATCCCACCCATGGTCCAGGCCACCGGGGGCACCTCGGTGGTGCACCTGGGTTCGGCCTGGTCGGGCTTCAACCCCAACACCCCGGCCGGGGCGGCATCGTCCACACCGGCCCTGCTGGTCCAGGTGCTGCCCAGCGCCTACGTGATCGATCCCAAGCTGGTGCCGGTGGTCAACGCCGACCTGCTGCTCAGCGTCGAGGCGACCTCGACGTCCCCCCTGACCATCCAGTACGTGATCAACCCGAAGGCGGTCTGGTCCGACGGGGTACCGGTCTCCGCCGACGACTTCATCTACGCCTGGCAGTCCCAGCGCGGGGACGGGGTCGACGTCGACGGCCAGCCCGACCAGGTGGCCTCCACCCTCGGCTACCGGGACATCGCCTCGGTCACCGGTTCACCGGACGGGCGGACGGTCACGGTGGTGTTCACCACCCCCTTCGCCGACTGGCGGATCCTCTTCGACCACATGGTCCCCGCCCACGTCGCCCGCAAGGTCGGGTGGAACACCGGGTTCGCCACGTTCAACCCGGCCGTGGTGCTGTCGGCCGGTCCCCTGGTGGTGCAGTCGGTGTCCCCCGGGGGCACCGCGGTGCTGGTGCGGAACCCGGCGTGGTGGGGCACCCCGGCGCTGCTCACGTCGGTGGTCGTCTCCGACCGCCAGGACGACCCGTCGTGGATCGGCCCGCTGGTGTCCACCGACGACGCGGTGAGCCAACCGGGCTCGTTCACGCTGACCTCGCTCAATTCGGTGTCGTCGCTGGCCAATTCGCAGAGCTCGATCCATCCCTCGTTGCGCTTCCAGTCGCTCGAGTTCGACGTGAAGTCCACCGTCGGGTCCCACGTGGCCGCCCGTCAGGCCATCGCCCACGCCGTGGACCGAGCGTCCCTCCTGACCAGGCTGTTCGGCTCGGTGGACCCCCAGCTCACGATCAACCAGGACCACCTGGCCGTGGCCGGGCAGCCGTCCTACGGGGCGTCCACGGCGGCGGGGGAGTACTCCTCGGTGGACACGGCCACCACCGACCAGCTCCTGGCCACCCTGGGATACGGGAAGGGCCCCGACGGCCTGTACGAGGACGCCACCGGGAAGCCTCTGACCGTCCGCATGGCCGTGGAGCAGGGTGACCCGTGGATCAATGACACGGCCACCGCCATCGTGGACCAGCTGCGGGCCGCCGGGATCACCGTGGTGACCCAGCCGGTGGCGGGGGCGGCGGGGCTCACCGAGGCGATGGCCACCGGCTCCTACGACATGGCGCTGGTCACCCGCGTGTCGAGCCCGTTCCCGTCGGTCACCCAGGCCTGGTACTCCGACGACGGCACCCGACGGGGGACCGAGGACAACCAGGACTGGAGCCGGTTCGACGACCCCCAGGTGGACCAGCTGTTCCTCCAGGCGGCCCAGGACCTCAATCCCGAGACGGGCGCGGCCGTGTACACGCAGATCGACGACCAGCTGTGGGACCAGATGGTGGCCCTGCCCCTGTTCGGCGAGCCGGGACTGGTGGCCAACGGGGTCCAGGTGGCCAATGCCTCGTACAACCCGTCGGTGGACGGGGTGCTGTGGAACGTCGGCCAGTGGTCCCGATTGAAGCCGGCCCCGTCGACCACCCACTCCTGAGCTCCGGCAGCGGCTCCGGGGGGCACCCGGACCGGGCCGCCGTGGCCACCGGGCATCCCGGGGGTGCCCCGTTGGCGCGCTACCATGCCCTTCGCCCCGATGGCACCATCGGAGCCACTTCGTCGGAGTGGCGGAATAGGCAGACGCGCTAGCTTGAGGGGCT
>Ga0302196_10005621_pt1 | contig 11194 bp, 9 predicted proteins | sample II_Bog_N1_3_FD_198794 | JGI IMG/M metagenome (GOLD analysis project Ga0302196, IMG submission 198794) | Peat permafrost microbial communities from Stordalen Mire near Abisko, Sweden - II_Bog_N1_3 | ecosystem: Environmental > Terrestrial > Soil > Wetlands > Peat | place: Sweden: Abisko, Stordalen...
TACGCGAAACCGGAGCTCGACTGGAAAGCCGAGGCCGCCCGCATCGCGTCGATCTGGCTCGCCGGGCCGCCGCAGATGAAGGTCGTTCCCGCCGAGTCGGTGGCGCCGAGCCTTTCGGCCGTGGCCGTCGCCGGTTGAACCGCCCGCGGGCGGCTTGATCCGCCTGAAACGGTTGCCTCCTAAGAGGGGCAGTGCCTCATTGGGCAACCCCCATGCGCCTCTCGTTTCCCCGCACCTGCTTTGCCCTTGGCTACTGCCTCGCCGTCGCCCTCACTTGCCACGCGGACGCGCCGGCGGCAAAGGCCGAGCTGCCCCTCGTGAGCCCGATCTTCGGGGACAACATGGTCCTGCAGCGCGGTAAGCCCAACCACATCTGGGGCTGGTCGAAGCCCGGCGACAGCGTGAGGGTCCAGATCGAGGGAAACTCGGCCATTGCCGTGGCGGGTCCCGACGGAAAATGGATGGCCATGGTGGCGGTCCCCGCCGTGGGCGGCCCGTATTCGCTCGCGATCCATGGGGCCAAGGACGTCGTCCTGCACAATGTCATGATCGGCGACGTCTGGCTCTGCGGCGGCCAGTCCAATATGTTCCTTGGCGTCGGTGCCGTCGGCGGCGGCGCGGCCGATCATCCGGACCTGAGGCTCTTCCTCGTCTCACAGAAGTCGGCGTACTCCCCGGCGGCGACGCCGGGCGGCGACTGGAAGGTCTGCACTCCACAGACGCTGGCCGAGGGCGGCGCAGGCGGGTTCTCGGCCGTGGCCTATTACTTTGCGCGGAGGGTCCAGGCCGAGGTGCACGTGCCCATCGGCCTCATCGAGGACTGTGTTGGCGGCAGCACGGCCGAGACGTGGATGAGCCCGGCCAGCCTGACCACGATGGGCGACTTCAGGCCACAGCTGGACGGCATCGCCGCCCTGCGGGCCAAGGGCGCACCGGAGTACGGCAGCTTCCTCATGCACTGGCTGGACGACTACGACGCCGGGGCCAAGGGCGACACCTGGGGCAAGGCGGCGCTCGACGATTCCAAGTGGAGGGAGGTCGATGTGCCCGGCGCCTTCACCGAGCTCGGCGTCGACGCGGTGCCGACCGTCTGCTGGTTCCGCAGGGTCGTCACGCTGCCCGACCCGCTCCCGGCTGGGGACGGCTGGGTGTTCCTTGGATCCGTCGAGAAGATGGACACCACCTACGTCAACGGGACTTGGGTCGGGGCCAGCTCCTGGGTAGAGAACCCGCGCGTCTATCGTGTGCCCGCCTCGGTGCTCAAGCCGGGACGCAACGTGATCGCGATCCGCGTCTTCAAGTGGAAGTCGAAGGACGGCTTCACCGCCAAGCCGGAAGGGCTTAAGCTCGTCCTGGGCGACAAGTCATCCGTGCCCCTTGCCGGCAAGTGGCGGGCCATCGTGAGCGTGGATGCCCGGCCGCCCCACCCCATGCCGATGGACTTTGAGAACTACGCGACGGAGCCGACGGTGTTCTACAGCGGCATGATCGCCCCGCTGGCGCCGCTGGCGATCACGGGGGCGCTGTGGTACCAGGGCGAGGCCAACGCGAACACCACCGACAAGGCCGTCCAATACAGGAAGCTGCTGCCAATGCTGGTGGCGGACTGGCGCTCCCTCTTCGGCCAGGGAGACATCCCCTTCTACATCGTGAGTCTCCCGGGCTTCATGCACCGCCGCACGGAGCCGGGCGATGACGGCTGGGCGGAGGTCCGCGAGGCCCAGGCCATGACCGCGGCCACCGTCCCGAACACCGGGGTCGCCATCACGATCGACACAGGCGACGAGAACAACATCCATCCCAGGGAGAAGAAGATCGTTGGCGAGCGCCTGGCGCTCTGCGCGCTTGCTGAATACTACCACGTGGACGTGCCCGACAAGGGGCCGACGTACACGACCTCGGAGACCGTACCGGAGGGGCTCCGGCTTCATTTCGCGAACATCGCGGGCGGCCTCGTGGTCCACGGGCCGCACCTCGGTGAATTCACCGTCGCCGGGAGCGACCACAGGTGGGCCTGGGCCCAGGCGAAGCTGGAGGGCGACGCGGTGGTCGTTTCCTCGCCCCTCGTCGCGCAGCCCGTGGCGGCGCGCTATGCCTGGCAGGCGAATCCCGAGGCGACGCTCTATAACGATGCGGGCCTTCCCGCCGTCCCCTTCCGGACCGACGACTGGCCGTTCGCGGAGCCGAAACCCTAGATGACGGCCCGCAGGCGCGGCGGCCCGTAGCCCATGGCGCGCGGCAGGTAGGCGGGGGCCACCTTCGCCAGGCGGCGCCGGGCCACGTGGGTGCGGTTCAGGTCCTCCCGGATCCTTGCGATGTGGGCGGCCATGGCGTCCTCGGTCGCCTTGCGCTTGGCAAGGAGCACCGCGACCCGGCCGCGCATCGCCGCGCTGTCGGAATCGCGGCAAAGGCTCGACAGGCGCTCGATGACGGGCGTGATGCGCGCCTGCGCCGCGAGGATGCCGGCGTGGTTGCCGCTCGAGACATGGATCGCCTCCTGGTCAAAGAGGACCTCCAGGGCGCCAAGCAGGCGCGTCATGGCCTGTTCGGTGGACTCCACGTTCAGGCAACCCGGCTTCCCTCGCCCATCGTGACGTCCCGCCGCGAGAGCATCTCCGCCCACGCGTCGCGGATCTCGCGAAGGAGGCGCTCGACCTCGTTCACGGGGGCGACCTGCTTGCGCACGTTAGCCTCGAAGAGGCGGCGCATGTGATAGTCGTAGAGCCGGTGCATGGTCTGGGCGAACTCACCGCCCTCCTGCATGTTGAGGCCCCCCTGCAGCTCGGCCAGTATGACCTGGGCCTTCAGCAGGTGCTTGTTGATCGTCTCGAACCGGCTCCTGTCGGTCACGGGCTTGCTGAACGCATCCTGTGCGATCGCGAGCGACTTGAGCGCCCCGTCGAACAGCATGAGGACGAGCTGACCCGGACTCGCAGTGAGCACCGCAGTGGCGCGATATGCCTGCGCATAGCCTTGGGCGACCATGGGCGGGCCTTACGAGGCGTCCTCGCTGAGATCAGGAGAGGCCAGGATCTGCCCGGCGACACTCTTCATGATGGCAGCGGAGGGATAGTTGGGATCGGCAGCGAGCGCCTTGGCCCGCTCGACCACCTCGGGTCGGACTTCGGGCTGGCCTGCGAGCGCTGTCTTAAGGAAAGCTGCGCTTTCCGTGGATATCTGGTCCGGCGCCATGCGGGGAGCACGGGCCACGGAAGGGCTGGTTGCGGACAAGGCATCCGCCGTCGAAGCCCTGTCGGAAGAGGACATTGAAGGAATCATTGGCTTTTCTGTTTTCTTGTACGGTCAGCCTCTGATGGGAACGCCGTTGGATTGAGTTATGTAATCGGCAAGCGGGCGCTTCACTTTAGCGCTCATTGTCGGCCTTGCGGGCCACCTTGGCAACCGCTGAGGCCGCATGGACGGGGGGCAGCGTGGCGAACATGGACGAGACCACGTAGCCCGCGAACTGGCTCGGGGACTCGAGGACCACGCTGCTGATGTCGGGGGGCAGCATGACCGGCTCCCGGCTCTCCAGGTACTTGGTGGCACTGTTAGCGACGCTCGCGTCCTCGGTCGAGTAAAGGTTGTCGAAGGTCCAGACGAGGTGGGAGTCGTCGATCATCGCGAGCTTCGCCCTGAGGCCGATCTGGATCGGCTGGTAGGCCTGGTAGACCGTCACGTCGACGAAGATGACGCCGTCGGCGTCGTAGTCGCGCTTGAGGACCTCCATGAAGTTGCTCGGGAGCGGCATGACCGACGAGAGCTCCTCGCACTGGAAGTGCGCCTGGCAGTCCTGGCGGGTCAGCTGGATCACCTCGAAGCGGTTCTGGTGCTGGAGGCAGGAGATGACGACCGGGTCCAGCGCGGCCGAGCTCTCGGGCGAGGCTGCGTTTCCGCCGGCGACCGGCATCAGCACCACGCGCTTCAGGCGCGGGGGCAGCGAGGCCTCGCCGAAGTGGTTGGTGGCCTCGAAGGGCTTGGCCTTCTTTACCTGGGCGCTGTGGCCCATCAGGGAGGCGCACCCGGAGGCGGCGAGCGCGAGGACGGCGCAGGCGACGACGCCGAACGCGGCCGACACGCGATGCTTGGGGGAGGTTTGTGTCTTCACGGTTGAAATTATCCCGAGGAGACGACCGACGGTGAGGTCGTCGTCGAGGAGGAGGAGGACGAGCCCGATGAGCCCGAGGAACCGCCGTACATGCTGTTCAGGATCGACTGCTCGGACTGCGCCTGGGACTGCGCCGTCTGCATGGCCAGGAACTCGTTCGTCAGATTCGTCTTCTCGGCATCTAGCCCGATCTGCAGCTGCGTGATCTTCGAGGCATCGGCCTCGTTCTCGGAGTTGAGCGTCCCGGTCTCGATCGCGAGGGAACCGGTCCCCGGCAGGAGGACCTTCGAGGTGTAGTTCTCGAACTCCGCGGCAAAGCCGGTGTTCGCGCTTTGGAAGAAGGTCCCGACCGCGGTCGGCTCCGTCGAGAGCGCGTTCTCAAGCTTCGTCGAATCGGTGACCGAAAGCGTCGGGCTGATGCCCGAGAATCCTATCCCAATGTCGTCCAATGACTTGATCGCACCCGAGACGCTCGTTGAGTTGAAGGCCAGGTTGCGCAGGTCGGTCGACCACTGCGGGACCTCCTCGTTGCCCGACAGGATCGAGCTCGTGACCGTCCCGTTCACGTTGGTCGTGATCTGCGTCAGGGCCGTTATGTCGGCCTGCATGTTGTTGAAGGCGGTGATGAACCCCTGGATCGCCGTGCTCATGGCGTCGGTGTCCGGGGATACCGTGATCGTCTGCGACCCCTGGGAGTTCACGTTGACCGTCAGGCCCGTGACGCCGGTGACCGCCGAGGTGAGGTCATTGCTTGCGCTCGTGATCGGGGAGCCCCCGTTGATCGTGAAGACGGCGTTCGCCCCATGCACGAAAGTGGCGCCGCTCGCGCTCGTCATCCCAAGGACGCTCGCAAGGTTGCCCGACGTGTCGCTGATGCCGATGCCGGTGTCGCCCGTCGAGTTGTTGCTCAGCGAGACGCTGTCGCTCGTCGGGTTGAAGCTCGCCGTGACCCCGGCCGAGGAATTGTTGATGCGCCCGAGCACCGTCGAGAGGGAGTCGGTGTTCACATTGTAGGCGATGCTGACGCCGTTGACCGTGAACGAGCCGTTCCCGGAGGAGTCGACGCCGGAGAAGGCGCCGCTGAGCCCCGAGGAGACGAGCGGCGAGCTGAGCGAAACGGAACCCAGCCTCGCGGAGCTCGTCACCGAGTCCGTCGTGTTGTTGTTGAGGCGTGCCACCGAGAGGAAGTTGCTGGTGTCGTTCGCAGCACCGAGGACGATCTGGGTGTGGTCCGCGCTCGCGAGCGTGATCTTGTCGCCGGTCGGGTCATAGCTCGCCGTGACATTCCCGCTGGTCGCGGCCGAGATCTTGTTGAAAACATCCTGCAGGGAATCGGTGAGGGCCACGGTGACCGTCTGACCGTCCACCGTGAAGTTGCCAGCCGTCGGCGCCGTGGCCGTGGGGAGCGTCGCTAGGGTGAGGCCGGAGACATTGCTCGTCGTGCTCAGGGGCCCCGCGATGTTGCTGGCGCCGTTCAGGCTCGCGGACGTGGCCAGCGAAGTCACGTCGATCGCGTAGCTGCCCGGGGGCGTGCCATTGGCTGCAGTGGAGGTCCAGGTGCTGTTCGCCGTCGTGGACGCGGCCGTTACGCCATTGAAGAGCCCGTCGGCCTGGAGCGCCGTCGCCGCGGACTGGAGCGCCGTGAAGTCCCCGCTAAGTTGGCCAAGGGCAGAGAGTTTTGAGTTATTCGCCGCCTCGTCCGTCTGCAGGTTCGTCACCGGCTGGCTATCGATCTGCACGAGCTCGTTCACGACTGTCTGCCAGTCAAATGAGCCGCTGATGAGTCCGGAAAGTTGTACGCCTGCCATGGTTAAAGGGGTGGTTCTTCTGAGATAGATATATCGGCCGCTCCCCCAGGAAGTTTAGGCCCGAGAGGCATACCAAAGATTTATTCATCTTTGGCATAAAGCATGTCCGGACCCCGGCCGATTGCTGAACCCGTCGAAGGAAACTTTGACCGGCGCGTCCAGGAGCCGATCACCCTGGTCCGACTGCGGCACGGAAGCCGCGCTTAGCATCAAGGAAGATAAAAACATGTCCGTTGTAATTAACACCAACATCTCGGCGATCATCGCCGCTGATAACCTCGCAATGTCGAATTCGAACCTGCAGACGAGCCTCAACAGGCTGTCGAGCGGATCGAAGATCGTAAGCCCCGCAGACGACGCCGGCGGTCTCGCCGTGTCCATGAAGCTCTCCGCCGCCGCGACCCGCGACGGCGCCGCTGAGTCCAACATCAGCGACTCGACCTCCTACCTGCAGACGCAGGACGGCGCCCTCCAGGTTGCCGCGCAGATCCTCGACCGCATCAGCGAGTTGAAGACCCTGTACGCCGACCCGACGAAGAACTCGTCCGACCTCGCGAACTATGACTCGGAGTTCTCCCAGCTGCAGAACCAGCTCACGGCGATCACCTCGGAGCAGTTCAACGGCGTCAACCTGTTCGGCTCGACGAGCCTCTCGGTCTCCACGACCGAGGACGGCAGCACGGCGACGGCGGTCACCATCACGGCGGCCGACCTCACGAGCACCACGTCCGGCGTCGGTGTCATCAGCAGCACGTCCGCCCTCACGCTCGGCAGCATCCAGCTGACCGACATCACGAGCGCGATCCAGAACATCGCGACACTCCGCGCCCAGAACGGCGCCGAGCAGAGCCGCATGGTGTTCGCCACCGACCTGCTGACGGTCAACCAGCAGAACCTGGAGGCCGCCTCCAGCCGCATCACCGACGTCGACGTCGCGCAGGAATCGACCCAGCTCGCACGCTGGAACGTCCTTGTGCAATCCGGCGCCTCGATGCTGGCCCAGGCCAACCAGAGCTCGAGCATCGCACTGAAGCTTCTCCAGTAAGCAACAGTTTCCCGTCGCGCGGGCCGGTCTAGTCCACCGGCCCCGCGGCAATAGATCGACGCGGTTGTCTGTCTCGGCGGGAAACCAGGTTCTTTAGATCTCCCCTTCGCACGCGGGCACGGGCCCAAGTGCAGAACCCTTTGGGGCATTTGCCCCGAACAGCGCGGTCTGGCGCTGATTATCCAGACACGTGGCGACGACGGATAGTCGCATCAAGATCAAGGAATGAACCATGTCAGTCGTGATTAATACCAACATCGCCGCGACCATTGCGGCGAACAACCTGGCAACATCGAACTCGATGTTACAGACGAGCCTTAACAGGCTCTCGAGCGGATCGAAAATCGTCAACCCGTCCGATGACGCTGGTGGTCTCGCCGTGTCGATGAAGCTCTCGGCTGCCGCCACCCGTGACGGCGCTGCGGAGTCGAACATCGGTGACTCAACGTCCTACCTGCAGACGCAGGATGGCGCGCTGCAAGTCGCCGGCCAGATTCTCGACCGCATCAGCGAGTTGAAGACCCTGTACGCTGACCCGACGAAGAACTCGTCCGATCTCGCGAACTATGACTCGGAGTTCTCGCAGCTCCAGTCCCAGCTCACGGCCATCGGATCCGAGCAGTTCAACGGTGTCAGCCTGTTCGGTTCGACCTCGCTGTCTGTCGCCACGACGGATGACGCCAGCACCTCCGCTGCCGTTACCCTGACGGCTGCCAACATCACAAGCACGACATCAGGAGTCGGCGTCCTCACCAGCACGTCCGCTGCCACCCTTGGCAGCATTCAGCTGACGGACATCACCACCGCGATCCAGAACGTGGCAACCCTCCGCGCCCAGAACGGCGCCGAGCAGAGCCGCCTCACGTTCGCGACGGACCTCCTGACGGTGAACCAGCAGAACCTCGAGGCCGCCTCGAGCCGTATCACGGACGTCGACGTTGCCCAGGAATCCACCCAGCTCGCACGCTGGAACGTTCTTGTGCAGTCCGGCGCCTCCATGCTGGCGCAGGCCAACCAGAGCTCAAGCATCGCGCTGAAGCTCCTGCAGTAAGTACCATCCGCACAGGGATAGTACGATTCGCCCAGGTCTGGCCGCCGCACGGGTGGCGGCCAGACCCACGAATCGCACGCCGGTCCCTGCGGAGGCCCCGACAGACCCGAGTTCGGGTCGTCAGCAAGGCCCCGGCTCGTCCGGGGCCTTCGCATTTCCGGGTGTCGCGTCCCGGCCGGGGGGAACGGGCGTCCGGCGCTACGCCGCGGCGTGGATCTGCTCGGAAACCACGGTGCCCACCGTCTCCCGCTCGTTGAAGCGGTCGTAGATCCGGCGGCGCGCGGCATCGTCGGTCGAAAGCGCCTTCTCGCACGCCTCGACCAAGGCCTTCAGGTCGCCCTTCGGGTAGCGGACAATGAGGCCCTCCCTGTGGAGCTCCTCCAGCCTTCCGCCGCGGGACGAGTCCTCCGAGACCGGGACGAGCCCGCTGCAGCCACACCAGAAGGGTCGGTCGGTGTGGCTTGCCGCCATCGTGGCCGTGGTGAACTTGCGCCCCTCGGGGCAGAAACCGACCTTGAACCGGTTGAGGGCCGAGCGTCCCTGGACGCTGACCGAGTGGTCGTGGATCGCGACGAATCGGTCCTTGAATACGGACTTCAAGTGCGCGATCTGGCGCTCGCGGTGCGGGGTCAGGCCAAGCTGGGAGCCCAGGAAGAGGATTTTCTCCTCGGGCGCCTCGTTGAAGGGGACGTCGTAAGGGGCGATGTTGGCGACCCAGCTGCGGCGCACGCTGCGGCATCCCGCCTTGAGCCTCGCCCTGCCGGCCTCCGCCAGCGGCTCCTCGTCATGGACAAGCACGTCCAGGTACGGCGCGATGTCGTTGAAGCACGGCATGAAGCGGCTTGCCTCGTCGAACGCGTAGTAGAGGTGCCTCACTCCCTTCCTCGCCAGGAGCTCGAAGGCCTTGCCCGCGAGGGGGCCGAGCGCCTGGGGCTGGTGGGCCATCGTGACGAACCAGCGCTCCTCGCCCTCGGCCCTCGGCAGCGACGCCACGTCCGGCACGCCCGACGGGCCGCACACCATCGCCGGAAGGAAGGCCAGGTTGTCGTGACGCATGCCGGAGAAGACGCGCGTGTTCTCCCCGTACCAGTCGCAGTCGAGGCGGGCCTTCGCGAGGAGGCCGCTGTCGCTGGAATCGGTGACGAAGGTCGCGATCGGGATGCTGGGAATCCCCGCGACGTAGGAGCCGGCATCCTGGAGCCCGCGGGCCCAGGAGTTGAAATAGCAGATGCGGACGCGGCGGACGCCGCCCGGGACGACCTTGTCGCCGGCGCAGAAGGCCAGCTCCCTCTCGAGCACCGGACCGTTCGGGACGCAGCTAGCCAGCATGAGCGCCGGAGTCGCTCGATCCTTCGAATGCCGTTTGGCGGGGCGCCGGTGCGGTGCCTCCATCCCGCGGGTTTTGCGATCCATCGCTCACCCGGTTCGTGTCCTTGGTTGCCAAGAAAGTCTTCATCCGCCCGTTCAGCCGACGGCCGCGCGCAGCTTGGTGAACTGGACGTTCGCGGCCTTGAGCGCCGCCTCGTACTGGTCGTCGTCGATGCCTGCCGTGGCCATGCGCTCCCTGGAGCGGTGCCAGTAAGGCTCCTCGCCCTGGATCCCGAAGCCCAGCTCGTCGGCGGCGCCGGCCGCCAGGCTAAGGAGATGCGCGAGGGCCGACTGGGGCGCCTCGGCCTCCGGATGGTAGTGCGCGGCTATGGCCGAGCAGATCTCCGTGGGAAAGTGCCACTCGTTCAGGACGAACGCCGCCGCCTCGCAATTTGTGAAGCCGGTCATGCCCTTTTCCCACTCGGCGAGCTGCTTGCCCGACCTCGGGTCGTAGCTCTCCCTGTGGATGGAGTCGCGTATGAAGCCCTCGATCGCGATCTTGCCGATCGAGCGCAGGAGGCCGACAGAGTAGGCGTCGCTGGGCTCCACGCCGACGTAGCCCGCGAAGGCCTCCATGAGGAGGGCTGAAAGAAGGGAGTTCTCGCGCAACCTGGCGCCGGTGATGCCGTATTCCCTCAGGCTCTGGTTGGTCATCTGGGCGACGGCCGCATAACCGGCGATCCTGTAGATCTCGCCGAAGCCGATCCGGGCCAGCGCCTGCTCAAGGGAGGCATAGGGGACGCCGACCATGTAGGCCGGGGTGTTCGCGATCCGGATGATCCTGGCCGTCAGCGACGCGTCGCACTTCAGGAGCGCCGTCACGTCATTGAGGTCCGACGTGGGATCGAGCCTCATCTTGCCCAGCCTCGCAAGGATCTGCGGTGCCGCGGGTAGGGTCTTTACTACGTGCAGCAGCGTCTCACGCGGAAAGAGCAGAGAAGTCATGGGTCTGGGAACCTATCGGCGCGGCGGATTCCGGGTTTAGCGGAATCGGATGCCGACTTTCACCCACGTCCGCGTTGCGCGAACACCAGGAGGCCCAGACCTGCCTGAGCGCGGAGCCAAATCGCCCGGCCTGCGCCGCTTGGTCCATGAGGGGGCTCCAGCGCATCTCGTCCCGTAGGGATGACCTTAGCGCCGTCCGTCGCTCCACGTCGCGTCCCAGCTGAGCGGCAATCCGGACATAGTCGGCCTGGTCTTGCGCGATCCACTCGGGGTGGCCCACCGCGGTCAGGAGGCTGGCCCCCACCCTCGCCGCATGGCGCTCGCCGAGGAGCGTGACGACCGGGACTCCCATCCAGAGCGCCTCGCAGGTCGTCGTGGTCCCGTTGTAGGGGAAGGTGTCGAGGGCCACGTCGACCATGCCGTAGAGTCCGAGGTGGGCGGCAACGTTCGACGTGCGCCCGGCGAGTTCCACGCGGTGGTCCTCGAGCCCGCTGGAAACCAGCCGCTCCTTGATCCGCGCCGCGATCAGGGAGGAGCCAAGACCGTGCCCCTTCAGGAGGAGCCGGGACCGCGGCACTGAGGCAAGGACCTGCGACCAGCACTTCAGCGTCGAGTCGCCGACCTTCGAGAAGTTGTTGAAGCAGCCAAACGTGACGTGGTCCGAGGCATCCTCGCTGCGGCCCGGCTCCGGGGCGCAGCACGGCGGGGAGTAGCACCACGCCGTCGGCGCAAAGCGCACGAGCTCCTCGGTGTGGAAGCGGTCGGCTTCCCCGAAGGGGTCCGTCACCTGGTCCACGAAGCGGTAATCCATCTCCCTTAGGCCCGTGGTGTCGGGATAACCGAGGTAGCTCACCTGCACCGGCGCGACG
>Ga0302196_10005625_pt1 | contig 11190 bp, 9 predicted proteins | sample II_Bog_N1_3_FD_198794 | JGI IMG/M metagenome (GOLD analysis project Ga0302196, IMG submission 198794) | Peat permafrost microbial communities from Stordalen Mire near Abisko, Sweden - II_Bog_N1_3 | ecosystem: Environmental > Terrestrial > Soil > Wetlands > Peat | place: Sweden: Abisko, Stordalen...
ACGCCGGCGCTGACCAGCAGGATGGTCTCCAGCGATTGGTGGCGCCAGGCTTCGGCTCCGGACAGGCCGGGGTCTGGATTCGGACGGGGGACCTTCACTCTCGAGCACCATGCCGTCGGTCCCGGCGATGCGCTAGCAAAACCGAACGGAAGACCAGGCTCTGGAACCTGTTATCATCGGCCGGCTCCGGGGGAAATTTAGGCCCAACCCGCGATTGATCCCGGAAAAATCGCGGGCCGGGAAACCCGCAAACGGTTCTCCCCTGCCCACATGCCGGACGGCCGGCCTTACTTCGCGACCGGGACCGGCCGGGCCGGCAGCTGGTTGGCCTGCGGGGCCGCCTGCTCCAGGTTGGGGGTCACGTCGGCGTCGACGCGGCCGAGGGCCCAGTTGATCCCGCCCATCAGCACGGACTGAAACATGGGGCTGTTCCACATGTCGTCCCGGTGCCCGAGGCTCGAGTAGAAGACGCGGCCCTTGCCGTACATGCGGGCCCAGGTCGAGGGATAGTTGGGCCGGGCGTAGGGCGCCCCGACCATGCCGGCCGTGTTCTGGACGAGGAGGACGTGCAGGTTGGGGGCAAAGTCCTTCAGCGAGTACCATTCCTCGGTGGCGTCGTTGTCCGCCGGGACCCCGCTCATGCCGGGGAAGTTCGGGTCGACGACGGTCAGGTGGGAGGGCTGCTGCTGGCCGTGGATGATGAACTCGCCGCCCAGCATCTTGATATAGGGGTCGGCGTTGTCGCCGTCGGTGACGTAGCGGGCCGGGGCGCCGTCCTTCTTGCCACCGGGGGAGTGGAAGGTGTCGGCCGCGCAGTGGGTGCCGATGAAGGGCTTGCCGTTCTCGATCGCCTGCAGGAGGGCCGCCTTCCCCGCCGGGGTCATCGGCGGGTTGCCGTCCGTGCCGATCTCGGTCAGGTCCCCGGTGGTGTGGAAGTAGATGGCGTCAAACTGGTCCAGGTAGGCCGGGGTGAAGAGGCTGCCGTCCTTCGAGAAGACGAAGGTGATGTTGTTCTTCTTGCCGAGGTCCGTCAGCACCTGGAAGGCCAGGCCGGCGACCAGGCTGCCGCCACCGCCCTTGAAGGGCTTGGTCGGGTCCTTGATGACCGAGTGCTCGTAGCCCGAGGACTTGGAGAAAAACAGGATGCGCTTGGGCGGCATCGCCGCCGGGTCGTCGGCGCGGGCGAAGGCGGCGGCGAGGGTGAAGGCCAGGAGGGGTAACAAGAATCGGGATTTCATGGGGGTGGACCAAGCTGGGCGCAGGGTCGAAAAAGGTCAACCGTCCGCGGCCGCGGGGGATTGCGGGGTGGGACGCTAGATCCCGGCGAGGAGGGCAAGGTACGTTCCTACTTCGCCAGCTCCGGCAGCGACCAGAGGAAGTCGACCTGGAGCGTCCCCGCGAACTGCGGGTCGGCAAGGTCGGTGTACCGGGCGCCGGCGTAGCGCGGCGCCGTCGCCAGGTTGGCGGGGTTGTAGTTGGCCCGGATGTGGCAGCTCATGCAGTTGCAGGCGACCCCCACGTTGTTGGCGGCCGGCTGCCCCTCCGGGGTGTTGCCAGGCAGCGAGTCCGGCAGGTTGGCCGGCCCGAAGCGCGCCTCGAGGTAAGGGTTGTAGGCGTAGATTGCATTCCCCGCGTTCTGCCCGCCCACGTTCGGCTGGCCGGGGGCCGTCATCTCGTAGCCGAGCGCCATCGCGTAGTGGCGGGGTGCGCCGGCCAGCTGGGCCGGGCGGAGCCCGGCAATCGCCGCGGAGCTCGGCGCCTGCGGGTCGTCCGGGGTCGGCGACCACCAGAAGGTCTGCCAGGTCCAGCGGGCGATCTCCCGGCCGGCCACGTGCATGGCGACCAGGATGGCATAGTCCCCCGCCGCCACGTCCGCGCCGGGCTGGCCGCCGTTGAACTCCGCCGCCTCGAGGGCGCTGATCCGGTGGTTGATGAGGCTCGAGACCGGGTAGGTCGTCGCGTCCGTCCGGCTGCCGCCGTCGGTCGAGGCCTCCAAGTCGATGGCGCCGTTCCCGCCGCCGCCGCCGAGGACGTCGATCCAGACGACGCCGGGCCACTGGAAGGGCGCCCAGGCCTGCGGGGTCGCCGGCGGCCCCGACCAGACGTTGAGGCGGTAGTAGCGGCCCTGCACGAGCGTCTTCGCCGTGATCAGCTGGAAGGCCGACTTGAGCGTCAGGGCCGTGTTCGGGAAGACCGGGATCTGGGCCGCGCCCCCCGCCAGCAGCTGGTCCAGGGCCGCGGTGCTGAGGAGCCGCTGCTTCAGCACGTGGTCGGCCGCCGTCGGGTCGAACTTCACGTAGCCGAAGACGGTCTCGGAGCCGGTCTCCGCCAGGAGCTCCCGGTCGCGGGGCCCGAGGCCGTGCTCGAACTGGACGAAGTCGGTGAGCGGGGAGCGGTGCCGGCCGGTCCGGGCGAGGGACGCCGCGCTCGCGGCCCCCAGCTGCTCATCAATCTCCTGCGGCGTGAACCAGGTCTCAAAGACGCGGAGGGCCTCCCCGTTCTCGGCCTCGGCGGTCGGGAGGGTGAGCGCCGTCCAGAGGCCCCAGCCGTGGAGGAGGAGGTTCTGGCTGGCGGCGGGCGCGTCGGAGCTGCCGGCCCCCGCCGCGCGCACCCAGGTGACGAGCGTCGCCTCGTCCTCCGGGAAATGAAACCCCGGGACCTGCGGGTCCGGCAGGCTGACGGCGACGAGCGGCCCGGCCCCGGCCCGCAGGGCGGACAGGAGGAGGGCCGCGCCGGCGAGGAGCGCCTTACGGAACGGCATACACCTCCACGATCGCGTCGCCGGTGTCGCCGCTGGCGCCGGCCACGTAGGCCGTGTAGTTGCCGGGCGGCAGGGTGATCAGAACCGCCGAGTCCTTGCTCGTCGGGTCGCCCCAGGCGAAGGCCCCGACCGCCGCGGCGGTGCTCGAGATCGCCGTGTTGCCGGCCCAGCCGGCATTGCCGACGATCGCGGCGCCGGTGGCCTGCTCCTGCAGCGTCAGCTGCGGGTCCGGCACGGTGCCCGTGACCCCGAAGGTGGCGAGGGCCGGCCCCGAAGCCCGGATCAGCACCGTCAGGGCGGACGAGCCGCGGATGACGAAGCCGGCAAAGAGGGCGTTGCCCCCGGTGCCAACGAACACCCGGGCCGCCAGGTTGACGAGGCGCGGCGAGGTCGGCGTGAAGGTGCCGGCCGGGGTCGCGTCGTAGACCTCCATGATGGCGTCGCCGGTGTCGCCGCTCGCGCCCGCCACCTGGGCCGTGTAGGAGCCGGGGGCCAGCGAGAGGTCGAGGGCGGCATCGTGGCTCGTCGGGGTGCTCCAGGTGAAGGCGCCGACCGCCGCCGCCGTGGCGACGATGTCCGCCGCCCCGCCCCACCCGTCATTGGTGTCGAGGACGGTGCTGCCCGAGAAGAGCTGCAGCTGCGGGTCGGGCAGCGTGCCGGTGACGTTGAAGGGGGCGACCGCGATCGCCGGGCCGGAGGCGCGGATCAGGACCGGCTGGGAGCCGGCGACGCCCGCGCCGCCGATCACGAACCCGCCGAAGATGATGTTGGCGCCCGTGCCGACCTCGGAGCGGGCGGAGATGTTGATCAGGCGGCCGACGTCGGTCGTGTTCACGATGCCGACCGTCGCCGCGGTGGAGGTCGCCGTGCCGGCCGCGTTCGTGGCGACGCAGGTGTAGGAGCCGACCGCCGCCGCTGCGTTCGGCAGCAGGAGGATCGAGCTGGTGGCCCCGGCCACCGGCGTCGTGCCGTTCCACATCCACTGGTAGGTCGGCGCGTTGCTGGCCACCGCGTCGAGCGCCACCGTGCCCCCGGTCACCGCGACCGAGATCGGCTGGGTGGTGAAGACCGGGGCCGCCCCGGCCGCCGGGGTCGGGGTGGGCGTCGGCGTGGGCGTCGAGGCCGGCGCGACGACGACCGTGAACGGGAAGACGGCGGAGATGCCGGTGCCGACAAACGTGGACCCGTTCCCGCCCTTCTCCCCGCCGAAGGCGAAGGCCTGGAGGCTGAAGGTGTAGGTGCCGGCGGTCGTCGGCGTCCCGGTCAGGATGGGGGTGGTGGTCGAGTTGCCCGCCGTGCCGGGGGTCCAGGGGTCCCCGGTCGTCCCGGCGGTCGTCGCGTCCAGGTTCCCGGGTCCGGTCAGGGCGCCCCCGTTCGGCTCCACCGTCTTCAGCACGAGGCCCGGCGGGATCACCCCGGTGACCGTCCAGGAGCCGATGTTCATCGAGTTCGTGACCGTGAAGCCGAGCGGCGTGATCGCCACCCCGACCGTGGCGTCGAAGGCCGGCAGGCCGGAGGCGCCGGGCGAGGGCGTCAGGGTCGTCGCCAGCACGGTGGCACCGGCCACGGAGTCGACGGCGCCGAGCGCCGCCAGCGCCACGCCGGCCGACTTGAGGAGCGCCCCGACGGGCGAAGCGGTCACATACTCGTCCGCCACCGCCACCAGGCGGAGGACGGGGGTGCGTTGGAGGAGGGCGACGAGCGTCGCTGTCGACAGGTTCAGCCACCGGAAGCGGCGTTGGAGGGAGGTGATGAGCGTCATGGTCTTCTGTGGTTGGTCGTTTCTGGGATTAAGGACTGGAAAGGGGACGGCTCTAGTTGCACCCGCAGCCGCTGCCGCCGACCCCGCGCCCGCCGGAGGCGGCCTCGCGGGAGAAGTACACGTGCTCGGTCATCGCCCCGCCGAGCGGGTCGAGGTCCGGGTTCATGGTGTCGTCGGCCAGGGTCGCCCGCTCCCACGGCCGCACTCGCACGGCCGCGGGCGTGGCGCAGCCCCCGACGAGGAGCGCTCCGCCCAGGAGCACCGCGGCAAGGAGGAGCTGGCGGGGGCGTCTTACCATCGGAACTTCACCCCGACGCTCGAGATGCCGGCCCGCGGGTAGGCGCTCGCCGGGGTGACCCCGTCGCGGCCGCGGACCACGTAGCGGGCGTACTCGGCGTCGAGCTGCACCCACTCCCGCACCTTCCAGATGACCTTGAGCCCGTAGGTACTGTCGTCCGTCGCCGAGAGCCGGAAGTCCGAGGTGTAGTACGGGCCCGTGCCCATCGGCACCCGCACCGGGATGATCGAGGTGGCGTCGAGGTTGTAGTAGTAGAACCGGGCGGCCGTCTGCTGGTAGCAACGCAGCTCCGGCCCCACGATCACGTGGTCGCCCAGGTGCTGGTACCAGTCGAGCTCGACCGTGTGGGCGACGATGCCGTAGCTGTCGGTGTAGAACCGGTAGCTGGCCTCGAGGGCGCCGTGGAGCCGCGGGACCGCGCGGTTGACCGCGGCGTAGACGGACTCCTTCGTCCGCTGGTTCGGGCTGTTCTCCCCGAAGGCCTCCTCGAGGACGATGTTGGGCAGGATCTCGATGCCCTTCTCGACGAACTTGTGCGGCTCGGCCAGGTAGCCGTCGGCGCGCCCGGCGGTCACGTTGAGGGTGACGAAGGTCAGGGGGTCGAGGACCTGGGTGAGGCCGACGATCGCGTCCTGGGTGTGCTTCGGCAGGTAGGCGGGCTCGAAGAAGACCTCCACCCGGTCGTCAGTCCCGGCGAGCCCCACCCGGAGCGTCGTGTTCTTCTCGTTGAAGTCGGTCAGGGTGTTGACCGACCAGCCGCGCGAGACGTAGTCGCTCTCGCGGCTGAGGGCGAAGCCGGCGTCGACATTGAAGTTCCCGATCTGCTCCGCGTAGTCGCCGCTCCAGGCCTTCCGGCGGGTGTGGATCTCGGTCAGCACCACCTGGTCGCCGCCCTCCGGCGCCGGCCGGCCGGTCGGGGTCGCCCCGGCCACGGCGTCGATCGTGCCGGTGAGCCGCAGGTGGCCATTGGCCGTCACGTCCTCGTCGACCGTGCTGCTCTGGGTCTCGACCGTGATCCGGTTGTCGTCCTCCCGATAGTTCTCGAACTTGTAGGCGACCGCGTCCTCCGCGCGCGCGACCATCCGCGGCAGCGCGAAGAGCAGCGCGGCGGAGAGGAGGGCGCAGCCGGGCGCCGGGGGACGGGGCCGGCGCTTCATCGCCCACCCCGCTCCCCGGACCCGGCGCCACCGTTGGTGACCATGATCCACACGCCCCACCCTCGGCGGGTTTGGGCCGCAGCTGAAGTCGGCCACCGTAACTGGGTTGTTACGCGCCCCTCCCCCGGGCGGGAGGCGGCCGGCCGGCCTAGAAGCGGACCGTCAGCTGCACCGCGGTCAGCTCGCTCCAGGCGCCGAGATCGGCGCCCTGGTGCTCGACGCTGTACTGGAGTTTCACCTGCACGTGGGGGGTCAGGCGGTAGGCGGGGCCGAGGTCGACCCGGCTCACGTCCCGGCTCCAGCGGTGGTCGGCCCCGTAGGGCACGTCCAGGGGGGAGAACACCTGCTGGTTCCAACGCAGGGCCCCGAAGAACTGCGGGGTGAACTTGTATTTGGCCTCGACGTAGTAGGCCACGGTGTCCGCGTTGCCGACCCCGGGGATCTCGAAGCGGGCCTCATAGGCCTCCGCCCAGACCTGCACGTGGTGCCACGCGTAGGTCAGGTCCTCGCCGACCACGAGCTCGAGGTAATGGTCGAGGCTCCGGCCGTCCGGCAGCGTCGCCTCCGCCACCGGCTGGAGGTAGGGCCCGGCGCTCGCCGAGACCCCGAAGTTCCAGGCCTCGTTGGGGGAATAGCCCACCCGCCCGCTGAAGGTGGGGTTCTGGAACTGGGTCGCGGTCACGGACCAGACCTCCGGCCGCGAGGAGAGCGAGGTGTTCTTCACCTCGAACGCGTAGTCGAACTTGCCCAGCCGCCCGAGGACGGCGCCCCCGGAGGCGTAGCTCGGGCCCCAGATGATCGGGATGTTCCGGTACTGGTCGAGGAACGAGTTGCCGGCGTCGGGCCGCGGCGTGACGCCGGCCCAGAACTGGAGCTGGGGCACCGACCGGACGGCCTCCGAGTCCCAGATCCCGGTCAGGTTCTCGTATGGCAGCGGCGCCGTCACAAAGGGAGTGTCCCAGGAGTCGTGGCGGAGCGTCCAGTTGCCGACCACGGTCGCGAACTTGCCGGCCTCGAAGCTGATCCGCGCGTCGTCGCCGGGGGTGTAGCGGAGCACGTATTCGTCGAGCCGCACGCCCGCGTCCTCCTCCCCCGGGTCAAAGCCGTTGTCGGCCCGGGCCTGCACGAAGCCGTAGACGTGGGAGCCGACCTGGAAGTCGAGAAAGACCGTGAGCCGCGGGTTGAAGAAGGCGTGCGCGTCGTTCGCGACCAAGCCCATCCCGTCCTGGCTCAGGTTGTAAGCCTCGAGGTCCAGCGTCCCGCTGAGGCGCAGCCGGAACGCGTCGTCCCAGGCCCCGAAGGACAGCCGCTGGTCGATCCCGTCCAGCGGGTCCTCGTCCTGCGCGCGGAGGGCGGCCGCCAGGAGGACGAGGAGGGCCGCGGCGGCCACCCGCGCCGCCCCGTGGAGCCGCCGGGTCACGGCGGGGCCCCCTCCCCCGGGGCGGCCCGGAAGCGGAGCTCGAACTCGGTCCAGGTGTCGTCCGAGCGGGCGAGCCGCAGGTCGCCGCCGTGGAGGCACGCCAGCTCCCGCGCCAGGTTGAGCCCGATCCCGTGGCCCGGGACGTTCTCGCCCACCGCGCCGCGGTGGAAGCGCTCGAAGATGTGCTCCTGGGCCGACGGCGGGATCGCCGGCCCGGTGTTGCCGACCGCCACCACCACCCACTCGCCGTCCGTGAAGGCCGCCACGCCGATGCGCCCGCGGGTCTGGTTGTACTTGCGCGCGTTCTCCAGCAGGTTCTCGAGGATCAGGGTGGCGTAGCCCTTCTCCCCCGTGATCCAGAGCTCGGGCGGGATGTCGGCGTCGACCTCGAGATTGAAGGGGTCGGGGATCGCGCCCACGTCGTCGAGGAGGGCCTCGAGGAGCGGCGCTAGGTTGACGCGGCTGAACTGGATCTGCAGGCGCCCGGCGTCCAGCCGCGAAAGGAGGAGGAGGTCCTCGATTACGCTCGCCAGCCGGAATGTCTGGTGCACGAGCCCCGCCACCTCCTCGCGGGCCTCCGGCCCAAGCTCGTGGCCCGCGAGGAGCCCCTCTAGCCCCGCCCGCAGGACCGTGACCGGCGTCTTCAGCTGGTGGGAAGCGTCGGCCGAGAAGCGGGCGGAGCGCTGCAGCTCCTGGCTCGTCGTCTCCAGCGCCGCCTCCGCCCGGTGCCAGTGCGCCCGGTTGGCCTCCGCGTCGACCGCTAGGCGCTCCACCGGCGCCGAGAGGCGGCGGGAAAGGACGTGGCTCGCCAGGTAGGCGCCGGCGAGGACGAGGAGTCCCGCGGCCGCGAACTCCCAGCCGAGGCGCCGCTGGCTCGCCACCAGGGCCGCCAGCGAGTCGACGGAGACCTCGTAGGCGGCCGGGTAGGCCGAGCCGGGGTTGAGCCGCTTGAAGAACACGAGGTCCGGGGCGCCGGGCCCGCGGAACTCGATCTCCCCGGCGTCGCCGCCGCCGGCGGCGACCGCGGCGTTCAGGGCCCGCTCCAGGTCTGCGCGCGGGGCCGCGGGCATGGTCGGCAGGTCGAGCCGGCCGCCGAGCAGGATGCCCCCGGAGATCGGGGCGTCCCCCGTCGCCCCCGCCAGGGACTCCGGCTTGAAGCCCAGCACCAGGGCCGAGATCGTCTCGCCGCTCTCGCTCGAGATGATCGGCATCGCGATCAGCTCGTCGACCGGCTGGCCGCCGTCGGCGCCGCCCCGGCGGATGTAGCCGGTCTGCGGGGTGTCAGGGAGCGCCGCGAGCGCGAGCTTCACCTCGTCGGCCGGCTCCAATCCGCCGATGTCCTGGGCATCCACCGGCCGGATCACCCGGCCTCGGGCGTCCAGGAAGCGGTAGTAGCGCGCGCGGAGGGCCGCCGCGTCCCGCGGGCCGCCTTCGTCCGGCCCCGCCAGGTCGAGGAGCTCGTCCCTTGCGCTCGGGTACAGGAGCTCCGGCGCGCCGTCCTCCAGCGCCGCGTGGATCCGGGACTTGCGGGCCAGCACCCGCGAGCGCTCGGCCAGGCTCGCGTGCCGCACGTCCTCGGCGGCGTGGAGCGCGGCCAGTTCGGCCGCGAACTCCCGCTGGAAGCCGGCCCGCGCCGCCTGCGCCATGTTGCGCTGGATGAAGAGCAGCATGAGGGCCGCCGTCCCCGACACGACGACCATCATCGCCAGCAGGAGCCGCCGGCGGAAGCTGGCGACCCCGCCGGTGGCCGGTGCCGCCTTTGCGCTCACGGGAAGTCGGCGTGGAGCGTCTCGCCGGGCCGGAGCTCCACCGCCCGCTCGAGGGTCGTCTTGCTGTCGAGCCAGACCCTGAGGACGTAGCGGCCGGCGGGCAGCCCGGCCAGCCGGTAGGCGCCCGCCGCGTCGCTGAGGACGAAGTGGGGCGTGGCGAGGACGAGGATGATCGCCCGCATGTGCTCGTGGATGTCGCAGCGCAGGGTCACCATGCCGGCGACGTCAAACACCTCCGTCGGCACCGGCTTCTCGTCGGCGCGGTAGCGCCCGAGGTCGAACCGCTTGGCCGGGGAGTAGGAGAAGACGTTGTGGTAGGTGTCGTCCTCGTTGGGAAACGCCACCCGGGTGCCGACCATGACCGGCAGGAGGGCGGGGAAGAAGTTGAGGTCCCGCTGCACCATCTGCGCGTCCGGCCGGACCGCCGGCGGGGGGAACGACCCCTCGAGGTAGACGACCGCCAGCGGCGGGTACGGGGAGAGGACGCCGTTGTGCGCGACGATGCTGTAGCGCTGGTTCAGCACCGGCGCGTGGTCGGCCTTGGGGAGCGCCACCCGGCCCTCGACCGCCGACTCCGCCTGCAGCGGTCCCGCCAGCAGCGCCGCCAGCGCGGCCCCGGTAGCGATTCCTCTGATACACGTAGGGATCATGCGGGGGGCTGGATGGAGTAGCCGACGGCGCGGAGGGTGTGGATTAACGGCGCGGCGAACCCCGAGTCCACCTTCTTCCGGAGGCGGGTGATGAATATCTCCACCGTCCGGGTGTCGTACTCGTGGTCCCGCTGCCACACCCGCTCGCAGAGCTCGGTACGCGAGAAGACCCGGCCCGGCTCCTGCATCAGCACCTGCAGGACGTCGAACTCGCGCGGGGACAGGGCGACCGCCTTGCCGCCGCGGCTGACGCGGCGGTGGTGCACGTCCATGTGCAGGTCGGCGACCTCGAGGAGGTCGGCCGCGGTCGGGGTCGCCCCGCGCCGGCCGAGGGCCTCGACCCGGGCGACCAGCTCGTCCATCGCGAACGGCTTCGCCAGGTAGTCGTCGGCGCCGGCCTTCAGGCCCTTGACCCGGTGCTCGACCTCGCCGCGCGCGGTCAGGATCAGCACCCGGCTCGGGCAGCCGACCGCGCGCAGCCCGGCGAGGACGCCCAGCCCCTCGAGCCCCGGTAGGTTGAGGTCGAGGACGATCAGGTCCGGCGGGTGGTCGACCGCGGCCTTGAGCCCCGCCACCCCGTCGAAGGCGGCGGCGGCCGCGTGCCCGTGCCGCGCCAGCGCCTGGGTGATGTGCCGGGCGAGCTGCCGTTCGTCTTCGACCACGAGGATGCGCATCGCGCCGGCGGGTGTAGCAAGGCCAAGGGCCGGCGCGCAAGCACGGCCTCGGCGGCGCGCCGCATTTCGGACCTGTACCCGGGCGGTGCCCAGCCTACAATCGGCCCATGAACGTTCTCTTCATCGGCGGCACGGGGATCATCAGCACGGCCTGCTCGGAGCTCGCGGTCGCCCGCGGGATCTCCCTCACCGTCCTCAACCGCTCGAAGCGCGGCCTGATCCCCGGCACGACGACGATCGTCGCCGACATCGCGGACCCCGCCGCCGCCGCCGCCTGGCTGGCCGGCAAGCACTGGGACGCCGTCGTCGACTTCATCGCCTTCACCCCCGCCGACGTGGCCGCGCGCCTCGAGCTCTTCCGCGGCAAGACCCGCCAGTACGTCTTCATCAGCTCGGCGAGCGCCTACCAGAAGCCCCTGACGGACCAGCTGGTGACGGAGTCGACGCCGCTCGCGAACCCGCTCTGGGATTACTCGCGCAACAAGATCGCCTGCGAGGAACGCCTGATCAGGGCCTACCGCGAGGAGGGCTTCCCCCCGACGATCATCAGGCCGTCCCTCACCTACGGGAACACCTGCATCCCGCTCTCGGTGAACAGCTGGCTGAAGAGCTACACGGCGGTCGACCGCATGAGGAAGGGCCTTCCGGTCATCGTCCCTGGCGACGGCCTCTCCCTCTGGACGATCACGCACAATTCCG
>Ga0302196_10005634_pt1 | contig 11177 bp, 7 predicted proteins | sample II_Bog_N1_3_FD_198794 | JGI IMG/M metagenome (GOLD analysis project Ga0302196, IMG submission 198794) | Peat permafrost microbial communities from Stordalen Mire near Abisko, Sweden - II_Bog_N1_3 | ecosystem: Environmental > Terrestrial > Soil > Wetlands > Peat | place: Sweden: Abisko, Stordalen...
TGCGTGCCACCGGCTTCCCGGTGGCCGAGGTGTGGGAGACCGGCGAACCGCCCGGGAGCGGGCAGCCGGCCGTGTTCGCCGAATGGGCGGCCGATGATGCGGCCGCGCTGACGGTGCTCGTCTACGGCCATCACGACGTGCAGCCGGTCGAGCCGCTGCACGAATGGCGCAGCCCTCCGTTCGAGCCGGCCGAAGAAGGCGGCCGGCTGCCGGGCCGCGGCGCCTCGGATGACAAGGGCCAGGTGCTGTTCCACGCCCTCGGGGTGAGCGCGGCGCTGGCCGCGCCCGGCGGGGCGGCGCCGCCGGTCAGCCTCAAGCTGCTCATCGAGGGCGAGGAGGAGTCCGGCTCGCCGCACTTCGCCGATCTGCTGGGGCGCGAGCGGGCCCGGCTCGGCTGCGACGTCATCCTGTTCACCCGGGAGGGCGGCAGCGGCCCGGAGGCGGACCTGGCCGACATACTTGGCGCGCCGCTCGTTTTCGTCTCGGTCGGCCTGGATTCCGGCCGCATCCACGCGCCGAACGAACAGGTGGAGCTGGGCCTGCTGCTCACCGGGGCCGCGGCTGCCGCGCACCTGTGGGAGGAACTTGCGGCCACCGCGCTGGGTTCCGGCGCCGGGCCGCGTCCGTGACGGGCCAACAGCAGCTCGGCCGTCTGGCGCTCGCCCGCGAAGGTGTCGACCGGGCCACCGAGCACCGGTCCGACCCGGCCTGGCTGGCGGCCGCCTGGGCCGACCCGGGCACCCGCGTGCTGGTGGTCAACGACGGCAACGCGCCGGTCCGGTTCGCCGAGGGCCGGGCGGAGCTGGAGTTCGTGTCGCCCGCCGCCGCGCCGCCGGGGGTCCGCTTCCTGCTCGGCGTGGACCCCGCCGGTATCGCCTACTTCGGCGTCGACGCCCCGCTGGGCCAGGTGGTCCCCGACGGGTTGCGCGCGCCGGACGGGGCCAGCGTCCCGGCGTCCGCGCTGCGCCAGGTGGGCGCGCTGCTCGGGGACCGCGACGTCGGCCTGCTCACGCACGCCGTCGCGCTCGCCAACTGGCATGACACGCACACCCACTGCCCGATCTGCGGCACGGCGACCACGGTGAACCCCGGCGGGCACTCGACCACCTGCCCCAAGGACGGCACTGAGCACTTCCCGCGCACGGATCCCGCGGTCATCATGCTCGTCACCGATCCCGCCGACCGGTGCCTGCTGGCCCGCAACCGGGCATGGCCGGAACGGCGGGTGTCCATTCTGGCCGGGTTTGTCGACCCGGGGGAGTCGGCCGAGCATGCCGTCACGCGCGAGGTGCACGAGGAGACCGGCGTCACGGTCGGCCGGGTGACGTATCTCGGCAGCCAGCCGTGGCCGATGCCGCGGAGCCTGATGCTCGGGTTCCACGCGCTCGCCGAGGGCGGCCAGCGCATCCGGGTCGACGCCGACGAGATCGGTGAAGCGCGCTGGTACTCCCGCGACGAGCTGCTCGCGGCCCTGACCGGCCGCCAGCTGGCCCTGCCGCCGCCGATCTCGATCGCGCGCCAGATTATCGAGACCTGGTACGGCGGCGAATTGCCAGATGGAGCCACCTTCGAATAGCCGCCATCCAAAGTTCTTGATTAAACAGACCTATTTAGTAGGATTGGCAGTCGTGATCACCTCCACGCGCCTGGTGCGGCGAGGCCATGTGGACTTCGTCCGTGTCGCCAGCGCCCAGTGTCCGCCCCTGCCCTGACCCGCAGCCGGACACGTGAGGGCCGCCCGCTCTCGATGCGAAGGAGTCACATGACCGCCGATACGCTCGCCGCCGCGCAAGTAATTCAGATCCCAGCGCCAGTCCAGCCGGAGCCTCTCCCGGAAGAGCTGCCAGGACCCGAGGGGACGCTGCTGGCCATCGTTCCCATTCCCGGTACGGCCAGCTCACTGGCCATCTGGGGCTACCGGGTGCCCAGGGACGCGGCCCCCGCCGGGCCCAGTGTCGCGTCGCGGCCGCCGGCTGGCGGCCTGATCGTCGATCACGCCCGGCGCTGCGTCTGGCTGGACGGGGAGGAGGTCGTCCTCACGTACCAGGAATTCGAGCTGCTGGCCTTCCTGAGCGCGAACCCGGCTCAGGTCTTCAGCCGGGCTGACCTGCTGCACCGGGTGTGGGGCCAGAGCCCGAACTCCACGACCCGCACCGTCGACGTGCACGTCAGCCGGCTGCGGCGCAAGCTCGGGCCGTCCTACGGTCCTTGCCTGGGGACCGAATACCGGGTTGGCTACCGGTTTGAGCCCACCAACAGCCAGCCGTAACTTTCCGTGCTTTTCCAGATAGTCGATATAAAGCGGCCGGAGCGCGTCCGCGGTCTGGCCCTCGCCGGAACCCAGCGCGTCCGTGATCAGTGCGGATATGCGGTACATATCCGCGCCGGTTCGTCCCGGGTTGCCCTCGATGGCCTCCGCCGCCGGGATCTCGCGTAGCAGTTCCCAGAGGAATCCGATGTCCCCGTGGTGCAGTGCGCGGCGCATGGCCAGGTCGTGAAGCTCATGAGAGGACATCGCCTCGAGATCGCTGCGGCTCGGCACACCGGATACCTTACTCCGCCCGGGCCACCGCCTCGCCTAGCATGGGCTGGTGCCCGAAGCGAGCAAGCCCTGCGCGTTCTGCGCCATCATCAACGGCGAGGTGAAGGCAGAGATCATCGAGGAGAGCAAGCACCTCATCGCTTTCCTGGACCACCGGCCGCTGTTTCGCGGGCACACGCTGCTCGTGCCGAAGCAGCACGTCCAGCTGCTGAGCGACCTGCCCGCGGACCGGGTGCCCGAGTTCTTCCTCGAGGCCCAGCGCCTCGAGCGGGCGGTGGAGACCGGCCTGGGCGCCGACGGGTCGATGATCCTCGTCAACAACGTCGTCAGCCAGTCCGTGCCGCACCTGCACCTGCACGTCATCCCGCGCAACCGCAAGGACGGCCTGCGCTTCTGGCTCGGCCCCCGGCATCCCTACGACGCCAGTCACCCTGCCGAGGCCTACGCCGAGAAGATCAGGGCCGCGCTGTGACCTGCGTCAACCTGATGCATGAACGCCCCGTGGGCGGGCACACGGGCTGCATGATCTTTGACACGGACGGGCGGGCCGATCAGGGTACGGCGCCAGGCAGCCAGATGCCCGGCGAGCGGCCGGTCGGCGGGCACGAGCATCTGCACGGCAGGCCGGTCTCCTGGGTGCTGGTCGGCGTCCTCATCGTCGCCTTCATCGCGGGCGGCCTGGCCATCGTGAACAATCTGTGGTGGCTGTTCTGGGTCTGCCTGGGTGTGACGGTCCTCTCGGTACCAGCGGGCAAGGTCGTCGGCATCATGAACGACACCGTGATCAACGGTGACCCGGCCCAGCAGAAGGGCCAGGGCGGGACCGCCGCCGAGGACACCGGATCGGCCGCCGATCCAGGCGTCGACGTCGGGCCACGGCCCGCGGCCGCGCCTGGGGAGCGGCAGCCCGCTGTCGGCACGTAGCGCACCTGCGGGCCATAGTCGCCCAGTGGTGCGCGAAATGCCGGGCCGCCCTATGCTGCCCTCTGTACCGGCCGCCTGGGCGGCCTGACCGTCGAGGAGTTCCCATGCCGCCGTGGCCTGGCACGTCTTATCCTCTCGGAGCCGTCTACGATGGCGCGGGCACCAACTTCGCGTTGTTCTCCGAGGTCGCAGACTTCGTCGAAGTGTGCCTGTTCAACAGTGGCAGGGCGGAAGAGCGGATCAAGCTGAACGAGGTGGACGGCTTCGTCCACCATTGCTACCTGCCCGGCATCGGGCCGGGCCAGCAGTACGGCTACCGCGTGCACGGTCCCTACGATCCCGCCCAGGGCCAGCGCTGCAACCCGAACAAGCTGCTGCTCGACCCGTACGCCAAGGCGGTCACCGGCGAGGTCGACTGGGATGAGTCGCTGTTCGGCTACCGCTTCCGCGAGCCGGACGAGCGGAACGACGACGATTCGGCCCCCTACATGTGCAAGGGCGTCGTGGTCAACCCGTTCTTCGACTGGGCCAACGACCGGCCGCCGCGCATCCCCTATAACGAGACCGTCATCTACGAGGCCCACGTCAAAGGCGTGACCCACCGCCATCCCGGGGTGCCGAAGGCGCTGCGCGGTACCTACGCGGGCATCGCTCACCCGGCGATCGTCGAGCACCTCACCCGGCTGGGGGTGAACGCCGTCGAGCTGATGCCGGTCCACCAGTTCCTTACCGACAAGGTGCTGGAAGAGCGGGGCCTGCGCAACTACTGGGGCTACAACACCATCGGCTTCTTCGCTCCGCACGCCGCCTACGCCGCCGCCGGTGACGGGAACCAGGTCCAGGAGTTCAAGGCCATGGTGCGCGCGCTGCACGAGGCGAACATCGAGGTCATCCTGGATGTGGTCTACAACCACACCGCCGAGGGCAACCAGCTCGGGCCGACGCTGTCCCTGCGCGGGATCGACAACGCGGCGTACTACCGGCTGGTGGACGACGACCTGCAGTACTACATGGACTACACCGGCACCGGTAACTCGCTGAACGTCCGTCACCCCCACTCCCTGCAGCTCATCATGGACTCGCTGCGCTACTGGGCGACCGAGATGCGGGTCGACGGTTTCCGGTTCGACCTCGCCGCCACCCTGGCCCGGGAGTTCTACGACGTCGACCGGCTGGCGGCGTTCTTCGACGTGGTCCAGCAGGATCCGGTCATCAGCCAGGCCAAGCTGATCGCCGAGCCCTGGGATGTCGGCCCCGGCGGCTACCAGGTCGGTCAGTTCCCGCCGTTGTGGACCGAGTGGAACGGGAAGTACCGCGACACGGTGCGCGACTTCTGGCGCGGTGAGCCCGCCACCCTCGGCGAGTTCGCGTCCCGCATCACCGGTTCCTCCGACCTGTACCAGCACGACGGACGGCGGCCCTACGCGTCGATCAACTTTGTCACCGCGCACGACGGCTTCACCCTGCGCGACCTGGTCTCCTACCACCAAAAGCACAACGAGGCCAACGGCGAGGGGAACCGCGACGGCGCGGACGACAACCGGTCCTGGAACTGCGGTGCAGAGGGCGACACCGACGACCCCTCCGTGCTCGAACTGCGCCGCCGGCAGGAGCGCAACCTGCTGGGCACCCTGCTGCTGTCCCAGGGCGTCCCGATGATCCTGCACGGCGACGAGATCGGCCGCACCCAGGACGGCAACAACAACGCCTACTGCCAGGACAAGAAGATCTCCTGGGTGGATTGGTCGCTCGCCGAGTCGTACGCCGACCTGGCCGCGTTTACCTCGGCGCTGTCCGATTTCCGCCGGGCGCACCCGGTGTTCCGGCGCCGCCGGTTCTTTGCCGGACGGCCGGGGCGGCGCGACGACGAACTCGGTGACATCGCCTGGTTCAGCGTTAGCGGCACCGAGATGGCCGATGCCGACTGGGACGCCGACATCGCCCGCTGCATGATGGTCTTCCTCAACGGGCAGGCCATCCCCGACGTGGATGCGCGCGGTGAGCGGGTCACCGACCAGTCGTTCCTGATGTGCTTCAACGCCGCGCCCGAAGACGTCGACATGGTGCTGCCCAGCAGCGAATACGGGCAGAAATGGGCGGTCGTGCTGGATACCGCCACCGGCGAGGTGCCGGGCAGCGTGGGTGGTCTCGGCGGCCTCACCTCCCAGATCGGCGTGATCACGGCCGGCGGGGGATTCGATGTCTCGGAAGGGGCCCGGACGGTGGAGGCCAAGGCCGCGCTGAAGGTGATCGGCCGGTCTCTCGTCGTGCTCCAGCGCAGCGAGCCGGCCGAGTGACCGCCCCGGCCTCCACCTACCGGATCCAGCTCGGGCCGGGCCGGACCTTCTCCGGCGCCGCGGAGCTCATCCCCTACCTGCGTGACCTCGGGGTCGGCGCCGTGTACACCTCGCCGGTCCTGGCTGCCGTGCCCGGCTCCACACACGGTTACGACGTCGTTGACCCCACCCGGATGAACCCCGGGCTGGGCGGGGACCGCGCGTTCGCGGACCTGGCGCTCCGGCTCCGGGGAGCGGGCCTCGGCCTGGTCGTCGACATCGTGCCCAACCACATGGGCATTGAGGATCCCGCGGCCAACCCGACGTGGTGGGACGTGCTGAGGCTGGGCCGGGCGTCGCCGTTCGCCCGGTTCTACGACATCGACTGGGACCGTGCCCCGATCATGGTCCCGGTCCTGGCCGACGCCGCCGCGGTCGCCGACCTGGCTATTATCGATGGTCAGCTCGCCTACCACGACCTGCGGTTCCCGCTGGCTCCCGGCACCGAAGGCGGCACGCCGCAGCAGGTGCACGAGCGGCAGCACTACCGGCTCACCGACTGGCGCCGGGCCAACAGCGAGCTGAATTACCGCCGGTTCTTCGACGTCGCCATGCTCGCGGCGGTCCGGGTCGAGGATCCGGTGGTCTTCCGGACGACGCACGAGATGGTGCTCCGCTGTGTGGCGGATGGGCTGGTCACGGGGCTGCGCGTGGACCATCCCGACGGCCTGGCCGACCCAGGGGCCTACGTGCGGCGGCTGGCCGCGGCCGCGCCGTCGGCCTGGCTGGTGGTGGAGAAGATCCTCGGCGCGGATGAGACGCTGCCCGCCCTCTGGCCGGTGGCCGGCACGACCGGCTATGACGCGCTCCGCCTGGCCAGCGGCCTGTTCGTGGACACCGGCGGCGAGCCGGCCGTCACCACGTTCGCCGCGGAGGAATGCGGGCCCCAGGATCTGCGGCAGATGGAGCACGACGCCAAGCAGTGGGTGGCCGAGCACATCCTGCTCGCGGAGGTCCGCCGGATCGCGCGGGCCGCCCGCCGCCGCCTGCCTGCCGAGCAGAGTGAGCCCGGGCAGATTGAGCCCGCGGTCGCTGAGCTGCTGGCCAGCTTTTCCGTCTACCGCTCCTACCTGGCTGACGACGATGCGGATGCGCTGCAGGCGGCCGCCGCCGAGGCGTCCCGCCGCGCGCCGGGACTCGCCGCCATGATCGGGGCGCTGGCCCGCCAGATGACCGCCGACCCCGATGGTGAGCTGGCTGAGCGGGTCGAGCAGACCGCGGCCATGGTGATGGCCAAGGGCGTGGAGGACACGGTCTTTTATCGGTACAACCGGTTCATCGCGTTGAACGAGGTCGGCGGGGACCCTGGCCGCTTCGGCGTGACGCCGGAGGAGTTTCACTGGCGGATCGGGAATGTTGCGGTCGGCGACCATCCACGGTCGATGACCGCGCTGTCCACGCACGACACCAAGCGGTCCGAGGACGTGCGGGCCCGGCTGGCCGTGCTGTCCGAGCTGCCCGATGAGTTCGCCGCGGCGGTGCGCCGGTGGTCGGCGCGGGCCCCGCTGCCTGAGCCGACGCTGAACCTGCTCGCCTGGCAGTCTCTGGTCGGCGCCTGGCCGATCAGCCAGGAACGGCTGGTGAGGTACCTGGAGAAGGCTTCCCGGGAAGCGGAGATCGCCACCAGCTGGACCGAGCCGAACGCGGAGTTCGACGCGGCCGTGGCCGCCTGGCCCAAGACCGTGCTCACCGACGGGGAGCTGGCGGCGGACGTCGAAGCGTTCGTGACGCAGGTGCGGGACGCGGGCTGGTCCAACGCGCTGGGCCAGAAGCTGGTCCAGCTGGCCATGCCCGGCGTGCCTGACCTTTACCAGGGCAGCGAGCTGTGGGACCTGTCCCTGGTCGACCCGGACAACCGGCGGCCGGTCGACTTCGATCGCCGCCGGGATCTGCTGGCCCGCATCGACGGCGGCTGGCTGCCCGAACTGGACGACTCCGGCGCCGCCAAGTTGCTGATCGTGACGCGGGCGCTGCGGCTGCGCCGGGACCGGCCCGAACTGTTCGGCGGGTCCTACGAGTCACTGCCGGCCCAGGGACCGGCCGCTGATCACCTGTTCGCGTTCGCCCGTGGCGGCGGCCACCTGGTGGCCGTCGCGACCCGCCTGCCGGTCACCCTGCAGCGTGCGGGCGGCTGGCGCGGAACGACCCTACCCATGGGCCCGGGCCCGTGGACCAACGTGCTCACCGGCCAGCCCGTGCCGTCCAGCTGGGTCGCGGCGGAGGACCTGCTGCAGCGTTATCCTGTGGCCCTGCTTGTGCGAGGTGACCAGTGAAACCCGGTTCCGTCTGGGCCCCCAAGGCGCACCGGGTCCGCATCCGTATAGCGGACCAGACCGTCGGCATGTCCCGGGACGCGAACGACTGGTGGCACACCCCCGAGCCGCTGATGCCGGGCACCGACTATGCGTACCTGCTCGACGACGACGACACAGCGCTGGCGGATCCGCGTTCACAGTGGCAGCCGGATGGGGTGTTCGGCCCCTCACGCTGCTACGACCACACCGCGTTCCGCTGGACCGACGAGGCCTGGACGGGCCGCGCCCTGCCCGGTTCGGTCCTGTACGAGCTGCACGTCGGGACGTTCACTCCGGCGGGCACGTTCGACGCGGCGATCGAACGGCTCGACTACCTGGCGGACCTGGGCATCGACCTGGTCGAGGTGATGCCGGTCAACGCGTTCGACGGCACGGCCGGCTGGGGCTACGACGGGGCGCTGTGGGGGGCCGTGCACGGGCCCTACGGCGGCCCGGACGGCTTCAAGCGGTTCGTGGACGCCTGCCACGCTCGGGACATGGGCGTGGTGCTGGACGTCGTGTACAACCACATCGGGCCGTCCGGCGCTTACCTGGATCGCTTCGGCTCATACTTCGCGGGCCAGAACCAGTGGGGTGCCGCCCTCAACACGGACGGCCCCGGTTCCGATGAGGTCCGGCGCTACGTGATCGACAACGCGACCGGCTGGCTGCGCGACTTCCACGTGGACGGGCTCCGGCTGGACGCGGTGCACGCGATCGTGGACCACCGAGCGCTGACGTTGCTGGAGGAGCTGTCCGCCGAGGTCGACGCGCTGGCCGCCGGGCTGCGCCGGCCGCTCAGCCTGATCGCCGAGTCGGACCTGAACGACCCGAGGCTGATCACTTCGCGCGAGGCCAACGGCTACGGGCTGACCGCGCAATGGTCCGACGACATCCACCACGCCGTGCACGTCACGCTGACCGGTGAGACCCAGGGCTACTACAAGGACTTCGCCGCCCCGGAGGCACTCGCGACCACGCTGCGTTCGGCCTATTTCCACGCTGGCACCTGGTCCTCGTTTCGTGGCCGGACCCACGGGCGGCCGGTGGACACCCACCGGATCCCGGGCAGCCGGTTCGTGTGCTACCTGCAGGACCACGACCAGATCGGCAACCGTGCCCAGGGCGACCGGCTGTCCGCCTCCGTGCGGCCCGGCCTGCTGGCCTGCGGCGCGGCCATCGTGCTCTGCTCGCCGTACACGCCGATGATCTTCATGGGTGAGGAGTGGGCCGCGAGCACCCCGTGGCAGTTCTTCGCGTCCTTCCCCGACCCCGGCCTGGCCGACGCCGTGCGCAACGGGCGCCGGTCGGAGTTCGCGGCGCACGGCTGGGCAGAGGAGGAGATCCCCGACCCCATGTCGCCGGCCACGGTCGAGCGGAGCCGGCTGGACTGGAAGGAGCTGTCGGTCCCCGAGCACCGCTCCATGCTCGAGCTCTACCGCGCGCTGATCGCGCTGCGGCACCAGCATCCGGAGCTGGCCGACCCACGGCTGGACGAGTTCACGGTGGAAACCGGGCCGGGCGGACGCTGGCTGATGCTGCACCGGGGGACCCTGCGGGTGGCATGCCACTTGGGCGGCGAGGTCGACAACATCCGCCTGGACCGGCCGGTCGGGAAGGTCCTGCTGGCCTCGGCCGAGGTGACCCACGCCGGGCATGTCCTGGAGATGCCGCCCGAGTCGTTCGCCGTCGTTACGACCACGGACGTGGAACGGAAGCCGTCCGCCGACGAGCTGGCCCGCATCGAGTAGCCGATCTAGCTGCTGGCCCCGGCGAGGATCGCGGCGCCCAGATACGGCCGGGGGATGGCGAACGCGTCGACCAGGGCCTGCGCGTGCGGGCGCAGCAGCTCGCAGAGGGCGTTGACGGCGCCGGTCACGGACTTGGCCCGGACCGCGGTCAGTCGGCCGTGGGCCAGGAACCAGGCGAGATCCCCCTCGATGCTGGCCAGCACGTACAGGTCGCAGACCCGGCTGAGCAGGACGCGGGTCGCCGGGCTGGGGCAGCGTTCCACGGCCGCGACGAATGCCTCCAGCACGACCCGGTCGATGTGTACCCGGGCGGTGCGCAGCAGGTGGTCCTGGGCGTCGTTGAAGATGGCGAAGGCGTCGCTCTCGCCGCGGTCGCCGGCGTTGCCGACGGCGCGCCGTAGCCGCCGGGCCAGGCCGTCCAGCATGTGCTTCTCCCGGTCCTCGAAGGCCCGGATCTGCCAGGCCCGGTCGAACAGCACCGTCTCGTCGTCCCGGCCCGGGCCCGCAGCCAGCAGGCGCTCGATCACGCTCCGCGCGGCGGTCCGCTCGATGAACGCGCCGGCGAACTGCTCGGCGATGAACCGCGCGGTGGCCAGCGTACCCAGGTCCCCGACCTGGCTCTGGTAGTTGGTCAGCAGCCCCTTGGCCACCAACTGGAGCAGGACGGTGTTGTCGCCCTCGAACGTGGTGAACACGTCCGTGTCGGCCTTGAGCGTGGTCAACAGGTTTTCCGCCAGGTAGCCGGCGCCGCCGCAGGCCTCCCGGCACGCCTGGATGGTGGCGGTCGCGTGCCATGTGGCCACCGCCTTGATCCCGGCGGCCCGGGACTCCAGCTCGCGCTGCTTCCGTTCGTCCGGCCGGCCCTCGCCGCTCAGATCGCCGAGCCCGCCGACCAGCTCATGCTGAGCGAAGCTGAGCGCGTAGCTGGTCGCCAGGGCCGGAAGAAGTTTGCGCTGGTGCGCCTGGTAGTCGAGCAGCACCACTTCGCCCTGGCCGCCCGGGCGCTCGAACTGCCGGCGGGTGTTCGCGTAACCGACCGCGATGGCCAGCGCCCGCTTGGTCGCGCTGCCCGCGGTGCCGGCCACGCTGATCCGGCCGCGGATCAGCGTGCCGATCATCGTGAAGAACCGGCGCCCGTCGCTTTCGATCGGGCTGCTGTAGCTGCCGTCCTCGCCGACGTCACCGAACCGGTTGAGCAGAGCGTCCCGCGGCACCCGGACGTCACGGAAGCTGAGCCGGCCGTTGTCGACGCCGTTGAGGCCGCCCTTTCGCCCGCAGTCCTCGATGCTCACCCCGGGCATCGGGTTCCCGTCGCCGTCCCGGATCGGTA
>Ga0302196_10005648_pt1 | contig 11163 bp, 13 predicted proteins | sample II_Bog_N1_3_FD_198794 | JGI IMG/M metagenome (GOLD analysis project Ga0302196, IMG submission 198794) | Peat permafrost microbial communities from Stordalen Mire near Abisko, Sweden - II_Bog_N1_3 | ecosystem: Environmental > Terrestrial > Soil > Wetlands > Peat | place: Sweden: Abisko...
CGCCTGACGTCGGTCACGCGCGACGCGCCGCGGGGTCCTGCTTGTAGAAGCGGGCAAGCTCCTCGTAGAGCGCCGGGTGGCGCTCCTTCATGGCCCGCGGCTTTTCGAAGAACATCTCGGTGACGACGGCGAAGAACTCCGCGGGGTTGGTCGCCCCGTAGGGGTCGATGTCGCTGCGGAGGCCTGCGTGGAGCCTCTTGGACAGCTCTGCGAACTCGTCTCCGAGCACGTGCGCCCACGACGTGTACCGCGCGCGAGCGCCGAGCTCGGGAGAGCCGTCCATGGCGCCGTCTTCGCCGTCCAGCTGGTGCGCGAACTCGTGCAGCACGACGTTCTGGCCGTCCGTCGGTTGGGCCGCGCCGGACTTCACGTGGTCCCAGGCGAGCACCACCACGCCGCGAACCCACGACTCGCCGAGGCGCGCCTGTTCACCCTCGAGGACGACGCCCCCCACGTTCGTCTTCGTGGGGGCGCGGTAGGCGCTCGGGTAGACGAGGATCGCGTCCACGCCGGGGTACATGTCATTTTCGCGATGAAGAAGCAGGAGGCACGCCTGCGCTGCGATCGTCACCTTGATCTCCTCGGTGAGCTCGAGGCCCCCGCAGCCCTCGAACGACTTCTCTGCGAGGAAGATCCGTACGAGCCCCTCGAGCTCCTTTCGATCGGCCTCGTCGAGCCGGCCCAGGTAGGGCACGTTCTTCTCGAGGATGGCGCGCTCGGCCACGGTAAGGGGCTCCTTGCGAAGCGCCTCGCGCCGGTGGTGCTTGAAGAGGAACATGGGACTGGACCGGCGTCAGCGGGCAGGCGTTGAAGCCGCTCGCACGACGAGGACCGAGCACTCGGCGTGATTCACGACCTTGGCGACGGTCGTTCCCAGCAATCGATCGACCATGGTGTAGCCGTGCGATCCGATGACGATCAGCTCGGCGTGCATTCCCTTCGCGACCGCGCAGATCGCCTGCCATGGGATGCCAAGCTCGACCCTGAGCTCGCCGAGGAGCTCTGAAGGCACGGCTCTCGCGCAGTCCTTCAGGTAGTCCTTCGCGTCCCCGCGAATGCTTTCGATGACCGTGCTCTCCTCGTCCTTCCACACGCCCGCCGGCAGCTCGGGCGGGATCGCGAAGCTTCGAAACAGAACGAGGCTTCGCCCTCCTTGGCGCGCCATGTCGACTGCAGCCTCGAGGACGGCGGGCGCGCGCGGTGAACCGTCAAGTCCGACTACGATGACGCCCATGGAGATCCCTCCCGACAACTCGACGCCCGACCCAACGCTGGGAGCCTACGTGACTCATTCGCACGCGAGTCGCACACGCGCAACTCTGGGACGCCGTATCGCCCGGGTGCAAGGCCTGCGCTGCGGCGCAAGGAATGCCGGCCTGCTGGGCCATCGGGAGACGAAACGCGACGATCGGCGGGCACGGTTGATGCTGCCTCCTGTGCCATCTCGACCAAGGAGCTCCAAATGAAAGCACTCGTCTACCACGGCCCCGGCAAGAAGAACTGGGAGGACGCGCCCAAGCCCGCGATCCAGAAGCCGACCGATGCCGTCGTCAAGCTCCTCCGGACGACCATCTGCGGCAGCGATCTTCACATTCTCAAGGGCGACGTCCCGGAGTGTAAGGACGGCCTCATTCTCGGCCATGAAGGCGTCGGCATCGTCGACGAGGTCGGCGCGGGCGTGTCGAACTTCAAGAAAGGTGACCACGTCATCATTTCCTGCATCACGTCCTGCGGCAAATGCGAGCCGTGCAAGAAGGGAATGTATTCGCATTGTGCGGATGGCGGATGGATCCTCGGCCACCTCATCAACGGCACACAGGCCGAGTATGTGCGTATTCCCCATGCCGACGGAAGCCTCTACCAGGTGCCGACCGGCGCGGACGAGGACGCCCTCGTGATGCTGAGCGACATCTTGCCGACCGGCTTCGAGTGCGGCGTCCTGAACGGAACGGTGAAACCAGGCGACACCGTCGCGCTGGTGGGCGCCGGCCCCGTGGGCCTCGCGGCGCTCATGACGGCGCAGTTCTTCTCGCCCGCCGAGAGCATCATGATCGACATCGACGACAACCGCCTCGAGGTCTCGAGGAAGTTCGGCGCGACCCAGGCGGTGAACAGCCGCGACGGGAAAGCCGCCGAGCGCGTGATGTCGCTGACCAAGAACAAGGGGGTCGATGTGGCCATCGAGGCGGTCGGTGTGGCCGCCACCTTCGATATCTGCCAGGACATCGTGGCCGCCGGCGGCCACCTGGCGAACATCGGCGTCCACGGGAAGAGCGTGGAGCTCAAGATGGGGCGGCTCTGGTCGCACAACATCACGCTGACGACGCGGCTGGTGGACACGGTCACGCTTCCCATGCTGATGAAGACGGTCCTCTCGGGGAAGCTGCAGCCTCGGCTGCTCATCACCCACGAGTTCGGCCTGAACGATCTCATGAAGGCCTACGACGTGTTCGGCAACGCGGCCAAGGAGAAGGCGCTCAAGATGCTCCTGAAGGGCGACTGACCGCCGCCAGCCCACCGTCCCCTCCCCGCAGCGTGGGGAGGGCCGGGTCGCAACCACGCGTTCATGACCCTGCGCGCGGCGCGGATGCTCTAAGCTGGCCGGACCATGCCGAGAGCCCACCTCGTCCCCTGCCCCGCTTGTACACGTCTCGTCCGCGTGGACGAGACGGCGTGTCCGTTCTGTACAGCTGCGCTCGGCGAGTCCTTCCGCGCGACGCCGATGCCGCGGCCCTCGGCCGGTCGCCTGAGCCGCGCCGCCATGGCGGCGCTCGGAGCGGGCACGGTCTCCGTCGCCTTCGCCTGCGCTCCGGAGATGAAAGTTCTGTACGGAGGGCCGCCGATCCCCGAGGCAGGCGAAGCCTCGACACCCGCCGACGCGGGGGCCGTGACGCCCAGCGCGATCGACTCGGGCGACGCTCACGTCGTGCAGCAGCCCACCTCGGCGCCGGCGTACGGCGCGGCTCCGGTGCCCGTCACGCCTCCGGCGCCTGCGTACGGGGCACCTCCGCCGGCACGCTGACCGTCACGGGGGGACTTCAGAAGTCGGGGAACGCACGCTCCGGCACCAGCGCGGCGCTGAAGTGGCGGAGAGAGGGCGCCTCCTCGGTTATGCGCATCGAAGGGAGCCTCGAACGCACGGGCGCCAGCTCGGCGCCGATCGCTCCCACGTAGTCGACGTGGCTCTGCGTGTAGACGCGGCGAGGCAGGGCGAAGCGCACGAGCTGACGTCGCTTTCCAGGCCCGAACATCAGGTTGCCGATCTCGCACGTCCGAATTCCCCCGAGCAGATAGAACGCGCACGCGAGCGAGTGGCCGGGAAAGCTATCGGCCGGGATGTGCGGCAGCGCCTCGCCCGCGTCGAGGTAAACCGCGTGTGCCGCGGCGGGCTCGATGACGGGCCAGCCCGCACCCGCGAGCGCCCGAGCGAGATAGGCGGCTGCGGCGGAGCGGTACTCGAGGTAGCTCTCGTCGAGCACCTCTCGCAGACCTTGGGCGATTGCCTCGAGGTCCCGACCTGCGAGGCCCCCATACGTCACGAACCCCTCCGTCCGGATCTCCTCGACCCTGATTCGCTCGGCGAGGGCAGAGTCCCGCACTCCGAGGATCCCACCCATGTTCACGATGGCGTCCTTCTTCGCGCTCATCGTGAAGATGTCGCAGAGCTCGAACTGCTCGCGCGCGATGGCAACGAGTGCCCGGTGCCGCTCGGTCGGCTCGTCGCGATGGATGCGATATGCGTTCTCGGCGAACCTACACGCGTCGAGGACCAGCGGCACCTTCGCGCTGCGACACCTCTCGGAGACCGCCCGTAGATTCGAGAGAGAGACGGCCTGGCCACCGACGGTGTTGTTGGTTACGGTCATCACCACGAAGGCAGTCTCGTGCCGCGAAGCGCGGAAGGCACGATCGAATGCGTCGAGGTCCATGTCGCCGCCGAAGGGAGCGTGCGCGCGGAGTGCGTCCTCGTGTGGCAGGTCCACGCCGCGTGCTCCCGCGGCCTCGATGTTGGCGCGCGTCGTGTCGAACAGGCCGTTCGAGAGCACGACCTTCCCTTCGAGCGGCACGACCGCGCAGAGGATCCGCTCGGCTGCACGCCCCTGGTGTGTCGGGAAGACGTGCGGGATCCCCGTGAGGTCGTTCACGGCCTCCGCGAAACGGTAGTAGCTCTTCGCTCCCGCATACGACTCGTCGCCCCGCATCATGGCGGCCCATTGCTCCGCGCTCATCGCGCCCGTCCCGGAGTCCGTGAGAAGATCGATGATCACGTCCTCTGCGCGGACGCCGAACAGGTTGTACCGGGAGACGGCGAGCAGGCCGCGGCGCTCCGCGACCGTCGTCATGCGTATCGGCTCGACCGACTTGATGCGGAAAGGCTCGATGATTGGTCGTGACATGCTCTCTCGCGATTCGCGGAACTCGCTACGCCGGGCAGCGCTCCGTCGTTGCTGCGTAAAACCTCATGCCGGCGTCGCCACGCCCGCTCCCGCAACCGGGAGAAGCATCCCGTCGCACTCGGGACAATGCGCCGACTCCGGCGCAAGGGTCCCAGGCGGCAGGTGGAGCGTCCGCCCGTGCCCCGACGCACAGCGGTACGCGACGGACGTGCCGCCGGAGAACGCGGGCGCCTCCCCGCGAAGCTGGGCGCCCTCGCAACGTGCGCAGTCGAGCGCCTGCACGCCGACCGGGCAGGTCGCCCACTTCGGGGGCGTGCCGTCCACGCCGAGGGTCATCGGTCCGCCTTCTTCACAAACGTAGAGGTGCGTACCCATGGTCGTCGAGCCTCCTTCCTCTTCGCCCTCGATGAGCGAGTTGCAATGTCGATCGCTGGCCGAGCTGCTCACTGGGTCATTTCTGCATGAACGCGTCGAGAATCCTGGCGCGCGGCACCGCCTTGCCGGCGAGTGCGCCCTGCCGCTCCCGTACGAGGGCGTCGAAGCTGGGCGGCGGCGATGGGTCCTTGTAGAAGACGCCCGTATGCAGCTCGCGCCCGTAGCTCTGGGCAAGGCCCATCGCGGCGAGCCGATCGCCGGAGTCGTGGCCGAGACTCACGAGCGACTTCATCTGGGCCCTGTGAGCCTTGACTTGCACTTCCTCGCCCCCGTAGGTGACGCACGGGGACTGCACGTTGACGAACGAGAAACCCGGGTAGCGGATCGCTTCCTCGATGACCTGCGCGAGCCCCACCATGTCGGCGGGCGTCCCCTGGGCGACGAAGTGCGCTCCGTACGCCAGCATGTAGAGCAGCGGATTCACCGGCTCTTCGAGGCTCCCGTACTCCGACGTCACCGTCTTCAGTCCGCGCGGCGACGTCGGTGACAGCTGGCCCTTCGTTAGGCCGTAGATCTGGTTATCCATCACGATGTACGTGATGTCGATGTTCCTCCGCACCGCGTGGGGGACGTGGCCGCCGCCGATCGAGAACCCGTCCCCGTCCCCGCCGGCGACGAGGACGAGCAGGTCGGGGTTCGCGAGCTTGATGCCCTGCGCGATCGGAAGCGCTCGACCGTGAACGCTGTTGAACCCGTAGGCCGTCGTGTAGCCGGGGATGCGGCTCGAGCAACCGATACCCGAGACGAACGCGATCTCGTGTGCTGGTCGTCCGACGCCGGCGAGAGCGCGGTAGATCGCCTGCACGACGCCGAAGTCGCCGCAGCCGGGGCACCAGATGGGTTTGAGGTCGCTCTTGAAGTCCTTGGCCTGGTACGTGTGGAGTGTCGCAGCGGCAGAAGAGTTCACGTCATTCCTCCCAGGCGATCGTCGTGGCGGGTTGCTGAAGCGAGAGCGCGGCGCCTCGAAGCTTGGCGACGACCTCGCGCGGCTGGAAAGGATTGGCACCATCTCGAACGAACGAGGTGACCCCGGCGGGGACCTCGGTGAACATCCGCAGAATCCGGTAGAGCTGACCCTGGTGGGAGAGCTCCACGACGAACCCGGCGCGAACGGACGCGAAGAATTCGCGGTAGATGTCCTCCGCTACGGGATAGAGGAGCCACGGAACGAGCAGCTTCACGTCCAGCCCTTCGGCCGTCGCTTGCATGAAGGCCTCGCGGCAAATACCGGCCACCGAGCCCCAGGCCACGAGTGCAAGCTTTGCATTCGCGCTGCCCTCGATATGAAACAGATCATGACGGGTCTTCAGCGGTGACAGCTTACGGAAGCGCTTGGCGTTCATCGCCGCGTGTACGGAGCCGCTGGCGGTCGGATTTGCGTGCTCGTTGTGCTCGATGCCCGCGCCCTGGTAGTTGCCCCCCTTCATCCCGGGGTGACTGATGGGGCTCACCCCGTCCTCGGTGTGGCGGAAGCGGGCGTAGTCCACGAGCTCGCTCTCCGTGGGAAGGCGACGCTCTTCGATGCGGAAGCGCGCAGTATCGATCGGGTCCACCGTCTCTTTGCGCTGCGCAACCTCCTGGTCGGACAGGATGATCACGGGTGTCTGGTAGCGTTCGGCGATGTTGAACGCCTCGACGGTGACGTCGAACGTATCGCTGACCGACGTAGGAGCGAGGATCGGCCTGAGGACGTCGCCGTGCGCGGAGAACGCGGCGGTGAAGAGGTCCGACTGCTCGGGCTTCGTGGGAATCCCCGTCGAAGGGCCGCCGCGCTGGACGTCCACGATGACGAGCGGGAGCTCCGCGATGCTCGCCAGCCCCATCATCTCGGTCTTGAGCGCCAGGCCCGGCCCCGATGTCGCCGTCATCGCCTTCTTCCCGGCAAACGAGGCGCCGACGGCGGCGCCGATCCCCGCGATCTCGTCCTCCGCCTGGAGGACGGCCCCGCCGTACTTCCACACCTCGCGCGTGAAGAACTGCATCACCTCCGTCGACGGTGTGATGGGGTAGCCTCCGAAGAACTCGCAACCGGCAAAGATCGAGGCGGCGGCGCACATGTCATTGCCGTCAACGAGCATCTTCTTCCCCGGCTCGCCGACTGGCCGATCCATCACCCTGGGTGTCGCCAGCGGGTGCTCCTTCGCGAACTGCTCACCGAGGATGAACGCCCTCTCGTTGGCCTGCACGAGGGCCGCCCCCTTCTTGGCAAATCGCTTCTCGAGCCCACGAAGGATCGCCTGGCGCCCGATGCCGAACCAACCCGCAATGAGCCCGAGCACGACGGTGTTCTTCGCCTTGTCGGTCCCCGTGGCCTGCTTCGCCATCTCCATGATTGGGACGGCGAACACCTCTTTTGGTGAGACCCCGACGAGTGGGATCGCACCCGGCGCAATCCCGGTCTTCGCCTCGTAGATCACGATGGTCGAGCCCGAGACTGGGAGCTCGGCACCGAACTTGAGGAAGTCCTCCCAGTTGAGCGCAATCGCCACGTCCAGCACGCCGCCCGGGTTCTGAACGCGGTGCGTGGAGATGCGAACGCGGCACGAGGACTCGCCGCCACGAACCTGGGAGCCGAAGCTCTTGGTCATCATGGCGGAATAGCCCTCGTATCCCGCAGCGGAGATGAGCGATTCGCCCGCGCTCACAATTCCATCGCCACCCGAACCCGCCAAGCCAACCACGAGATCATCCATTGTGCCGTGCAGGTGCATCGACTGTACCCGCGCGCTTTTGTGGTGAAGCGCCCAGTGCCGCACGGTGAGCCAGACAGAATTTTTCGCGAGCGCGCATAGAGTGCGCCTGCGGGAGCGCGTCCTTCGTCCGGCGCCCCATCCGCGGAGCCGTCCGCGCGGTCCGCGGGAGATGGCAGGCACCTTGCTTGGCCTGGCCTTTCTCATGGCAACCTACATCACGAAAGACTGCATCAACTGCGGGGCATGCGTACCGGAGTGCCCCAACGAAGCTATCTCCGAGGGCGACGAGGTCTTCGTCATCGACCAGGCGCGCTGCACGGAGTGCGTCGGATTCGAGGACGAGGAGGCTTGTCAGTCCGTGTGTCCCGTCGAGTGCTGCTTGCCAGACCCCGCGCGGCCCGAGCCCGAGAGCGTGCTCCTCGCCCGCGCGCTCGCCATTCATCCCGAGGATGGGGAGTTGAAGGCGCGCGCGGCCAGCGGAAGCTTCCCGTCGAGGCTTCGCGCCTGAGGCCCCATGGCAACCAAAGACCTCGATTTCGCCCGCCTATCTCTCCGCGACGCGCTCGACTTCGCCATCCTGGTAGAGGAGGAGGCGAGGGAGCGCTACGAGGAGTTCGCCCAACAGATGGAGTCGCACCACACCCCTCTGGCGGCTCGCTTCTTCGCGTTCATGGCGAGAAACGAGGAGAAACATCGCGCAGAGCTGGCCGGCCGTCGGACCGCGCTCTTCGGGCAGGCACCCTCCACCGTCCGTCGTGAAATGCTCTTCGACGTGGAGGCGCCCGAGTACGCGGAAGCCAGGGTCTTCATGACTGCCCACGATGCACTGACGACCGCCTTGCGAAGCGAAGAGAAGGCGTGGACGTTCTTCAGCCAGGCGCTGCCATCCATCAAGCAGCCCGAGGTGAAGGCGCTCTTCGAGGAGCTGCTCCAGGAGGAAGTCGAGCATCAGGTGCTCGTGAAAGTGGAGCTCTCGAAGCTTCCGCCGGAGGACTCCTACAAGCAGGAAGACTTCGAAGACGACCCGGTGGGTCACGATTGACGACCGCCCCCTGTTGGTTCCGGCGTCGAGCCGGCGGAGAGGACGCAGTGCAGAAATTGCGCGCGTTTCGGCGGAGGCGAGCCAAGCGCTTCTCCGAAAGGAACGGCGCGTCCGTTGCACAGAGACATCGTTCGGAGGTGGGCCATGACAGCGGAACGAGCCGAGCCGACGCTCAGCGAGGCGCAAGCAAAGGTACGAACCGACCACGCCTGTATACGGGGGTTACTCGACGAGCTGGCTGCGTTGGCGCGTGAACACGGCGCGGAGACGGCGGAAGCGCCTGCCGCGCGCCTCACCCAGGTCGTCTGGAAGCTGCTTCTCATCTTCGAAGAGCACATGGCGATGGAGGAGCGCGACCTCGCCCCGCTGTTCCAGCGCCTCGACGTCTGGGGCACGGTCCAGGTTCGGCGGATGCAAGAGGAGCATCAGCAGCAACGCGCGACACTGCGCGGAATGGTGGACGAATGCGACGGCAAGACGAAGAGTCCGTCCGCGATCCTCCACGACGTCCGCTGGCTCGTCGAATCCTTCCGACGGGACATGGACCACGAAGAGGAGCGCTTCGACGCCGTGAGGGACGACGGATTCGTGGTGGACCAGTGTACGGGCTGAGCGCGTGGCCAACGCGACCGGCCGACAGATCGTTCGCGTTGTGAGGTAAGCTCACAAGTACCTTGGGCGCCTTCGTCATCTTCGTCTTCGTCGCGTTCTTCTTCATCTGGACGATCGCTGCCGCCTCGAACAACCTGCTGACGAACGTGAACGCGATCGACAGGCTCGCGCGAACCGGGCTTCGCGCGCGTGGGCTCGTGCTCTCGTCGCCCCAGATGTCCACGGGCGTGACCCTGATGGGGCGACGCTTCGAGCGCCGGACGATGACCATCGATGTGGAGATTCCCGGCCGCGCGCCCTACGTCACGAGCGGCGTCTTCATGCTCCCGCGGGGTCTCGTCGAGGCCATTCCCGGGTCCTCCCTCGAGCTGGCAGTCCACCCCACGAAGCCGGCGCAGATAGTGGTGCTCGGCCCGGGCGGCTTCACCGGTCCGTGGCTGCGCGTCGGACCTCCGAACGCCTACTGACACTGCCAACCCAAAGCTGTAGCGTCGGGCGATGGTCCAACCCATCGCCCAGCCCGGTACACCCATCGGAGGCCAGGGCCAGCTGATCCCGGCCCACGCGCGCGAACGCCTCGCGACGATGCGCCAGAAGCGGTTCTTCACCAGCGACCTCTCCGTGAACGAGTTCTTGCTGGTCAAGGAGGCGGGGTTCACCCCCCTCGGGCTCGTGATGGGGAGCAGCATCTATTCGATCAGCGCGCAGCACCTCGCCCAAGCGCAGCCTGGCGAGGTCATGCCGCTCACGCAATCGCTCTACCAGGCGCGCGAGCTTGCGATGGAGCGGATGGAGGCAGAGGCGGACGAGCTCGGAGCCGATGGGATCGTCGGCGTCCGCCTCACGGTGAGCGTTCACGCGTGGGGGACGAACATCATCGAGTTTCTCGCCATCGGAACGGCCGTCCACCACACCGCGGCACAAGGCTCGTTCCGCACCCGTAGCGGAAAGCCCTTCACGAGCGACCTCTCGGGTCAGGACTTCTGGACCATCCTCAACGCGGGGTACCGCCCGGTCGGCTTCGTCATGGGCAACTGCGTGTATTATGTCGGACCTCCCGCGCAGCAGGCCGCGCAGAACGGCGAGCTCGCCGGCCCCACCCAGGCCCTCTACGACTCCCGCGAGCTTGCCATGGAGCGGATGCAGGCCGAGGCCGAGGCGCTCGAGGCCGAAGGCATCGTCGGCGTCACGGTGGACGAAACCAACCACACCTGGGGCCCCACGGTGCTCGAGTTCAGCGCCGTTGGCACCGCCGTCGTCGCGATCCGGGCCGACCACCAGATCCCGAGGCCCGTCCTGGTGCTCCCGGTGGGCGACTGATGGCCGGGCGAACCATCGATCTGGCCCGGAGCCTGGCCCGCGTGCAGTCGGGAGGAATCCCGCTCCGCGCGGAGGAGCGCCTCGCGGAAGAGGCCGGGCCGAACCGCAAGCTCTTCACGAGCGACCTCTCGGTGAACGAGTTCGTCCTCGCGCGCGACGCCGGCTGCACGCCCATCGCGCAGCTGATGGGGAGCTCCATCTACCACATCGGCCAGATCCCCGATTACAAGGGCAAGACCGCGGAGCTGACGGTCATCAGCGACGGGCACCGAACGTCGCGGCGCCGCGCGCTCAGCCGACTCTACACGGAGGCGCAGCTCGTCGGCGCGGACGCCGTCATCGGCGTCCAGCTCCGCGACCGCATGATCACCATGGGCGCCCGCGGCAAGGGCGGTGATGACGGTGGGGAGGTCATCGAGTTCACCGTCGTCGGGACGGCGATCCGCGCGCCGTTCCTCACCCATCGCCCGGGCGAGCCCATCGTGACCGATCTGTCCGGCCAGGACTTGTGGGCCCTCATCCAGGACGGCTGGGAGCCGTGCGGCTTCTTCTTCGACTTCTGCAAGTACCACGGCTGGCACGTGACCTCCGGACCGAGCGGCGGCGGCGAGGTCACGACGGCGAACCACGTCGTCGAGACAGCTCGCGACCTCGTCATCGGCCA
>Ga0302196_10005649_pt1 | contig 11162 bp, 9 predicted proteins | sample II_Bog_N1_3_FD_198794 | JGI IMG/M metagenome (GOLD analysis project Ga0302196, IMG submission 198794) | Peat permafrost microbial communities from Stordalen Mire near Abisko, Sweden - II_Bog_N1_3 | ecosystem: Environmental > Terrestrial > Soil > Wetlands > Peat | place: Sweden: Abisko, Stordalen...
GCTTGGCGCAGCCCGCGAGGAAACCGAGGATCAGCAGAAAGGAAAGGGTCTTCATGGGAGTCGTCTGGTCAGTGTTCGGCGGGCGGGGTGCCCGCCAGGGCGACCAGCGCCGCGGTGTCGCGGCTGCCGGTCAGGAGGGAGATTTCGGCCAGCATGGCATCCTGGTCGACCAGGGCCTGGGCCGCGGCCAGCCGGTCGGCCAGGAGGAGCCGATGGGCGTCGAGGATGTCCTGGAAGGGCCCGCGGTTCTGCTCCCAGGCGGACTGCGCGCTCGCGAGGGTCTGCTCGGCCAGCGGCACCAGCTGGTCGCGGTAGAGGACCGCCCGGCGCCGGGCGGCGTCGAGGTTCACCACGTGGTGGTGCAGCTCCTCGCGGACCGCGAGCGCGTGGTCCTCGGCGGCAAAGTCGCTGGCGCGCTTCAGCTGCTGGTCCCGCCGCCAGTCCTTGTCGTAGGCTCCCCGGTTGAGCCACGGGAGGCTGAAGCTCACGGTCGCGGTGCCCTCGCGGAAGCCCCCGTCGCCGCTGTACTGCCGCGCCTCGAGGCCGACGCTGATTTCGGGCAGGCGCTGCTTGCGGGTCAGGTCGGCCGCGGCCTGGGCGAAGGCGCTCTCCTGGTGCAGGACCTTCAGCTGGGGCTCGGCGTCCAGGGCCGCGGACACGAGCTGCGGAGTGTAATAGACCGCGGGCTGGAGGGTCGGCACCGCGACCCGCGGCCAGTCGGAGTGAAGGTCGCGGTTCAGGAGGCGGTTGAGGGTGAAGGCGCCGTGCTCCAACTCCCGGCGCCTGGTCTGCAGGTCGTCGGCCGCCATGGCGCGCTCCGTCTGCACCTTGAGCCAGTCGACCTGGCTCGCCTGGGCGACGCGGTAGCGGTGGTCGACCTCCGCGGCCGTGGTGTCGATCCAGGCCAGGTCCTGCTCCGCCACCTCGGCGGCGGTGCCCGCCAGGGCGACGTTGTCCAGCGCGACCCGCAGGTCCCGCCGCACCTTCTGGGTCTCCACTTCGGCCGCGAGCTGCAGCCGCACGGCGTCCGCGGCGGCCACCTTCCGCCGTAGGTCCGGGCGGCCGTAGAGTGGGAGCCGCTGGTCGATCCCGTAGATCAGGTTGCCCTCCTGGGACGACTCAAAGCCCTTCGAGGTCGAGCCCCAGAGCCCGAAGGACGCGGTGGGGTCGTCCCAGGTCCGGACCGCCGCCACCGCGGCGTTCGCGGACTCGGTCCGCGCCCCGGCCGCCTGGAGCGCCGGGCTCCGGTCCTCGGCCTCGGCCTGGAGGCGGTCGAGCAGGTCGGGCGTGATCTCGACCGCGTCGGGCGCCGGGAGGGCGCGGGCGGCCAGGGTGAGGAATGCGAGAGTGAAGAGGGCAGGTTTCATGACAGGTCCAGGGTTGCGACGAACGGGGTTCACGCGCGCGCGGGCGCGGAAGGGACGAGGCGTGGGCAGGACCCGCGGCTACGCGCGGGTACGCTCCGGCGGGGACCTTAGATCAGGAAACGGCAGTGCGCCTGGAAGAGGGGCACGGCAGTGGGCGGCGCTAGCGCCGCGGGCGCCTGGACCGCCACCACGGAGGACGGCGGCGCCACAAAGGGCGCAAAAAACTTGTGCTGGATCTGGCGCACGGTCTCGGCCTGCGCGCTGGCGACCGGCTTGGAAACCCGGAGGGAGAGCTCGCCGGCCGCGAGCTCGTGGCTGACGGCCGCGGTCCGGGTGCAAGGCATTCCGCAGGCGCCGGGTTCCCGGCAGTGGCAGGCGCAGGTGCAGTGGCTGTTCTGCGTAACCTCGACCGGCTGCACCCCGACCAGGGAGGTGCAGAAGACGGCGAGGAGGAGCCAGACCGTGCGGATCACGCCGAGAGGCATAGCCCTTGGAGGCCGCCGGGCAACCCCAAAACCCGCCGTTCCTCCCGCTGGGGGTCCACCGGAGCGATTTGCCTCGGGATTCCACCCGCGGCCGGCAAGCTGTCCCCCAGCAGAGATCCCGCTCTCCTGCCTCGCCCATGCCCAAGCCGTTTTCCCTTTCCGGCCGTCTCCAAAGCTTCAGGTATGCGGGCCGCGGGCTTCTGCTCACCCTGCGGACCCAGCACAACGCCCGGATCCACGCCGCGGCCACCATCGTGGTGGTCGGCGGCGGGCTGATCCTCGGCCTCTCGCGCCTGGAGTGGTGCGCCGTGGTCCTCGCCTGTGCGGCCGTATGGAGCGCCGAGGCGCTCAACACGGCGCTCGAGCTCCTGGCCGACGCGACCACCCAGGAGATGCACCCGCTGATCGGCCAGGCAAAGGACGTCGCGGCCGGGGCCGTCCTCGTGACTGCGATCGGCGCCGCCGTCGTGGGCCTCCTCGTCTTTGGGCCGCACCTTCTCGTCCGGACCCGCTGAACCGATGGAAACTGAGGCCAAGGAAGGATCCTGGAAACGCCTGATCTTCATTGCCGCCGTCGCCGTCGCCAGCGGCGGCGCGATCGCCTCGTGGGTCGCCGGGACGATCCTGATGGAGAGGAGCGACAGCGTCGTCGCCAAGCCCGCCGGCTGGGGAGCCGAGGACGTGGCGCTCGACACCTCGATGGGAGACTCGATCCACGGCTGGTGGCAGGCCGGGATCCCCGGGGCGCCATCGATCATCCTCGTGCACGGCATCAACGCCAACCGCCTCGCCATGCTGGCTCGCGCCCGGCTGTTCTCCCGGCAGGGCTACTCGGTCTTCCTCTTTGACCTGCCGGCCCACGGGGAGAGCAGTGGGGAAAACATCTCCTTCGGCCAGCGCGAGTCCGCCTCCGTGTCGGCTGCGCTCCAGTGGGTGCGGGCGAAGAAGCCCGGGCCGAAGGTCGGGGTCGACGGTATCTCCCTCGGCGGCGCCGCCGTCCTGCTGCGCGAGGAGCACACGGGCTTTGACGCGATCGTTGTCGAGGCCGTCTTCCCGGACATCCACCGCGCCATCCTGAACCGGCTGACGGACCGGTTCGGGTTCTTCGGGCATGTGCTTGAGCCCCTGCTCGAGGTCCAGCTGATCCTCCGTCTCCACGAGTGGCCGCATGAGCTCTCGCCGGTTGACCAGGTCGGGAAGGTGGGCGCCCCGATCCTCGTCATCGGCGGGGGCCAGGATCACCTGACTCCCGTCAGCGAGACGATGGAGATGTACCGCCGCGCCGCGGAGCCCAAGGAATTCTGGATCGTCCCCGGCGCCGGGCATGCCGACTTCCTGCAGGCGCAGCCCGAGGAATTCCGGCGGCGGGTCGGCGCGTTCTTCGCGCGATACCTGCAGCCCCAGGTGGGTGGCTAAGGCGGATGGTGCCCGGGGCCGGGCTCGAACCGACACTTCCTTGCGGAAAGGAGATTTTAAGTCTCCAGCGTCTACCATTCCGCCACCCGGGCATTTCCGCCGGCACTATCGGGGAAAACCGAGCGGAAACGCGAGCGTTTCGTAACCAGCTGCCCCAGCGGGGCGCCGACGCGTATTCGCGTCGCCAAGGGGAGGCGGGCCGGCCAACTTCGCCCTACCCCTACCCCGAATGAGCACCCCTGTGAAACCGCTATCCCGCACCGAGAAGGTTGGCTACAGCCTGGGCGACATCGCCACCAACTTCTTCTTCATGTCGATGATCCTCTACCAGACCCGGTTCTATACCGATACCGTTGGTCTGGCCGCTGGAGCCGTCGGCAACCTATTGATACTCGTGCGGGGCGCGGACGCCATTTTCGATCCCGTCATCGGCGCTCTTTCGGATCGAACCTCTACTCGATGGGGAAAATTTCGGCCGTGGATCCTTTGGACCTCGGTGCCAATGGGATTGGTGTTCTGGCTGGTTTACCGCACGCCTGACCTGGGACCGAGCGGCAAGCTAATCTACGCGTCGATCACCTATATCCTGATCATGATGCTGTACTCGGCAAACAACACTCCGTACTCGGCGTTGACCGGGGTGATGACCGCCGACGAGAGCCAACGCGCCAGCATCTCCACCTACCGTTTCGTTGCCGCGACGATCGGTCAATTTCTGATTCAGGCGCTCACCCTTCCCTTGGTCGACAAGTTGGGCGGCGGCAACTCGGCCAAGGGCTGGTCCATGACGATGGGCATTTTTGGCGCCGTGATGGTGGTGCTCTACCTCATTACCTTTGCCACGACCCGCGAGCGGGTGCTGCCAAATCCCAAACAGAAGAGCACGGTAAAGGAGGACCTACGGGATGTCTTCACCTGCAAACCCTGGGTCATGATGTTCCTCCTCACCCTTTTCGTCTTCACCACCTTGTCCCTGCGGGGCAGCTCCATGAACTACTACTTCGCCTATTACCTGGATCCCGCCCAGCTGAAGGCGTTCCTCGGGAAGGTCGGCCTCGCCTCGGTCGGCACCGGCGACTCCTGGTTCAAGGGGGCGCTCGACGCCCTCGGGCTCATCGTGAAGCCGGACGGCTCCAACGCCTCCTCGGTGGCATTCAGCTTCTTCCTCATTGCGGCGAATGTGGTCCAGATCATCGGCATCATCCTGTCCAAGCCGCTCTCGGATCGCTTCGGCAAGAAGGCCGTCTTCATCGCCGGAATGTCTCTCTCGACGCTCGTTACGTTCGTTATCTTCTTCATTCCTTCCGATTCTATAAACCTCCTCTTCGTGCTCAGCCTGGTTTGGGCGGTCGGCTGGGGTCCGACGGTCCCGCTGCTCTGGGTCATGATCGCCGACGTGGCGGACTTCTCGGAGTGGAAAAACTCCCGGCGCGCGACCGGGTTCGTCTACGCCGGCATCCTCTTTGCCCTGAAGGCCGGCCTCGGCTTCGGCGGATCGTTGGGCGCCTGGCTCCTCGAAGGCTTCCACTACGTGCCCAACGCCGCCCAGACCCCGCACGCCCTCCTCGGGATCCGGCTCTGCGCCACCGTCTTCTCCGCGGTGCCCTTCGTCATCGGCCTCGTCTGCCTCGGCGTCTACCCGATCGGGCGCGAGCTCGGCGCCCGCATCCAGCGGGAGCTGGCCGAGCGCCGCGCGGCCGCCCTCGCGGGCTGATCTCCCGATGCGGCACCTGCGGCTGGTCCTCCTCCTGGCCTCGGCGGCCGCGCTCCACGCCGAGGATGGGTCCCGGCTCTGGCTGCGGTACGACCGGATCGCCGACGAGCCGCTGCGGGCCGCCTACGCGCGCATCCTGCGGCAGGTGCATTTGGTGGAGGACGACGGAGAGGACTCCACCGGGCATGGTTCTCCCACCCTGCGGGCGGCCCGGGACGAGTTGGCGACCGGGCTTGCCGGCCTCCTGGGCTCGGCCCCGACGATCACCGTCGACCAGGTATTCCACCGGACCCACTCCCCTTCGGCGCGGGCCGCCGGGTTTGATCTCCGGTTCGGGCCCGGGGGCGCCGTGATCGAGGGCAGCGACGACCTCGAGGTGCTCTACGGCGCCTTCGCCCTGCTCCGCGAGGTGCAGACCCGGGTGCCGGTCGCCCGGCTCCGCCTCGACAGTTCGCCGCGGATCCAGCGCCGGATCCTCGACCACTGGGACAACCTGGACGGCTTCGTCGAGCGCGGCTACGCCGGCTCCTCCCTCTGGGACTGGGCGGACCTGCCGGGGCGGCTCGACCCGCGGTACCGCGATTATGCCCGGGCCAACGCCTCGGTCGGGATCAACGGCGTGACGCTGACGAACGTGAACGCCGACCCGCGGGTCCTGACCGCCCCCTACCTGGCGAAGGCGGCGGCGCTGGCGGACGTGTTCCGGCCCTACGGGCTGCGCGTCTACCTGACCGCGCGCTTCAGCGCCCCGCTGGACATCGGCGGGATGAAGACCGCCGACCCGCGCGACCCCGCGGTCGCCGCCTGGTGGCGCGCGAAGGCCGACGAGATCTACCGCGCGATCCCCGACTTCGGGGGTTTCCTGGTCAAGGCCAACTCCGAGGGCGAGCCGGGGCCGCAGGACTACGGCGGCTCGCACGCGGACGGCGCCAACCTGCTGGCGGACGCGGTGGCGCCCCACGGCGGCATCGTCCTCTGGCGGGCGTTCGTCTACAGCCCGCATGACGCCAACGACCGGACGAAGCAGGCCTACAACGAGTTCCAGCCGCTGGATGGGAAGTTCCGGGACAACGTCCTCCTGCAGATCAAGAACGGCCCCCTGGACTTCCAGCCGCGGGAGCCCTTCCACCCGCTCTTCGGCGCGATGCCGAAGACGCACCTCGCCCTCGAGGTCCAGCTGACGCAGGAGTACCTCGGCCAGGCGACCTTCCTCGCCTACCTCGGGCCCCTCTACCAGGAGTGCCTGGAGTCCCGGACCTACCGGCCCGGAAGGGATTCCACGGTCGCGAGCGTGATCGAGGCCTCCGGGGCGGGGGGCCTGAGCGCCATCGCCGGGGTGGCCAACATCGGCGCGGACCGCGACTGGACCGGCCATCCCCTCTCCGCCGCCAACTGGTACGCCTTCGGGCGCCTGGCCTGGGACCCCGCGCTCCCCAGCGCCGCGATCGCGGAGGAGTGGGTCCGGCAGTCCTTCTCCAACGACCCGCGGGTCGTGCAGGGCCTGGGCGCGATCCTCATGGCGTCGCGGCCGGCGGTCGTCGACGGGACGATGCCCCTCGGCCTGCACCACATCATGGCGCGGGGCCACCACTACGGGCCGGGCCCCTGGGTCGACGGCGGCCGGCCCGACTGGACCGCGGTGTATTACCACAAGGCGGATGCCGAGGGGCTGGGCTTCGACCGGACGGCCGCGGGATCGAATGCCCTCGGCCAGTACGCCCCCGAGGTGGCGCAGGCCTGGGGCGACCTGGCGACCTGCCCGGACGACCTCCTCCTCTGGTTCCACCATGTGCCGTGGGACTACCGGATGCGCTCGGGCCGCCCGATGTGGGACGAGCTCTGCCTCCGCTACCAGCGGGGCTTTGAAGAGGTGCAGGCGATGGCGAGGCAATGGGACGGCCTGCAGGCCCTCGTTGACCCGGAACGCTTTGCCCGCGTCGCCGCCCTTTTCCGCCAGCAGGCCGAGGAGACGGCCGTGTGGCGGGACGGCTGCCTCCAGTACTTCCAGCAGTTCTCGCGGCGCCCGCTGCCGCCCGGCGTCCCGGCGCCGGCGCATGACCTGGCCTACTACGAGGCGATCGACCTCCGCCACATGCCGGGCGATCCCAGCGGCCGCTGAGCCCGCGGGCCAGAAGCGGCGTTAATGGCGGCCAGCGCGCGGCCCGGTGCGCGCGGGCGTTCCCGGGTCCGTGGCACACGCCATGCTGGGCCGGTACGGCTCAGCAAATTTAATACGTGTCACCACCATCCGATGCTTGAGGGGAGTTCACCGGTCTACAAGGAGGTCGTCTGGGGATCGGGCAAGGCCGCCGCCGCCACCCGCGACGGGAGGATCCCCATCTACGCCCTGGCCCCCGGCGGACCCGGGGAGATGGGCGGCTTCCGCATCTGGGACTTCAAGTACCACGACGGCTTCTCCATCCTGCTCAACGGCGCGCGGCCGGTCATCTCGCGGCGGCACTGCCATCCCCACTTCGAGATTTTCTATGTCCGCAAGGGCCGGGGCCTCCTCAGCCGGGACTGCGAGCTGATCGAGGTCCAGCCCCACTCGCTGCTGATCATCGGCCCGGGCGACATCCACTTCTGGGTCGAGACCGAGCACCTGGAGGGCACGATCCTGACCGTGGCGGAGACGTTCACGTCGCACTTCAACTTCTCCCTCCCCTTCGACGAGCTGGTGTCCTTCCTCCGCCCCCACGGCTCGCGCACGATCGCCCTCAATGCCAGCGAGGACGCCTTCGTCGACAGCGTGTTCCGGGTGATGGACGACCAGTCCGGCACCACGAGCTTCGAGCGGACGGACATCATCAAGGCGTTCCTCCTCATCGTCCTCGGGAAGATCCGGGGCTTCTACGCCTCGCCCGGTTCGACCGCCACCAAGCGGGCGTCCTCGCTCCTCACCCGGCGCTTCGAGAAGGCGCTCCTGACCGAGTTCCCGCGGCTGGCGACCGTGAAGGAGTTCGCCGAGTTCCTCGGCAGCTCGCGCTCCTACCTGCACCGCACGGTGATGCGGGACCTCGGGACCTCCCCGAGCGACCTGATCCGCGAGCGGATCGTCTACGAGGGCAAGCGGATGCTGCTCCACACCACCCGCTCGCCGGGCCAGATCGCCCAGGACCTCGGCTTCACCAACGGCTCCTACTTCGCCAGCTTCTTCCGGCGCCACACCAACCTGAGCCCCAAGGCCTTCCGCTCACAGAGTGCGGCTTAGCTCCGCGGCCTCCGCGAACGGGTTGAATGGGTAGGTGCGCATCTTGCCCGGGTTCAGGAGCCCCAGCGGGTCGAGGTTCGCCTTCAGGGCGCGCTTCTCCTCGATGTCCGGGTGGTGGCCGCCATCCTCCAGGAAGTAGGTGTGCGGGTTGTTCACCCCGACGCCGATCCGGGCGCAATAGTCGATAATCTCCTGCAGCCGCGCCTCCGAGACGAAGTGGACGAGCGGGATCCCGCCGACCACCACCCCGTCGCCGCCCGGCTTGCCGCCCGGGCCCAGGCGCCCGCGCCGGCTGAACCACTCGAGGTGGAAGACGATCTCGCCCGGGAACTTGGCATGCAGGTCCTGGAACTGCTCGCGGAAGTTCTCGCCGAAGCCGGCCTGGATGTAGGTGTAGCTGGGGTCGCTCTTGATCGCCCAGAGGGAGGTGTGGTTGAAGGTGTAGTCGGAGAGGTACGGCGGCTTCGGCGGGTCGCTGAACCTAAGGCGGCAGACGCAGTCGATCCCGGCGGCGGCGGCCGAGGCCACCACCTCGTCGGCCGAGTTCTTGTCGACCACGTAGAGGCTCACGTGCTCGCCCGGGCGGAAGTACTTCAGCAGCGGCTTGAAGTAGGTCGGGATCGGGTCCTGGAACATGGTGACGAGGCGCTTCGACCACTGCATGTTCCGCGCCGCCATGTCCGTCCAGTCGAGGAGCTTGGACCAGTCCGGCGAGCTGAAGAGCATCTGGTCGTAGTCGAACCGCGGCGCCAGCCGCATCTCGATCTCGACCATGATCCCGGTCGTCCCGTAGGTGTGGAGGCCCGGGTTGGCGTCCTGCCCCTCCAGCTTGATCATCCGCGGGGTCTCTTCGCACGACATGAGCGTCACGGATTTCACGTTGTCCGGCGCGGCGATGCCGCCCCACGTGACCGAGCCGATCCCGCCGGAGCCCCCGCAGAAGTAGCCGCCGAGAGAGCTCTTCACCCAGGTGGAGGGCATGTTGCGGAGCTCCCAGCCGATCTTCCTGGCCTCCGTCTCGATGGTGGCCAGGCGGGCCCCCGGCTCCGCCCGGAACCAGCCCTCGGGCGAGATCTCCAGCACCTTGTCGAATGGCGTCAGGTCGATGACGACCCCGCCGTGGATCGGCACGCACTGCCCATAGTTGCCGGTGCCGGCCCCGCGGGGGATGACCGGCACCTTGGCCCGGGCGCAGGCGGAGACGACCGCCTTCAGCTCCTCCAGGTTGGAAACCCGGACCGCCGCGGCCGCCACCTTGGTGCCCAGCAGGCGCTCGAGCACCGGCGAGTACCAGTAGAAGTCCTTGGAGAGGGCCTCCAGGGTTTCGCCGCCCTCGATCAGGCGGGTCGGGCCGACGACCGCGAGAAGTTCGGCGCGGAGCTCGGGAGGGAGGGAGGAGATGTTGCTCATGGTGGTATCAGTTGGGTTGCGTGAAGGTGAAGTTGGCCACCTCGTCCGGGGTGACCAGGCGGTCCAGCACCCCGACCGACTGCAGGATGTTGATCTGCTCCTGGATGCGCTTGCGGGTGATGAGACCGTTGGCCTCGCCCTTGGCGGGATCGCCGGTCACCAGGCGGTACTTCTTCATGGCCGCGATGGCATAGGCGATGAAATCGGGCTCCATCTGGGGATTCTCGCGCATGATCTCCTGGTTCGCCAGCGTCGGGTCGCCATTCAGGTAGTCGTCCCAGCCGCGGATCGAGGCCTGGACGAACGCCCGGGTCTCCCGCGGGTGCTTCCGCACCCAGTCGGCGTTGCCGGCCAGCACCCGGTAGAAGTCATAGCCCCCGTCCGAGAACAGCAGGACCCTGGCCGGGGAGCCGTGGAGCCCGACATAGTAGGGCTCGTTGGTCAGGAAGCACTGCTGGATGAAGTTCGGGTCGGCCATGAAGCGCGCCATCCCGAAGTCGAGCGGAATGATGGGGATGTGCACGTGGTAGGTCTGCTCCATGAAGGACACCCAGGCGGACCCGGGGGCGGTCATCACCGGGCGGCCCTCCAGGTCGGCAAAGGACCTCACCGGGCTGTCCGCGTGCAGCAGGAGCGCCTGCAGGTCGTGCTCCATGTGCGCGGCCACGATCGTGAAGGGAATGTCGCGGGCGATCTGGCAGATCGCGTCGTCCCCGCGGCCGATCATGAACTGCACCATCCCGGTCGCGAGCTTCTGGCCGATCGGCACCATCGGCCCGGACTGCTGGATCGTCACGTCGAGGCCCGCGTCCCGGTAGTAGCCCTTCAGCATGGCCTGGTAGTAGCCCCCGTGCTCCGCCTGGGCGTACCAGTCGGTCTGGAGGATGATCTTCGTCAGCGGCGCCTTCCTGTCCCCGCTGGCCGGATCGCTGGCCCCGCAACCCCCGGCCAACAGGCCGAGAAGGAGGGCGGCCCCGAGGGGAAGCGGGAGCCTCATAAGTCGGCCTTCACGATCGAGTCGTGCCAGTGGCGGAGGATGAGCCAGTTGAGGACGAGCACGACCGTGATGAAGACGAAACCGCAGAGGCAGGCGGTGAATCCGGCCGCCCAGAGCTCCGGGATCTTCAGCTCGCCGTTGTAGACCAGGACGATGTAGCCCAGGCCGCCGGCCGAGGAGCTGGCAAAAAGGTCGCCGGTCGTGCCGCCGATCATGGCGATGCTGCCGGCGATCCGCAGGCCGGTGAGGAAATAAGGCATCGCATGCGGCACCCGCAGCAGCACCACCTCCTGGAAGCGGTTCGCGTTGATCATCCGGAAGAGGTCGACCATGTTCTTGTCGACCGAGATCAGGCCCTGCGTCGTGTTGGCGACGATGGGGAAGAAGCAGATCAGGAACGTGATAAAGGTGATCGCGGGCAGTCCGGGCCCGAGCATGATCACGAGCACCGGAGCGAAGATGACGACCGGCATCATCTGGAGGATGAGGATATAGGGATAGAGGCTCATCCGGAAGCCGGCCGACAGGGCCATTACGACCGACAGCAGGAAGCCGACGACCG
>Ga0302196_10005652_pt1 | contig 11158 bp, 8 predicted proteins | sample II_Bog_N1_3_FD_198794 | JGI IMG/M metagenome (GOLD analysis project Ga0302196, IMG submission 198794) | Peat permafrost microbial communities from Stordalen Mire near Abisko, Sweden - II_Bog_N1_3 | ecosystem: Environmental > Terrestrial > Soil > Wetlands > Peat | place: Sweden: Abisko, Stordalen...
CGAAGGAGCGAGCGTCGACACCTCTGGACAGCAGCAGATTGGTGAGGTTCGAGCCGGGCAGCAGCAACGACGCAGCATTGGAGAGGAAGATGACGCCGTAGAGGAACGCCGTCTCGCCGAACCCCCGGCGCCGGGCGGTGTGCAGCACGATGGGGGTCAGGAATACCACGGAGGTGTCCAGGTTGAGCACGACGGTCACCACCACGACCAGGGACATCAGGGAGAGGAACAGCCACACTCCACCTCCGGGTGTCCGTGCGAGGATCGAGGCGGCCACTTCGAACAGATGGTCGCTGGCGGCCACCGCACCGATGAGCAACAGACCGGCGACGAGGACGAAGGGACTCCACGTCTGCGCCAGGGCATCGTTCAGCGGTTGGGACATGGAACGACCAGTTGTACCCAGACTGAACTGGTCTACTCCCCGGACCCCTGCACGGTGCACGGTGCAGGGGTCCGGAAACCGGTCCGCTACTGCCGGCCGACGACCTCGGATGGGGATGGGTTGGTGGCGGGCACGCTGACTCGCAGGTCACGGCGTTGCAGCCGAAGGGTGGCCCGCCAGAAGCTCACCGTCCAACTGGGCCAGTTGTTGGTTACCCGGCCCGTCGCCGTCTTGTACCAGCTCCGGCAGGCGCCCACCCAGACGGTGTCGGCCACCAGCTTCTGGACCCGGGCGTCATCGCGTTGGTAGGCCTCATCGGTGATCTCCACCGAACCCACCGATCGGAGGTCGCCGGACTCCGTCTGGACAGCCAGGGCCTGCAGCACCAGGTTCAACTGACGCTCCACCATGAAGAGGATCGAATTGTGACCCAGGTTGGTGTTGGGTCCGTACAGCAGCCAGCAGTTGGGAAAGCCGGGCACGCCGGCGCCCCGGTAGGCCCGGACCCCGTCTGACCACGCTTCCGCCAGGGTGCGACCGCCCCGACCGGTGACCGGAAGATGAGCCAGGAAGTCGGTGGTCTGGAATCCGGTGCCGAAGATCAGGACGTCGGCCGGACGGCGCTGGCCGTCGGCGGTGAACACGGCATCGGGTTCGACGTGGTCGATGGGATCGGTGACCACCTCGACCGTCGGTCGCAGGATGGCCGGGTACCAGTCGTTGGAGATGAGGATCCGCTTGCAGCCCACCGGATAGTCGGGCACCACCGCGGCTTCGGGGAGACGCTCGGACACCACGCCGTCGCGAATGCCCTTGGTGAACAGTTCGCCCAGGTGGCGACCGGCCCAGCTGTCCTTTCGGAACGCCACCCACCTGGCCTCCAGCGACCAGTAGATCCACCATCGATAGGCGAGTTCGTAGGGGCGGAGCCGCTCGAGCAGCTGATGCTGGCGGGCCGAGTACACCCGGTCCGACTTGGGGGCCACGAAGTTGGCACTCCGCTGGTAGACGGTCACCGACTGGGCCTGGGCGGCCACCACCGGCACGAACTGGACGGCACTGGCGCCGTTACCGACCACCGCCACCCGTTTGCCGGTCAGGTCGACGTGGTGGACCCACCGGGCCGAGTGCCACTTGGGACCGTCAAAGGTGTCCAGCCCGGGCAGGTCGGGAGTCCAAGGACGGTTGAGCTGCCCGCAGGCCAACACCAACGCATCGGCCTCCAGTACCTCAGTACCGGCCGGGCTGGAGACGGTTATCCGCCATCTGCCTGAGTCCTCGTCGTACTCGGCAGCGTCAACGGAAGTCCCGAGGCGGAGGTGCGGTCCAAGCCCGAACCGATCCACGCACTCTTCGGCGTAGGAGAGGATCTCGGGCTGCTCGGCGAACCGACGAGTCCAGTTCCACTTGGGGGCGAACGAGAACGAGTAGAGGTGCGACGGCACATCACAAGCGGCTCCGGGGTAGGTGTTGTCGCGCCAGGTTCCACCGACCCCATCGGACTGCTCGACGATGGTGAAGTCAGTGACTCCCGACCGGACCAACTGGATGCCGGTGGCCAACCCCGACAGTCCGGCGCCCACGATGACCACCGACGGGGTGGCCCGCCCCTGGCGGCGGGCTTCGGTTACCGCCCGCTGCAGGCGCCGCCGGCCAATGTCCAGTGCCAGATGCCCTCCCGAACCACTCCCCGAAGAAGTGGAGAGCCGAGTCTGGTTACTCCTCTTCATACCGGTGGTTGCGACGCCACATGGCGACAAAGACCACGACCAACAGGACGGCGACCCCGGCGATGATGATGATGCCCATTACTCCCTGCCCTTCCCCACTGCCTTGGCGGACTGGGACCGAGGGTAGCTGACCGGTGTGCGGCGATCGTCAGCCGGCGTCGCCGGAAGGGAAGTGGAGCTGAGCGGCGGCGGCCTTCGGATCGTCCTCATCCTCCGGATCCGCCGGCTCTGGCCAGCGGGTGGTGACCGACTTGAGTCGGGTGGCGAACCGGACACCCTCCATGCCGTGAACGTGGGCGTCGCCGAAGAGAGACTGCTTCCAACCCCCGAATGAGAAGTAGGCCATCGGGACGGGAATGGCCACGTTGATGCCGACCATTCCCACGGTGACCTGGCGCCGGAACTGTCGGGCGGCGTGGCCATCCCGGGTGAAGATGGCGGTGCCGTTGCCATAGGGATTGGCGTTCACCAGTGCGATGGCGGCGTCGAGGTCGTCAACCCGCACAACTGACAGCACCGGACCGAAGATCTCGTCGCGGTAGACGTCCATAGCCGGTTCGACGTGGTCGACCAGGCTGGGCCCCAGGTAGAAGCCGCCGTCGCCGCCCGGGACCTGCACCGAGCGGCCGTCAAGGACCACTGCAGCCCCCTGCGATTCCGCCGAACCGAGGTAGCCAGCCACCCGGTCCCGGTGGGCGCCGGTGATCAGCGGTCCCATGTCGGAATTCGGGTCGGTGCCGGGGCCGGTGGTGAGGGCGGCTGCCCGCTGAGCCAACTCATCGACCAGGCGGTCACCGTCGCCCACTGCCACCACCACCGAGATGGCCATGCACCGCTCACCGGCCGATCCGTAGCCGGCCCCGATCAGGGCGTCGGCAGTGGACACCAGGTCGGCGTCGGGCATGACGACGGCGTGGTTCTTGGCCCCGCCCAGGGCCTGGGATCGCTTGCCGACCGCCGCCGCCCGCTGATGGATGTGCCGGGCCACCGGGGTGGAGCCGACGAACGACACCGCCGACACCCCGGGGTGGTCGAGGAGAGCGTCGACGGCGGTGGCATCCCCATGGACCACCGTGAAGATCCCGTCGGGGAGCCCGGCCTCCGCCCACACCTCGGCCACCAGCTCCGAGGCCGACGGGTCGCGCTCGGACGGCTTCAGGATGAAGGCGTTGCCGCAGGCGATGGCCACCGGGTACATCCACATCGGCACCATCACCGGGAAGTTGAACGGGGTGATTCCGGCGATGACCCCCAGCGGCTGGCGGATCGACGAGGCGTCCACCCCGGTGGAGACGTCTTCGGAGAACTCTCCCTTCAACAGGTGGGGGATGCCACAGGCGAACTCCACCACCTCGATCCCCCGCGCCACCTCACCGCGTGCGTCGTCGAGCACCTTGCCGTGCTCGGCGGTGATGATGGCGGCCAGGTCATCCCGGCGTCGGTTGATCAACTCCCGGAAGGTGAAGAGCACCTTGGTCCGGGCCGACAGCGAGGTGTCGCGCCAGGCGGGCCAGGCCTCGGCGGCTCGGGCCACCGCCCGATCGACATCGTCGGCGGTGGCCAGCACCACTTCGGCCGTCACCGCACCGGTGGCGGGGTCGTAGACCGGGGAGGTCCGGACGGCGCCGTCCGTGGCGGCGGTGGTTCCGATTCGTTTCAGCGACATGCGTGCAGGCTCCGGGGATTCAAGGTTTCAGCGACACAGCGACTCAGCGACTCAGCGACTCAGAGGAAGGTGCCGAGCGGTGTGGCAGCCAATTCGTGGGCGTCAGCCACCGGCTGGTAGACGATGGTCCCATCCACCACGTTGACCCCCTCGGCCAGGGCCGGGTCGGCCCGGACAGCGTCCTTCCATCCGCGCTCGGCGATGGCCAGGGCATAGGGCATGGTGGCGTTGACCAGGGCGTGGGTCGACGAGTGGGGGACGGCCCCGGGCATGTTGGCCACGCAGTAGAACACCGAGCCGTGCACCTCGAAGGTGGGGTCGGAGTGGGTGGTGGGACGGGTGGATTCGAAGCAGCCGCCCTGGTCCACCGAGATGTCCACCAGCACCGAGCCGTGTCGCATCCGGGCCACCAGATCGTCGGAGACCAGCTTGGGGGCCTTGGCTCCGACTACCAGTACCGCGCCGATGACGATGTCGGCCTCGAGGCAGGTCTCCTCGATGGCGTGGGCGCTGGAAGCCACGGTCTCCAGGGCACCCCGGAAGTGGTGGTCGACCTGCCGGAGGCGATCGAGGTTGCGATCGAGGATGTAGACGTCGGCGTGCATGCCGACCGCCAGGGTGGCGGCCGCCATGCCGGCCACGCCTGCCCCCAAAATGACAATGCGGGCGGCACGGACCCCGGGCACCCCGGCCACCAGCACCCCCCGCCCCCCGCCCGGCCGCATCAGATGGTGGGCTCCCATGAACGGGGCCATCCGCCCGGCTACCTCGCTCATGGGGGTGAGGAGCGGCAGTGAGTTGTCGGGAAGGCGGACCGTCTCGTAGGCGATGGCGGTGTTGCCGGCCGCCACCAGGGCGTCAGTGCAGCTCCGCGAGGCGGCCAGATGCAGGTAGGTGAAGAGGACCTGGTCCTGACGCAGCCCCAGCATCGGGTACTCCTCGGGGATCGGCTCTTTCACCTTCAGCACCATGTCCGAGTTGGCCCAGACCTCCCGGGCTCCGGCCACGATGGTGGCGCCGGTGTCGGTGAACTGTTGGTCGGAGATGGACGACCCCACCCCGGCTCCCGCTTCGATCAGCACGGTGTGGCCGTGGCTGGTCAGCTCACGGACGCCGGCCGGGGTGATGGCGACCCGGAACTCGCTCTCCTTGACTTCGGTGGGGACGCCGATGATCACCGGGCTGCCGTCCCTCCCACCAGTTCGGCCTCCTCGGGAGGCTCGATGGTGTCGTAGCTGACCATCTTCTGCTTGAAGAAGTCACCCTTGCTCACCAACCGGGCCACGATGACCAGCGGAATACCGAGGCCGAAGGTGACCAGCACCGGAATGGAGGCCTTGGGTCCCTGCTTGATGACCTGGTAGCCCACCCACAACAGAAAGATGCCGCCCAACAACGGCAACAGCACCCCGGAGAAGAAGAATCCGACCTTCTGGAACGCCACTTTCCGGAACGCCCAGGCGCAGGCCAGGCCGGTCACTCCGTAGTAGAAGGCGATGAGGACCCCGATGTCGTCGATGAGGTTGCCGAACACGCTGTTGACCGACGAAGAGCCGGTGGTCAACAGGATGCCGAACAGGGAGATGAACGCCAGCACCACCGTCCCCAGGGCCGGCGTCTTCAGCTTGCCCTGGATGTTCCCGAACAGCTTGGGGAACACCCGGTCCCGTGACATCGACAGGGTGATCCGGGCCGACGGCAGCAGGGTGGTCTGGGTGGTGCCGACCGTCGAAGACAACACGGCGATGATCATGATGTAGCCGACCCAGTGTCCACCCACCTGCTCACCAAAGTAGAAGAGGACGTTGGGTCCCTGATTGGCCAGCTCATGGGCGGGCACCAGCATCTGGGCGGCGATGATGTTGAGCAGGAAGATGCCCAGCAGGAGGAACATGGCGATGATGCCGGCCCGGCCCGGAGTCTTGGTGGCGTTCTTCGACTCCTCGTTGAGGTTGGCAGCCGTGTCCCACCCCCAGAAGAAGAACACCCCCAGCACCGCCCCGGCCGCCAGCCCCTGGTAGCCGTGGATGGAGCCGGGGTTGAGCCACGACCAGTGGAAGCTGGTGGAGTGGGCGGGGTGCTTCACCACCACCTTGATGATTCCGGCGATGGAGAAGCCGACCACCGCCACGTACTCGATGATGACCATGACCCACTGGAAGTTGGTGGTCCACCGGATGCCGTAGACGCAGATGAAGGTGACCAGGGCCAGCCACAGGGCCCCGATCACGGCGGTGAGCCAGGCGCTGCTGGCCGTGCTGGAACTGATCCACCCCACCGAGTTCATGAACTGCAGGGTGTTGGTACCGGCCAGCACCGGTGCTGACACGCAGAACAGGACTCCGGCGGCAACCTGCACCCAGCCGTTGAACCATCCCACCGTGGGATGGATGAGCTTGGACAGCCAGCTGTAGGAGGCCCCGCAGTCAGGGTCCCGCCGGTTCAGGTGGAAGTAGGCGATGGCGATGAACAGCACCGGAATGAAGCTGACGATGATCACCGCCGGCCCGGCGTAGGCCACGGCGATGAACAGCAGGCTGAGGGTGGCGGCCAGGCTGTAGGCCGGAGCCACCGAGGACACCGCCACCGCCGTCGAGTCGAACAGGTTCAAGGTGTCGTGTGCCAGGGTCGCCCCGGCCTCGTCGGAGGGGACAGGCGCCCCGAACGGACCGGGAACCTCTGGCGGTGGACTTCCGCCGGTCGCTACCTGTGTCATCCATCTCTCCTTTGCGGATTGTGGGTGGATCGGTCGGGGAGCGAGCCGAGGCTCACTCCCCGATGTAGCTCATGACGTGCTTGATGCGGGTGTAGTCCTCGAAGCCGTACGACGACAGGTCCTTGCCGTAGCCCGAATGCTTGAACCCCCCGTGGGGCATCTCGGCCACGATCGGGATGTGGGTGTTGATCCAGACGGCCCCGAAGTCGAGGGCCTTGGCCATTCGCATGGCCCGGCCGTGGTCGCGGGTCCACACACTCGACGCCAGTCCGTACTCGACCCCGTTGGCCCAGGCGGTGGCCTCGGCCTCGTCGGTGAACCGCTGGACGGTGATGGCCGGACCGAACAGCTCCTGTTGGATCATCTCGTCGTTCTGTCGGAGCCCGGTGACCACGGTGGGGGCGAAGCAGTAGCCACGGGACCCCACCGCGGTACCGCCGGTGGCTACTTCGGCGTGGGAGGGCAGCCGGTCGAAGTAACCGGACAGTCGCTCCAGCTGGGCGGCGCTGTTGAGTGGGCCGAAATCGGCGTCCTCCACGTCGGTGCCCCCCACGGTCTGGGCCTCGGCCTGCTCCACCAGGGCGGCCACCAGGTCGTCGTGGATGCCCGGTCCGGCCAGCACCCGGGTGGCCGCCGTGCAGTCCTGTCCGGCGTTGAAGTAGCCGGCCACCGCGATCCCCTCGGCGGTGGAGGCGAGGTCGGCGTCGTCGAACACCACCACCGGAGCCTTGCCACCCAGCTCCAGGTGGACCCGCTTGAGGTTGGGTGCAGCCGCCCCCGCCACCTCCATGCCGGCCCGGACGCTGCCGGTGATGGAGACCATGGCCGGCGTGGGGTGCTCGACCAACAGCCGGCCGGTGTCCCGGTCGCCGCAGACCACGTTGAAGACGCCGTCGGGGAGGAACTCGGCCATCACTTCGGCCATCAGCAGGGTCGACACCGGGGTGGTGTCCGACGGCTTCAGCACCATGGTGTTGCCGGCGGCCAGCGCCGGTGCCCACTTCCAGACCGCCATCATCAACGGGTAGTTCCAGGGGGTGACGGCGGCGCAGACGCCGATCGGTTCGCGGCGGATGAACGAGGTGTGGTCGGCCAGGTACTCCCCCGCTGACTTCCCCTCGAGGTGGCGGGCGGCGCCGGAGAAGAAGCGGATCTGGTCGACCAGCTGGGGTAGCTCCTCGGCCATGGTGACGGCGAACGGCTTGCCGGTGTTCTCCGACTCGGCTCGGACCAGCTCCTCGCCTCGGGCCTCCAGGGCGTCGGCGATGCGGATCAGGGCCAGGCTCCGCTCAGAAGGGGTGGCGTCCCGCCATCCGGGGAAGGCGTCGGCGGCGGCGGCGAAGGCGGCGTCCACCTCGCCGGCCCGCGACAGCGGTGCCTCGGCGAAGACCTCGCCGGTACTGGGATCGACCAACGGCAGGGCGGCGTCAGCGCTGCCGCTCGCATACCCTCCGCCGATGAAGTTGGACAGCTGCCGTGTCACGCATCCTCCGTCTGGCTCTGCTCGCTGGCTCTGCTCGCTGGCTCTGCCCGGAACGGTCCGACTGCCGTTGTGGCAGCCGGCGCACCAGGCGACCCGACCCCCCGGGTCCGGTTGCAGTCATGGTGACCGATGCCGCCCCACAAAACAAGGGAATTCGTTGTTAAGAACATATTTCACGACGAATCCACTTGACACCGACTAGCAAGATGGCCCTTACTGCTATCTAAGGAGAACGCTCACCGAGCGGCCGCGCCCATGCACAACGCCACCCAGAGGACGATCAGACCGGCCGTCGGCGCCAACGGTGCCGCCGAGCCTGGCCCACCCACCGCCGGTCGCCTCCCGGTGGTGCTCGACGAGGTCAACCGGGCCATCATCGAGGAGCTCCAGCAGGACGGCCGCCGGCCCTACGGGACGATCGCCGAGGCAGTGGGACTGTCGGAGGCGGCGGTGCGCCAGCGGGTCCAGAAGCTCCGTGATGCCGGGGTGGTGCAGATCGTGGCGGTCACCGATCCCCTGCAGATCGGCTTCCGCAGTCAGGCCATGGTGGGCATCCGGACCGAAGGCGACGTGCGTGAGGTGGCCGAGCGTCTGGCCGCCGTCGAGGACATCGACTACGTGGTCCTGTGCGCCGGTTCGTTCGATCTGCTGGTGGAGTTGGTGTGCGAGGACGACGACGCCATCCTCGAGCTCCTCAACGGCGTGATCCGTCGCATCCCCGGCGTCCGGGAGACCGAGACCTTCATGTACCTGAAGCTGACCAAGCAGACCTATACCTGGGGGACCAGATGACCGACCTGAACGCCGACGCGCTCCAAGCCAGCGCCCACCGACATCTCTGGATGCACTTCACCCGACTGTCCTCCTACGACGAGCACGAGATCCCGGTGATCGTCAAGGGCGAAGGCGTTCGGGTGTGGGACAGCCACGGCAAGTGCTACCTCGACGGCCTGTCGGGTCTGTTCACCAGCCAGATCGGCCACGGGCGCACCGAGCTGGCCGAGGCGGCCGCCCGCCAGGCCGCCGATCTGGCCTACTTCCCGCTGTGGAGCTACGCCCACCCCCGGGCCATCGAGCTGGCCGACCGACTGGCGTCGATCACCCCCGGCGACTGCAACCGGATCTTCTTCACCACCGGCGGCTCCGAGGCGGTGGAGTCGGCCTGGAAGCTGGCCCGCCAGTACTTCAAGCTGATCGGCCAGCCTGACCGGATCAAGGTCATCAGCCGCGACATCGCCTACCACGGGGCCACCATGGGGGCCCTGTCCATCACCGGCCTCACCGACATCAAGACGGCCTTCGAGCCGCTGGTTCCCGGGGCGGTCCACGTGCCCAACACCAACTTCTACCGGGCCAGGTACTTCGCCGACGACGAGGAGGCCTTCGGACGGTGGGCGGCCGACAGCATCGAGCAGGCCATCCTCATCGAGGGACCCGACACGGTGGCCGCCGTCTTCCTCGAGCCGGTGCAGAACGCCGGTGGCTGCTTCCCCCCTCCCCCCGGCTACTTCCAACGGGTGCGGGAGATCTGCGACCGGTACGGCGTGCTGTTGGTGTCCGACGATGTGATCAGCGCCTTCGGCCGGCTGGGTCACTGGTTCGGCGGCAACCGCTACGGCTACGAGCCGGACATGGTCACCATGGCCAAGGGACTGACCAGCGGGTACTCGCCACTGGGGGCGTTGGCCGTCAGCGACAAGCTGGTGGAGCCGTTTCTGGAAGGCCACAACAGCTTCCTGCACGGCATCACCTTCGCCGGCCATCCCGTCAGCGCCGCCGTCGCCCTGGCCAACCTGGACGTCTTCGAGAAGGAGCACCTGCTCGAGCACGTCCAGAAGAACGAGCCGCTGTTTCGGGCCGCCCTCGACACCCTCAGCGACCTCCCCATCGTGGGCGACGTCCGGGGGGCCGGCTACTTCTACGGCATCGAGATGGTCCGGGACAAGGACACCCGCGAGACGTTCACCGATGACGAGTCGGAGCGCCTGCTCCGCGGGTTCCTGTCGGGTGCCCTCTACGAGGCCGGGCTCATCTGTCGGGCCGACGACCGGGGCGATCCGGTCATCCAGCTGGCCCCGCCGCTGATCTGCGGCGAGGCGGAGTTCGACGAGATGGCTTCCATCCTCCGCACCGTGCTCACCGAGGCGTGGAAGCGGATCTGACCCGGCAGGGGGCCGAGCGGTATCGCTCGCTCTCGCTGTGGTGGGACACCCTCCCCGGACCCCTGGGTCTGCGTCAGCCGCTGGATGGCGACACGGATGTCGATGTGGCGGTGGTGGGCGGTGGCTTCACCGGCCTGTGGACCGCCTACTACCTGGCGGGGGCCGATCCCAGCCTGCGGATCGCCGTCCTCGAGCGGGACGTGGTCGGCTTCGGGGCCTCGGGTCGGAACGGCGGCTGGTGCTCGGCCCTGTTCGCCGCCTCCGAAGCCAAGCTCGACCGGGCCGGCGGCCCCGGGGCGGGGGCGGCCATGCGCCGAGCCATGGAAGACACCGTCGACGAGGTGGGCCGGGTGGTGGCGGCCGAAGGGATCGAGTGCGGCTTCGAAAAGGCCGGCACCGTGGTGCTGGCCCGGACGCCCGCCCAGCTTGAACGGGCCCGGCAGGAGGTCGAGCACGCCCGAACCCGGGGCATCGAAGCGGAGGACCTCCGGCTGTTGACGGCCGACGAAGCCACCGAGCGGGTGGGGGCCACCAACGTGCTGGGCGGCACCTTCACCCCCCACTGTGCGGTTGTCGATCCCGCCCGCCTGGTGCGGGGTCTGGCCGAGGCGGTGGAGCGGCGAGGGGTGGCCATCTACGAGCGCACCCCGGTGCTGGCCCTCGGGCCCGGGGTGGTGGAGACCAGCCGCGGCACGGTGCGGGCGGCCACCGTCGTCCGGGCCACCGAGGGATACACCCCCGACCTTCGGGGACAGGAGCGGACGGTCGTCCCGGTGTACTCCCTGATGATCGCCACCGAGCCGTTGCCCGACCGGCGGTGGGAGGAGATCGGATTGGCCGGCCGCCCGACCTTCTCCGACCATCGGCACTTGGTGATCTACGGTCAGCGCACTGCCGATGGCCGCATCGCCTTCGGTGGTCGGGGGGCTCCGTACCATTTCGGTTCTGCCGTCCGCCCGGGATTCGACCGCGACGAGTCGGTGCACGCCGCCCTGGCCCGGACCCTGGTAGAGCTC
>Ga0302196_10005659_pt1 | contig 11149 bp, 8 predicted proteins | sample II_Bog_N1_3_FD_198794 | JGI IMG/M metagenome (GOLD analysis project Ga0302196, IMG submission 198794) | Peat permafrost microbial communities from Stordalen Mire near Abisko, Sweden - II_Bog_N1_3 | ecosystem: Environmental > Terrestrial > Soil > Wetlands > Peat | place: Sweden: Abisko, Stordalen...
TCGACGCGGAGGCAGGCTACAGCCGGCTCGATGGGCAGCCGTTCTCCCCCGTCAACTCGGCGTTCGTCGGCGTGAAGGCGAACTGGAACATCTGGGAGTGGGGGGCGACCTGGTACGCGCAGAAGGCGGCCGAGGAGCAGGCGAGCGCCGTTCACTTCCAGCTCGAGGAGCAGGGTCGCCAGATCGGGGTCGAGGTCGCCACCGATCTCGCCCAGGCGCGCGCCTCGGCGAGCGCCGTCGACGTGGCTCGCGAGACCATCGCGAGCGCCGAGGAGGCCTACCGCGTGACCGAGGCGCTGCTCAAGGCGGGCTCGGCGACGACGACCGACCTTCTCGACGCGCAGGCCGCGCTCACGCAGGCCCGCTTGAACCTGACGCGCGCGGAGTACGAGCAGGCCGTGGCGCAGGTGACGCTGCAGCGGGGGCTCGGGAGGTAGCGGACCCACGGCTTCGCCGCCGCCGCAGCGAAGCCCTCGTCACGCGACGAGCGTCCTCATGAGCTCGACGGCCCGGTCCTCCGCGTGCCTCTCGAGCACGAGGATCACCTGCTTTGCTGCGCTCCGCGTCTTCGACTTGCCGCCCCGCGGCAGCGCCGCGAACGCCGACTCGAGGGCGTCCGGCGCTTGCTCGGCGAGCACGGCGAAGAGAACAGCCGCTTGCAGGGCATCCTTGCCCTTCTTCTCGCTCGTCGACCGTCGTAGCTGCGAGGCCAGCATCTTGTGCCACGCCAGCGCCTCGGGCCTCGGCACCCTCACGGGCACGACGCCCTCGCGCGCGAGCACGACCGCGTCGATGGGCTCGTCCAGCAGGTAGCCGAGGTACGGGAGCGCGGTGGCGCGCGCGTTCAGCTCCGGGATGGCCCGAGTCGTCACCTCGTGCCCGCCCGTCGGCGTGAGCAAGTCGACGCGAAACCGATCGCGGCCCGCTACCTTGTACGACGTCGCAGGGGACCTGGGATCGAGGCCAGGCACGGGATGCAGCGGCACGGTGGACTCCGCGAGCACCTCCGCGAAGTCTTCGGCGCGTCCGGGTGCGATGGCGAGGGGGCTGCCACCGCGCGCGATGTCCACATCCTCGGTCAGCAAGGCCCCGCCGTGGGCACCGAGCTCGTTCTGAAGCGCAGCGTAGGCGTGGGAGCCCACGAGCACGGCTCCCGCTCGGAACAACCCGTGGTTGGCGATGGATGCGAGGACCGCGTACGTCCGTGTGTCGGCGCGGAGGTAGCCGCGCTGCGCGAGGAGGCGTGCGTCGCGTATCAGGGTGTTCGTCACGGCAATCTGCTCGGCCACTTCTTCCGCCCGAGCGCAGGCCGTCGCGGCGTCGAGCGCACCGAGGTACTCGGCGCTCTTCTTGCCCTGGGCGTCGTAAAACTGGCAGTAGTAGAATTTCCGGCCGTTCACGATCCGGATGCTCACCGACCCCGGAGTGCCGACCAGAAAGAAAGGCTGCTCCATCGCCTGGCGCTTCAGCTCGGAGAAAGCTGTCTGGAGGAGCAGGGGGTGGCGTGTGACGAGGGGCATGGCGGGGCTTGGTATCTAGACATCGATTCTAGAGAACAAGGCGCCGCGCTGCACGCCCTCGTGGGGACCCTCCCCACTTCGCCCTGTCAACGCCGAGAGACGTGCGCGTCCCGCAGGTGCCTCGCGGCGCTACCGTTCGCCCGCGCCCGGAGGCGCGCTCGTCGCCGGAGGCGCGACGACTCCCTTGATGGCGAGACGTGCGATCTTGCCCATCGTGCGCGTGCGCGCGGCCGTCCGCCCGCAGCCTCGCTCGGGAACCACGATTACCAAGGAGCCCAGGCTGCCCTCTCCGGCAGCCTCCCCACCTACTTGGATAGTTCCCGGGGGGACCGATTCCGGACAAAGAAAAAACCGCAGGGCGAACGAAAACTCCCGCCGGATGGATACCCTCTCCGCCTCGGATTTCGTCGTCGTCCAGGGCACTTGGAGTCCGGGGACCTCCGGCGTTGCCGAACCGCCGGACCGGACGCTAAAGTCGAGCTCAAGGTAGAGCTCGTCTGGGAGAAGGGGGGCGGCCAATGAGGAGGAGAGCGCGACGCATACTGTGGGGCGGCGGGGGGGCGGTTCTCGGGCTCATGCTCGCGCTGGGGTGCGACGGCGGGCCCCCAGGCCCCAACATCAACACGGTCGTCACGAGCCTGACGGTCGTTGCCTCGCCCGCCGCGGGTGGCACCGTGGAGATCTTCCGCGATCCCATCCAGATCGACGGCAACACCCGGATGTCCTACGGCACGCACGACTACGACGTCTGCCAACCGGAGGACGACGTCGACTGGTTCCTCGAGGCGACCGCCGCGACTGGCTACGAGTTCGATCACTGGGGACCACCGTGCAGCTCCGAGGTCTCCGACAACTACGTCATGCTCCCGTGCAACGGCATGTCGAACACCTGCACCGCCTACTTCGTCCCGCTGGCAACGACGCCGGCCGACGCGGGCACGCCGAAGGACGGCGGCTCGTCGGTCGCAGCCGGCCCGACGCTGAGCCTGCAGGGCCCGTGGTCCCTCGTGCAGGACGCCAACCAGAACACACCGGCCCCGCAGATGGAGGTCAACGGCTCGTCGCCCCAGGAGGTGACGGTCACCTACGACGGGGAAGACGGCTCGGCGTGCGACTGCAACGCGGAGCACCTCTCGATCCCGCTCGGCAAGACGATCCAGTGCTCCGCGGGCACCCTCGAGTTCGACTACCACACGAGCGGCTTCTTCGGCATGACCAGCACCGCGAGCCTCTCGGTCCGGTTCTGCACCGGCCCCTGCTCCGAGAGCGGTTTCTACGGGGGGCAACAGTTCCTCGGCAGCGAGCAGACGGGCCACTCGAACTGCGCGATCCCGTTCTCGAACAGCTTCCCTGCGGCGCCGCAGCTCGTCGAGGGACACAACAAGATCAAGCTCTCGTCCCTGAGCAGCAGCCTCAACGGATCGTGCGGCGGCAGCTTCGACACGGTGGATGTGCACATGCAGGGCTACGGATGCTTCGCCTCCACCGACACGGCGACGTCCACGCTCGCCAACCTGCAGGTGTACTGAGCCGCGTTGCAGGATGAAAGAGCCGCCCGGACCAGCCGCACTTCGTCTTGTTCCTCTGGGAATGCGGCTGGGATCGCCTGCAAAGAGGCTTGTTGGTCACGACGAGCCGCTCGGACAGCGAGCGCGTCCTCTTTTCGTGCCCGACGCGCCGCTGGGAGTCGACAGACTTCGTCCGCGCGGCTTCGCGCGGACGAAGTGACGAGCCGACAAGACGCGGGGCGCTGCCATCTCGCGGCAATCCGTCCCCACACTGGAGAAGAGCGGGACCAAAAGGCTCCTCGTCGTGACGACAACGGACGTCGTCACGAAGGCGAAGAGGAAGGAGGTGATGAACGAGAGGAAGTTCGTGATGAACGAGACGAAGCTCGTGATGAACGAGACGAAGCTCGTGACGACACCGCCGCTCCGCCGGCGAGACAAGCCGCAATTCCGCGGCAACCAGGGGAAGCGCATGACCACCACGACGACGAGCCTAACGAATCGCTCGATGGTGTCCCTCAACCTGCCCAGGTGCCCGCTCTCATCAACCTCGCCAAGGCCTTTTCGCCTTACTGTGATGACTTTTCCACGTCATCGAGCAACCCTCGCCGCACTCGGATGACGGACAGCGGTACTCGTGGCTTCCAAATCCTCGCGCTACTGGACAGCGGCGATCCAGAGGATGTCGCCGTTGATGTCGTTGCCGATGAAGAGCCGCCCGTCCGGGGAGAAGGCGACGTTGGCCGGCCGGCCATGATCGAGCTTGCCGTCGTCCCAGCCCGTCGCGAAGTCGCTGAACGCCGTCCCCGCGTCCTCCGTGGCCTCGCTCGAGGGCACGGGCCAGCCGGGCTGCGAGCTCGTCTTCGGCTCGGTCGCGATCCCGACGATGCGGGCACCCACCCACGATCCGAAGAAGCCGTGGAGCGCCACGAACGTCCGCGACTTCCACAACCCTGACCAGTTGCCCTGCTCGAAGTCGAGCCCGAACGGCGTGTGGTCGATGATGAACGACGTGATCTCCGGCGAGACGTCCGTGCAGTCCGGGGTGCCGGACACGTCCGTGTACTGCTGGTCCGCCGTCGCGCAGCAGGGGAAGCCCCAGTCGTCCCCCATGCGAACCGGAATCAGCTTCTCGCGGCTGCCCGCCGCGGGATCGAAGTCCTTGGCGAGCTCGAGGGCGAAGCAGGCGCCCGTCCCCTTCGCGCAGCGGAGGGCGATCGGGTTGCGCAGGCCCTTGGCGACCTGGAGGCCGTTCGGGTTGGGGCCGCCCGGAGCGGGATCGATCATGAGGATGCCGCCCTGGAAGGGACGCTGCGCGCCCGTCTGCGTCGGATCGCAGAGGATGCCTTCGTCCCCGCCGTTCGTGACGTAGATGTTGCCCATGTCGTCGGCGTCGATCGCCTTCGGCCAGTGATCGCCCGAGACGTAGACCTCGATGTCCGCGACCTGATCGACCGCGGAGGGCGCGACGCGGTCTCCGGGCGTGTAGGCGACGCGGTCGATGGCCGTCGAGTTCTGGTAGTAGAAATAGCCGTTGAGGAAGAGCAGGCCCGCGACCTCGGGGAGGTTCCCCTGGTAGGTGAGCTGCGAGTCCGCCACGCCGTCGTGGTTGTCGTCCGGCAGAACGACGACGGCCCCGAGGCCTCCGCTCGCGCCTCCCGCGCACCCCATGCTCGGCGACGCGGCGAACAGGTCCCCGTTCGGCGCGAAGCGGAGCTGCCTCACCTCGGACAGGTTCGTGAAGTAGTGGACGCAGTACCCGTCCGGCAGGTGCACCCACGAGAGATCCTGGCCGGTCCCGCCCTCGCCCGGCACGACCGTCGACGTGCCGTTCTTCCACACGACCGAGCCCGGCAAGGAGCAGTAGTCGATCGCCGGCCCGCCCTCCTGGAGCGTCGCGTCCTTCGTTCCCGTGTCCTCGATGATCGCGGAGTCCTTGTGGCCCGAGTCCGCCACGCCGCTCTCGCTCGCGTCGGTCCGCTCCCCGCTGTCGTGGGCGGCGTCGGCGCCGGAGTCTTGGCCCGTCGCCCCCGACGAAGACGTCGACGAGCTGCAGGCCGAGGCGACGAATCCCCCCGACACGAGGAGGAAAGCGGCGAGCGCCAGGCGCGGATGGGAGATCGTCATGGGAACCTTTCGGCTGTCACCGCAAGTAGCACCCCGCGGCGCGGGCTGCACGCTCAGGGCTTCGCCGCCGCGATCCAGAGGACGTCGCCGTTGATGTCGTTTCCGACGAAGAGCCGCCCGTCGGGCGCGAACGCCACGCTACCGGGTCGTCCGTGATCGTGATTCCCGTCGTCCCACCCTGTGGCGAAGTCCGAGAACGCCGTCCCCCCGTCCTCCGTCGCCTCGCTCGACGGGACCGGCCAGCCGGGCTTCGACCCCGTCTTGGGCTCCGTCGCGATGCCGACGATGCGCGCCCCGACCCATGAGCCGAAGAAGCCATGGAGCACCACGAACGTCCGCGACTTCCACGCGCCCGACCAGAGGCCCTGCTCGAAGTCGAGGCCGAAGGGGGTGTGGTCGATGATGAAGGAGGTGATCTCGGGAGACACGTCCGAGCAGTCCGGCTGGCCCGGCACGTCGGTGTATTGCTGGTCGGCGGTCGCGCAGCAGGGAAAGCCCCAGTCGTCCCCCATGCGCACGGGGATGAGCTTCTCGCGGCTGCCTGCCGCGGGGTCGAAGTCCTTGGCGAGCTCGAGGGCGAAGCACGCGCCCGTCCCCTTCGCGCAGCGGAGGGCGATCGGGTTGCGGAGGCCCTTGGCGACCTCTACGCCGTTGGGGTTCGGGCCGCCGGGCGCGGGGTCGATCATCAGGATGCCGCCCTGGAACGGGCGCTCGGCCGGCGTCTGCGTGGGGTCGCAGACGAAGGCCTCCTCCCCGCCGTTGGTGACGTAGATGTTGCCCATGTCGTCGGCGTCGAGCGCCTTGGGCCAGTGGTCCTGCGAGACGTAGACCGTGATGTCGGCCACCTGATCCACCGCCGCAGGAGCCTTGCGGTCGCCGTAGCTGTAGGCGGCGCGCATGATGGTCGTCGCGCTCTGGTAGTAGAAGTAGCCGGGCGTGAAGAGCAGGCCCTGCACCTGCGGGAGGTTGCCCTGGTAGGTGAGCTGCGAGTCGGCCACGCCGTCGTGGTTGTCGTCCGGCAGCGCGACGACCGCCCCGAGCCCCCCGCTCGCCCCGCCGGCGCACCCGGCGCTCGGCGACGCGGCGAAGAGATCCCCGTTGGGCGCAAAGCGTAGCTGGCGGACCTCGGGGAGGTTCGTGAAGTAGTGGACGCAGAAGCCGTCGGGCAGGTGCACCCACGAGAGGTCCTGCCCCGACCCGCCGTTGCCCGGCACCACCGTCGGCTTCCCGTTGTTCCAGACGACGGAGCCCGGGAGGCTACAGAAGTCGGGCAGGCCGGCAGCGTCCACGTCGCTCGTCGTCACATCCTTGCCTGGCGCGTCGACGGGAGGAGCCGCGCTGTCGACCGAGCTGTCGACCGAAGCGTCGGGCTGCATGGGCTCCACCGGAGTCTCCACGGGACCGCAAGCGCCAAGGTACCCGGCAGCGGCCGGCAGGAGGACGAGAGCGTAGAGGCACGGATGAGTACACCGGCGGAGCTTCATGCGCGCCTAGAGCTTGCTCTGGAAGTACGCGTGAGTCACGCGCAACCCTTGCGCCACAGGCACGTGGCGATCGGGACAGCGCCGTCTCGGACGCGGCCCTCGGGAGCGCGCCGCTTGCGCGGCACGAAAGTCGCTCGACCCATGACCGTGGTGCAAGACCTTGAGCAAGAGATCGTGGCGGTCCCCGAGGTGCTGGCCCTCCTGCCCATGCGCGAGACGGTCATCTTTCCCACGACGTTCGCGCCCGTCATGGTCGCGCAGGAGCGCTCGCTCCGGCTCGTCCGCGAGGCGATGACCGGGAGCCACCTCGTCGCGCTCGTCACGCAGCGCGACGCCGAGGCGCGGCCCATGCACCCCGAGGACCTCTACACCATGGGGACGATGGCCACGATCCACGAGCTGGCCTTCCTCGAGGACGACGAGAAGTCCACGCGCATCGCGGTCCATGGCCTCGAGCGAATCCGCGTCATCGACATGGTGCAGACCGAGCCGTACCTCGTGGCGCGCGTGGAGAAGGCGCCCGAGCGCGAGGAGCGGAGCACCATCGTGCTCGACGCGGTCATGCGCACCGCGCGCTCGCTCTTCGTGCGCCTGGTCGGCCTCGTGGCCGAGCTCCCCTCGGAGCTCGCCGCAGCCGTGGAGCGGCTCGAGGACCCGCGACAGATGGCCTACCTCATCGGCTCGAGCGTCCCCATGTCGACGGTCGCGCGGCAGGCGCTGCTCGAGCAGAACCCCGTGTCGACCAAGCTCCGCGGCCTCATCGAGGTGCTCCAGCACGAGATCGCCGTCCGGACGATGGTGCAGAAGATCTCGACCGACACGGCCGAGGAGATCTCGAAGAACCAGCGCCAGCAGATCCTGCGAAAGCACATGGAGGCGATCCAGAAGGAGCTCGGCGAGAGCGACCCGGAGCAGGCGGAGCTCGTGACGCTCCGGGAGCGGATCGACAGGACGCCCTTCCCGGAGGAGGCGCGCGGCGAGGCCGAGCGGGAGCTCGACAGGCTCACGCACACGCCGAGCATCTCGCCCGAGCACGCCATCATCCGGAGCTACCTCGACTGGCTGCTCAAGCTGCCGTGGGGGATCTCGACGGGCGGCCCCATCGACGTCGCGCGCGCCCGGGCGGTGCTCGACGAGGACCACTACGATCTCGACCGGGTCAAGGACCGCATCCTCGAGTACCTCGCCGTGAAGAAGCTGCGCGCACAGCGGCGCGCCGCGGAGGCCGAGGACACCGGAAGGCGCGAGCCCATCCTGTGCTTCCTCGGGCCGCCCGGCGTCGGCAAGACGTCGCTCGGCCAGTCGATCGCGCGCGCGATGGGCCGGAGGTTCCTGCGGATCAGCCTGGGAGGCATCCACGACGAGGCGGAGATCCGCGGCCACCGCCGCACCTACGTCGGCGCGATGCCCGGGCGGATCCTCTCGGCCATCTCGCGCGCCAACGCCATCGACCCCGTCTTCATGCTCGACGAGGTCGACAAGCTCGGCGTCGGCCTCCAGGGCGACCCGGCGGCGGCGCTGCTCGAGGTGCTCGACCCCGCCCAGAACCACACGTTCGTCGACAGCTACCTCGGCGTCCCCTTCGATCTGTCGCACGTCCTGTTCGTGTGCACGGCGAACACGACGGACACGATCCCGCCGCCGCTCCTCGATCGCATGGAGGTGCTCTCGCTGAGCGGCTACACCGACACGGAGAAGCTCCACATCGCCGAGCGCTACCTCGTCCCGAAGGAGCTCGAGGCCAACGGCCTCTCGCCCGGCGAGGCCACGCTGGACGAGCACGGCATCTGGCGCGTCATCCGCGAGTACACGCGCGAGGCCGGCGTCCGGAACCTCGATCGCGAGCTCGCCACGATCTTCCGCAAGGTCGCCCGGCGCATCAGCGAGGGGGCGAAGACGCCCATCCCGGTCACGGCCCGCGAGATCCAGGACTACCTCGGCCCGCAGCGCGTCTTCCACGACGTGGCCGAGCGCGTCGACAGGCCCGGGGTCGCCACGGGCCTCGCGTGGACACCGGTGGGGGGCGACATCCTCTTCGTCGAGGCGACGATGATGCCCGGGGACGAGGACCGCCTCATCTTGACCGGCATGCTCGGCAACGTGATGCGCGAGTCCGCCGAGGCCGCGCTCTCGTACCTTCGCTCGAACGCCGAGCGCTTCGGCATCGACCCCGCCGTCTTCTCGCGGAAGATCGTCCACGTGCACGTTCCTGCGGGTGCGATCCCGAAGGACGGCCCCTCGGCGGGGCTGACCATCCTCGCCGCCCTCGCGTCGCACGCGTCGGGCAAGCCGGTCCGCCACGACCTGGCGATGACCGGGGAAATCACGCTGCGCGGCAAGGTGCTCCCGGTCGGCGGCATCAAAGAGAAGATCCTCGCGGGGCACCGCGCGGGGCTCGGGACGATCCTCCTTCCGCGTCGCAACGAGGCGGGGCTCGACGACGTGCCGTGGGAGATCCGGAGCGCGGTCCGGCTCGTCTTCGTGGAGTCGGCGGAGGAGGCCCTGGCGATGGCGCTCGACGTCGGGCCCGCCGAGGGCCGCCGGACGGTCGACTACCCGGTAGCCGCCGAGGACGTCCGCCCCTCCGTGCACTGAGGCGGAGACGAACGAGGCTTCAGGCGGCCCTGCCCGCGCCGCCGGGCTTCGCGCGAGCCGGCTCGCTGGCGCCATCGACGTCATGGTCGTCATCGTCGACGCGGCCACGGCGGAGGTCGGGAGCGAGCCTGCGCGCGCAGCGAATGAGCTCGGCCGCGAGGCGGGCCAGCTCCTCGCTCAGCTGCTCGGCGATCGCCGCCGTCATCGGCGGCGCGGCACCGTCAGCCTCGGAAGGCGCGGGAAGGCGCCTCTCGAGCATGTCCAGCAACGCCCGCGCCGACGCGGCTTCGCTACGCAGGTCGGCGAGGCTACGGGCCGCTGTCTGAGCCGGGCTTTGTACCGAGAACCGACCGGAGGGTTTGTCGTCCATCTGCCGACCTCCAACTCGGCAGCGAGTGAACACCCATCGCGCGCGATGCGCAACCCTGCGGCAGCTCTTTGTCGCTGCGCTTCAGGTGGGCTTCACGTCCCTTCACGCTTCACGTGCCCGGCGGCTTCGGCACGCAGAAGCCGGCGATGCAGGCGGCGCCCGAAGCGCAGTCAACCGCGGCGTTGGCGCACGGGAACACGCATTTTCCATACTGCGTGTTGCACTTCGCGAGACCGCACGCCGTGTCGTTCGAGCAAGGAAAGGCCGCAGGGCCCGGGACGGACATCGAGCTCGCGGGCGCAGGGGTCGGCGTCGGCGCCGGGCCGGGAGGCGGCTGCATCTGCGGCTGCGGCTGCGGCGGGTACGGCTGGGGCGCCGGCTGCTGCGGGTAAGGTTGAGGCTGCGGCGCCTGGTAGCCCGGCTGCGGCGGCTGCGGCTGGTAACCGGGCTGCGGCTGGTAGGCAGGCTGCTGGGGGTAGCCCCCCTGCGGCTGCTGCGAGTAGCCGGGCGGCGTCTGCTGCTGCTGGTAGCCCTGCGGCCCCTGCTGCGGGTAGCCCCCCTGCGGCTGCTGCTGGTAGCCGGGCTGCTGGGGAGGCGGCTGGTTAGCCTGGGGCTCGCAAGCCGCCACCGCGAGGAGACCTGCCGCAAGCGTGCCGAGAAGGATGCCGATGTGGTGATGGTTCACGAGCATGAGCCTCTTTCCCTTCTTTCGCCGCGTCAAGGACTAGCTGCGCCCTCGGTACTGTGTGCGTGGCCCGGAATCTTGCTAGGAGTGTGAAGGTTCTCTCGTACGACGCGGAAAGGACCCGGGGTATTCATGGCGCGGATCGACAGCATCCTCGGAATCGTCGTCTCGCAGGGGGCCAACGAGCTCCGGGTCGGGACGGACAAGGAGCCGAAGATGCTCGCCTACGGAATCGCGAAGCGACTGTCGATCCCGTCGACGCCCGCGAGCACGCTGCGTGAGCTCCTGGGCGAGATCCTGTCGAAGGACCGCGAGGAGGCCATGCGCGCGCGCGGACGGGTCGAGGTGCCCTACGACTCGGGCCTCGGCGCCTTCAAGGTGACCCTGATCTCGCGCGGGGACGTGAACTTCGACGCGGTGTTCGTGAAGGACGGCGCCCGCGGCGGAGCCAAGGCAGGGGCCGCGGTCACGCCCATTCACGTGGCCCCTTCGCCCGACGCCGCGAAGCCCGCCGGCATGCACACGGACGTGGAGCCGCGGCCGACGCCGCCGATGCTCGCGGTCGTGGCCCCCGCCTCGGGCGTGCTCCCGGCGGCGCCCGAGGCTCGGCTGAGCGAGGCGGCGTACCTGGGCGCAGCGCCGCAGGCCTTCGCGCCGGCGAACGCCCAGCCAGCGCCCTCTTCGCAAAGGGCCTACGAGGTCACCGAAGCGCTGAGCCACCTGGTCTCGCGCGCCACCTCGATGCGCGCGAGCGACCTGCACCTCGGGGACGGTGAGGTACCCGTGCTCCGGGTGGACGGCGCGCTCACGCGGCTCGAGGACGAGGGCGTGATCGAGCTCCTGCGGATCCTGCCCCTGGA
>Ga0302196_10005662_pt1 | contig 11146 bp, 8 predicted proteins | sample II_Bog_N1_3_FD_198794 | JGI IMG/M metagenome (GOLD analysis project Ga0302196, IMG submission 198794) | Peat permafrost microbial communities from Stordalen Mire near Abisko, Sweden - II_Bog_N1_3 | ecosystem: Environmental > Terrestrial > Soil > Wetlands > Peat | place: Sweden: Abisko, Stordalen...
GGGGAAGGCCACGTTCACGATCGACAGGTCGAGCGACGCCATGAACGCGCCCAGCGCGGTCACCACGAAGACCACGCGGAGGCGTCGACGTGCCCTCCCCGCGCCGCGAACGCGATCGGCCGGTGGGGGGGCGGGCGGTGCGGAGACCTCAGTCAGTTCTCTCATGCAATGCACCCTACCCCGTTGCGTTCCATGATGCAACCCACTACACTGGAGACATGGAACGGAAGAGTTTCGCCGGGATGGACTGCTCGGTGGCCCAGTGCCTCGAGGTGGTCGGCGAGTGGTGGAGCATGCTCATCGTCCGCGACGCGTTCCTCGGGGTCACCCGGTTCGAGGACTTCCAGCGGCGACTGGGCATCTCGCGGAACATCCTCCAGCAGCGACTGACCAAGCTGGTCGACACCGGCGTCCTCACCCGGGTCCCCTACTCGGAGCATCCCCCGAGGGTGGACTACCGGCTGACCGGCAAGGGACGCGACCTGTGGCCCGTCCTCACGGCCATGCGGCAGTGGGGGGACGCCCATGCGGCTCCCGCCGGGCCACCGGTCGTCGTCTCCCACCGGGACTGCGGGTCGTCCGGGCCCCTGGTCCTCACGTGCACCACCTGTGGCGAGCCCGTCGGGCCCCGGGACGTGTCCGTCGCCATCGGGACCGGCCGCCCGGCCGACGCCCTGCCGGAACGCGTCCGCACCGCCTGACCGCCGGGACCCCCGGGCCGGCCGGGAGCCGGCACCCCATCCGGACCGCCGGAGCCCAGTTCGGCCGCCGGTTGTGGCCCCTGCCCAGGAAGCAGTACGTTCGGGTGGGAGACCGGCGCGGACGTCCGACGGACGTCCGGCAACGGGGAGGTAGTGCATGGCCGCAGGGGAGCGCACCTGATGGCATCGTCCACATCTCCCCTCCACCGGGTCGGTGCGGCGGGCACGACGGTGACGTCCCACCGGGCCGAGCCCCCGGTCGAGGTCGCCCTGCTGGACGGTCGTGGGGTCATCGTGTCGGTCAACCACGCCTGGAAGTCGTTCGCGGCGACCAACGGGGGCGACCCGGCCCGCACCGGGGCCGGGATGTCGTACCTCGAGATCTGTGCCGGCGCCGACGACCCGTGCACCCGCCAGGTCGACTCGGCCATCCGCACGGCCCTGGCCGGTGCGCTGCCCGCCCCCCTGCGGGTCGAGGTACCGTGCCACGCGCCCGACGTGTCCCGATGGTTCGACGTCCTGATCTCCTCGCGCTTCGACGACGACGCGCGCTGCCTGGGGGCCACCGTGACCCTGTCGCAGACCCGGGTGGCACCACCGGCCCGACGCCACCGCACGCCCGACGGCCCGGAGTCCGGTCCGTCGTCGGCCGATGGCGTCCCGGCCGTGCCCGCCTACTACCCCGAGTCATCCGAGCGCCTCGGTGACGCCTTCGCCCAGCTCCTCTTGGACCGCGCCCCGCTCGGCATCCTGGTCGTCGACGATCGGGGGACGGTGGTCGTGGCCGGTCGCGGGGCCGACGAGCTCTTCGGAGTGGAGCCCGGTGTCCTCCCCGGCACGCCGGTCCACGATCTCCTGCCCCGGCCGGGCTCCTTCGCCCCCGTCGGTCCGATGGCCTCGGCGGCGCCCGGTGCCGACCGGGGGCCCACCGGGTCGCCCCGGATCGTCGACGCCGTCCGGGCCGACGGTTCCCGTGTCCCGGTCGAACTCCGCCACGGGACGGTCCCGCTCAGCCGGGGGACCGGCTCCGTGTTCCTCCTCCGGCCCGTCGCCGGTTCGGACCCGGTTGCGGAGGCCCCCGGCGGGGACGGACTCACCCAGCTGCTGGCCGGCCTGGACCGGGTGGTCCGTCACGTGTTCTCCTCCGGGCTGACTGTGACCGGGGTGGCCGAGTCCCACCGGTACGACCCTCGGCTGGCGGAGCTGCTCCGGGAGGTGACGGCCGAACTCGACCGGGCCGTGCACGAGGCCCGTACCGTGGCCCTGCGCCTCCAGGGTCTCCGGCAGCCCCCCGGAGCGGCCCCGGCCGACGGACCGCCCTGACGGAGCGCGCCGACGGAGCGCGCCGACGGAGCGGGCCGACCCCGGTCCCCGGAGCGGCATCACCAGGTGCGTGTCAGGACCTTCGGCCCTAGGGAGCGTCATGGACGGGTCGTAGCGTGGAGCCGTGGACCGATCCGACGCCGACCTCACGACGGCCGAGTGCTGGGAGCTCCTGGCCCTGGCCCGGGTGGGTCGGCTGGCGCTCTCGATACGGGCCCTGCCGATCATCGTCCCCGTGCGGTACGTCGTGGACGGTGAGACGGTGTCCATCAGCATGGGCCGCAACGGTCCCCCGGCGGTCTCGCTGCACGACGCCATCGTGGCCTTCGCCGTGGACGACATCGACGAGGCGGCGGGCTCCGGTTGGCTCGTACAGGTCCAGGGGATGGCACGTCTGACCACTCCGGCCGGCGTGCCCGACGACCGTGGCCCGGTCCACGCCGGACAGGTCGTCCACGTCCGACCCGGAACCGTCTCCGGGCACCGGTTCACCTTCGCGTCGGGCGCGGCACCGGCCTGAGGCTCCGACCCGGGCCGGGTCGCCCGGCTCCGGCCACCCGGCCGCACCCCTGGGCCGGTACCGCCGCCGTGGCCCGTACGCTGGACCCGGCACGACGGACCGACCGCCGTGGCCGTACCGGAGGACGGGAACCGACATGGCGCACGCACTCGAACTGGGCATCGACACCTTCGGCGACGTCACCCTCGCCCCGGACGGGAGCCCCCGCTCCGAGGCCCAGGTCATCCGCGATGTCGTCGAGGAGGGCGTCCTGGCCGACCGGGTCGGGATCGACATCATCGGCATCGGCGAGCACCACCGATCCGAATTCGCCGTCTCGTCCCCCGAGATGGTGCTGGCGGCCATCGCCGCCCGGACCGAGCGGATCCACCTCGGGTCGGCGGTGACCGTGCTCAGCTCCGACGACCCGGTCCGGGTGTTCCAGCGGTTCGCCACCCTGGACGCCATCTCCGACGGTCGGGCCGAGGTGATCCTGGGCCGGGGCTCGTTCACCGAGTCCTTCCCCTTGTTCGGGTACGACCTCGCCCAGTACGAGGAGCTGTTCGAGGAGAAGGTCGACCTCTTCGTGCGGCTCCTGGCCGAGGAGCCGGTGCACTGGTCCGGGACCACCCGCGCCGCACTCACCGGCCAGCAGGTGCACCCACGCACCGAGGGTGGGTCGCTGACCACGTGGATCGGCGTGGGCGGGAGCCCCGAGTCGGTGATCCGGGCCGCCCGCTACGGCCTCCCCCTGGTGATCGCCATCATCGGCGGGGAGAGCGTGCGGTTCGCCCCGCTGGTCGACCTCTACCACCGGGCCCTCGACCGGCTCGACCTGCCCCGCCTGCCCGTCGCGGTCCACTCGCCCGGCTACGTGGCCGACACCGACGAGGAGGCGAGGGAGGAGGTCTGGCCGCACTGGCGGCAGATGCGGGACCGGATCGGGGCCGAACGGGGCTGGGGTCCCACCTCCCGGGCCGAGTTCGACCGGCTGGCCGGCCCCGAGGGCTCCCTCTACGTGGGCTCCCCCGAGACGGTGGCCACCAAGATCGCCACCACGGCCCGCGCCCTGCAGCTGTCGCGCTTCGACCTGAAGTACAGCGCCGGCCACCTTCCCCACGACCTGCTGATGCGCAACATCGAGCTCTACGGCACCGAGGTGGCCCCGCGGGTCCGCGCCCTGCTGGCCGACGTCGGGGGTCCGGTCCCGCTCGACCACTCCGTGCCGACCGGGGCCTGACCGGCGGGGGACGGCACGGGCACGCGTCCGTCCCCCGGGGCTTCCCCCGGGGGACGGACCTCCGATGCTGTGCGAGGCGGAGCGGTGCACGATGACCCGTGGCGGGCGGGTCACCGCACGCCCGGTGTGGGTTGTTCCGGGCGGCCACCTCCCCCGCCCCCCAAGCAGAACGGCCGGCGGTGGTCTGCGTTACACCGGGGTCGCGGTGGCGCGCTCCACGACGGCCGCCGAGGCCAGGACGTTGTGGGCCACGAAGGAACGCTCCCGGGTGGCCCGGGCCTCCAGCAGCTGGGCCTTGAGGGCGTGGGCCTCGGCGACCCGGTCCCCGGCGTCGAACAGGACGAAGTCGACCAGGTGGAGGGCCCGTTGGAGATCGGCGACCACCTCGGAGCCGGACAGGTCCCGCGCCCGGTCCAGTAGCGGCCCGGCACCGCCGGTGAGGCCCACCACCTCGTGGGCGATCTCCGCCCGGGTGCTCGGGAACAGCATCGACGGGTTCCCGTCGTACCAGCCCATGTACCTGCGCATCACGTCCCGCACGGCGAAGGCCGTGCACCCGTAGAGCGGCTGCAGGTAGGGGCTGTCGGCCAGTTCCTCGGGCAGCTCCACCTCGGCCAGGATCTGCTCCTGCCACTGCCCGGCGTTCAGGCGCCGGACCACCTCGCCGTCGAGGAAGCGGAGGGCCCGGGCGGTGGTGAGCAGCATGTCCCGACCGTCCGCGGTGAACACCCCACCGTGTCCCGAGACGATGGCCTCCGGTTCGAGGGCGGCCATCTCCTCCAGTGCCTCGGCCCACTCGAGCACGTAGCGCTGGACCCGGAAGGGCGTCCCGGCGTTCGGGAGCGACGACACGATGAAGTCCCCGCCGACCACCACCCGGGGCCCCGGCACCCATACCCAGGTGTGGTCGTCGGTCTCGCCCAGCCCGTGCCGGCACTCGAGCGGCAGGTCACCCAGGCCGTCGAGGAGCAGCCGGTCCTCGTAGGCGACGGTCGGGGGACAGTACTGCGCCGTACGGACGACATCGCCACCGTCGGGGCTCCAGGCGGCGAACTGGGCGTCGAAGGTCCCGGCCAGGTGGCCGGCCGTCCGGGCGTAGCGCTCGAACCGCCGGGCCACGTTGACGTGGCCCACGATGTCGGGGGCGTCGTGGCCCCGGGCGGACGCGTCCTCGAGCAGGGCCGGCGTACCGAAGGCGTGGTCGAAGTGGCCGTGGGTGTAGATCACGTACCGGAGCGGCAGCTCGGTCAGGGCCCGCAATTCCTCGACCACCCGGGGCCCGTTGGTGAACAGGCCGGGGTCGACCACGGCCGCCGCCGCCGTGCCGACCAGGATCGTGGTGTTGCCGAACCCGGCGAGGAAGTGGACGCCGGGCGCGATCTCGCGGCACCCCCGGGGCCTCCGGGACTCGCCGAGGGCCTCGGGGCCCGCCGTCCGGATGGGGTCGGTGCCGCTGCTCATGGTGCCCTACCTGCACTCGTCGGGAACAGAACTCTAGCCCCACCGGTGTGGCGCCACACCTGTGGCAGGACGGTCCCTGGGCACGGAAGGCGGTCCGGAGAGGTCGGGAATTTCGGCCCTTTCGCCGGCGCAGGTGGTGGCGGTACGCTGGTGACCAGGGACGATGAGGTAGCTCGCTCCCTGAACGTGGGCTGCCGGACCCGGTCCGGCGCACCCGGAGCACGCACGTTGGCTCCGGGACGGTAGGGCGGTGGGATGGAGACGAACTCCCCGGGGCCGGCGGACGGCGACCCGATCGGAGGGCGGCCGCGGCCGTGCCGACCGGGAGTGGGCCCGGCCCGTCCGCCCCTGTCCGGACGTCCCCGGTGACGGTGCCGTACGTGCCGACCGACGACGTCGACGCCCTGCTGCGCACCCTCACCACGGCGGTGGCCACCGGCCGGGGCGTGCACGGGATCGCCGCCGCCCTGCACCTCGCCACCGGGGGCACGGTGGTGATCGAGGACGGCGAGGGTATCCGACTGGCCCACACCGGGGACCCTACCGACCCGCCCGGCGTCCTGCCGGACTGGGCGTCCTCCTGCCCCGACGACCATGCCCGGTCCTTCCGGGTCGGTGAGTGGGTGCTGACCACGGCCCAACCCGGCTCCGAGGTCCTCGGAGTGATCGGCCTCCACGATCCCGACCACCGGGCCGACGACCAGGCCCGGTCCGTCCTGGAGCAGGGCGCCCTGGTCCTCGCCACCGAGCTGTTCCGGCTGCGCAGTGTGGCGTCCAACGAGGTCAGGATCTGGGGCGATCTGGCCGCCGAGCTCCTGGACAGCCCGGACATGGACCGTGCCCGCTCCCACACGGCGGCCCTCGGCTACCTCCTCGACCGGCCCCACCGGGCCCTGGTGATCGTCGGCGACGGATCCGACCCGGAGCCGACGATGGCCCTGGTGCGCCGGGCCTTCCGCGTCGCGGGGGTCGACGGCCGGCTGCTCACCCAGCGGGCCACGGACATCGTGGCCCTGGTGGAGGCCACGGCCGACGTCGCCTCGCTGGCCTCCGCCCTCCACGACCAGGGAGCCCCGTCACTCCGACTGGGAATCGGCGACCCGCACGACCCGGTCCAGATCGCCCTGTCCCTGGACGAGGCGGAGCTGGCCCTGCGGCTGACCCGGGCGCCGGTGGCCCGATTCGACGCCCTGGGAATCGCCCGGTTCCTGTCGGCCGACGCCGACGTCTCCCGACTGCGCGCCTTCGTCCACGAGTGGCTGGGTCCCCTCGAGGCCTACGACCGCGCCCACCACGCGGAGCTGGTCCACACCCTCGACCACTCCCTGCGGGACCCGCGTTCGGTCCGGGCGGCCGCCGAAGGGCTCAACATCCACCCGAGCACGCTCAAGTACCGACTGCGCCGGATCGAGGAGCTGACCGGACGGGACCTCCACGATTCCGAGACCCGGTTCAACCTCGAACTGGCCTGCCGCATCCGCTCCACCCTCGAGGCGCAGTCCCCGGCCAGGATTGAGCTGCAGGCCGAGCTGCCCCTCGGCCCGGGCGAAGCGGTCGCTCCCCCCCGGGATGAGCCGCCCGACGGCCCCCGTCCGCCTCCGGTGGAGGTGGCCGTGCTCGACAGCGACGGCATCCTCACCTCGGTCAACGATGCGTGGCTCGAGTTCTGCGTGGACAACGGGGGCGACCCGACCCGGGCCGGCATCGGGACGTCCTATGTCGCCGTCTGCGCCGCGGCCGACGGAGACCCCTGGGCCGACCTGGTGGCCTCCCTCCTGCGGTTGGCGGTCGCCGGGTACCTGCCCGCACCGGCGCGCCTGACCGTCCCCTGCCACAGCCCCGAGTCCTCCCGCTGGTTCGACATGACGGTGGCCTCCCGCAACGATGACGCCGGACGGTGCTGTGGCGCCAAGATCACCCTCACCCCGTCGACCTCGCACTGAACGGCCACTCCAGCGCGTGACCAGATGGGTGACATCGGACACATGGATGACCGTGAATTGGTGCAATAGGGGCCAAGACGCCGTGACCTGGGCGTTCGTAGGCTGAGGCCATGGATCACCAGCGGAGATCTGGATCGGCGCGCGGGGCGGGGCCACGGAACGACCTAGGGATCATCAGTCGGCGGCACCGTCAGGCCCGTCGGTGGACGTGAGGGTGCCGGGCCCGATGCTGGACGACCGGCCGGCGCGGAACACGATCCCGCGCCCGTCCACCGACGTGGCCTTCGGCTCGCAGCTCCGCACCACGCTCGAGGAGGGCCAGCGGGCGGTCAACCGGCTGATCCGGTCGTACGACGAGGTCGTGGCCGATCACCACCTGGCGGTCGCCGCGGTGGCGCTCGGCATCGCCCGCCGGCTCGACCTGGATCCGGACACTGCCCGGGGGATCGAACTGGCGGCCTCGATCCACGACATCGGTGTCATCGGGTCACCCGACGCCGAGACCCCCGTCCGGCTGGCCGGGTCGTCGGACCCCGAACCGGTCCATTCCCAGGCCGGTGCCGCCATCGTGGACGGGATCCGGTTCCCGTGGCCGATCGCCGTCATGATCCTCCAGCACCACGAGCGGATGGACGGCAGCGGATTCCCGGACGGGGTGGGCGGTGCGACGATCCTCCTCAGTTCGCGGATCATCGCCGTGGCGGACACCGTGGTCAATCGGTCGGACGCGGTGCCGAACCTGACCGACGCCCTCGACCTGCTCGTCGCCGGCCGTGGGACCGGCTACGACCCCCGGGTGGTCGACGCCTGCCTGGTGCTCCTTCCCCGCGCCCCGGGCGGCAGTGGCCCGGACGCCGGTCCGGACGCCGGTCCGGACACCGGTCCGACCCTCCGATGAAGGGCACCCGGTCGCCGCCGAGCCGCCGGCCGGCCTGGGTCGCACTGGCCGTCGCCGTGTTCCTGATCGGTGGGCTGGCCAGTCTGCTGGGAGCCCGGACCCTGGCCGACCGCGACGCCGCCCAGTCCGCCCAGAACGGATCGATCGCGTCGTCGGCCATCGCCTCGACCCTGCAGCTGGCCCTCCAGCACGAGCAGGACCTCGCCATCAGCTCGGGGGGCTTCCTCGCCGGCAACCCGACCGCGACGGCCAGCCAGTACGACCAGTGGGTGGCCTCCCAGCGCGCCCTCCATCGCTACCCCGAGCTGGACGCCATCGCGGTCATCGTGCTGGTGCCCGCCGCCGACCTGACGGCGTTCGCCGCCCGGGAGTCGGCCGACCCGGCCGGCAGTCTGGGGAGCACCGGCACCCTGGTCGTGTCACCGGCGGGAACCCGGCCCTACTACTGCCTCGAGACCGGTTCGGTCACCCGGCCGGGCGCCCTGGTCGGTGGAGCGGGCGTCGACTACTGCGACTCCGCCCTCGGACCGGCCCTCCTCCTCGCCCGGGACTCCGGCAAGGACACCTACCTGCCCTACGGCTCGGGCCCGGGCCGCGACCTCGCCGTCGGCTCGGCGATCTACTCCGGCGGACTCGAGCCCACCACCGTGGCCGCCCGAAGAGCCGGTTTCCTGGGATGGACGGGAACCCAGATCGCCCCGGCCGTCCTGATGGACGCTGCGCTGGTCGGCCACCCGGACACCTCCCTCACGTTCCGCTACGGCTCGGGCACCGGGGCGGTGGTCTTCACCGCCGGCCACGCGCCGGACGGAGCCCGGACGACGACCGTCGACCTGCACAACGGCTGGTTCGTGGCCACCTCGGCCGCCGTCACCGGAAGTTCGCTCCTGGCCAACCAGAACAGCCGTGCCGTGCTCCTCGGCGGACTGGTCATCAGTCTGCTCCTGGCCCTGCTGATCTACGCCCTGGGCACCAGCCGCACCCGGGCGGTGCTGATGGTGCGCGACCGCACCGAGGAACTCCAGCACCTCGCCTACCACGACGCCCTGACCGGACTGCCCAACCGGGTCCTGATCCTCGACCGGCTCGAGCAGATGATGCTGCGGTCGCGACGCGAGGACGCCAAGGTGGGGGCCCTCTACCTCGACCTCGACAACTTCAAGGACGTGAACGACACCCTCGGTCACGCCGCCGGCGACCAGCTGCTGATGCTGGTGGCCAACCGACTGTCCCAGGTGCTGCGGGAGGGCGACACGGTGGGCCGTCTCGGTGGCGACGAATTCGTGATCCTCATCGACGGCAATTCCCTCGACGACGGACCGTCCCTGGCCGCCCAGCGGATCCTCGACGTCATGGCCCAGCCCTTCCAGTTGGAGCTGACCGAGATGCCGGTCACCATGACCGCCAGCATCGGCATCGCCGAGGGCGTCCGGGACCAGGCCGAGGACCTCCTGCGGGACGCCGACATCGCCCTCAACCGGGCCAAGGCGTCCGGCAAACACCAGACGGTCATCTTCGCCCCCCGCATGCAGGACGCGGTGGACGCGCACCGCAGCCTCGAGACCGACCTGCGGGGGGCACTGGCCGCCGGGCAGTTCTTCCTCCTCTACCAGCCGATCTTCGAACTCGATTCGGGGCGGGTGTCCGGCGTGGAGGCCCTGATCCGGTGGCGCCACCCCGACCGGGGCGTGGTCGGGCCGGCCGAGTTCATCCCGAGCCTGGAATCGACCGGCCTCATCGTCCCGGTGGGACGCTGGGTCATGGGCGAGGCCTGTCGCCAGGGGGCGGCCTGGCAGGAGGTCGGACACCTGCTGACGATGTCGGTGAATCTCTCGGCCCACCAGCTCGAGGACGGGCAGCTCCTCGTCGACGTGCGCCAGGCCCTGGAGTCGAGCGGCTTCGCCCCCGACCGCCTGGTGCTCGAGCTCACCGAGACGATCCTCATGCACGACGTCCCGTCCACCATCGACCAGCTGGTCCACCTGAAGTCCCTCGGCGTCCGCATCTCGATCGACGACTTCGGCACCGGGTACTCGTCGTTCGCCTACCTGCGGAAGTTCCCCATCGACATCCTCAAGATCGACCAGGCGTTCGTGTCCAGCATCGCCGACACGTGGGAGTCCGCCGCCATCGTCCACACCCTGGTCCAACTGGGCAAGGTGCTGGGACTGGAGATCGTCGCCGAGGGGATCGAGACCGAGGATCAGCGGGCGCGACTGCGGGCCGAGGAGGTCGACCTCGGTCAGGGCTACCTGTTCGCCCGACCGCTCGAGTCGGCGGTCATCGACTACTTCCTGGAGATGCTGGTGACGACCCCGGTGGTCCCGGCGTGACCGGACGACACCTCCTCGAGGACCCGTCGAAGCTCCGGCGGGTCCTCGAGGCCACCCGACTGGTGGACGGTCCGCACGATCTGGGGGACCTCCTCCGCCACATCGTCGCCGAGGCCTGCTCGCTGACCGGGGCGCGCTACGGGGCCCTGGCCGTCCTCACGACCACCGGCGACGGGTTCGCCCAGTTCATCACCGTGGGGATCACCTCCGGGCAGGAGGCGCGGATCGGTCCGTACCCGCAGGGGAAGGGGCTACTCGGCCTGCTCGTCGCCGAGCCCCGGACGCTGCTGGTGGACCGGCTCGGCGACCACCCGGCCAGCTCGGGGTTCCCCGAGGGTCATCCGCCGATGACGACACTTCTGGGCGTCCCCCTCAAGGTGGGCGACGCGGTCTACGGCAACCTGTACCTGACCGACAAGCACGGGGGACGACCGTTCGACACCGACGACCGCGACCTGGTGGAGGCCCTGGCCCTGGCCGCCGGGATCGGGATCGAGAACGCCCGGCTCCATACCGCCCTCCGGCTGGTGACCGAGCTGCAGAGCGACAGCCGGCAGGATCACCTGACCGGCCTGGGGAACCGCCGCGCCTGGGACGAGCGGCTCGACGAGGAGCTCAGTCGGAGCCGCCGGTCGAGGGCCCCACTGTCGATCGCCCTCCTCGACCTCGACGGATTCAAGAGCGTGAACGACCAGGGGGGTCATCAGGCCGGGGACCGGGTACTGAAGGAGTTCGCCGACTCGTGGCT
>Ga0302196_10005670_pt1 | contig 11138 bp, 14 predicted proteins | sample II_Bog_N1_3_FD_198794 | JGI IMG/M metagenome (GOLD analysis project Ga0302196, IMG submission 198794) | Peat permafrost microbial communities from Stordalen Mire near Abisko, Sweden - II_Bog_N1_3 | ecosystem: Environmental > Terrestrial > Soil > Wetlands > Peat | place: Sweden: Abisko...
TCGATTTCAGACTCTCATTTAGGATGCCGCGGCGGATTTCGCCACGCGCCATATCGCCGCTTCGCTTTGAACGGCGCCGCTCGCAGCCGCCAATCGCTCAGCGACCAGGCTTCGCAGCGTGATCCGAGGGTCCGGCGTTGTCAGAGGGCAAGACACCTTGCCTTGCGCGTCGACGACTACCGGGACTGAAAGCCGTGCGGCCGGATCCAGAGCGCGAAGCCCCTCACGCTGAAGCGACGACAGACGCGCGGCCAATCCGGCCAGGGGCGCGACGGCAAGGCCCGCTTCAGACGCTTGGACTTCGAACCGGCCGTCCCAGACCGCGATTTCGCCCAACTGCGGATATGCGACCGGCCGGCCGTAGCGGCGGGTGTCGCCGATCTCGCGAACCAGCGTCAAGCGGTCTGCGGATTTCGCCACGCGCGCCCCCGCCAGAGTGCATGCAAAGGCGTCTGGCCCCGCGATCCGGGTCATCAGTCGATCGATTTGCGAGCCGCGCGCCGGCGCTTCGCGACCTGCAACGCAAAGCAGGGCGGCGCCGAGGTACGCACGACATGCCTCGCGCGATCCATCCGACAGGCTCTTCACCGGCAGTTCGATTTGGCCGGCCGGCCCGATACGCGAGGCGCCCAACAGCGCCGCCAGGTCAGGGCGGTCGGGGCTCCGGTCGTCGGGAGTGCGTCCAGCGGCAATCAGCCGGGCCCGCGCGCGCGGATGCCGCTGGTCAAGATTGACCGGGTCATCGATCCACCGCTGACCAGCGCATTCCAAAACGGAGCGGATCGCCGAGCGCCTCGCCGCGAGGAGCGGACGTAGAATGAAGAGTCCGCGCCCCTCCGGCCAAACGGGGGAGGGGCTCCAAGGCCGTGGCGCCGAAATGCGCACGGCGTCCTCGGACATGATTGTCGCCTCAAGAGAGTCGTCCGCCGTGTGGCCCAACAGGATGATGCGTGCGCCGAGGTCCCTGGCCGCGTTTGCGATCAGCCGGTGCCGGGCCAGGCGGGCGGCGGCTGGAAGGCCCTTTGCCGGCTTAACGCCGCGCCAGACCAGCGTTTGATGGGGAACACCCTCACGTTCCGCGCGGCGCCTGCACCAGAGGGCCCACTCGGCGCCGGCTGGCTGCAGCCCATGATCTACTGTCATCGCGACCAGGCGCCGACCGGCCCGATCCGCCCAGCGCTTCGCTTCCAGCAGCAGCGCCAGAGAGTCGCCGCCGCCAGAGAAGGCGACAACGATGGGCGTCGCGGATCCTCGCTCCAGCCTCTGGTCGAGGGCGCGGTGAGCGATCGCGCCCACCGAATGTAGGTTCAGGGTCGGCGCGGTCGTGGGAATAGCTGTGTCACTCGCATTTGGCCTCGGCGCGAACGTCTTGGGCGCCCACCTTCACGCCTCTCGTCGCCAAAGGATATCGCTTGGCTAGTTCATCAAGCGTCTGGCAGGCGTCCGGCGCCTTCCCAAGGCCCACCAGCGCCCGGGACAGATCAAGCACCGCATCCGGCGCCCAACGTGTCTGCGGCCATCCCCGGATGGCGCCAATGTCGGCGGTGGCCGCTTCCGGCCACGCCTTTCGCGCAAGCAGTGTTTTGGCAAGGTAATAGCGCCCCTCGGGACCCTTGGGTCCGTCACCGAAACGATCGACAAAGTCGTGGAAGGCTGTCTCGGCGCCGGCGGTGTCGCCGGCCACATAAAGGGCCCGGGCGGTCGCGAAGGCCGCAGTCGCGTCCTGCACAGGCGGAGCGCCTGGAGCCCCAGCCTCCGCGGGGGGCGGCGGGGGCGCGGCGACGCCCTGTATCCGCTGATCCAGCGCGGTGATCTGTTCCTTCAGGGCCGCGTTCTGGGCCCGAAGATCATTGTTTTCCTGACGGGTCTGATCGAGATCGTGGCGGACTACATCCATCTCTCCATTGAGGCGGGTCAGGGTGTGGTCCAGATCGTTCAGTCGGTCGCCCATGGTGTTGATCTGCGCCTGCGTCTCGGCGGGCTGGACCACAACCGGCTGACCGGTCTCGCGGCCCTGGAAAACTATGGCGCGCAGCTCCTTCACCGCCTTCTCCAGTCGATCGAGCCGTTTCGAAGACCGCTCGTCCAGGGGCTCGTCCAGCGAGGTCTGGGCCAGGGTCTCGCCCGCGATCGCAAAGGCGCAAAGCGCCGTGGCCGTCAGCACGATGCAACGTCGAGGGTTGAGCGGTCTCACGGTGTTAATGAGCGCCCTCCGTGATGGCGGTATGGGCGTTACGGTTGTGCGTCTGCGCCTCTTCGCCACCGCTTGTGTCGATCGGGTGCTCCTTGCCGTAGGACACCGTGTCTATGCGGCTAGGAGCCACGCCTCGGGCAACGAGGTACTCCTTGACGGAGTTCGCGCGGCGGGCGCCAAGCGCGAAATTGTATTCGCGGGTTCCCAGCTCATCGCAATTGCCTTCGATCCGAACGCGTACGGCCGGATAGCGCGCCAGCCAGGCAGCCTGCGCGTCCAGCACCCCGTGGGCCTCGTCGCGCACTGAGTAACTGTCGAAGTCGAAATAGATCCGGTCACCGGCGTTGATGACGAAGTCCCGCACGGATCCCTTTATCGGAACGCCCGAGGCCTCCGATTCCTCGACGCCTCCGGGCGGCGGAACGCCCTGATTGCCGTATGGCGGCGCGGCCGGAGGAGGGGGCGCCGACGGCGCCACAGGGCCCATGGGTTTTGGGCGCGACGCGCAGGCGGCCAGAGAAGCCACCGCAAGTGCGATCGCCGCCAGCTTCGCAGCGTCGCGGATGTGTGACGTCATGGTCGATTCCTTAGGTCGCGGTTGGAAGGCATAAACCCTCGAGAGGCCCATGACGTTGCATCCTTAACCTCCCCCGCGCCAATGAGAGGGCAAGACTTTGGCCACGGCATGGCGGTCAAGGTAGAAATGGAGACCAGGCCGGATCAGAGGCCGCGAGCGGATAGGGGGCGGGTTGCGGCTCCCGGCCCGAGATATCCACCATCCAAAGATGGGATCCGGCGCCGCGTGACTGGCGTGCGAACATGATCATCCTGCTGTTCGGCGCCCAGGTGGGGCCTTCATCGAGGTAGCCAGTTGTGAGGAGGCGCTCGCCGCTGCCGTCGGGCTTCATGACGCCGATGTGAAACGCGCCGCCCTCCTGTTTTGTGAACACGATCAACTTGCCGTCGGGACTCCAGACCGGCGTTGTGTACCGACCCGTGCCGAAGGAAATGCGGTGAACCCCCGAGCCGTCGACCTCCATAACATAGAGCTGCGGCGAGCCGCCGCGATCGGAATTGAACACAATCCGCTGACCGTCCGGCGAAAAAGACGGCGAGGTGTCGATGGCGGGCTCGGTGGTCAGGCGCCGGGTCGCGTGACTGTCGAGGTCCATCAGATAGATGTCGGTGTTGCCCTCCTTCTCGACGGAGAACGCGACCTTGCGGCTGTCGGGCGAGAAACGCGGCGCGAACACCATGCCGGGGAAGTGGCCCAGCGCCTCCTGTCGCCCCGTCTCGATGTTCAACAAATAGATGCTGGACCCCGAGGGCCGCAGCGCCATGTAAGTGATTTCCTGGCTGTTGGCCGAGAATCTGGGTGTGTAGGCCAGATAGTCGCCCACCGTCAGGTAGCTGGGATTTGCCCCGTCTTGGTCCATGATCTCCAGGCGCCGGACCGGGTTGGCGCGGGAGCCGCTCTCGGCGACGAAGACGATCCGGGTATCGAAGTAGCCGTCTGTTCCGGTCAGACGTTTATAGACTGCGTCGGAGATCTTGTGCGCGACCCGGCGCCAGTTCTCCGGCGTCGAGGTAAACTGCACGCCAAGCAGCTGCTCGCCAGCGTAGACATCCCAAAGCCGAACGGCGACCCTCAGGCGACCGTCCGCATCGCTGACGACCTGCCCGGTCAGAAGCGCCTGAGCGCCGATGGACTTCCACTTGTCCCAGGTCGGTTGGACGTTCACGTCCAGGAACTGTTCCCGAAAGCTCGCTGGATCGAGGGGTCGAAAGAGCTCTGACCGTTTGAGATTGGCCGCGATCACCTGCGAAATCCGCGCGCCCACAGGCGCGCCGCCAAAGTCAGGGATGGCGATCGGCAGGGGCTGAGTGGCGCCTTGGTCAACGTTCACAACGATGTCGGCGCGCGCACCACCAGCGATGCCGAGAATGGCGAGAATCAAGGCGGCGATCAGAAGCTTCCAGGGACGCATGTCAAACTTTCCTCAAGGCTGTGAACAGGCCTTCTTGGCGTCGAAAATGACCTTGAAGGCCTTGCCGCGATAGACCTGAGCATAGGGCGCAGCGGCATGGACGGCGTCGATCGCGCGTCTGGCGGCGGCGAACACGACCGGATCCGATGACGTTTCCTGGCCGCCGGCTGAGACGCGCCCGATCACACGACCATCTTCGTCCACCGTAAATCGCACCGGCACCACCACCGTATCGCCGCCATCGGCGTCGCAGTTGGTATTCCACAAACGCTGAAGCAGTTGTGAAAGTCCGGCCACGTCGTTTGCCGACACGCCAGGGCCTATGTCCGGCCGCGCCTGGAGCGCGGTCTCGCGTTGCGGGGCGCCCTTCTTGCCGCCGGCGGGCTTTGGCGGACTGGAGCTTGCCGCCCTGGAAATTCTGGCCTGGAGCGCGTCGAGGCTAAAGGCGTCTTTCGTGGCGGGGGCCTTGGCCTGAGCGGCCGCCGGCTTGGTCTTGGTCGGCGTCGGCGTTGGCGACGAAGCCGGCGCCGCCTTGGGCTTGGACGGTGGCTTCGGCTGGGCTGGCGCCGGCGGCGCAGGGCGCGGAGGGGCGATTTTGGGCGCAGGCGGAGCTGGCGCGGGCGGCGCTTCGGCCACCGGCGTCTCGGCTTGGGCCGGCTGGGGCGCAGGCGCGGCTTCGGCCGCCCGGGTATCGGTGTTTGGAGCGTTAGCAACGATATTGATCGGGACGGAGGCGCCGACGGACAGCGGCTCGGTTGGTCGGGCCAGGAAGACGAGGGCGGCGAACACGGCTAGGTGGAGGGCCGCCGCCGCCAGCAGGGCGGGAGTCAGGCTCCGCCCGCGCCTGGCGCCGTCCACGGTCATGACGCGGGCGTCTCGCTCCCCGGCTTGCGCGCCGGGCCAGAGGACGGGCCCCCGGTGTCGGTGATCAGATTGATGCTGGTGAATCCGGAGGCCGAGAGGCTGGCCATGACCTGGGCGACGATGGCGTAAGGCGCCCTGCCGTCGGCGCGCACGTAGATGGGCTTCGAGAAGCCTTGGCCGGCCATGTCGCGAAGGGCTGGCGAGAAGGATGAGAATGCCACCTGGGTGTCGTTCAGGAATATATCGCTGTTTGCGCGGACCGAGACCGTGAGCGGCTCGGTCTGGTCCTGCATGGCGCCGGCTTCGGTTTTGGGCAGCTCCAGGGGCACGCCGACCGTGAGCAGGGGCGCGGAGATCATGAAGATGATGAGCAGCACCAGCATGACGTCCACGAGCGGGGTGACGTTGATTTCCGACAGGGGGGCCCGACGGCCGCGTCGCGAACGGCCCCGTCGGCGTCCCGCCGAGAAAGCATCGTGCGTGGAGAGCGCCACGGCCTAACGCCGCTCCGCCAACCGGCGCTGGATCGCGGTCACAAGGTCATCGGCGAAGCCCTCCAGCCGGGCGGCGAACTTCGCGGCGTCGGTGGAGAACTTGTTGTAGGCGATATAGGCGGGGATGGCGGCCGCCAGGCCGACCGCCGTTGCGAACAGAGCCTGGGCGATGGACGGCGCGACCACCGAGAGGTTGGTGTTCTTCTGGATAGCGATGGCTTGGAAGGCCGTCATGATTCCCCAGACGGTGCCGAAGAGGCCGATGAAGGGTGAGGCCGTGGCGACGATGGCCAGGGTTCCCAGCCCTTCCTCGACCCTCTGGCTCTCTCGGGCGACTACGGAATCGAGCACCCGGTCGATGCGCTGGATCAAGAATGCGGTCTGGGCGTCGGAATCGCCGCTGGCGAGCATGCCCTTGCTGCGCGCATCTTTCCACTCACGCAGAGCGGCCTGCAGCATGCGCGGCAGGGCGTGACGCGGCGAGTCGCCGGCCTGGCTGGCGATGTCCTCGAGCGAACGGCCCGATCCGACCTCGCTCTCGAACCGGGTCGCCTCGCGGTTGAGCCCGCCGATGCGGAAGAATTTGTCGATAATCACCGCCCAGGACCACAGGGAGGCCAAAGCCAAGCCGGTGAGCACACCCTTCACCACCCAATCGGCGTGGAGGAATTGGTGAACCAGGGAGAAGGTCTCGGGCGTGATGGCGCCGGCTGGATCCATAGGGGCCTTCTGGGACAAGAAATGAGTTGCGCGCATCGCGCGCGGGCATGGTGAAACTATGACGAGCCGGGCTTGAGGAGATAAGGCGCCAGGCGTTGCGCCAGTTCCGGCGGCGGTCGCCGCGCCCGGCCATCCGGGGTGATGCACGCAGCCTCGACCGTGGCCTCGGCGATCAGGTCGTCGCTGCGGGTGATCGACTGGGAGATCAGCATGCGCGGACCCTTGACCGTATCGTAGAGCGTGCGCACCAGAAGGGCGTCATCGATCCGCGCCGCGCGGCGGAACTCCAGCGCCAGGCGGGTGATGACGAAGGCGCAGGGGTCCGGCCTGGCCAGAAGTTCGGCATGGCCGATCCCTATGAGGCGCAGATAGTCCGACCGCCCGCGCTCGAAATAGCGAACGTAGTTGGCGTGATAAACAACGCCGGTGAAGTCGGTGTCCTCGTAGTAGACCCGGATGCCAAGGTGATGTTCGCGGCCGTCGAACACGCCGGCTGAGGGGAGCGGCTGCATCAGCCCTCCTCATCGAAAAGCAGCGGCTGGACTCTGGGCGCGGGCGGCGCTGTCAGTCCTAGGTGGAGATAGGCCTTGGCGCAGGCCAGGCGGCCGCGCGGCGTGCGCTGAATGAAGCCCTGCTGGAGCAAAAAGGGCTCGACTACGTCTTCCACGGAGTCCCGGGCTTCGGCGATGGCGTAGGCCAGGGTCTCGACCCCGGCCGGGCCGCCCCCGTAGTTCTCTATCAGGGCGGCGAGGTAGCGGCGATCCAGGGCGTCGAGGCCCTCGGCGTCGACTTCCAGTCGGGCGAGACCCCGGGCGGCGCAGGCGCGATCGATGCCGGAAACGCCCTCGGCGGCGGCGAAATCGCGCACCCGGCGCAGGAGGCGTCCGGCGACCCTAGGCGTGCCTCGGGCGCGCGCGGCGATTTCGGCGGCTCCGTCGGGCGCGAGTGAAAGACCCATCTTGCGTCCCGCCTGGCCCAGAACCCTCTGAAGCTCCTCTGGCGTGTAGAAATTGAGACGAATGGGGATGCCGAAGCGGTCGCGCAGGGGCGTGGCCAGAAGGCCGGCGCGGGTGGTGGCGGCCACGAGTGTGAAGGGCGAAAGATCAATGCGGATGGAGCGTGCCGACGGCCCCTCGCCGATGACGAGGTCGAGGGCGTGATCCTCCATGGCCGGATAGAGAATCTCTTCGATGTTGGGCGCCAGGCGGTGAATCTCGTCGATGAAAAGGACGTCGTTGGGCTCGAGATTGGTGAGGATGGCGGCCAGATCCCCGGCCTTGGCCAGAACCGGCCCGGAGGTGGCGCGGAAGTTCACGCCCAGCTCCCGGGCGATGATCTGGGCCAGAGTGGTCTTGCCCAGGCCCGGCGGCCCGAAGAGCAGCACGTGATCAAGCGCCTCGCCCCGCCCGCGCGCGGCGTCGATGAAGACCCTCAGATTGGCCTTGGAGGCTTCCTGACCGACAAATTCCTCCAGGGTCTGGGGACGCAGGGCCTTGTCCGTGGCTTCCATGGGCGCGGCTTCGCCGGAGACCAGGCGGGTCACCGGCCCAACTCCTGCAGGGCGGCCTTGATCAGGGCCGCCTCGGCCGCGCCTTCACCCAGGCGAAGCGCCGCCTGCTCAACTACCCGGCGCGCGGCGACTTCCGCGACGCCCAGACCCATCAGGGCGGCCACGGCCTCGCCGGTGGGGGTCGGGGCGGCCGGCGCGCCGGCGGCGGCGGCGACGTGGAAGGCGGCGACCACCCCGCCGGCGATCGGCTTGTCCTTGAGCTCGACGACGATGCGCAGGGCGAGCTTGGGTCCGACCCCGTTGGCCCGGCCCACCGCCGCCTTGTCCTCCCGCGCCACCGCTCCGGCGAGCTCCGCCGGGCTCAGCACATCCAGCACGCCCAAGGCCGCCTTTGGTCCGACGCCCTGGATCGACTGCAGGAGCAGGAAGACGCCGCGCTCCTCGCGGGTCAGGAATCCATAGAGCCTGGGGCCCGCCGCCTCGCTCCACTGGGTCTCCACATGCAGGAGCGCCTCATCGCCGGGCGCTGGGAGGTGGCCAAGCGTGCGCGCGCCGCAGCGGACCACGTAGCCCACCCCGCCAACGTCGATGAGCGCTTCCTCCTCGCCCACCTCGGCCAGGACGCCGCGCAGACGGCCGATCATCGGGCGGTCTCCAGGCGTCGGCGCGCGGTGCGGGCGTGGGCGTGGGCGATGGCCACGGCCAGGGCGTCGGCGGCGTCGGCCGTAGGCGATCCGGCGGTGGGGAGGATGCGCGCGATCATGAACGCCACCTGATCCTTGTCGGCCCCGCCCGTGCCGACTACAGCCTTCTTGACCACTTTGGCGGCGTATTCGGCCACCGGCAGTCCAGCCTGGGCCGGCGCGATCATCACCGCAGCGCGGGCGTGACCCAGCTTGAGGGTCGAGGCGCCATTGGCGGTCATGAATGTCTCCTCCACCGCAGCCTCCTGCGGCGCGTGCAGGGCGATGACTTCGGCGACCGCCTCGAAGAGGATGAGCAACCGGCTCGCCAGAGGAAGGGTATCCAGGGGCGCGATCACGCCGTGGGCGATATGGATCAGCCGCGCGCCGTCAATGGCCACGACGCCCCAACCCGTGCGGCGCAGGCCCGGATCCAGGCCCAGAATGCGAATCGCGTTCGTCATGTGTTCCGCCAGCATCGCCCATGGGAGCGATCAGGGGAAGCGATGGAAATGTTTTGAGCGGAGGCCTCAGCCGGTGAGCTTCGCCATGTCCTCTTCGCTGATGTCGGCGTTGGTCCAGACGGTCTGAACATCGTCGTCGTCTTCCAGCGCGCTGATCAGCTTCACCAGGGTCGCCACCTCTGGTCCGGAGACCGGCACGTCCGTCTTGGCTTTCCAGATGATGCCGGTGGATTTGGCCGGGCCGAGACGCGCCTCAAGAGCCTCGATCACCGCACCCAGATCCTCGAAGGCGGTGCGGATGACGTGGCCCTCAGCGTCGCTTTGGGCGTCTTCCGCGCCCGCGTCGATGGCGGCTTCCAGGATGGCGTCCTCCGCGCCCGCCGCGGGATGATAGATGATTTCGCCCAGGCGCTCGAACATGAACGCCACCGAGCCGGCGTCGCCCATATTGCCGCCGTTCTTGCCAAAGACGGTGCGCACATTGGCCGCGGCGCGATTGCGATTGTCGGTGAGCACCTCGACGATCAGGGCCGCGCCGCCGGGGCCAAAGCCCTCGTAGCGGATTTCCTCATAGGTGTCGGCGTCGCCGCCCTGGGCCTTCTTGATCGCCCGGTCGATATTGTCCTTGGGCATGGACTCGGCCTTGGCGTTGGCGATGGCCAGACGCAGGCGCGAATTGGCGGCCGGATCGGGCAGGCCGGCCTTGGCCGCCAAGGTGATGTCGCGTGAGAGCTTCGAAAAGACTTTGGAACGCAGGGAGTCCTGACGGTCCTTGCGGAACTGTATGTTCTTGAACTTTGAGTGGCCGGCCATCGCTCTTTGACGTCTATGGTTGTGCGGGTGGGGGTTCTAGCGCCGCTGCGGCGCGTGCGCCAGTTAGCCGCGCTTTCGAAGGAATCGGATCGTGACCCAGGAGACAGACGAAGACCCCCTCGACACGGCACCGGCCTCGCCCGAGCCAATCGTTGAATGGCAACCCAACCCGCGCGAGGTTCGCCGCGCGATGGCGGTCGGCGCATTGGCGGTAGGCGCCTTCGCCCTGGGCGCGGTTGCGTTTGGCGCGCTGGCCATCGGCAGCCTCGCCATCGGGGCGGCGGCCATCGGACGGCTTAGGGTCGGCAAGGTGCGGTTGGGCGTGGTGGAGATCGACCGCTTGATCGTGCGGGAGCCTGGCGAGCGGGCGTGATGCGATAGCGCGCGACGGCCATGATCTGCGGGGACACGAGCGCCAGCGACCATTTCTGCGACCCCTCCGCCAGCCGCTCGTTCCGCCGTCGCTGGTTTCGTCTGTACTGAGCCGCCAACGCTCCACCCTCGCTCACGGATCGACTTTCGAGCCTTAAGCCATCGCGGCCACGGCCACGACCGGAATACTCTGCGACAGCCGCCCACCAATGCGAATGGGCTCGATGCGCCTCGCCAGACCTGTGACATCGTCGGTTTCCACGAACACGCCGCAGACCGTGGCCGCGCCCTCGGCGGGGCGGAAGCGGCCGCCGGAAATGCGGGTGGTGAAGCGCCGCAGGGGCTCTTCCTTCTGGTTGCCGATGACGCTGTCGTAGTCCGCACAGGCGCCGGCGTCGGTCTGATAGGCGGTGCCGCCATTGAGAATCTGGGCGTCCGCCGTGGGAACATGGGTGTGGGTGCCGACAACCAGGCTCGCGCGGCCGTCGCAGAAATGCCCCATGGCCATCTTCTCCGAGGTCGCCTCTGCATGCATGTCCACGACCACGGCGTCGGCCACCTCGCCCAGGGGGCAGGCGTTGAGTTCGCGGTCGACGGCGGCGAAGGGGTCGTCCAAGGCGTCCATGTGCACCCGGCCAAGGAGGTTGATCACCAGCACCCGCTTGCCGCGCTCGGTCTCGAAGAGCTGGGCGCCCCGGCCTGGCGCGGCGGCCATGGCCGAGTAGTTGAGCGGGCGGATCAGGCGGGTTTCGCGGACGATGTAGGTCAGGGCCTCTTTCTGGTCCCAGGAGTGGTTGCCCAGGGTCAGGCAGTCGGCGCCGGCGTCGAAAAGCTCGCGCGCCGTGGCCTCGGTGATGCCAAAGCCTGCCGCGGCGTTCTCGGCATTCACGACCACGAACTCCAGGCCCATCGCCCGGCGCAGGCCCGGCAGGTGCTCGGCCAGGCCCTCACGTCCGGAGCGGCCGACAATGTCGCCGAAAAAAGCGATACGCATCAGGTCTCCTTTGGGAACACCTTATAGCCTCTTTCGGTGAGG
>Ga0302196_10005684_pt1 | contig 11121 bp, 12 predicted proteins | sample II_Bog_N1_3_FD_198794 | JGI IMG/M metagenome (GOLD analysis project Ga0302196, IMG submission 198794) | Peat permafrost microbial communities from Stordalen Mire near Abisko, Sweden - II_Bog_N1_3 | ecosystem: Environmental > Terrestrial > Soil > Wetlands > Peat | place: Sweden: Abisko...
GCATCCGGGGCGAGCGGCAGCTGGGGCAGCGGGATGCGGGCTCGCCGGTCCAGAAACAGTCCCGGCAGAGCGCGCTCATTCCTCGGACGGCCAGAGCCACGCCGCCCCGCGCACGCCGGACGAGTCGCCATATCTGGCTTTCGCCACCTTGGTCGCGAACACATCGGAGAACACATAACGGCGGATCACCGGCAGCACATCCGCGTAGAGCTCGTCGGTGTTGGACATGCCGCCGCCGAACACGATCACGTCCGGGTCCAGAATATCGCAGATCACCGCCAGCGCCCGGCCGAGCCGGTCGGCGTAGCGCTCATAGGCCGCCACCGCCTCGGCTTCGCCGGCGCGCTTGCGGGCGATGATCTCGTCGCCGGGCAGCTTGACGCCGGTGGCGCGCGCATAGTCGGCGCCGAAGGCGGAACCGGACACCCAGGTCTCCAGGCAGTCGATCCGGCCGCACCAGCAAGTGTGCGAGCCGCGCTCCTCCGCCGATGGCCAGGGCAGGGGCGAATGGCCCCACTCGCCGCCGATCCGGTTGATCCCCTCGACCGTGTGGCCGCGCACCACCACCCCGCCGCCGCAGCCGGTGCCGAGGATCGCCCCGAACACCACCGGCGCGCCCTTGCCGACCCCGTCGACCGCCTCGGAGAGGGCGAAGCAGTTGGCGTCGTTCTCCATCCGGATCGGCCGGCCCAGCACCCGCTCCAGGTCCTCGTGGAACGGCATGTCGTTCAGCCAGACGCTGTTGGCGTTGCGCATCCGTCCGGTCTTCGGCGACAGCGATCCGGGCATGCCGACCCCGACCGTCGCGCCCTTGACCCCGGCCTGGGTCTCAGCCTCGTCAACCACCTGGCGGACGGTCTGCAACGCCGTCTGGTAGTCGCCGGGCGTCGGCAGCCGCACCCTGGCCTTGAACGCGCCGTCGGCGCCCAGCGCCGCCGCCTCGATCTTGGTGCCGCCGAAGTCCACGCCGATCCGGATCATGCGGCCCTTGTCCCGCAACCGGACGAGCGGGTCCAGGGGCCGCGGTCAAACCCTTCCCACGGGTTTGCGGGGGAAAGCGGCGAGCCGCGTGCAGCGCGCTGCGCCGATGGGGGTGCGAGTCGCGCCGGCGCTGGCAAAGTCCTCGCGAAGAGCCCGCATTGTCGCTCGCCTTCGGCCTCGCGACGTTTCCCCCGCCCGAGGCGGGGTAAAGGTTGCTTTAGGCCGGCACCGGGATCGCCTGGGCGGGGGTTCCGCGGCCGAGGGGGGTGAAGTCCTTTTCCGCTCGGGGCAGGAAGTCCTTGACGATGCCGTCGGCGTCCCAGCCGCCGTCGCGGGAGTAGGTGGCGATCGGGCGGGGCTGCGAATAGATCGACAGGTTGTAGCCGCCGGCCCCGAAGATCTGGCCGGAGACGCCCTTGGCCGCGTCGGAACAAAGCGCCACCGACAGCTCGGCGGGTCGGACCGGGCTTTGGATCTCGCGCATGGCCTCGCGCCGCTTGGCGGCTTCCTCGTCGCGGGGCACCGAGTCGGTCATCCGGGTGGCCGCGCCGGGGGCGACGGTGTTGGAGCGTACGTTGTTGCGCGCGCCTTCCAGGGCGACGATCCGCGACAGCCCGGCGATGCCCATCTTGGCCGCGCCGTAATTGGTCTGGCCGACGTTGCCGATCAGCCCGGAGGTCGAGGAGTACATCACATAGACCCCGTCTTGCTGGCTGCGGAAATGGTTGATGGTGGCGCGCACGACGTTGAAGTGGCCGCGCAGGTGGACGTGGATCACCGCGTCCCATTCCTCCTCGGTCATGTTGTGCATCATCCGGTCGCGCAGGATGCCGGCCGGATTGATCACCCCGTGCAGGGCGCCGAAGGTGTCCATCGCCTGCTGCACCATGTGGCCCACAGCGCGCAGTTCAGTGACGCTTTCGGTGTTGGCCACCGCCTCGCCGCCGGCCGCCTTGATCACATTGGCGACTTCCTGCGCCGGACCCACGTCCGCGCCGGCGCCGTCGAGGGCCGCGCCGAGGTCGTTGACCACCACCTTCGCGCCCTGCCTGGCGGCGATGATGGCGCACTCGCGGCCAATCCCGCGTCCGCCGCCGGTGACCAGAATAACCTTCCCATCGAGCAGTCCCATGTTCCGTCCCTTCAATCGCTTGTTTTGAAATGAGGCTCGACTATCGATCCGTCGGCGCGGCTCGGCAAGTCGCCGGTCGGCTCAACGACCGCCGGCTAGCTCTTGATCGCCGAGGCGATCGCCTTGCCCAGTTCGTCCCAGTCGTCGATGCGCGGATGGCGGTCTGGCGCGGCGAAGGCGAGAGGGCGCAGGCGCTCGTCGGCGACCATCTGGAAGGTGGCGACGCCGGGCGCGTCGGTGGCGACGGAGTCCAGGTTCGGCAGCAGGTCGTCGATGAAAGCAGCCTTGCCGGAGGTCTTCGCCGCGATGGCGGCCATCGGGGGCCCCTTCAGCCCGGAATTGACCACCAGCGGATAGTCGAAGCCGTGCTTGATCAGCCAGCGCGCCCGGGGCTCGCGGCTGTGGCCGGGGGCGTTGGTCAGGATGACGATGCTGGCGTCGCGCTCAAGCGCCTTCAGCGCCTCGGCCGCGCCCGGCGCGGGGTCGATATGCTCGACATCCGCCTCGAAGAACCGGTCGAACAGCGCCCGGCCGGCCTCGAGGTCGAGGTGCTCGGCTTCGCCGGGACGAAAGATGTTCTGGAACAGGGCGAAGCGGTTGATCCGCATCTCGAAGCCATGGCCGCCGAGGAACTGCTCGAAGCCGCGCATGAACATCGCCAGCACTTCGTCGACGTCCACCACCACCAGCGGGGCGGCGGGGTCGAGGCGCAAGGTGGCGATCTCCGGCGGCAGGACGATTTCGGCGATGGCGAGGGCCTCCCTTCGAATAACGCCCGTTTAAGGATATTGGTGTCTCTGTGGTCGGACGCGCAACGCTGGCGAGTCGCCCGGCGGCACGGTGAGGCCTCTCTCTTTGAGTCAAATCGGAAGGCGCATGCCCAAGAAGGTCCTCATCGTCGAGGATAATGAGCTGAACATGAAGCTGTTTCATGATCTGCTCGAAGCCCAGGGGTACGAGACCCTGGAGACCCGCGAGGGTCTGCAGGCGCTCACGCTCGCGCGCCTGCATCATCCCGACCTGATCCTGATGGACATCCAGCTGCCGGAGATCTCCGGCCTGGAAGTGACCAAGTGGCTGAAGGACGACGAGACCCTGGCCGATATCCCGGTGATCGCGGTGACCGCCTTCGCCATGAAGGGCGACGAGGAGCGCATCCGCGCCGGCGGCTGCGCCGCCTATATCGCCAAGCCGATTTCGGTGTCGCACTTCCTCGACACCATAAAGAAGTTCCTGGAGCCCGCGGCGGGGGCGGAGACCGTCAGATGACCGGCCGCATCCTGGTGGTGGATGACATCGAGGCCAACGTCCGCCTGCTGCAGGCCAAGCTCCAGGCGGAATACTACGACGTGCTGACCGCCAACGACGGGATCACCGCCCTGGCCATCGCCGCCGCCGAGAAGCCGGACATCGTGCTTTTGGACGTGATGATGCCCGGCATGGACGGCTTCCAGGTCTGCCGTCGGCTGAAGGACGATCCGGAGACCCGGCATATTCCGGTGGTGCTGGTGACCGCGCTCGACGGCCGCGGCGACCGGATCACCGGCCTGGAATCCGGAGCGGACGAGTTCCTGACCAAGCCGATCGACGACATCATGCTGTTCGCCCGGGTGAAGAGCCTGACGCGGCTGAAACTGGTGATCGATGAACTGCGCCAGCGCGAGGCCTCCGGCCGGCGCATGGGCGTGATCGCCGGCGCCGCCGCCCGGCTGGGCGGCTCAGGCGGCCGGGTGCTGATCGTCGACGACCACGAGCGCCAGGCGCAACGCATCGCCGCCGAGCTGGCCATCGAGCACCGCCCGGTGATCGAAAGCGACCCGGAGAAGGCCCACCTGACCGCGCGGGGGCCGGTGGACCTGATCATCGTCAACACCACCGCCAAGGAATTCGACGGCCTGCGCTTTGCCGCCCAGCTGCGCTCGGACGAGGCGACTCGGCACCTGCCGATCCTGGGCGTCATCGATCCCGACGACCGGCCGCGGCTGGTCAAGGCGCTGGATATCGGCCTCAACGACGTGCTGACCCGGCCGATCGACCCGCAGGAGCTCTCCGCGCGGGTGAAGAGCCAGGTGCGCGGCAAGCGCTACACCGACTTCCTGCGCAACAACCTCGATCATTCGCTGGAACTGGCGGTCACCGACCAGCTCACCGGCCTGCACAATCGCCGCTACATGACCGGCCAGCTGAGCGCCCTGGTCAACCGGGCGGTGCGCGGCGGCGAGCCGGTGTCCTGCCTGATGATCGACATCGACCACTTCAAGAAGATCAACGACAGCTTCGGCCACGACGTCGGCGACGAGGTGTTGCGCGAATTCGCCGTGCGGCTGGCCTCCAACGTCCGCGCGGTGGACCTGCCCTGCCGCTACGGCGGCGAGGAGTTCGTGGTGATCATGCCGGGGGCCCAGCTCGCCGACGCCCAGCGGGTCGCCGAACGCATCCGCCTGCACGTCGCCGGTTCGCCCTTCCGGGTGCCGGCGATCAGCGATCCGCTGACAGTGACCATCTCCATTGGCGTCGCCTGCACCGCCGGCGAGGGCGACAGCGCCGAAGCCCTGCTCAAGCGCGCCGACGAAGCGGTCTATGCCGCCAAGGCCGGCGGCCGGAACATGGTCATCGCCAAAGCGGCTTAGGGATTCCCCGACCCCCCAACAGTCAAAGCCGGGCGTCAGTCCCGGCGATGACCGTGAATTGCAATCGCGGAGGCCTCCTCAACGAGGGACTCTATGACGCGTCGGGTCAGCCCGGACGCTGCAGCAACGCGTCGCGTTGCGCCGTCAGCTCGTCGAGCTTCGCCTGCTGCTCGGCGATGCGGTCGCTCATCCGCTCTTCGTCCCCCGCGCCGGAAAACGCGGCGGCCTGCTCGACCAGTTCGCGCAGGTTGTCGCGGACGACCGACAGGCGCTCGTCCAGCTCGGCGAGGTCGATGGGTTCGGTGGGCATGCGAGGCTCCTCGGCGACAGGCGCTGAACCCTAGCACCGCTGTCGGCCGACCGCGATGGCGGACCTGTCGGGCGATGGTCTAGCTTTGGCCCAGGCTCGACCGAGAACGAGCGAGGGGACACGAGCGATGGATGAGACCGAAGAGCTGATCCGGCTCTGTTGCCGCGCGCTGGTCGCCCAGATGAGCGCCGCGCCCGGGTTCGAGCTGCACATGACGCAAAACTGCGTCCTCGGCCTCACCGCCGAGCCGCTGGCCGACTTTAATATGCTGACCCTGGGCCCCGATCCCGACGCCGAGGGTTTCCTCCTCCGGTCGGTGGCGCGGGCGAGAGAGCGGGGGTTGCCGTTGCACGCGGCGATGACCCCGCATGTGGCCGAAGCCCTGGCGCCGGTGGCGACGCGGCTGGGCATGACGCGCGTGGGCGCCTCGCCGCTGATGGTGCTGCGCCGGGAAACGCCGGTCGTGACACCGGTTAAGCCCGTGCGCGTCACCCGCGCGCTCGGCCCGGAGCTGGTGAGGATCGCCGGCGATCTTGCCGCCGCCGCCTTCGATGCGCCCCGCGACGTCATCGCCCGCTGCATCGACGTGGGGGTCACCGAGACCGCCGGCGTGGAGACCTGGATCGCCTGGGACGACGAGGGGCCGAGGAGCGCGGTCACGGTGACGCCCGCCGGAAACACCGCCGGGATCACCCTGATGGCCACGCCGCCGGGGCGCCAGCGCAAGGGCATGGGCCGCGCCCTGCTCACCCAGGTGATCGACGACTATCGGGGCCGGGGCGTGGAGCGCTTCTATCTGGGCGCCACCAAGGCCGGCCTGCCGCTCTATGCCAGCCTCGGCTTCCAGACTATCGCAGAACTGTCCGGCTGGCTGATGCGGGCCTGAGGCCGCCAAACGAAAAACGCCCGGCGGTGAGGCCGGGCGTCCTGGTCGCGATGAGAGGCGGAAAGCCTATTTGATCTTGGCTTCGCGGAACTCGACGTGTTTGCGCACCACCGGATCGTACTTCTTGACCACCATCTTCTCGGTCATGGTGCGGGCGTTCTTCTTGGTCACGTAGAAATAGCCGGTGTCCGCCGTGGAATTCAGGCGGATCTTGATGGAAGCCGGTTTGGCCATCGGGATAGGTCCTTGCGGGCCGGCCTGAGGCCGGGAAAATCGGAGGCGCGGACAATACGAATCGCGAGCGCGAAGTCAATGTCGGCGGTGCGGAGAGAGACGATGCCCGGCGAAGGCTATCTGCTCGAGTTGGCTTTCGAGACCGACGTCATCTACTGGCGCGGCCCGTCGCCGTTCTTCTATGCGCCTGTCCCGGCGGAGCATGTGGCGGCCCTGAGCCAGGCGGCGCGGCTGGTCTCCTACGGCTGGGGCATGGTTCCCGTGGATGTGCGCATCGGCGAGACCGCCTTCACCACCTCGCTGTTTCCCAAGGACGGCGGCTACCTGCTGCCGCTGAAAGCCGAGGTGCGGAAGAGGACTAATATCACCGCCGGCGACCGGATCGCGGTGGAGCTGGCCATCCGGGCGCCCGAACTCGACTGAGCGAGCTAGAGACCGCCCATGGTGCGCTCGCCGCGCTTCATCCGCAGATAGGGGATCGGCCGCGTCGGGTCTTCCAGGCGCTTGGGCACTTCGCGCAGCACGAAGCGAGTGACGGTGGGCAGATCCAGCGCCAGGGCCTCGTCCAGGTTCACCCAGGCGATCTCGTCCAGTTCGCCGCAGTCGGCCTGGCGCTCCAGGCTGACCAGCCGCTCGGCCTCGGCCAGGAAGAAGCGGGCGTCGAAGCGCTTGGGCACCATGTAGGGGGTGACCGCGCGGGCGATGTAGTCGAGGGCGTCCAGGTCGGGCAGGGCGCCCTGGGCGACGAAGTCCTTCCAGGGTCCCTTGCCGGCCTTGGCGGTCCCGGGTTTGGCCAGCAGCAGGCCAACTTCCTCGAACGTCTCGCGGATCGCCGACAGCGCCAGCGCCCGGGCGCGGCGCTCGGGGGTGGCGACGGAGAGTTCCTTCAGCACGTTCTGCTTCAGATCGGTGGCGTAGGGGGCGCGGAAGTCGGCCGGGTCGATCCGGCCGCCGGGAAACACCCACTTGTCGGGCATGAAGTTGTGCGCGCCATGGCGGCGGCCCATCAGCACACGGATCTTCGGCCCGTCGCGGCGGACGATGATCAGGGTCGCGGCGTCCCGCGGCCCCACGGCCCGCCCGGTACGCGGCGGCATATTGGGGGTCGCGTTCTCGCGTTCAAACACTTGTTCGGCCATTGTCCGACATTGGCCGAGCCGGTGCGACGGGGCAAGGGTCGGTTTTGCGCAGCTCACCACCAACCTACCGCCCACCGTCCCACAACAAGCCGTCATGGCCGGTCGTCAGTACCGGCCACCCAGGAACACGGGTCTTTCAGTAGGGCGTCGCGCGGAGCCGACGACGGCGTGGCTCCGGCCTCGCGGCCACGCCTCGGTCCATCGTGTGCTTGGGTCCCCGGGACTGACGCCCGGGGATGACCGCCTGTTGGGGGGTGATCGAAGTGAAGGGCGCGGCGGCGCCTAGAAAGCCAGCCGCCCGAACAGTTCGTCGTAGGAGACCATCACCCGGCTCCTGTACGCCGGCCGTTCGCACAGCCGCGCGTACCAGGCTTCCACGTTCGGCAGGGACGGTCGCTCCAGCGGCAGGGTGAAGTAGCGGTAGGCGAGGGTTCCGGAGGGTATGTCGGCCATCGTCAGCCGCTCGCCGCCCAGATACGGCTGGGTCGCCAGCAGGTCGTCCAGCAGACCCCAGTCCGCCGCCGCAAACCGCCAGAGTTCGGCGTTGGCGGCGGCGTCGCGCTGCGGCTCGGGGGTGCGCCACCAGCCCCAGAAGTGGCCGATGACGTGCGGCTGCAGGGTGGTGGCGTTCCACTCCATCCAGCGGTCGGCCAGGGCGCGGACGCGCGGCTGGCTGGGCCAGAGGCCGCCGTCGCCGTACTCGGCGGCAAGGTAGCGGACGATGGCGCCGGATTCCCACAGCACCGTTCCGTCGTCGTCGATCACCGGCACCAGGCCGTTCGGGTTCATCGCCCGGAATTCCGGGGTGTCCAGACCGCCGAACGCGCCGCCGGCGGGGATGTGATCATAGGCGAGGTCGAGCTCGTCCAGGGCCCACATCACCTTCTGCACGTTGGCGGAGCTCAATCTGCCCCAGACCCGGATCAGGCTCATCGGCGCTTCCTCGGCGGTCCGCCCGGCCGTCGGCCGCGAGGCGCCTGCCGCTGGCGCGGCCTGGGCGCATTTTTGTCGGCGGGTTCCGGCTCGCTGAGCATCTCGAACAGCAGGCCGCCGGTGATCGGCGTCGCCTCCCTGAGCCGCACGTCCACCTCGCGGCCCAGACGCCAGCGCTGGCCGGTGCGCTCGCCGACCAGGGCATGGCTGCGTTCGTCGTGGACGAAGTATTCGCCGCCCAGGCTGGACACCGGCACGAGGCCGTCGGCGCCGGTCTCGGCCAGCCGCACGAACAGACCGAAGCGGGTGACGCCGGTGATCCGGCCGGCGAACTCGGCGCCCACCCGGTCGGCCAGGAAGGCGGCGACATAGCGGTCGGTGGCGTCGCGCTCGGCGGCCATCGCCCGACGCTCGGCCATGGTGATGTGCTCGGCGGTGTCGCCGAGCTTGGCGATATCGAGGTCGCTGAGGCCATCGTCGCCCAGGTTCAGCGCCCGGATCAGCGCCCGGTGCACGATCAGGTCGGCGTAGCGGCGGATCGGCGAGGTGAAGTGGGCGTAGCGGGCGAGGTTGAGGCCGAAGTGGCCGATGTTGTCCGGCGAATAGATCGCCTGCATCTGGCTCCTCAGCACCACCTCGTTGACGATTTCGGCGTGCGGCCCGTCGCGGGTCTGGCCCAGCAGCTTGTTGAATCGGGCGGTGGTTGGCGCCTCGCCCTTGGTCCAGGGGATGTCGAGGGTGGAGAGAAAGTCGATCAGATTGCCGACCTTCTCTTCGCTGGGCGTATCGTGGATGCGGTAGATCAGCGGCGTGTGGCGCTGCTCCAGGGTCTCGGCGGCGCAGACGTTCGCCTGGATCATGCACTCCTCGATCAGCTTGTGCGCCGGCAGCGACGCGCGGGCGGTGATCTGGGCGATGCTCCCGTCGGCGCCGAAGTGGATGCGCCGCTCGGCCGAGTCGATCTCCAGCGGCGAGCGGGCCTCGCGGCCCTTCTTCAGGCAGGCGTAGGCGGCGAAGAGGGGCTTCAGCACCGTTTCCATCAGCGGCGCGGCGCGATCGCCCGGCAGGCCGTCGATGGCCGCCTGCGCCTCCTCGTAGGAGAGCTTGGCCGCCGAGCGCATCAGGCCGCGGTGGAAGCGGTGGGTCTTCTTGCGGCCGGCCTTGTCGAACACCATCCGCACCGCCAGGCACGCCCGGTCCTCGCCCTCGCGTAAGGAGCAAAGGCCGGCCGACAACCGCTCCGGCAGCATCGGCTCGACCCGGTCGGGGAAATAGACGCTGTTGGACTTCTCCCGCGCCTCGACATCGAGGGCCGAGCCGGGACGGACGTAGGCGGCGACGTCGGCGATGGCCACCCAGACGATCCAGCCGCCCGGATTGCGGGCGTCGTCGTCCGGCTCGGCGTAGACGGCGTCGTCATGGTCGCGGGCGTCGGGCGGGTCGATGGTGACCAGGGGCGTGGCGCGCAGGTCGGTGCGGGCGCCCAAGGTCGGCGGCTCGGCGGCCTCGGCTTCGGCTTCCGCCTCGGCGCTGAATCCCATGGGGATGCCGTGGGCGTGGATGGCGATCAGCGAGGCGGCGCGAGGATCGTCCTCGCGGCCGACCACCTCCAGCAGCTTGCCACGCTTGGGCCCATAGCGGCGCTCGGCGGCCCCGCCGATCTGCGCCAGCACCAGGTCGCCGTCCTTCAAACCCTGGCCGTCCGGCCCGGCGAGGATCAGCGTCTCCTTGGAGCGCCGATCCACCGGCTCGACCCGCACCTCGTTCCGCTCCTTGCGGACCACGCCCAGGATCCGGTGGGCGCTCTGGCCCAGGCGCTTGATCAGCCGCGCCAGGCTTTCGCCGTCCTCCAGCGTCTCGAAGCGGACCAACAGTCGGTCGCCAAGGCCCGGCGCGCCGGCGTTCTTCTCGCCCTTGTCCGGCGCCAGGCGCACCAGCGGCGCCTCGCTTTCGGCCTTGGTCAGCCGCACGAACAGGTCGCCGTCGGCATCCTTCTCGATCACGTCGACGACGCCCACGGGCGGCAGCCCGGTCGGCCCGCCGGAGCCGCCGCGGCCGCGCCGGGTGGGCGCATTGCGCGGATGCCGTGAGAAAGTGCCTGACCGTGGTTTCGCCATGCGCCTCAATAGCACAGCCGCACCGGACCGGCAGGGCAGGCTAGCCTTGCAGAAAAGCGATCATCGCCGGCATCGCCGCGCGGTCCTGGATCATGAACATGTGGCCGCCGTCGAAGAACTGCAGCTGGGCGCCCGGTATGCGGCCGGCGAGGTTCTCCTGGGTTTTCGGCAGGGCGACGCCGTCGTAGCGGCCGGCGGCGATCAGCACCGGGCAGGCGATCTGGCCGAGACGGTCCCAGGTGTCGTGGCCGGCTCGGGCTTCCAGTTGCCGCCGCGCGCCCATCGCCCGGCCGGGTTCACCGGCGTAGGGGTCGGCCGCGCCCATGGCCACGAACTGGGCGTAGCTGTCCGGATTGGCCTTCGCCCAGGCCTCGTCGCGGCGGGTGTCGGAGACCGGGATCAGATGTTTCGCCCGCGCCTCGCCGGTGAGGTGCTGGATCGCGTGAAACGGATAGGACGCGCCGCCGGCGCCGCCGGGCGAGGTGCAGCCCAGCACCAAGCGCTCCACCTTGGCGGGATGGCGCAGCACCAGTTCCTGGGCGACCATGCCGCCGAACGAGAGCCCGATCACCGGCGCGGACTCCCAGCCGAGATGATCCATCAGCGCCGCGGCGTCGTTGGCGTAGTCGGCCATGGTGTAGGCGACGTCCGGCTTGGCCGAGCGGCCAAGGCCGCGCTGGTCATAGGCGACCAGGTCGAAGTGCTTGGCCATCGGGCCGTCGAACACGTTGGGCTTTACCCGCAGATCGCCGCCGGTGC
>Ga0302196_10005689_pt1 | contig 11116 bp, 10 predicted proteins | sample II_Bog_N1_3_FD_198794 | JGI IMG/M metagenome (GOLD analysis project Ga0302196, IMG submission 198794) | Peat permafrost microbial communities from Stordalen Mire near Abisko, Sweden - II_Bog_N1_3 | ecosystem: Environmental > Terrestrial > Soil > Wetlands > Peat | place: Sweden: Abisko...
TCGCCGCGCTCGCCGCGCTCGCCGGGCGCGGGCGCGGCCGCAGACAGGCGGCGCCGGCGCGGCGAGGGCCGCTCGCCGCCGCACGGCGACGCGCAGCTGATCCGATCGCGTGCTCGCTCGCCGGTCGCGCCCCTCCCGCCGCGACGGCGGTCACCTGGTTCGTCCCACAAACCTGAAGGGAGCAGTTGTGAAGCGACTCGCAAGCCTGATCGCGGCACTCGCCGCGCTAGTTTTGCCGGCCGTCGCGATGGCCCACATCAGCCTGCACCCAAACGAGATCCCGGCCGGCGCGTTCGTGACCTTGAACGTGCGCGTGCCGGGTGAGCAGCCGGGGGCCTACGCGTACAAGGTGGTGATGCAGATGCCGCCCGGGTTCACCGACGTCGATGTCGAGAACGTCGCGGGCTGGACGGCGCAGGAGACGATCACGACGCTGAAGAAGCCACTGCAGACGGCCGACGGGCCGGTCGATCAGGTGGTCTCGCAGGTCAGTTGGACCGGTGATCGATCGATGCTGGGGCGTTTGGAGAACGGCTACTTCATGCAGTTCCCGCTCGACATCACGATCCCCTCAGACCTCGCCGGGAAGTCGTTGACATTCAAGACCGTCGAGTTCTACTCCAACGGCAAGAACGCCTACTGGATCGGGCCGCCGTCAGCCACCTACCCGGCACCGACGATCAACATCACCGCCGCCGGCGGTGTGATCGAGGACGTGGCCGGCAACGAGGCGGGTCCGCTGCCCGGATTCGTGCCGACAGGGCTGGCGAGCGCCACCTCGGTGAGCGCCAAGTCGAGTTCGAACTCGTTGGCGATCATCGCAATCGTGCTCGCTGCGCTCGCGCTGATCGCGACCTCCGCGACGGCACTCACGCGCCGGCGGGCAGCCTGAACCCTGCGGGCTCGCGGCGCGACGGCCGCGCCGCGAGCCCTCCTCTCCACGCATGCGCTCACGCGCCTGCGGCCGGCTCTAGCCTCGGGTGCTATCGCCGCCGCGCTCGCGCGTCCCGGCGGCCACGTGAAGGTATCGTTGCGCCTCGCATGGCCGCCGCCGTCAAGACCACCGTCACCGAGCTTCCCGAGTCGCGGGTGCGCGTGGAGGTCGTCGTGGCGCCCGAGGACGTCGCGCGGGCGACTGATGCGGCCGCGGCGCGGATCGGCCGCGACCTCAAGCTCCCCGGTTTTCGCAAGGGGAAGGTGCCGGCTGCGGTTGTGATCGGCCGCATGGGCCGTGAGGCGATCGTCGAGGACGCCGTGCGCGAGCGTCTCGCGCGCTGGTATTCAGCGGCGATCGGCGAGTCCGGGATCGTCACCGTCGGCGATCCCGACATCACGCTCGGAGACCTCCCCGCCGAGCACGAGCCGTTCGCGTTCTCGTTCGAGATCGGCGTGCGACCGGTCGCGACGCTCAAGCAGTGGCGCGGGATCGAGGCGCCGCGCCGCGAGCCGACCGTCGCCGAGGAACAGATCGATGCGCAGATCGAGCAGGCCCGAGACCGGCTCGCACGCCTGGAGGCAGCCGAACGCGCGGCGGCCGCCGGGGACTTCGTCGTCGTCGACTTCACGGCGACGATCGACGGCGAGCCGATCGAGGGGGGAGAGGGCCGCGCGCAGCTGATCGAGCTGGGCGCCGGGCGGCTGATTCCGGGCTTCGAGGAAGGGCTCCTGGGTGTGCGCGCCGGCGAGCAGCGCAGGCTCGAGCTGCGCTTTCCCGACGATTACGCGGCCGCCGAGGTCGCCGGGCGCGACGCGGTCTTCGAGGTCAGCGTGGCCGAGGTACGCGAGAAGATCCTGCCCGAGCTAGACGACGACTTCGCGCTCGAGGCGGCCGGTCTCGACTCGCTCGCGGAGCTGCGGGAGGATCTGCGCACGCGGCTGCTCGAGGTCGACGAGCGCGCGGTCGAGGGCGAGTTTCGGGGTGCTGTGCTCGAGGCCGCGGGGCAGGCCGCCTCGATCTCGCTGCCCGAGACGCTGATCGACGCTCGCGCCAGGGAGGCGCTGGAGCGCAGCCTGCACTCGCTCTCGCACCGCGGCATCAGCAAGGAGGCCTACCTGGAGATCGCCGGCGCCAGCGAGGAGGAGCTGATCGCAAGCGCGCGCCCGAACGCCGAGCGCGCACTGCGGGCCGAGGCGGTGGTCGCCGCGATCGTGGCCGCCGAGGCGATCGAGCCGAGCGACGACGAGCTGCTCGCAGCGCTCGAGCGCAGCGCTCAGCCCGACGAGAGCGGCCGCGTCAGCGACCCCAAGAAGCTGCTCACGCAGCTGCGCCGCGCCGGGCGCCTCGAGGAGTTCCGCGCCGACGTCGCCGCCGACCAGGCGCTCGAGCGCCTGGTGGCCGAGGCGGTCGCGATCACGCCCGAGCGGGCGGCGGCGCGCGAAAAGCTCTGGACGCCCGGGTCCTGACCGCCGCCCGGCGCGCTCGCCGGCGCGCCTGCGGCGGGCGGGCGGACAGCGTCCGAAGCGGCCAGGCCCGGTTGGTAGACTCGCCTTGGAGGCGGTGCTGCTTTGCACTTGCCGGGAGGAATCGAGCCAGGCAAGCGAAACAAAGCGAGGACCATGAGCCCACTGATCCCGATGGTTGTCGAGCAGACCTCCAGAGGCGAGCGCGCGTTTGACATCTACAGCCGCTTGCTCAACGAGCGGATCATCTTTCTGGGGACGCCGATCGACGACCAGATCGCGAACCTGATCGTCGCGCAGCTGCTGCACCTGGAGAGCGAGGATCCCGACAAGGACATCTCGCTCTACATCAACTCGCCCGGCGGGTCGGTGTATGCGGGCCTCGCGATCTACGACACGATGCAGTTCGTCAAACCGGACGTTCAGACGATCTGCGTCGGCATCGCGATGTCGATGGGCGCGCTGCTTTTGGCCGGTGGCGCCAAGGGCAAGCGGATGGCGCTGCCGAACGCGAAGATCCTGATCCACCAGGTCAGCTCAAGCTTCCAGGGGCAGGCGACCGACATAGAGATCCATGCGCGGGAGATCATCGACGTGCGCAGGCGCCTGGACGAGATCATCGCCCTGCACACGGGCAAGTCCGTCGATGAGGTCAAGACCGACACCGAACGCGATTACTTCATGAGCTCCGAGGAAGCAACCGCCTACGGCATCATCGACCGCGTCATCTCCGAGCACTGAGCAGAGGCGATGGCGCGCCCGACCGATTCCAACGAACAGCTGTTGTGCAGCTTCTGCGGCAAGTCGCAGCGGCAGGTCAAGAAGCTGATCGCCGGGCCGGGCGTCTACATCTGCGACGAGTGCATCGACCTGTGTAACGAGATCATCGACGAGGAGCTCGTCGCACCCGCCAGCTTCGACATCTCCGACCTGCCCAAGCCGCGCGAGATCTACGACGTCCTCGACGAGTACGTGATCGGGCAGGACAACGCCAAGCGCACGCTGTCGGTTGCCGTCTACAACCATTACAAGCGCGTGCAGATGATGGCCGTCGACGACGCCGAGATCGAGCTGCAGAAGTCCAACATCCTGCTGCTCGGTCCGACCGGGTGCGGCAAGACGCTGCTCGCGCAGACGCTCGCGCGGATCCTCAACGTGCCGTTCGCGATCGCCGACGCGACGGCGCTGACCGAGGCCGGCTACGTCGGCGAGGACGTCGAGAACATCCTGCTGAAGCTGATCCAGGCCGCCGACTACGACGTCAAGAAGGCCGAGACCGGGATCATCTACATCGACGAGGTCGACAAGATCGCTCGCAAGGCCGACAACCCGTCGATCACGCGCGACGTCTCCGGCGAGGGCGTGCAGCAGGCGCTCCTGAAGATCCTCGAAGGGACCTCCGCCTCGGTGCCGCCGCAGGGCGGGCGCAAGCACCCACACCAGGAGTTCCTGACGATCGACACGACGAACATCCTTTTCATCTGCGGCGGCGCGTTCGCAAACCTCGACCGCGTGATCGAGCGGCGAATCGGTCACAAGGGCGTCGGTTTCGGGGCGGCGATCGCCGAGCGCCAGGCCAAGGACCCGGGGGAGATCTTCGAGCGCTGCCTGCCCGAGGACCTCGTGCTCTACGGGCTGATCCCCGAGTTCATCGGCCGCCTGCCGGTGATGTCGGCGGTCCACCAGCTGACCCACAGCGACCTCGTTGCGATCCTGACCGAACCGCGCAACGCGCTGGTGAAGCAGTTCCAGCGCTTCTTCTCCTTCGACGGCATCGAGCTGGTCTTCTCCGACGACGCGCTGGTCGCCGTCGCCGAGAAGGCGCTCGAGCGCGAGACCGGCGCGCGCGGCCTGCGCTCGATCATCGAGGAGGTCCTGCTCGAGGTGCAGTTCGAGCTGCCCTCGCGCCGCGACGTGAAGAAATGCGTCGTGACACGGGAGACGGTCGAGAAGGGTCTCACGCCGACGCTCGTGACCGAGGCGGTGCCGGAGGAAGAGGCCTCGAGCGGCGAGAGCCTCGAAGAAGCCGGCTGAGGCGGGCCTCCCGGCCCGGGGGTGACCGCGCCGCTAGCCTACGGCCCCCGTGTCCGTTCCACGCTCAATCGCAGATCTCGAAGCACGCACCCGGTTTGAGCCGGCCGAGGTCGAACCGCGCCTGATCGCGCAGTGGCTCGACTCGGGACTGTTTCATCCGCAACCCCTCGGCACGGCGGCGGAGAACTACTCGATCGCAATTCCGCCGCCGAACGTCACCGGGGCGCTGCACATGGGCCACGCGTTCGGGGGCACGATCCAGGACGTCCTGATCCGCCAGGCGCGGATGCGCGGGCAGCGCACGAAGTGGATCTTTGGCACAGATCATGCGGGCATCGCGACCCAGACGCAGGTCGAGCGCCAGCTGGTCCGCGAGGGCACGACGCGCGAGACGCTCGGGCGAGAGGCGTTCGTGGAGCGCACCTGGCGCTGGCGCGAGGAGTACGGCTCGACGATCGTCGAGCAGTACAAGCGGCTCGGCGCTTCATGCGACTTCGAGGACGAGCGCTTCACGCTCGACCGGGCCTACGCTGACGCGGTGCTTGCGGTGTTCGTCAAGCTCTACGAACGCGGTCTGATCAAGCGCGACAACTACCTCGTCAACTGGGATCCGGGGAGCGGCTCGGCGATCTCCGATCTCGAGGTCGAGGAACGCGAGCAGACCGACACGCTCTACAACATCGCCTACCCGCTCGCGGACGCCGGCGGGGAGATCGTGATCGCCACGGTGCGACCGGAGACGATGCTCGCCGACGTCGCTGTTGCGGTGCACCCCGACGACGACCGCTACAGCGCCCTGGTCGGGAAGGAGGTGATCCTGCCGCTCGTCGGCCGCCGGCTGCCGATCATCGCCGACTCCTATGTCAAGCCGCAGTTCGGCACCGGCGCGCTGAAGATCACGCCGGGCCACGACCCCAACGACTTCGAGATCGGCCGCCGCCACTCGCTCGAGGTGTTGTCGGTGATCGGCGAGGACGGGCGCATGCGCGAGTCCGCCGGCCCGGCGTTCGCCGGTTTGCTCGTCTCCGAGGCGCAGGCCGCCGTCGTCGCCGCACTCGAGGCGCAGGGCGCGCTACGAGCGAGCGAGCCATACACCCATGCCGTCCCGTTCTCGCACCGCTCGGGCGAGCGGATCGAGCCGCTCGTCTCTCTGCAGTGGTTCATGCGCATGGAGGAGCTCGCCGCACCCGCGATCGAAGCGGTCAAGGACGGCAGCGTCCGCTTTCACCCGGAGCGCTGGGGAGCGGTCTACCTGCGCTGGATGGGGGAGATCCGGCCGTGGTGCGTGTCGCGGCAGCTGTGGTGGGGGCACCGCCTGCCCGTGTATTACTGCGACGCCTGTGAGGAGACGTATGTCTCGGTGCTCGCGCCGCAGCGTTGCGGCGCCTGCGACGGGGAGCTGCGCCAGGACCCGGACGTGCTCGACACGTGGTTCTCGAGCGCGCTGTGGCCGTTCGCGACGCTCGGCTGGCCGGCTGACACGCCCGAGCTTCGAGCGTTCTACCCGACCGATGCGCTCGTCACGGCCCGCGAAATCATCTATCTCTGGGTCGCGCGGATGATCATGATGGGCATCGAGTTCACCGGGCGAGCCCCGTTCTCGGACGTTTACATCACGTCGGTCATCCAGGCGCCCGACGGCCGGCGGATGTCCAAGTCGCTGGGCACCGGTATCGACCCGCTGAACGAGATCGATCGCTACGGCGCCGATGCCGTGCGCTTCGGCATGCTCGCGATGTCCTCGACGCAGGACGTGCGCTACAGCGTCGAGAAGATCGAGCAGGGCGAGAAGCTCGCGAACAAGCTGTTCAACGCGGCGCGCTTCGTGCTGCTGAAGATCGGTGACCAGGACGCACCGCCGCACCCCTCGCCGACAGCGGTCGAGGACCGTTGGATCCTGTCGCGCCTTGCCCGCTTCGAGCTAGAGCTCGGCGAGCGGATCGGCGCCTACGACTTCGCGCGCGCAGCGCTCGCGCTCTACGACTTCGTCTACGGCGATCTGTGCGACTGGTACATCGAGCTGGTCAAGGGACGGATCGACGAGCCGGAGCTGCGCTCCACGCTGCGCTTCCTGCTGCGCGAAACGCTCCAGCTCGCGCATCCGATCCTCCCGTTCGTGACCGAGGAGCTGTGGCGCTACGCGCGCGAGGACGACGAGGGCCTGCTCGCCGGCATGAACCGCAAGGCCTCCGGCGGCGGCACGGACTCCGCCGCCGCGGCGATCGACGCCGACGCCGAGGCGTCGCTCGAGCGGGTGATCGCCGCGACGCAGGCGATCCGCAGCTGGCGCGAGGAGGTCGGCGTGCGGCCCGGGGAGACGCTCCGCGCCCGCATCGACGCCGGCGGCTACGCGGAGCTCGAACCGCTGCTGGAGCGGATCGCGCGGCTCGACCTGCACACCGGCGGCGGCGCGGCGGCGGTCGCGAGCGTGACGATCCCCGGCGGCTCACTGGGGATCCTCGAAGGGGTCGATCTGAGTGCTCACGCCGAGCGGATCGCGCGGGAGCGCGCGCGTCTGGAGCGGGAGATCGGCCGCCTGCTCGAAAAGCTCGCAAACGTTGCGTTCGTCGCCAACGCGCCCGCCGATCTGGTCGCCGCGCAACGAGCGAAGCTCGCCGGCCTGCAGGACGAGCTGGCCGGCCTGCAGGCGGGCGGGGACGAGGGATGAGCTCGCGCTCCGCCGGTCCGCGCGCGGACTGGAGCGCAGTGGACGCCGAGCGCTACCTGCTCGCGCGCGAGCACTTCGGCATGCACTTCGGCCTCGATCGCATGCACCGGCTGCTCAACGTGCTGGGGCTGCCGCGACCGTCGTTCCCGACGATCCATGTCGTCGGCACGAACGGGAAGTCCTCGACGACGCGGATGATCGCGGCGCTGCTGGCGCGCGAGGGCCTGCACGTCGGTTGCTTCACCTCGCCGCATCTGCTCAGCTACCGCGAGCGCATCCAGATCGGCGAGCGCGACATCGCGCCCGAGCGCTTCGCCGCGGTGATCGGGCGCGTCGTGCACGCCGCCGACCTGGTCGATCGCGCGGCGCCGGAGCCCGGCGACATCGTGACGCAGTTCGAGTTGCTGACTGCGGCTGCGCTGTGCGAGTTCGAAGCGGCCGCCGTCGACGTCGCCGTGATCGAGGCGGGGCTCGGCGGGCGCTACGACGCCAGCAACGTGGTCGACTCGCGCGTCGCCGTGCTGACCAACGTGGGGCTCGAGCACACGCGCTACCTCGGTCCGACGGTTACCCACATCGCCCGCGAGAAGCTCGACGTCGTGCGTCCCGGCGCGACGCTGGTCGTCGGCGCCGATCTCGATCCCGCGGCGCTCGAGCTGGCGCGGGCGACCGCGCAGGAGCGCGGCGCCACGCTCGTCGAGTCAAGCGCCCAGCTGGATGTCGAGCTGCGCTCGGGCGGCGGCTACCAGCGGCGCAACTTCGCCGCCGCAGCCGCGGCGGTGCGGGCCTTCCTCGGACACGACCCACGCCCCGACGACCTCGCGGCCGTCGCCGCCGAGCTCGTTGTCCGCGGACGCTTCGAGGTGCTCGAGGGCACGCCGGTCACGCTGCTCGACGGCGCGCACAACGACGGCGGCATCGAGGCGCTGGCGCAGTCGCTGCCCGCGTTCGTCGCCGGCCGGCGGCTCGTCGCGGTGATCTCGATCCTCGACGACAAGGACGCCGCAGGGATGCTCGCCCGGCTGCTCCCACAATGCGACGCGGTGCTCTTCACGGCCTGCACGAGTCCGCGTGCGCTGCCGGCCGCAACGCTTGCCTCGCTGGCCGGCCAGATCGGCCGCGTGCCCGCCGAGGTGCTCGCCGGCCCGCACCGGGCGCTCGCGCGCGCCCGCGAACTGGCCGGTGAGGACGGCGTCGTCCTGGCGACGGGCTCGATCTACCTGATCGCGGACCTGCTGCGTCCGGAGGGGGCTCCCGGAGGCTCGACGCTGTGAGCGACGACGACGGCGGCGGCGGGCCGTCACTGCTTGCGATGATCGGCGGCGTTGCCCTGACAGTGGCGCTCGTGATCCTCGTGTTCGTGGGAATCGGCTACCTGTTCGGTCGTCTGTTCCTGTAGCTACACTCGCTGGAAGGGTGCCTGCGACGCTCGCATATTTCGGAATTCAGAACGATGGCGTGAACCTGGCCATCAACCTGCTGATCCTGTTCCTGGTGATCATCTGGCTCGCGATGATCTACTGGACGCGAGCGGACGCCAAACGGCGCATCGCCGACCCGGTGCTGGTGCTCTGCGCGACCGCCGCTGCGTTGTTCCCGTTCATCGGCACGATCGTCTACATGATCGTGCGCCCGCCCGAGTACCTCGACGACATTCGCGAGCGCGAGCTCGAGATGCAGGCCTCGGAGGCGCGTCTCGTGCAACTGTCCTACTTCGCCTGCCAGCACTGCGGGCAGGAGGTCGAGAAGGACTTCGTGATCTGCCCGAGTTGCCACAGCCGCCTGCGCGACCCGTGCCCGAACTGCAACCGGCCGCTCGAGATGACATGGAGTGTGTGCCCTTACTGCGAAGCCTCCGTGGTGGCCGGTCTGCATCCGCCGCGGCGCCGGCGCGAGGCGCTCGCGAGCGACGCGCCGCCCAGCAGTTAGGTCTCGCCCGCCCGCCCGCCCGCGCAATAGGGTCCCGCCCGCCGCAGTCGCCCGCGCAATAAGGTCCCGCCCGCCGCACGTCGCCCGCGCAATAAGGTCCCGCCTGCCTGCCGCCCGCCCGCCGCTGGTCGCCTGCGCAATAAGGTCCCGCCTGCCCGCCTGCCTCTTGGCCGCCTGCCCGCCCGCCGCCCCGAAGTCGTCCACCCGATCAGCCTGAATCCCCCAACGGAGGAGCCCGATGGAACGCACGCTCATTCTTGCCAAGCCTGATGCCTACTCACGCAGCCTCAGCGGTGAGATCCTCGCGCGGTTCGAACGCAAGGGCCTGCGGCCGGTTGCGCTTGCGGTGCTGACGATGACGCGCGAGCTCGCCGAGCGCCACTACGCCGAGCACCTCGAGAAGCCGTTCTTTGGCGAGCTGGCCGACTTCATCACGTCCGGGCCACTCGTTGCGATGGTGCTCGAGGGACCCTCGGCGATCGCCGCCGCGCGCCAGCTGATCGGTGCGACGAACCCGCTCGAGGCGGCGCCCGGCTCGATCCGCGGCGACCTGGCGATCGCGACGGGCGAGAACCTCGTGCACGGCTCGGACGGACCCGAGTCGGCGGCGCGCGAGATCGGGATCTTCTTCCCCGAGCTCTGAGTGTCAGTGGCGTCCGCCGCCGGCCGGCTCGTGCTCGCGTCGCGCTCGCCGCAGCGGCGCGCGATCCTCGATGCCCTGGGGGTCGCGTTCGTTGTGCGGCCCTCCGGCTTCGAGGAGCGCGAGCTGGGCGAGCCGAGGGCGGTGGCGTTGCACAACGCGCTCGGGAAGGCGTCCGCGGTGGCCCGGGGCGACGGGGAGGTGGTGCTCGGCGTCGACACGGTCGTGTCGCTCGCAGGCCGGCTCTACGGGAAGCCGGCGGATCCGGCGCAGGCGCGCGAGACGCTCCGGGCGCTGTCGGGCGAGACGCACACGGTGCTCAGCGCGCTCGCGCTCGAAGGACTGGCGGAGGTGCCCCGCACCGCGACCTGCGAGACCGAAGTCAGCTTTCGCGAGCTCGACGAGGCGACGATCGAGTGGTACGTGCGCTGCGGCGAATGGCGCGATCGCGCCGGCGGCTACGCGATCCAGGGGGCGGGCTGCGCGCTCGTCGACGCGATCGCCGGCGAGTGGACGAACGTGGTCGGCCTGCCGGTCGGCGCTCTGCTGAGCGTCCACCCGGCGCTGCTCAGCGCGCGCAACAATCGTTTCAGCCCGCAAAATCAGGCTGAATTGCAGCACTAACGTGGTCTTGGGCCGCCCCGCTCCAAGCCGGATGCAACGCGGCGTCCGCTACACTGCGTCACTCCAAGGCGGGGGCGTCCTCGTACAGCCGTCCCCCGCGCACCGCAGCGCAGGCGGCGCGGCGCGGCCGCCCCGATCCACGTCTTGCGCACTGCCTCCAAATGGGTTTTTTCAGCTACATGACCGGGTTCGGCGGCCGCGATATGGCCGTCGATCTCGGCACGGCGAACACGCTCGTCTACGTACGCGGACGGGGCATTGTGCTGTCGGAGCCGAGCGTCGTCGCGATCGACTCGCGCACCGGTGAGGTGCACGCCGTCGGCATCGAGGCCAAGCGGATGCTCGGGCGCACGCCCGGGACGATTTCCGCGATCCGGCCGCTCAAGGACGGCGTGATCGCCGACTTCGACGTGACCGAGGAGATGCTGCGCCATTTCATCCAGAAGGTGCATCAGAGCCGCTTCGCGCACCCGCGCGTGGTCGTCTGTGTGCCGTCCGGGGTGACAGGCGTCGAGAAGCGCGCGGTCGAGGAGGCCTGCCTGTCGGCCGGCGCGCGCCAGGCCTACCTGATCGAGGAGCCGATGGCTGCCGCGATCGGCGCGGGCCTGCCGGTCGGCGAGCCAACCGGGTCGATGGTCGTCGACATCGGCGGCGGCACCTCCGAGGTCGCGGTGATCTCGCTCGGCGGGATCGTCGTCTCGCAGTCGATCCGGATCGCCGGTGACGAGCTGGACGAGGCGATCATCAACTACGCCAAGCGCGAGTACAAGCTGCTGATCGGGCAGCAGACGGCCGAGGAGCTGAAGCTCGAGATCGGCTCG
>Ga0302196_10005690_pt1 | contig 11115 bp, 10 predicted proteins | sample II_Bog_N1_3_FD_198794 | JGI IMG/M metagenome (GOLD analysis project Ga0302196, IMG submission 198794) | Peat permafrost microbial communities from Stordalen Mire near Abisko, Sweden - II_Bog_N1_3 | ecosystem: Environmental > Terrestrial > Soil > Wetlands > Peat | place: Sweden: Abisko...
GTGAAGGGGAACACCAGGGCCGAGACGTCGTCCGCCCGGATGTCCAGGCACTCGCTCATGGCCAGGGCCGAGGCCATCACCGTCAGGTCGGTGTGCTGGGCGCCCTTCGGGTCGGCGGTGGTCCCCGAGGTGTAGAAGAGCCAGCGGACCGGGGCGTCCCCGGCCCGGACGGGCAGGGGGGCCGGCGGAGGCAGCTCGGCCGGGTCGCCCTCGGGGAGGGCCCGGTCGGCCACCAGTACCGACAGCCCCTCCCGGCCGGCGGCGATCTCCGCGGCCATGGCGGCGAAGTCGAAGCCCCGGTAGACGGTCGGCACCACCAGCAGCGCGGCGTGGCTCTGCTCGGTGATGAAGCCCACCTCCCGCCCCCGGTAGATGGGGATCAGCGGGTTCTGACGGGCGCCCAGGCGGGAGAGGGCGCCCACCAGCACCAGCGACTCGATCCAGGTCGGGAGCTCCCAGCTGACGCTGGTGCCCTCGCCGACCCCGTGCTCGGCGTGGAGGCCGGCCGCCGCCACCAGGCAGGCGTCCCGGTACCCGGCGAAGGTCAGCTCCCGGCCGGTGTCCTCCCGGGCCAGGACGGCCTCCGGGGTGGCGGCCGCCCGCCGCTCGATCAGCTCCCACAGCGACGGGGCGCCGATCCAGCCCCGTGCCGAGGTGCGCTCCTCCAACTGCTCGATGAAGTCGGTCACGACGGTCCTCCTGACCACAGCCGGTCGGTGTAGGTGTCGGTGCCGGGCACGGTCCCGACGAACGGGGAGGCCCACACCAGGCGCCCGAGACCGGACGCCTCGACTGCCGCCGCCTGGCCGCCGAAGGTCGCCTCCCAGGTGGCCGCCGGCTCCTCGTCCAGGAACCAGGTGTAGGCCAGCCGGCGGTCGACCGCCGGGTCCCGGGGGACGTCCCCCGGGGCGTCGGCCAGCAGCGGCAGCGGGGTGTAGGCCAACACGGTGGCGGCCGGCGATCCGGGCAGCACCGTCGGCAGGTACCCGTCCCGGTACCAGGCGTCGAGGGTGGCGGGGTCGGTGCCCTCGGCCGCCTCGAGGAAGACGGTCGCCAGGCCGGGGAACCGGTGGTCGAGGGTCAGCTCGGCCGGCACGCCGTCCTCGTCGCGGCGACGCTCCCACCCGAACCGGTAGAGGCCGGTGTGGACGTGGTCGCGCGCCTCGAACATCCGGCCGGCGGCGTGGAGGGCGTTGACCTGGTCGACCGCCCACCGGTTCCACTCGTCGTGGTGGCCGTCGAGCACGTAGTACACGCCGAGGTAGGTGCCGACCTGCGGGTCGGGGGAGATGGCGGTCGGGCCGCCGGGCAGCCGCAGTTCCTTCAGGTCCCCGGTGGCCACGAACCGGGCCCCGGCGAAGTTGAAGGCGCCGATCTGACAGCCGGCGTAGAAGTGGTCGCGCTCGTACCAGCGGTTGTAGGCCACCTCGTGGCCCCGGTGGGGCTCCACCAGGGTGAACAGCATGGTGCCGAGCCGGATCGGGTCGTCGGTGACGCCCCCGGTGGCGGGCGTGGAGTGTCCGGTCATGATGCCCTCGCTTGTCGTCGGTCGGTGCGGTCGTCGGCGGCGGCCACGGCGGCCGCCCGGTCGGCCAGGGTCCGCTTGTCCACCTTCATCATCGGGGTGAGGGGCAGCGCCTCCACGACCACCACCCGGTCGGGGGCCTTGTAGTCGGCCAGGGAGGCGCGGGCGTGGGCCCGCAGCTCGTCGCCGAGCGCCCCGGCGTCGGCCGCCGCCGCCCCCGCCTCGGGCACCACGAAGGCCACGCCGATCTCCCCCAGCACCGGGTCGGGGGCGCCCACCACCGCCGCCTGGGCCACCGCCGGGTGGGCGCCGAGGGCGGCCTCGACCTCGGCCGGGTAGACGTTGTAGCCGCCGCGGATGTAGAGCTCGTTGGCCCGGCCCACCAGGTGGAGGTTGCCCCCCTCGTCGAGGCGGCCGAAGTCGCCGGTGGTCAGCCAGCCGTCGTCCCCCAGCACCGCCCGGGTGGCGGCCTCGTCGTAGACCACGCCCCCCGCCCCCGGACCGGTGGGCGGCCCGCCCCAGTAGCCCAGCATCACCGCCGCCGAGCGCAGGCGGACCCGGCCGACCTCGCCGGTGCCCACCGGGGCGCCGTCGTCGTCCACCACCGCCAGCGCCACGCCGGGCACCGGGCGGCCCACCGACACCGCCACCAGCTCGTCGGGGTCGCCGGGCACGGTGCCGGTGCCGAGCGACGCCTCGGTCGACGTGTACCGCACCACCACCGGCACCCCCAGCCGGGTGCGCATGGCCGCCACCAGCTCGGCAGGGGCCCTCGAGGCGCCGGTGCCGGCCACCCGCAGGGCCGAGACGTCGGCGGCATCCAGGTCGGGGTGGGCCATGACCAGCGCCCACTGGGTCGGGACGCCCTGGGCCACGGTGATGCGCTCCTCCGCCATGATCCGAACGGCGTCGGCCGCCTTCCACGGGGTCGGGGTGATCACCGTGGTGATCCCGTTGGCCGCCTCGTCCCAGGTACGGGTCATCGACCCCACGTGGGCGAAGGGCAGCGGCGACAGCCGCCGGTCCCCGGGCTCCGAGAGAGTGTCGGTGCCCGCCGCCACCGCCGCCAGGCGCCGGTGGTCGAAGACAGCCCCCTTGGGAAGGCCGGTGGTGCCGCTGGTCCACACCACCGCCACCGGGTCGGTCGGCTCCAGCGCCGGGAAGGCCGGCGGGGGCGGCCCGGCCGCGGCGGCCAGGGCCTCCGACCGCCGGAGCAGGGTCCCGACCGGGCCCCCGGGGACGTCGGCCCCGTCGTCGACCACGGTCACCGTCGGGAGGGTCCGCTCGAGGATGGACCGGACCTCGGCGGCGCCCAGGCGGGGGTTGACCCCCGAGGTGACGGCCCCCAGCCGGGCGGCCGCCGCGTAGCAGACCATGTAGTCGATGGAGGAGGGCACGACCAGGCAGACCACCGAGCCGCGTGCCACGCCGGCGGCGGCCAGCCGCCCGGCCACCCCGTCGGCGGCCCGGTCCCAGGCGGCGAAGGTCAGGGCCCGCCGAGGGGTGCCGGCGGTGGCCGGCTCCACGTAGGCCTCGACGTCGGCGTTGACCGAGGCGGCGGCGCGCAGCACGTCGACCACCGTCCGGAGCTCCCCCTCGATCTGACGCACCGTCATATCGCCGCCGACTGTAACAGGGGCGCCGGGGACCGGGGCCGGCCGGTCAGAAGGTCAGGACCCCCCGCGCCAGCTTGCCCGCCTCCATGTCCTCGACGATCTCCCGGAAGCCCTCGAGCGGCCGGGTTTCGGTGACCAGCTCGTCCAGCATCAGCTGGCCCGAGAGGTAGAGCTCGACCATCAGCGGGATGTCGTGGTGCGGCCTCGACGACCCGTAGCGGCAGCCCAGCAGTCCCCGGTCGACGTAGGCCAGGGCGTTCACGTCCACCGAGACCTCGGTCCCCTGCGGCGGGATCCCGATGGCCAGGGCGTTGCCTCCCCAGTCGAGGACGTCGAGGGCGTTGCGGAGCACCGCCGGGTGGCCGACGCAGTCGAACGACCAGTTGACCCCGCCGAACCAGCCCAGGGCGCCGGAGACCTTGGAGGGGTTGGACGGGACGATCTCCCGGATGGCGGCCACCGCGTCGGTGGTGGAGGCGTCGACGAAGTGGGTGGCGCCGAACTGGCGGGCCAGGTCCTCCTTGGAGGCCAGGGTGTCCACCGCGATGATCCGGCTGGCGCCGGCCAGGCGGAGGCCCTGGATGACGTTGAGGCCCACGCCGCCCACGCCGAAGACGGCCGCCGTCTCCCCGGTCTGCACCCGGGCCCGGTTGAGGACCGAGCCCACGCCGGTGAGGACCCCGCAGCCGATGAGGCAGGCCGAGGTCATGGGGACGTCCTTGGAGATCTTGACCGCCTGGACCTCCTTGACGATGGTCGACTCGGTGAAGACCGAGGTCCCGGCGAAGTTGGAGGCCGGCTCGCCCTGGTAGGTGAAGGGCTGGCTCACGTTGCCGAGGGTCTTGATGCACCAGGTCGGGTGGCCGGTGGAGCAGGCCCGGCAGGTGCCGCAGCTGGCCAGGGTGGCGATGACCACGTGGTCGCCGGGCTTGACCGAGCGCACCTCCGAGCCCACCGCCTCGACCACCCCGGCCCCCTCGTGGCCGAGGACCGACGGCGACTTCCACGGGATGGTCCCGTTGATCACCGACAGGTCGCTGTGGCAGACGCCGGCGGCCCCGATGGCCACCCGGACCTCGGTCGGCCCCGGGTCCCCCACCTCCAGCTGGTCGGTGACCTCCGCTTCACTTCCGGTGTACACGATGCCGCGCACGGCACTCCCCTCTCTGTCGGTGTCGTTGGTCCGGCCCCGCCTAGGCGGTGGCCGGGTCGGTCGATCGGTCGCGGAGCTCGCGCTTGAGCACCTTGCCGCTGGCGTTGGTGGGCAGGCTGTCGACCACCACCACCGACCGCGGCGCCTTGAAGTTGGCCAGCTCGGCCCGGGCCAGGTCGGTGAGCTCGGCGCCCAGGTCGGCGGTCGGGGCGCCGGGCACCGCCACCACGAAGGCGCGGCCCACCTCGCCCATCCGCTCGTCGGGGACGCCGACCACCGCCACCTGGGAGACGCCCGGGTGACGGCGGAGGATGGCCTCGACCTCGGCCGGGTAGACGTTGAACCCGCCCGACACGTACATGTCCTTCAGCCGGTCGGTGATGTCGACGTTGCCGGCGGTGTCCATCACCCCGACGTCGCCGGTGTGCAGCCAGCCCTCGGCGTCGATGGCCTCGTCGGTGGCCTCGGCGTCGTTGAAGTAGCCCCGCATGACGTTGTAGCCACGGACCACGATCTCCCCGGACTCGCCCCGGGGGAGCTCGACGCCCTTGTCGTCGACGATCCGGACCTCGACGTCGGGGATGGCCCGACCCGACGTCCCGGCGATCACCTCGGCCGGGTCGCCCCGCCGGCACATGGTGACCGTGCCGGTGGCCTCGGTGAGCCCGTAGGCGGTCAGCACCGTCTCGACCCCCAGGTCCGACCAGAGCCGCTGGACCAGCTCGACCGGCACCGAGGCCGCCCCGGTGACCACCAGACGGAGCGAGTCGAGGTCGAACGAGGCGCGGTCGGGTCGGTCGAGGATCGACTGGAAGATGGTCGGGGGTCCGGGGAGCACGGTGATGCGCTCCCCGACGATCCGCTCGATGAGGACGTCGACGTCGAACACCGGCTCGGCCACCATGGTGGCGCCGGTCATCAGGCAGGCCAGGATGCCCGCCTTGTAGCCGAAGGTGTGGAAGAACGGGTTGACGATCAGGTAGCGGTCACCGGCCCGGAGCCCCACCACCTCGGCCCAGGTGGCGAAGGTCCGCAGGGTCTGGCCGTGGGTGGCCATGGCCCCCTTGGGGTGGCCGGTGGTCCCGGAGGTGAAGACCAGGTCGGACATGTCGCCGCTGGTGATCGAGGCGGTGCGCCCGGCGGCGATGTCCCCGGGCACCGCCGAGCCCTCGGAGAGGAAGACCTGCCAGTCGACCACCTGGTCGCCGGCCACTGAGCCGCGGGAGGGCGACCCGTCGGCGGTGCGGAGGACCACCACCCGCTCGAGGTCGGGCACCGAGGCGCCACCGGCCACCGCCTCGGCCAGCATGGCCGGGTAGTCGGTGCCCAGGAAGCCCTGGACGGTGAAGAGGATGCGGGCCCCCGACTCGCGGAGGATATAGGCGGCCTCACTCCCCTTGTAGCGGGTGTTGAGGGGGACAAGGAGGGCGCCGGCGCCCACCGCCCCGAGGGCGGCGACCACCCACTCGGCGCAGTTGGGGGCCCACACGGCGACCCGGTCGCCCCGCTCGATGCCGTTGGCCAGGACGGCCCGGGTGGCGGCGGCCACCGCCTCGGCCAGCTCGTCGAAGGTCAGGCGGGTGGTGGTCCCGCCGGGCCCGTGGGCGTCGACCAGCGCCTCGGACTCGCCGAACCGGGCGGCGGCGTCCTCGACCAGGCCGGGGATGGTCCCCCACTGGAGATCCCCGCGGGGATCCGTGATGTCTGACACACCGTCAGGGTAGTGCATCGTCCCGTTCGGGCCGCCAGCCCGGGGGTCGGTCGGACCGGCTGCGGGGTGGCCGGGCGGAGGCGGGCGGGCAACGCGACGGATTCCCTGTCAACCTTCTGCCGTCGCTGCTCGTGAGGAACGGTGGGACCACATGGACCGGACGGGAACCGAGCACTTCGACGATGCCTTCGACCGACTCTTCCGCGTCGCCTACCGGGCGGCCTTCCGCATCCTCGCCTCGCGCGAGGACGCCGAGGACGTGGCCATCGAGGCGCTGGCCCGCGCCTCGGCCCGTTGGGAGCGCCTGGGGCCCGAGCCCGACCCGTGGGTCACCCGGGTGGCGGTCAACCTGGCCCTCGACCTCTGGCGGCGCCGGGGCCGTGCCGCCCGCCACGACCGGGCCGAGCGTCACGCCGCCCCGCCGCCGCCCGGTCCGCCGGACGCCGCCCGGGTCGACCTGGTGCGGGCGATGGAGCGACTCCCCCGACGCCAGCGTCAGACGGTGGCGCTCCGCTACCTCGGCGACCTCACCGAGGAGCAGACCGCCGAGGCCCTCGGCGTCTCCGTCGGCTCCGTCAAGCAGCACACCGCCCGGGCCATGGCCCGGCTCCGACGGGACCTCGGGGAGTGAGCGGCCCGGTGCCTGACGACCTCGCCCTCCCCCCGATCGACGACCCGTCGCCACCCGCCCCGTCGGAGCGGCACCGGGCCGAGGTGGCCCGTCGGTCGTCCCGGATCGTCCGGCGGCGCCGTGCCGTCCGGGGGTCGGCGGTGGTGACCCTCGTGGTGGCCGTCTCGCTCGGGGTGGCGATCGGCGCCGGGAGGGTCGGGCCGCCGGCGCGCCACGTCACCGCCTCGCCGCCGTCGTCGACGCCGTCGACCGCCGTCCCGGCACCCGGGACGGCGGACCAGGCGGCGGGGCGCACGGGCAGCCCGTCGAGCCCGGCCACCGCCACCGCCAACGCCGGGAATTCCGCCGACACCCCGAGATTCGGCACCGTCTGCCCGACCGCCGTGGGTCGGCCGCCCTCGGGCCCGTGGACCGGGTGCGAGCCCGCCGCTCCGCGGGGTGACGGTCACGGGCCCGGCGGGCGCTGCGACGGCTCCGAGCCCGCCCCACCCTGCGGGGCCGGTGTGGTCACCGGTCGGGCGTACGCCGTGACGCTCCCGGCCGGGTGCGCCACCGGCGTCGGGTTCGACGGTCGCCGGTGGACGGCGGTCACGGACGTACCCGGCGCGGCGGGGAGCACCGTCGACGCCTGGATGCGGCAAGTCGCCGCCGGCCGGGCCGAGTCCACCGGTCCGGGCGGCACCGTCGAGTGGCTGCCCGACGGCGCCACCGTCCCGGCGTGCCGTCCGTGAAGCCCGGCCGGGCGTCCCGGGCCCCCGGCCCGGCGTCCTCACCCCTCCGCACACCATCCACCACCGAGGAGCAGCCATGAACCAGCCGAGCACCGCCCAGGTCACGTCGTCACCCAGGTCCCGGTCCCGACGGCGGCGTCCGGTCGCCCTGCTGGCCGCGGTGCTGGCCGGCGCCGGACTGGCCGCCTGCGGCGGCGCGGCGGCCTCGGGGACGGCCACCCCGGACTGCGCCGCATCGGCCCCCAAGCTCACCGTCGACGCCTCCGGGCAGGCCGCCGCCCCACCGGACCAGTTGACGCTCGACATCGGCGTCTCGGTGTCGGGCGCCACCGCCTCGGACACCCTGACGGCGGCCGACACCCAGGCCGCCTCCCTGTCGTCCACCCTGACGGGGGCCGGCGTGGCGGCGTCCGACCTCACCACCACCGGCTTCTCCATCCAGCCGACCACCGGCCCCACCGGCGAGATCACCGGCTACCAGGTGGACAACACGCTGGTGGTCACCCTCCACGACCTGGTCCACGCCGGGGCGGTCATCGACGCCGCCGCCCGGTCGGTGGGTGACGCCGTGCGGCTCGACGGGCTGACGTACTCGATCGGGAACACCGGAGACATCGACGGGCAGGCCCGGGCGAATGCCGTCCGCACGGCGGAGGCCCACGCACAGGCCATGGCCAGGGCGTCCGGCGGGTCGCTCCACGGCGTCTGCTCCATCTCGGACGCCACCACCCAGCCGGTCGGGTACGCCGCGGCCGGGACGTCCTTCAACGCCGCCCAGGGAGATGCGGCGGTTCCGCTGCAGGCCGGGACCCAGCAGGCCACCGCCCAGGTGTCGGTGGTCTACGCCCTGTCGTAGGGACGCCGGCCGGTCACCGTCCGGACCGGCCCCGTCACGCGTGCTGGCTCGAGACCGAGACCACCTCGCCGGTCATGAAGGTGGCGTACTGGCTGGCCAGGAAGACGATGACGTTGGCCACCTCCCAGACCTCCGCCCCGCGGCCGAACACCTCCCGGCGCGACAGCTCGGCCAGCTCGTCCTCGGGCATCACCTTGGAGAGGAACGGGTGGAGCGCCAGGCTGGGCGACACCGCGTTGATCCGGACGTTGTGCGGGGCGGCCTCGACGGCGCTGCACCGGGTCAGGGCCATGACCCCGGCCTTGGCCGCCGCGTAGTGGGCCTGGCCGGCCTGGGCCCGCCAGCCCAGCACCGAGGCGTTGTTGACGATGACCCCGCCCTCGCCCCGGGCGTAGAAGTGGCGGAGGGCGGCCCGGGTGCACCGGAACGTCCCGGTCAGGGTGATGTCGAGGACCAGGGACCACTGCTCGTCGGTCATGTCCACGATGTCGACCTGGCCGCCGAGGCCGGCGTTGTTGACGGCCACGTCGAAGTGGCCGTGGTGCTCCACGGCGGCGTCGTAGAGGTGCTGGACCTGCTCCTCCACCGTCACGTCGCAGGTGACGGCCAGGGGCCGGACGCCGCCGGCACCCGGGAGGGCGGCCAGGGCGTCGGCCGCCTCGTCGAGGCGCCGCGGGTGGGTGTCGGAGACCACCACCGTGCCGCCCTCCTCCACGCACCGCTTGGCGGTGGCGAAGCCGATCCCCGTGCCAGCCGCTGCGGTGACCACCACGATCTTCCCGTCGAGCAGGCCGTGCCCCTCGGGGGGGGTGGGCGCCTGGGGCGTCGGGGCGGCGTCGGTCACCGGGGTGCTCCCTTCGGTTCGGGGGGCAGGCCGAGGACCCGCTCGCCGATGATGTTCTTCTGGATCTCGTTGGAGCCGCCGTAGATGGTCTCGGACCGGCTGAAGAGGAAGGTGCGCTGGAAGGCGTCGAGCTCGTAGGGCGGGGCCTCGGCCACCAGGCCGGCCATGCCGAGCACATCGATGGCCAGCTCGCCCAGCGACCGATGCCAGGTGGCCCAGTAGAGCTTGATGATCGAGGCCTCCGGGGGCGCCACCGGGCCGTCGATGGCCGACAGGCTCCGCAGGGTGTTGAAGCGCAGGATCTCCAGCTCGGCGTAGGCCCGGGCCAACCGCTGGCGGACGACGGGGTCGGCGGCGCGGCCGTTGGCCCTGGCCGCCTCCACCAGGTGGTCGAGCTCCCGGCGGAAGGACACCTGGTGGCCGAGGAGCGCCACCCCCCGCTCGAAGGCCAGGGTGGCCAGCGCCACCCGCCAGCCGTCGCCGACCTCGCCCACCACGTTCTGGCGGGCGGTGCGGGCCCCGTCGAAGAAGACCTCGTTGAACTCGGAGGTGCCGGTGAGCTGGGTGATGGGCCGGACCTCGACCCCGGGCTGGTCCATGGGCACCAGCAGGTAGGAGAGGCCCTTGTGCCGCTGCGAGCCGGGCTCGGTGCGGCACACCACGAAGCACCAGTCGGACTGGTGGGCCAGGGAGGTCCACACCTTCTGCCCGGTCACCACCCACTCGTCCCCGTCGGGGACGGCCTTGGTCTGGACGTTGGCCAGGTCGCTCCCGGCGTTGGGCTCCGAGTAGCCCTGGCACCACAGCTCGGTGCCGGCCACGATCGGCGGGAGGAACCGCGCCTTCTGCTCCTCGGTGCCGTAGTGGAGGATGGTCGGGCCGATCAGCCCCTCCCCCAGGATGCTGACCCGCCCGGGGGCCTTGGCCCGGACGTACTCCTCGTTGAAGATCACCTGGTGGGCGATGGACGCGCCCCGGCCGCCCCACTCGGGCGGCCAGCCCAGGCAGGTCCAGCCGTCGGCGGCCAGGACCTTCTCCCACTCGAGGCGCGTCTCGAACCCGTAGGTCTCGTCGCCCGAGCCACCGCGGCCGTCGAGGGCGGCGAACTCGCCGACCACGTGGTCGGCGAGCCAGGTGCGCACCTCCTTGCGGAAGGCCTCGTCCTCGGGTCGGTCTCGTAGGTCCATGGGCTCCTGGGCCGGTCGGGAGGCGGTGGCGCCGTGCACGCCCACCGAAATCTGACGCGACGTTAGCAAACGCCGTTCGGGCCACCCCGGGGACCGTGGAGCCGGGAACAGGGTCCGGCGACGGGGCGTTCCACCCAGGGCACGGGCCCGGGACCAGCAGCCGCCCGGCTGCGTCGGGCCGACCGGAGGAGCGAGCCATGACCGAGCACACCACCGAACCGTCCACCGACCGGGTGGAGCTCACCGACGAGGAGTGGCGGGCCCGCCTCACCCCCGACCGCTACGCCGTGCTGCGCCGGGGCGGTACCGAGCCGGCCTGGTCCGGCGAGCTGCTCCACGTGGACGGCAGCGGCACCTTCACCTGCGCCGGCTGCGGGGCGGCGCTCTTCCCCAGCTCGACCAAGTTCGAATCGGGGTCGGGCTGGCCCAGCTTCTACCGGGCCCTCGACGAGGGCACCATCGACGAGCACACCGACCGGAAATTCGGCATGACCCGCACCGAGATCACCTGCGCCCGGTGCGGCGGCCACCTCGGGCACGTGTTCCCGGACGGGCCGAACCCGACCGGCCTCCGCTACTGCGTCAATTCGCTGTCGCTCGAGTACCGGCCCCACGAGGGCGACGGGGGCCCCGGCGACGGGGCCTGAGCGGCCGGCGGCACCACCGACAGACGCTGCTCGAGGAGCTCGAACAGGTCCCCCAGGGCGGATGCCTCGGCGGTGCCGCCCGCCCGCAGCAGCGCCCGGTCGGCGTCGGCCAGCGCCTGGCAGGCACCGAACACCTCGGACTTGGTGAGCAGCACCGTGGTCCCGAAGGTCACCGGGCCGGTCGCCGGACCCCCCGGGGGGGCGGCGGGGGGGC
>Ga0302196_10005703_pt1 | contig 11100 bp, 8 predicted proteins | sample II_Bog_N1_3_FD_198794 | JGI IMG/M metagenome (GOLD analysis project Ga0302196, IMG submission 198794) | Peat permafrost microbial communities from Stordalen Mire near Abisko, Sweden - II_Bog_N1_3 | ecosystem: Environmental > Terrestrial > Soil > Wetlands > Peat | place: Sweden: Abisko, Stordalen...
GCCATGCGCGAGCCGGAGCCTTTCCACACGCATCCCACGCGCCTGCTGCTGCCCGACGGCTCGATCCGCCACCTGGTCGGGCGCATGGGCTCGGAGCGGGACGCCAGCGGCAAGCCCGTCGCCCTTCACGGCGCCCTGGTCGACATCTCACACCTGAAGCTCGCCGACGAAGCCATGCGCGCCAGCGAAGCGCGCTACCGCCTGCTCGCCGACCATTCGAGCGACATCATCGTCCGCGTCGACCTGCACGACACCATTCTCTACGTCTCTCCGTCCTGCCGCACCCTCGGCTATGAACCCGAAGAGCTGGTCGGCCAGCTGCGCTGGAAGCTGACCCATCCCGACGACCTGCCCAACCTGATCAAGGTGCGGGCCAACATGATCCAGGGCGTCGCGTCCAGCCGCGCCGACCGGGAATACCGCTTCATGGCCAAGGATGGTCGTTGGGTGTGGATGGAGGGCAGCCCGGTCATCGTCCGCAACGACGAGGGCATGCCGATCGAGCTGGTCTCGCAGCTGCGCGACATCTCCGAACGGAAGGCCTTCGAGGCCGAGCTGATGGCCGCCCGTGACGAGGCGGAGGCCGCCGCCAAGGCGAAGTCGGAGTTCCTGGCCAATATGAGCCACGAGATCCGCACGCCCCTGACCAGCATCATGGGCTTCTCCAGCCTATTGCAGGAAACCAGCGGCCTGCCTGACACGGCCGACCGTTACGTGCAGCGGATCGCCACCGCCGGCCACAGCCTGCTGTCGGTCGTCAACGACATCCTGGACTTCTCCAAGCTAGAGGCCGGCCAGGTCGATCTCGATCCGCACGGCTTCGACCCCTCGGCCTACGTCGAGGATACGGTGGAACTGCTCACCACCCAGGCCGAGAACAAGGGGCTGACACTGGGCCTGATCATCGACGACAGCGTGCCGTCGCGGATCGAGGCGGACTCCTCTCGCGTGCGCCAGGTGCTGCTGAACCTGGTCGGCAACGCCATCAAATTCACCGGCGAGGGCCGGGTGAGCGTCTCCATGAGCCACGCCGACGGCATGATGCGCGTCCAGGTCTCCGACACCGGCCCCGGCATCCCCGCCGAGCGGCGCGATCGCCTGTTCCAGCGCTTTTCCCAGATCGACGGCTCGGTCAGTCGCAATCATGGCGGCACCGGCCTGGGCCTCGCCATCTGCAAGGGCCTCGTCAAGCTCATGGGCGGCGAGATCGGCGTCGACAGCGAGGAGACCAAGGGCTCGGTGTTCTGGTTCACCTTCGCCGCCCCGCCGGCCGCACTGGTCCAGACGCAAGAGGCGGACGAGCCGATGGCCGCCGAGGCCGAGATGCGGCCGCTGCACATGCTGGTGGTCGACGACGTCAATGTGAACCGCGAACTGGTCCGGGCCATGCTTGAGCCGTTCGGCCACACATTCGTGGAGGCCGAGAACGGCGCGGAGGCGGTGGCCGCGGCTCTGCGCGAGCCGTTCGACCTGATCCTGATGGATCTGCAGATGCCGGGCATGGACGGCGCCTCGGCCACCCGCGCCATCCGCGCCACCTCTACGGTCAACGGCCTGACGCCAATTCTGGCGCTCAGCGCCAATGTCCTGCCCGACCACCTCGTGGCCTGCGCGCAAGCGGGCATGGACGACCATATCGGCAAGCCGATCCAGCCCATTCGCCTTCTGACCAAGATCGCCGAATGGGGCCACCGGCGACACGTTCCGAACGCGGAAGACCGGCTGCGGGCCTGACGCCACGCCGAACCGGACGAGCGGCGGTCAAATCCGGCTGACGCGGCCGCAGTGCTTGCAGATCGAGTGTCCGTAGTGGGTTCGGCTCGGCCGCCAGGTGTGAACGCAGACGCGCTGGCGCAGAGCCTGCAGCCCGTTCGCCACGGCGCGCGACAGTCCCGGCTTGGCGCGCGAGGGCTGTTGATAAGTGACCATTCGCGCTGTCCCTGGCGTTGCGGGCGTCATCCGACCTGCATACGCCTGAACCGGCGGACTGGACGTTTCGTTCCCGCAGTGGGAACGCGCCCTAGACGATCTTGCTGTCCGCCTTGCCCCAATAGCTGTCGCGGATCAGCCGCTTGTACAGCTTGCCGGTCGCATGCCGCGGCAGTTCCTGCATGAAGTCGATGCGGCGCGGCGCCTTGACGTGGGAGAGCCGCGCGCGGGTCCAGGCCGACAGCTCGTCGGCGAGGGCCGGGCCGGCCTCGGCCCAATCCACCGGCTGGATTACGGCGACGACCTGTTCGCCCATCTCCTCGTGCGGCGCGCCGACCACAGCGACATCAGCGACCTTGGGGTGGGTGATCAGCAGGTTCTCGATCTCCTGAGGATAGATGTTCACCCCGCCGGAGATGATCATGAAACTCTTGCGGTCGGTGAGGTAGAGGAAGCCCTCCTCGTCCAGCCAGCCCACGTCGCCCAGGGTGGTCCAGCCGTACTTGTTGCGCGATTCCGCGGTCTTGGCCGGATCGCCATGGTATTCGAACTGGCCGCCGCCGGCGAAGAACACCATCCCCTCGGCGCGGGCCGGCAGCGCCTCGCCCTCGTCGTTGCAGATCTTCACTTCCGCCGTCAGGCCGCGGCCGACAGAGCCCTTGTGGGCCAGCCACTCCTCGGAATTGATCACGCAGAACCCGTTGCCCTCGGTGCCGGCGTAGTATTCGTTGATGATCGGGCCCCACCACTCGATCATCTGCTCCTTCACCGGCACCGGGCAGGGCGCGGCGGCGTGGAACACGGCCTTGAGCGAGGACAGATCATACTTGGTCTGCACGTCCTTCGGCAGCTTCAGCATACGGACGAAGTGGGTCGGCACCCACTGGGCGCTGGTGACCTTGTGTTTCTCGATCAGCGCCAGGGCGTTTTCCGGATCGAACCGCTCCATCATCACCACCGTCCCCCCAAGGGCGTGGACCGCCATGGTCCAGCCCAGCGGCGCGGCGTGATAGAGGGGCGCCGGCGACAGATAGACGGTGTCCGGCGTCCAGCCGTAGAGGGCCTGGCCGAGCATCGACAGCGGGTTGGGCCCGCCGATCGGCGGCGGCGGGCCTTCCGGCGCCAGACGCTTGACGCCCTTGGGCCGGCCGGTGGTGCCGGACGAATAGAGCATGGCCCCGCCGGCGGATTCATCAGCCACCGGCGTGGTCGGCATCGATGCGCGGGCGTCCTCAAAGCTCTTGTAGGGTCCGGCCACGCCCCCGACCATGAACAGCTCAACGCCCGGGATCAGCGGGGCGACCTCGAGCGCGGTCTCGGTCATGGCCTTGGAGGCGACGAACACCTTGGCCTTGCTGTCCTTGACGATGTACTCGACCTCGCTGGTGGTCAGCTTGGACGAGATGCAGGTGAACTGGATCCCCGACCTCTGAGCCGCCCAGATCAGCTCGAAATAGCGCGGGTGGTTGTCGATGAAGAAGGCGACCGCGTCGCCGGTGTTCAGCCCCAGCGACCGGAACAGCTGCGCACCCTGGTTCGAGCGCTCGTCGAGCTGGCGATAGGTCACCACCTCGCCGCTGTCGGCCATGATGTAGGCGGGCTTGTCGGGATGGGTCTGGGCGTGGATGGACGGGTGGGTCATGGTTTTACGAGGCCTGCAAATGGCTGCGGTAACGGTCGCGGAGGACCTTTTTGTCGATCTTGCCGGTGGCGGTGAGCGGCACGGCGTCAAACACCACGTCGTCCGGCATCCACCATTTGACGACGCGGGTTGAGAGGAAGCCGAGGACGTCGTCACGGCTTGGCGGCGCGCCCTCGTGCGCCTCGATCACCAGCAGCGGACGTTCCTCCCACTTGGGATGAGGCACCCCGACCACGGCGGCGATCTTCACGCCCGGGCAGCCGACGGCGACGTTTTCCAGGTCGATGGTGCTGATCCACTCGCCACCGGACTTGATCACGTCCTTGGCGCGATCGGTGATGCGCATATAGCCGTTGGCGTCGATGTTGGAGATGTCGCCGGTGTTGAACCAGCCCTCCTCGTCAACCACGTCCGCCGCGCCGCGATAATAGCGCTGCAGCACCCAGGGCCCGCGCACCAGCAGGGCGCCGGAGGTTTCGCCGTCGCGCGGCGCCTCGGTCCCGTCCTCCTGCACGATCTTCAGCTCGATGCCGTACTGGATGCGGCCCTGCTTGGTCCATAGCACCTCGTCGCGGTCGGCGGGGTCGAGGGCGTCGAGCGCGGGCGTCGGGGTTGCGGTGACGCCCAGCGGGCTGGTCTCGGTCATGCCCCAGATCTGGATCACGTCCACGCCATAACCCTTGAAGGTCTCGGCCATCACCCTTGGCACGGCCGATCCGCCGATGATCAGCCGGCTCAGCCGGCCGGGCGTAAGACCGCGCTCGGCGAGGAAGGCCAGGTACATGGTCCAGATGGTCGGCACGCCGCCGGTGAAGGTGACGCCCTCCGCCTCGATCAGCTCGTGCAGGCTGGCGCCGTCGAACCGGTCGCAGGGCAGCACCAGCTTGGTCCCGTTCAGCGGCGCCATGAAGGGCAGGCCCCAGGCGGTGGCGTGGTACATCGAGGTGCAGGGCAGGACGCAGTCGGCGGCCGAAAAGCCGAAGGCGCTGTTCAGGCTGCCGGCCATGGCGTGCAGGACGATGGAGCGGTGGCTGTAGAGCACGCCTTTCGGATCGCCCGTGGTGCCGGAGGTGTAGCAGAGGCAGGCCCCGCCGTTCTCGTCCAGCGCCGGCCAGTCGAAGCCGTCGTCCGCTTCCGCCAGGAGCGCCTCATAGCAGAGCGCGTCCACCGCGCCGGCCTCGTGATGGGCCTCGTCGGAGAGCAGGACATAGGTCCGGATCTCGGGCAGTTCCGGCGCCAGGGCCTCGACCATGGCGGCGAAGCTGCGGTCGTAGAACAGCACCGTCGATCCGGCGTGGTTGAGGATGAAGCTGATCTGCTCGGCGAACAGGCGCGGATTGACCGTGTGCAGCACCGCGCCGAGTCCGGGGACCGCGAAGAACAGCTCCAGATGCCGGTGGGTGTTCCAGGCCAGGGTCGCGACTCGATCTCCGGACTTCACGCCAAGGCCCTGCAGGACATTGGCCAGCCGTTCGCTGCGCCGCGCCAGACCCGCGTAGTCATAGCGCCAGATCGTCCCCTCGGTGGTGCGCGAGACGATCTCGCGGGCGCCGTGGTTCAGCGCCGCGTAGCGCAGGATCGAGGTGGTCGAGAGCGGCGTCTGTTGCATCAGTCCCGGTATCATCGCGCCTCCTCCCCAAGATGTTGCGGCCCGGCCTTTGGCGACCGGCGTTGTTGAAGGCGATCTACTCACCTGGACCCGGCGCCGTCGAGCCTCCCGTGGGGGAAAGCCTGCCGCGCGGGCGGGATTTCCGCTAGATTGCGGGCGGGAGGGGCGAATGCAGCGCCTGGCCGCCGTCGTTTGTCTGGTCGGGCTCAGCCTACTGGCGGGCTGCGCCGCTCTGCGGCCGCCGTCGGGTCCGTTGTTCGGCGGCCGCGGCGCCTGCGCACGGCCCGCGAGCTTCACCGCCGCGGCCATGGCCAATACCGACTCACTGGATCAGATGGCCTGGTCGCCGTTCGGCCGGCCGGAACACGGCTGGGCCATCTATGCGCTGCGGATCCAGCGGGAGATCAAGACCGGCTGCGCGCCGCAGACCGCCGGCTTCGCTCAGCGCCTGGCCATCTGGCAGGGCGCCCACGCCCTTTCCCCTTCCGGCGTGCTCGATCCCGCCAGCTTTGGCGCGATGAAGGCGCTCTGGCAGACCGCCCGGCCCTATGTCGTGCTGAGGGCCGCGGGCGTCTGTCCGGACCCGCCGCCGGACGCGGCCCTGGCGCCGATCAGGGCCAGCGACGTGTTCCCCGGCAAGACGGTGCTGCTGCGCAAGACCGCCATGCGCTCCCTGCATCGCATGCTGTCAGCCGCCTGGGCGGACGCGCCCGGCGCGGGTCACGGGCCCAACAAGCTGCTGGTGTTTTCCGGCTTCCGCAGCCCCGCCTATGACGCCGATCGCTGTGCGAGGGAGAATAATTGCGACGGCGTCGGCCGGGCCAGCTGTTCCGCCCACCGCACGGGGCTTGCGGTCGATCTGGTGTTGGGTTTTGCGCCCGGCTACGCGGTCGATTCCAGCGCCGACGCCAACCGCCTCTACCAGACGCGGACCCCCGCCTATCGCTGGCTGGTCGACAACGCCCAGCGCTTCGGTTTCGTCAACTATCCCTTCGAGCCCTGGCACTGGGAGTGGACCGGCGACGCGCCCTAGGAACACAATGTCGCACCCAAAGGGTGTGCGAAATCGCCGCGGCGTTTCGATGTTCGTCGAACGCCGTTCGCCTGTATAGCTTTCCTCATGATACTGAGGGGATGCTGATTTGGACGAACGAATGATCCGGGCAGCGCTGAGGTTGTCGTCCGATTACCTGCTCCGGAATGTCGAGGTTATCGCCGAGACGATGAACGGCGACCTGATGTTGGGGCTGGTGTTCGCGGCTGTTCTTCAGGCCAATGTCCGCCACGTAAACGACGATCCTTCATTGAGGGACAGGCATGGCCCCACCCATGCCCTGGTGCCCGACGAGGTTCGCCGCCCGATCAGCGTCAATGCTCTGTCGGAATCGCTGGGCATCCCCTACGAGACGACGCGCCGCTACGTGAACCGGCTGCTGGCCATGGGCTGGTGCGTCAAGGCCGGCTCGCGCGGCATAATCATTCCCGTCGAGGTGTTGCAAAGCCCCGAGGCGCTGTCCGCCGCCGCAAAGCAGATCGGCCATATGATGCACTACCTGCGCCAACTGAAGGAAATCGGCTTCACCATCGACTGAGCCGCAGCCACCGACAGGCTGACAGCGACGGTTGGGTTTGCTCCCGGCCGAACGAGCGGTTAGGACCGGGGTCAACAAACCTCGGGAGGCTCGATTGGATCTGCAACTCAAGGACCGGGTGGTCTTCATCGCCGGCGCCAGCCGCGGCATCGGCCTGGGCATCGTCGAGGCCCTGCTGGCCGAGGGGGCCAAGGTGGCCATGACCGCGCGGAGCGCCGAGGTGCTGGCGGCCGAACACAAGCGTCTGGCGGGCGTCCATGGCGCCGATCGGCTTTGGTCCATGGCCGGCGACATGCGCGATTCAGCGACCATCGAAGCAGCGATGGAAAAGGTCGAGGCCGAGTTCGGCCCGATCTGGGGCGCGGTCGCCAACGTGGGCCTCTACCCGACGCCTCCCGGATTCGAGATCGACGACGACACCTGGGACGGCGCCTTCACCCAGAACCTGGACTCCGCCTTCCGCCTGGCCCGCTCGGCGCTGCGGCGCATGACGCCCCGCGGCGAGGGCTCGATCCTGCTGATCAGCTCCATCGCCGGCCTGGGCGCGCTCGGCTCGCCTCTGACCTACGGCACGGCCAAGGCGGCGATGAACCATATGTCAAAGGAGCTGGCGCGGATCGGCGGACCGAAGGGCGTGCGCGTCAACACCATCGCGCCGGGCAACATCATCTTCCCCGGCGGCGACTGGGAGGAACGCACCAAGGACGGTGCGCCCCAGGCCGATACCTGGAACCGCTGGATTCGCCGCGAGGTGCCGCTGAAGCGCTTCGGCAAGCCGGATGAAATCGGCATTCCCGCAACCTTCCTGCTCAGCCCCATCGCCAGCTTCCTGACGGGCGCGGTGATTCCGGTCGACGGCGGTCAGACGAAGTGAGTTTGGCGAAATGATCTTCAAGAACCGTATCACTGAGCTGCTGGGCGTTGAGTATCCGATCGTCCAGGCCCCGATGGGCTGGATCGCCCGCTCCCAGTTGGCCGCGGCCGTGTCCAACGCCGGCGGCATGGGCATCATCGAGACCTCGTCCGGCGAGTTGGACGCGATCCGGGTCGAGATCGCCAAGATGCGCGAGCTGACCGACAAGCCGTTCGGCGTCAACGTCGCCCACGCCTTCGTCCGTGACGAGACGATCATCGACTTCATCATCAAGAGCGGGGTGAAGTTCGTCACCACCTCGGCGGGCGATCCGAACAAGTACTGCGGACCGCTGAAGGCCGCGGGCCTGACGGTGTTCCATGTCGTCCCCACCCTGAAGGCGGCGATGAAGGCGGTCGAGGCCGGCGTCGACGGACTGATCGTCGAGGGCGGCGAAGGCGGCGGCTTCAAGAACCCCCAGCCGGTGATGTCGATGGTGCTGCTGCCGCTGGTGCGGGAAAAGGTCGGCGTGCCGATCATCGCCGCGGGCGGGATCTGCGACGGCGCCACCATGGCCGCCGCCTTCGCCCTCGGGGCCGAGGGCGTGCAGATGGGCACCCGCATGGTCGCCTCGGCCGAATCGCCGGTGCATCCCAACTGGAAGCAGGCCATCGTCGACGCCGCAGAGACCGACACCGTCTTCCTCAACCAGTTCTCCAAGCCGGCGCTGCGAGCCCTGCGCACGGCCAAGACCAGCCGGCTGGAGCATGAGCACGGCCCGCAGATCATGGCCGAGTTCGGCCGCTCCCAGGACCTCTACTTCGGCGGCGACATGGAAGCCTCGATCGCCCTGTCCGGCCAGGTCTGTGGTCGGATCAATTCGGTCGAGCCCGTGGCCAGGATCATCGGCGACACGGTGGCGGAGTTCGAGGCGGTGATGGCGAGGCTGTCCGAGCAGTATGCGCCGGCGCGGGTTTAGCCCTCCTGCGTATCCTCGCGAAAGCGCGGAGACGCGAGGATAAGCCCCGCTTCAACCCGCGTTCCCTGGTCGAGGCAGAGCCATAGACGACGGCCCTCGCGGAAACGAGCGGGGCTAGCCATTCACCAAACCGCCGGTCGCCGATCCTTCCACGGACATTCCTTTTCCAGCTGCCCGGCCAGGCGGTAGAGGGTCGCCTCGTCGGCGTAGCGGCCGGTGAACATCATGCCCATCGGCAGGCCATCGGCCGATTTATGCAGCGGCAGGGAGATCGACGGCTGGCCGGTCATGTTGGCCGGGCCGCAGAAGGGGAAGAATTCGCCATTGCGCCTAGCCAGGTCGCGCGGGGCGTTCAGCACCGGCGACAGATAGCCCAGCTTCGGCGGCGGCGCGGCCAGGGTGGGCGTGAGGAAGACATCGAACTCGACATAGAGCGACAGGATCTGGTGGGCCATCATCCGCAGTTGCTGAGCGTCGTACATCGCCGCCTCGCCAGTGGCGCGTCGGCCGCCCTTCAGGCTGGCCCAGGTCATGGCCTCAAGCTCGTCGTCCGCCGGCTCGCGGCCGATCAGCTCCACCATCCGCTTCATGCCGCCGGCGAAGTTGGCGCCGGAAAAGGCGTTCTGGGCGCCCCACAGCGCCCGCTGGTCGACGGGCAGGTCGCGCGGGACGACCTCATGGCCCAGCCGCGTCAGCAGGTCGGCGGTCGCTTCCAGCGCCGCCTGGACTTCGGGGTTTATCGGCCGGCCGTTGGCCGTCTGTGACGACCAGGCGATCTTGAGCCGGCCTGGCGATCGCTGGATCTCTTCCAGATAGGGGCGGTCCTTCGCCGGCTGGGCGTAGGGGGCGGTCGGCTCGTGCACGCCGGTGACGTCCAGCATGGCGGCGCAGTCGCGCACGGTGCGGGTCATAACATGCTCGACCACATAGCCTTGGGCGAAGTCGTAGCCGTCCGGCATGTCGATGTTGCGATCACGCGTCGGCTTCATCCCCACCAGGCCGCAGGCCGAGGCGGGGATCCGGATCGACCCGCGCCCGTCGCCGCCATGCGCCAGAGGAACCAGGCCCGCCGCGACCGCCGCGGCCGAGCCGCCCGACGAGCCGCCGACCATATGCTCGGTGTTCCAGGGGTTGGCGCAGGGGCCGAACAGCGCGTTTTCCGTCGTGCCGGCGACGCCGAATTCGGAGAGGTTGGCCTTGCCCAGAGTGACCACCCCGCTGGAGCGGTACTTCTTCATCAAGCCGGAGTCCTCGGCGTCCACGATCCCGACGCACCATTTGCTGCCGCTCGTGCGCGGCCAGCCGGCCACGGTGATCAGCAGGTCCTTGACCAGGAAGGGCGCGCCCTTCAGCGGCCCATCCGGCAGAGACGCCTTGGCGGCGGCGCGGGCCTCGTCATAGGCCTTGTAGACCACCGCGTTGATCGCCGGGTTCAGCCGCTCGATCCGCTCGATCGCCGCCTCGGTGATCTCGGCCGGCGCCACCTCGCCCTTGTCGACCAGGGCGGCCAGGCCCATGCCGTCGTAGTCGGCGTATTCCTTGAAGGTCATTGTAGATCGCCTCACTGTGGGTTCGGGACGCGACCTGAGGGACACGCCTCACCATGACTAATATTTGCGCCACACCAACCCTAGTCATCCCGAGGCGGTCCGGAGAGCCGTCTTCAAGGACGCACCGAGGTCGTGCAGCCAGATTGCTAAGCGGTCAAAAACGCCAGCTTTTCCACCGGCGCCAAGCTCGGCGCCTGGGTCTTCAGCACCTTGAACGAGGCCTCGGCGGCGTTCAGCGCCTGATCGATGTCGGCGTCGGTCATGGCGTCGCACAGGAACATGTTGTGCCAGGGATGCACATAGACGCCGCGCTCCAGCATGGCGCTGGACCAGCAGAAACCCTTGCGCAGGTCTGGGTCGTCTTCGAACAGGAACAGCGGCATGGTCACCGGTCCGGTCTGGCGCAGGCCGAAGCCGGCCGCCAAGGCGCGCTCGGCCAGGCCGTCGCGCAGCCGCTGGCCGAGCCGCTCGATGTTTTCCAGATAGTCGGTCTCCCGCACCAGGCGCAGCGTCTCCAGCGCCGCGGCCATCGGCGCGGCCTGATACCAGAAGGAGCCGGTGACATAGATGTGCGAGGCCGCCTTGCGCGCCTTGTCGGAGCCGAGCAGCGCCGACAGGGCGTGGCCGTTGGCCAGACACTTGCCCCAGGTCGACAGGTCCGGCTGCACGCCGACCTTGGACCAGCTGCAGTCGCGGGCGATGCGCAGGCCGGCGCGGACGTCGTCGACCACCAGCAGGGCGCCGGTCTGATCGCACAGCTCGCGGGCGCGGCGGGCGTAGACGGGGTCTGGCGCGATCTGGTCGATGAAAGCGTCGTGCTTCAGCGGCGCGGCGAAGATGGCGGCCAGATCATCGCCCGCCTCGGCGGCGGCCGCTTCCAGGCTGGCGACGTCGTTGTAGGCGCAGAAGACCTGGTTGGCCCTGTCCTCCTTGGTCGTGCCCGCCG
>Ga0302196_10005711_pt1 | contig 11094 bp, 5 predicted proteins | sample II_Bog_N1_3_FD_198794 | JGI IMG/M metagenome (GOLD analysis project Ga0302196, IMG submission 198794) | Peat permafrost microbial communities from Stordalen Mire near Abisko, Sweden - II_Bog_N1_3 | ecosystem: Environmental > Terrestrial > Soil > Wetlands > Peat | place: Sweden: Abisko, Stordalen...
CGAGCGCCACCGCCGAGCCGTCGGGGCTGAGCGCCGCCCCCCGGTAGTCCCCCTCGAGAGTGGCGAGCATCCGGTGGGCGGCGGTGTCCCAGACCTCGACGCCCCCGCGGGCCGACACCCAGGGGAGCGGCTGGCCGCGGGCCACCGCCAGGCGGGTACCGTCCCGCGAGAGGGCGACCCGGTAGCCGGGGGTGCTCCAGACCGTCGCGCCGGTGCGGAGATCGACCTGGCGGACGAGGTCGGAGTCGGCCCCCGGCTGCCGCTGGCCGACGTAGCAGGAGGCGCCGTCGGCGCTGTAGGCCAAGGCCCAGCCGCCGCCGGCCCCGAGCGCCGGACCGGCCGGGTCCGCCTTCGCGACGTCGAGGGCGCTCGCCGTCCCGTCGAGGCTGTTGGTGGCCACCACCGACCCGTCGCGGGAGAAGGCGATCTGCTCGATGGCGGTGCGGTGGGGGTGGAACGACTTTAGCGACTGCGGCGCCGTCTCCGCCCAGAGGTAGCGCCACTCAAAGCCCAGGTCGCCCGGCGCCGCCGGCGGCCCGGCCACCGCCGCCAGGTAGCGGCGGGCGAGCGGGTAGTCGCCGTCGCCGACGGCGAGCGCCGCCTCCTTCACGTTGGTGACGTAACCCTCGAGCCGCAGGCGCTCGCGCTCGCGCCGGTTCTGGACCGCCTGCCAGCCGACCGCGACCGTGCCGGCCAAGAGGACGGCCGCGAGCGCCAGGAGCGCCGCCGCCAGGCTGCGGTTGCGGCGGGACCAGCGCCAGGCGTGGCCCCAGGCCCCGACCGGGCGGGCCTGCACGGGCTCCCCCCGCTCGAAGCGCAGCAGGTCGGCCGCCAGCTCCCGGGCACTCGGGTAGCGGCGCGCCGGGTCCTTCTCCAGGCACTTCAGGCAGATGGTCTCGATGTCCCGCGGGACCGAGGGGTTGAGGAGCCGGGGCGCCACGACCGGCGCCTCGCGGACGTGCACCAGCACCTCCTCGACCGAGGAGCCCTGGTGGGGGGGCCGCCCCGTCAGCAGGTGATAAAGGACGGCGCCGAGGGCGTAGATGTCGGCCGGCGGCCCGACCGACTCGTGGGCGCCCGAGACCTGCTCCGGCGCCATGTAGGGCGGGGAGCCCATCGCCTCCACGTTGACCGTCACCTCCGAGCCCGCGAACCAGACCCGGGCGAGGCCGAAGTCGGCCACCTTGGCGTCGTTGTGGGCGTCGATCAGGATGTTGGAGGGCTTCAGGTCGCGGTGGAGGATCTGGTGCTCGTGGGCGTGCTCGACCGCCTCCGCGGCCTTCCGGACGTAGGAGGCGGCGCGGATCGCCCCGACCGGGCCGTCGCGGACCATCGAGGCCAGGGTGCGCCCCTCGATCAGCTCCATGGTGAAGAACCGCACCCCGTCGACCTCGCCGGCCTCGTAGAGGGCGACGATCCCCGGGTGCCGGAGCCGGGCCACCATCTTCACCTCGCGCTCGAAGCGGGCGGTGAGCTCGGGGCTGGCAAAGGGGCCGCCGAGCAGCATCTTGAGGGCGACCGTCCGCTCGAGCTTCCGGTGCCAGGCCCGGTAGACGACCCCCACCCCGCCGCGGCCGAGCTCCTCCAGCAGCTGGTAGTCGCCGAAGGGCCGGGCTTCGGCCGGCGTCTCCTCGGCCGAGGCCGAGATCAGCCGCTCCAGCAGGCACGCCGGGCACTGGAGGCCGAGCCCGCTCTCGTGGAGGGTGGTCCCGCAAAGGGCGCACACGGGCAGGGGCGTATCCGGGCTGGAGTCAGGCGCCATCTCAGGTGATCCTACGGAACGGGGCGCTCGGATTGCACGCGGCGGGCGATTGTCGGACTCAGGCCCGCAGGGCGACCATGAGCTCGCGGACCTCGGCATCGATCTGGCGGGTGCTGGAGAGAGTCTGGCCGACCTCGGCGCGGATCTGCTCCCGCAGGCGCAGCCGCAGCCGGTGGACCGCCATCGCGACCGCCGCCCGGCTGATGCCGAGCGACGCGGCAACGCGGTCGTAGGCGCCGGCCTCGGGGTCGACGGCGAGGAAGCCCGACACCTCCTCGAAGAGGCGGTCCCGGCCGGAGGCCCGGGCCTCCTCGCGGAGGCGCGCCACCGAGCGGTCGATGACGGTCAGCGCCCAGTGGCGGTCGAAGGCGCGCTCGGGCGTGTCGAGGGGGGAGACCGGCTCGCGGAGCGCGGCGTCGTCCAGGGACAGCGGGGGCACCCCGCCGCCGCGCTTCTGGGCCGAGCGGTGCTCGTGCTCGACGGCGAGGAAGCGCTTCACGGCCACGAGCAGGAAGGCGCGAAAGCGGGAGCCCTCCCGGGTCAGGCCGGCCAGCCACTCCTGCTTCAGCAGCCGGGCGAAGAACTCCTGGGTCAGGTCCTTGGCCTGCTCGACGCCGTGCCCCCGGCGCCGGATGTAGGCGTAGACGGGTCCCCAGTAGGCGCCGCAGAGGGCCGCCAGCGCCTTCCCCTTGGCCGCGTCGTCCGCGCCGCCCGCCGCGAAGACGAGCGTCCACTGCGTCGTGGCGAAGAGATCGGTCGCGGTTTCCGGCATTCGCGGGAGCGTGGGCGGCGGGCGGCCGGGCGGCAATCTCTACTGCGCCGGCCCCATCACCCCGAGGAGCGCGTCGCCCCAGACGGCGTAGCCCCGCTCGGAGGGGTGCAGAAAGTCGGGCATGACCGCCCGGGAGATCGTGCCGTCGGCCTCGACCAGCCGGGACGAGAGGTCGAGGAAGGTGATGCCGGTGCCCTCCACCCGCCGCCGCAGGAGGGCGTTGACGGCCGCCACCTGGGCGCGGAGCGGGTCGCCGGGGTCCTGCCCCCGCGGGAAGAGGCCCATCAGGATGATCCCGGTCGCGGGCGACTTGGCGCGCAGGCGCAGGAGGACCTGCGCCACGCCGGCGGCGACCTCCTCCGGGGTGTTGGCCCCGGCGTGCCGGGTCGCGACCAGGTTGTTGGTGCCGATGTTGACGACGACCCACGCCGGGTGTAGCCCGTCGAACTCGCCGTGGTCCAGGCGCCAGAGGACGTTCTGCACCCGGTCGAAGCCGAACCCGAGGTTCAGGACCCGCCGCCCGGCGAAGGTCCGCGCGAAGTCGGCCGGGCCGCCCGCGGGCCGCCCCCGCCACGGCGGGTTGCCGCCCCAGAGGTGGGTGATCGAGTCGCCGAGGAGGACGACGTCCGGCCGGGTCGCATCCTGGGTGGCGAGGATCGCCCCGTGCCGCCCCCACCAGTCGTAGAAGTCGTCCTCGAGCTTGGGCACCGGCACAAGCGCGGTGTTGGCCGGCGGCGCGGCGCGCGGGGCGTCGCCCATCAGCGAGGAGAGGAGCGGCTCCATCGCCTCGGCCCACCGCTGCGCCCCGAGGGGCGACGGGTGCAGCAGGTCGGGCATCAGGGCCGGGTCGATGCGGCCGTCGAGCCGCAGGAACACGTGGTTGAGGTCGAGGAAGAAGACCGAGCGGTGGTCGGCCAGGACGGCCACGAGCTCGCCCGCCCGCAGGTTGGTCGCGAAGCGCCGCGCCGCGCTGCCCCGCTCGGAACCGTCGGCGCGGTGGTAGACGTTCTGGCGAGGGAAGATCCGGAGCAGCAGGATCCTGGTCTCCGGCGAGGCGTGCCGGATCAGCCCGACGATGGCGGCGGTGCCGGCCGCGATCTCCTCCGGAGTGCTGACGACCGGGTAGTTGGCGTCGTCCGAGTTGTTGGTGCCGATCAGGACGACGGCCACCCGGGGGTGCTGGCCGGCCAGTTCGCCGTGGCCGAGATTCCAGAGGATGTTCTCGGTCCTGCCGCCGCTGTAGCCGAGGTTGAGGGCGTCGCGGGGCGCGAAGAAGGTGTCCCAGACCCCCCGGTACTCCGGCTTCTCGAAGTTGTGGGTGATCGAGTCGCCGATCAGCAGGAGGCCATAGGCGTGCCCCCGGGCCGCCGCGGCCTTGGCGGCGTGCCGGGCCTCCATCCCCGGCTGGGGGGCCGGGACGGTCGCCTCCCCCGGGGGGACGGGCGCCAGGCGGCCCTGGCAGCCGGCGAGGAAAACGCCGGCGCAGACGAGGAGCAGCCGAGCGGGGGGCACGCGGGGGGTCATCGGGCGGGCAAGGTACGCCCAAGCCGGAGCCCACTTCAACCCGCAAAGGGTCGCTGGGCGCCGGCGGCTTTCTCCCGTCCGCCGCGGCAAATATGACACCCACCGGGCACTTCGGCGTGGAACTTGCGGTTGGCCCCCCGCCCCCTACCCTTAGGGTCGACGCATCCTCATGGCCCTCCACATCGCCCTTCACCACCGCACCACCTACCGCTATGACCGACTCGTCACGCTGGGGCCCCAGACCGTCCGCCTGAAGCCGGCCCCCCACTGCCGGACGCCGATCCTCAGCTACTCGCTAAACATCGAGCCGGCGGAGCACTTCATCAACTGGCAGCAGGATCCCCAGGGCAACTACGCGGCCCGGCTCGTCTTCCCCAAGCCGACCAAGCTATTCTCGGTCGAGGTGGACCTGGTGGCGGAGATGACGGTCTTCAACCCCTTTGACTTCTTCCTCGACCCGGCGGCCGAGAAGACGCCGTTCGTCTACGAGCCCAAGCTCGGCGTCGAGCTGGCGCCCTTCATGCGGAGGGACGCCCCGACTCCGGCCTTCGAGGCCTTCGTCCGGACGATCGACCTGACGCCGCGCGCCTCGATCGACTTCCTGGTCGGGCTCAACATGCGGGTGAACGCCGCCGTCCGCTACATTGTGCGCCTCGAGGCCGGGGTGCAGTCGCCCGAGCAGACCCTCACCCTCGGGAGCGGCTCCTGCCGCGACTCGGCCTGGCTCCTCGTCCAGGTCCTGCGGCACATCGGCCTCGCCGCGCGCTTTGTCTCCGGTTACTTGATACAGCTGCGCCCCGACGTGAAGTCGGCCGAGGGCCCCTCCGGCGCCTCGCAGGACTTCACCGACCTCCACGCCTGGTGCGAGGTGTACCTGCCCGGCGCGGGCTGGATCGGGCTCGACGCCACCTCCGGCCTCCTGGCCGGGGAGGGGCACATCCCGCTCGCCTGCTCGCCCGAGCCCTCGAGCGCCGCCCCGATCAGCGGCGCGGTCGAGCGGTGCGAGACCACCTTCGAGTTCGAGATGTCGGTCCGCCGGATCCTCGAGACCCCCCGGGTCACCCTCCCCTACTCCGACGAGACCTGGGCCGCGATCAACGGCGTCGGCGCGCGAGTCGACCAGGCGCTCGACGCCGGGAAGGTGCAGCTGACCTTCGGCGGCGAGCCCACCTTCGTCGCCGCCGACGACATGGACGGCCCGGAGTGGAACACCCTCGCCCTCGGGCCGCGCAAGCGGGAGCTGGCCGGCAAGCTCTTCCACCGGGTCTTCGCGGCCTACGCCCCGGGCGGCTTCATCCACTACGGCCAGGGCAAGTGGTACCCGGGCGAGCCGCTGCCCCGCTGGGTGCTCGCCTGCTACTGGCGCAAGGACGGCCGGCCGATCTGGAAGGACCCGAAGCTCTTCGCCGACCCGAGCCTCAAGGGCTCGCAGGGCACGGCCGACGCCCGCCGCTTCGCGGCGGCGCTCGCCGAGCGCCTGGGCCTCGGCGAGGACCGCCTCGTGCCGGGCTACGAGGACTCGCTCTACCAGGTCTGGCGGGAGCGCCGCCTGCCCGCCGGCTACGACCCGAAGGAGATCGGCGCCATCGACCAGGCCGAGCGCCTCCGCCTCGGCGCCGTGCTCGAGGCCGGCCTGCACAAGCCGGTCGGCTACGCGCTCCCGGTCCGCCGCGGCGTGACCGGCCAGTGGACCTCGTCCCCGTGGTACTTCGTGGCCGAGCGGATGTTCCTCGTCCCCGGCGACTCCCCGATGGGCCTGCGCCTGCCCCTCTCGCTCCAGCCCTGGCGGATCCCCGACTCGATCGGGCCGAACCTGGACTCCGAGGTCCGGATCGCCCTCTGCGTCGAGGCCCGCGGCGGCCACACCTCCGTCTTCCTGCCCCCGGCCGACACGACCGCCGACTACCTGGCGCTCCTCGAGGCGATCGAGGCTACCGCCGCCGACCTCGGGTTGCCCGTCGTCCTCGAGGGCTACACGCCGCCCTTCGACCCGGGGATCGACAACATCAAGATCACCCCCGACCCCGGCGTCGTGGAGGTGAACATCAACCCCTCCGCCACCTGGGGCGAGCTGGTGCAGAAGACCGAGTGGCTCTACGCCGCCGCCCGCGAGTGCGGGCTGGGCGCCGAGAAGTTCATGGTCGACGGCCGGCACGCCGGGACCGGCGGCGGCAACCACCTGGTGCTCGGCGGCCCGAGCCCGGAGGAGAGCCCCCTGCTCCGCCGGCCGCACCTGCTGAAGAGCCTGGTCGCCTACTGGCACCAGCACCCGGCCCTCAGCTACGTCTTCAGCGGCCTCTTCGTCGGCCCGACCAGCCAGAGCCCGCGGATCGACGAGGCCCGCAACGACAGCATTTACGAGCTCGAGCTCGCGTTCCAGGAGCTCGACCGGAAGCTGGCGACGACCGCCGCCGGCCCCGGCCAGTGCCCGCCCTGGCTGGTCGACCGGATCTTCCGCAACCTGCTGATCGACGTCACCGGCAACACCCACCGGGCCGAGTTCTGCATCGACAAGCTCTACTCGCCGGACAGCGCGACCGGCCGCCTCGGCCTGCTCGAGTTCCGCGCCTTGGAGATGCCGCCGCACCCGCGGATGAGCCTTGTCCAGCAGCTCCTGATCCGCGCTTTGGTCGCCCGCTTCTGGGACCACCCCTACGCGCCGCGCCACCTGACCCGCTGGGGCACGGAGCTCCACGACCGCTTCATGCTGCCGCACTTCCTCGCCACCGACCTCGGCGACGTGGTGGCCGACCTGAAGGAGTGGGGCTACGCCTTCGACCCCCGCTGGTTCGCCCCGCACCTCGAGTTCCGCTTCCCGGTCCTCGGCCACGTGCTCTGCCGCGAGATCCAGCTCGAGCTGCGCCAGGCCCTCGAGCCCTGGCACGTGATGGGGGAGGAGAACGTCGGGGGCACCGTCCGCTTCGTCGACTCCTCGGTCGAGCGGGTGCAGGTGAAGGTCACCGGCCTCGCCCCGGAGCGCTACCAGGTCGCCTGCAACGGCGTCCTCATCCCCCTGCACCCGACGGGCGCGGCCGGCGAGTACGTCGCCGCCGTCCGCTACCGCGCCTGGCAGCCGCCGTCGGCGCTCCACCCGACGATCGGGATCGATGCCCCGCTCGTCTTCGACATCGTCGACACCTGGAACGGCCGCGCCATCGGCGGCTGCACCTACCACGTCGCCCACCCCGGCGGCCGCAACTACGCCAAGATGCCGGTCAACTCCTACGAGGCGGAGAGCCGCCGCCTGGCCCGCTTCTCCCCGCTCGGCCACACCCCGGGCCCGCTCGGCGCCCTGGAGTCGATCCCCGCCTCGCCCGAGTTCCGCTTCACGGTCGACCTGCGGCTGGCGCCCAAGACCTCCGGCGCCAAGCCGTAGGCCCGCTCCCCGCGCGCCCCTCCCCATGGCCGCCCCGTCGATGTTCGCCGCCGACGACCTGCTGCCCGGCTACGCCGGGCACGAGGGCCGCTACGACGAGTGCCGGGCGCCCGACGGCTCCATCCGCCCGCACTGGGCCGCCTTCCTCCGCGGCCTGGGGCCGGACGCGGCCTCGACCGTGCGCGCGGCGACCGAGGCCTGCGCCCGCGCCGTGCTGGAGGAGGACGTGAGCATGAACGTCTACGCCGGGGCCCGCTCGGAGCCCAAGCCGTGGCCACTCGACGTCGTGCCGCACCTCCTGGCCGCCGAGGACTGGGCGGTCCTCTCCGACGGCCTCCGCCAGCGGGCGCGCCTCTACAATACGCTGCTGGCGGACCTCTACGGCCCCCAGAAATTCCTCCGCAACGGCATCCTGCCCGCGCAGTTCGCGATGGCGAACCCCCACTTTCTGCGGGCCTGCTCCGGGCTCGGCAGCCAGGGCAGCGTCTTCCTCCACCACTACGCGGTCGACATCGCCCGCTCGCCGGCCGGCGACTGGTGGGTGCTGCAGGACCGCCTGGATGCGCCCTCCGGGCTCGGGTACTCGCTCCAAAACCGCACGATCGTGCGGACCGCGCTGCCCCGCGAGTTCCACCGCGCGCAGGTCGAGCGGCTCGACAAGTTCTTCCGCGACTTCCGCGTCTCGCTCGCCGACCTCGCCCCCTCCCCGGCCTGGAACGAGGACCCGCGGGTCGTCTTCCTCACCCCGGGGCCGGCGAACGAGACCTACTTCGAGCATGCCTACCTGGCGCGCTTCCTCGGCCACCCGCTGGTCGAGGGCGCGGACCTGACGACCCGCGACCGCCAGGTCTACCTGCGCACCGTCGGCGGCCTGAAGCGGGTCGACACCGTGCTCCGGCGCGTGGACTCGGGCTTCTGCGACCCGCTCGAGCTCAACTCCCACTCGGTCCTGGGCGTGCCGGGCCTCGTGCACGCCGCCCACGGCGGGCGGGTGGCGATCTCGAACCAGCTGGGCGGGGCCGCGCTCGAAAGCGCCGGCCTCCTCGGCTTCCTCAAGCCCCTCTGCCGCTCCGTCCTCGGCGAGGACCTGCGCCTCCCGAGCATCGCCACCTGGTGGTGCGGCCAGGAGGCGGAGCGGAACTACGTCCTCGAGAACCTGCACGCGCTCGTGATCAAGCCGGCGTTTCGCGACCGCGGCGGCCAGGCGACCCGCTACGGGCCGAACCTCTCCGCCCGGGAGCGCGAGGCGCTGGCCGCGAACATCCACACCCACCCGGGCGACTACTGCGGGCAGGAGCGGCTGATGCTGGGCACGACGCCGGCCTGGGACGGGAACGCCCTGCGCCCCATGCCGTTTGTCATGCGCCTCTTCGTCGCCTGGCACGACGGCGAGTACCGGGTGATGCCCGGCGGCCTGACCCGCTTCGACCCGACGGGCGCCGACGCGATCGTCTCCCTGCAGCGCGGCAGCGCCACCAAGGACACCTGGGTGCTGGCGACCCATCCCTCGGACGACACCTCGCAGATGACGCTCCAGGAGCCGCTCGGCGGCTACCACCGGCCCGAGAGCACCCCGAGCCGCCTGGCCGACAACCTCTACTGGCTCGGCCGCTACCTTGAGCGCACCGCCCACCTGGTCCGCCTCCTCGACCAGCTGGACCCCCTGCTCCGCGACGAGGTCGCGGCGCTCGAGCCCGCGGTCGCCCTCGACTCCCTCCGCATCCTCCTGGCGGCGCAGGCCGGCTGGGCGGACGAGGACGCCACGATGGGCGAGTTGGCGACCCAGATCCGGGTCGAGGCCGACGACCCGGACCATCCCGGGAGCCTCGCCGCCAACCTCGCCTCGCTGATCCGCGTCCTCGACCAGGTGAAGGTCAACCTGCCGCCGGAATTCTGGCGCATCCTCCGGCGCCTGCGCGGCATCGCCAGCCAGGGGCACCCCCACCTCGAGTCGGACTTCGGCCAGCAGCTGGCCACCCTGGAGGCGCTCTGCAACGAGACGCTCGCCCACGACACCGGCTGGCGCTTCCTGAAGCTCGGCCGGCGGATCGAGCGCTCCCGCCAGCTGGTCTTCCTCGCCGACGAGCTCTTGCTGCCCGCCCCGCAGAAGGGCGCGCGCCCGGCGCCCCCGAGCGAGTTCCGGCTGCAGACCCTCCTGCACTTCACGGACAGCCTGTTCTCCTACAAGGGCATCTACCACGGCGTCTACCAGCCGGCCTCGATCCTCGCTTGGCTGATCGCCTCCCCGGAGAACCCCCGCGGCCTGCGCTTCCAGGCCGAGCGCATCGCCGAGCACGTCGCCGCCCTCCCGGAGGAGCTGGCCCCGCGGGCCGTCTCGGGGCTGCGGGCCACGGCGGCGCGGCTGGTCAGTGCCACCAAGTCGGTGCACCCCTCCGCCCTCGCGAGCGACCCCGAGCTCGCGCAGGAGTTCTTTGACGACACCCGCGCCGTCCTCTCGGAGCTCAACGACCGCCTGACCCAGGTCTACTTCAGCCACTCGGACGTCCAGGAGGCGATCCGAGGCACCTAGGAGCCGCGATGCCCAGCTACAGCGTCACCCACACCACCTGCTACACCCACGGCTCATCGGCGAGCGCGGCCTGGCAGGCGCTCCACCTGCAGCCGCGGAACGAGGCGACGCAGCACTGCGACTCCTTCGACCTGCGGGTCTCGCCCCACCCGACCGACCTCACCTCCCGCTTCGACTACTTCGGGAACAAGCAGCACATCTTCACGCTTCGCGAGCCCCACCAGGAGCTGGACATCACGAGCCGGAGCGTCGTGCGCCGCGAACGGCCCGAGCTGCCCGCCGCCGGGGCGACGCCGCCGATGGACGACCTTGGGGTGCTGGTCGACGAGGCGGTGGCCGATGTCGACTTCAGCCTCGAGCAGTTCCTGCACGCCTCGCCGCTCGTGCCCCTGCTGGTCGAGGCCGGCGACCTCGCCGACGAGCTCGGCCATGACCTGGGCCCGGACACCCCCGCCCTCGAATGGCTCGCGATCATCGGCGCGCGCTTCACCGACGCCTTCAAATTCGATCGCGAGGCCACGCAGATCTCGACGCCGCTGGCCGAGGTGGTGGTCGAACGCCGCGGGGTGTGCCAGGACTTCGCGCACCTCCTGATCAGCTGCCTCCGCCAGCGCCACCTGCCGGCCGCCTACGTGAGCGGCTATCTCCTGACCCGGCCGCCGGCGGGCCAGCCGCGGCTGATCGGGGCCGACGCCTCCCACGCCTGGGTGTCGGCCTACATCCCCGGCGCCGGCTGGATCGACTATGACCCGACCAACGCCTGCTTCGCCGGGACGGGCCACATCGTGGTCGCGCGCGGCCGCGACTTCTACGACGTCAGCCCGGTCAAGGGCCTCTTCAGCGGCGGTGGCAGCCAGAAGCTCGAGACCGGTGTGACGGTCGAGGAATTGCCAGACTAGGGTACCGTCGGGAACAATGACCCTTTAACAAAGCCTAGAACCGCTGGCGATGCATCACTCGCACCGCAACGCCACCATGGGATTGACCTTCGTTGCTCGCCGCGCGGGAATGTAGCAAGCGATCAACGCCACGACAGCAAGGATCAGTGCGACCGCGGCAAGCGTTATCGGGTCGTGCTCCCCGACTCCATAAAGCAAAGACGACACGAATCGCGTCAGGCCTAACACTCC
>Ga0302196_10005724_pt1 | contig 11081 bp, 9 predicted proteins | sample II_Bog_N1_3_FD_198794 | JGI IMG/M metagenome (GOLD analysis project Ga0302196, IMG submission 198794) | Peat permafrost microbial communities from Stordalen Mire near Abisko, Sweden - II_Bog_N1_3 | ecosystem: Environmental > Terrestrial > Soil > Wetlands > Peat | place: Sweden: Abisko, Stordalen...
GGGACCGCCGACCACTTTTTCGATGCCATCGGCGCGGCCCTGGCAACCGATCCGTTCCGACCGCGCAGCCTCTACGACCGGTTCAACATCGAGGTGCTGGCGACCACCGAGAGCCCGGCCGACACGCTGGAGTATCATGCCGCCATCCGGGCCAGCGGCTGGGGCGGGCGGGTGATCACCGCCTATCGTCCCGATGCGGTGATCGACGCGGAACACGAGGCCTTCCCGGACGCCCTACGCCGTTTCGGCGAGTTGACCGGCGAGGACGTGATGAGCTGGAGCGGCTACCTGGCGGCCCACCGCAAGCGTCGGCTGGCCTTCATCGAGGCCGGCGCCACCTCCACCGACCACGGCCATCCCACCGCCGCCACCGCTGACCTTGGCCCAGCCGAGGCCGAGCGGCTGCATGGCCTGGTGGTCTCCGGCCAGGCCGGTCCGGCCGAGGCGGAACTGTTTCGCGCCCAGATGCTGACCGAGATGGCGGCGATGAGCCTGGACGACGGCCTGGTGATGCAGATCCACCCCGGCTCGTTCCGCAACCACAACCGCGCCGTCCACGAGCGGTTCGGCCGCGACAAGGGCGCCGATATCCCCCAGCGCACCGACTATGTGCGGGCGCTGAAGCCGCTGCTGGACCGGTTCGGCGCCGAGGCGGGGTTTACCCTGATCCTGTTCACCCTGGACGAGACCAGCTACGCCCGGGAGCTTGCGCCGCTGGCCGGCCACTATCCGTGCCTGAAGCTGGGGCCGCCGTGGTGGTTCCATGACAGCCCCGAGGGCATGCGGCGGTTTCGCGAACAGACCACCGAGACCGCCGGCCTCTACAACACTGTCGGCTTCAACGACGACACCCGCGCCTTCCTGTCGATCCCGGCCCGGCACGATGTCGCCCGGCGGGTCGACTGCGCCTTTCTGGCGCGGCTGGTGGCCGAGCACCGACTGGAGATGGACGAAGCGCGCGACCTGGCGCCGGAGCTGGCCTACGGCTTGGCCAGGCGCGCCTACAAGCTGGACCGCCCCCTTTGACGCCGGCAGCCCACACCGGCGCCGTGGTCTGCTTCGGCGAAGTGATGCTGCGGCTGACCGCGCCGGCGGGCGAACTGCTGCTGCAGACCCCGCGGCTGGTGGTTTCGGTCGGCGGGGCGGAGGCCAATGTCGCCGTCAGCCTGGCCCGGCTGGGCGACGCCGCGCGAATGGTCACCGTGCTGCCGGAGGGTCCGCTGGGCGACGCGGCCCTCGGCGAGCTTCGCCGTTGGGGGGTCGATACCGCCGGCGTCGTGCGTGGGCCCGGCCGGATGGGACTCTATTTCCTCACGCCCGGCGCAGTGCTGCGGCCCTCCGAGGTGACCTACGATCGCGCCCATTCAGCGTTCGCCGAGGCTGACCCGGCCGGGATCGATTGGGACCCGGCGCTGGCGGGCGCGGGCTGGCTGCACGTCTCCGGCGTCACCCCGGCGATCGGGGCCAATGGCGCGGCGGCGGCGCTGCGGGCCGTGGCGGCAGCCAACCGGCTGGGCGTGCCGGTGTCCTTCGACGGCAACTATAGGGCCAAGCTCTGGGCGGCCTGGGGCGGCGACGGGCCGGCGATCCTGGGCGAACTGGTCGCCGGCGCCGAGCTGGCTTTCCTCAACGAGCAGGATATCGGCCTGATCCTGGGGGCCCGGTTCGAGCAGGCGGACCCGGCGGCGCGGCGTGTGGCGGCGATGGCCCTGGCCTTCGAGCGCTTCCCGCGGCTGACCCGCATCGCCGCGACCACCCGCGTCCAGCACGAGGTCGGCCGACAGGATCTCGCGGCCACCCTGTTCACCCGGGACGGCGGCCGGCTGGAGACGCGCGGTTACGCCCTCAGCGGCATTGTCGACCGCATCGGCGCCGGCGACGCCTTCGCCGCCGGGCTGCTGCATGCTCTGAACCGGGACATGGACGAACAACGGGCGCTGGATTTCGCCCTGGCGGCGACCGTCGCCAAGCACGGCGTCTACGGCGACTTCAACCTGGCTACCGTCGCGGACGTCGAGGCAATCCTGGCCGGCGAAGGATTGGACGTCCGCCGCTAAGAGGGTCTCATGGCCCGGTCAGCAGCGGCTCGCGCTGGCCCGAGCCGCTCGCGTGCGCCGTCTCATGCCAGACCTCCCGGAAGAGCGCGCTGTCCCGCAGCAGCTCGCGCAGATTGCCCCGGGCGGCGATGCGGCCGTCGTCCAGCAGCAGGATCTCGTGCGCGTGCCGGTAGGCTTCCAGCCGATGCGAGACCGCCAGGCAGGTGTGCTCGCCGGACTGGAACAGCCGCTCCCAGAAGGTGTGCTCGGTGCGCACGTCCAGCGCGCTGGAGGCGTCGTCGAACACCAGGATTTCCGGCGTACGGGCGAACATCCGCGCCGCCGCCGCCCGCTGCACCTGCCCGCCCGAGAGGGTGACCCCGCGTGTGCCGACCGCGGTCTCAAGCCCCGCGCCCAGGCGCTCGACATCTTCCTCCAGCACCGCCAGCCGCACCGCCTGGTCCAGGCCGCCGGCGGGGGCGTCGACGCCCATCAGGATGTTGGCGGCCAGACTTTCTGAGAACAGCCGCGGCGTCTGGGCGGTGTAGGCGCAGCGCGGCGGGGTCATGAAGGTGGCGGGATCGTCGATCGGCACGCCGTTCCAGCATACCCCACCGGCCTGCACCGGCAGCAGTCCGACCACCGCCTTCAGCAGGGTCGATTTGCCCGAACCGACCCGGCCGGTGACCACGGTGACCTGGCCGCGCCGAAGGGTGAAACTGGCGTCGCGGATGCCCTGGCCGGAGCTCGGGTGCAGCGAGGTAAGGCCGCGCACCTGCAGCGCTTCCAGCCGCGGCGCGCCAGTGACCACCCTGGGCGCGGTGGGCGCGGCGGCGGTGATCACCACGTCCGGCGCGTCGTCGAGCAGGGTGGTGATGCGCATGAAGGCGACGTCGGCGGTTCGCTTGCGCGCCAGCAGCCGGCCCAGCCACCGCGGCGCCGAGGTGGCGGCCGGCACATAGGCGGCGAACAGGGTAAAATCACCGACGGTGAAGCGTCCGTCGCGCATGGCGCTGGCCGCCAGCAGCAGCACCAGCCCCAGCGCCAGGTTCGAGGTGCCGACGCCGAAGGTGTCCAGCAGGGTGACATAGATGCGGTAGCGCACGGCCGTGCGCCGCCGCGTGTCGTTGAGCGCCTCCAGCCGGCCCAGCACCCGCGGCTCGGCGGCGGCGACGCGGATCGCCTGCACGGCGGTGAACATCTCGCCGACGAAGGAGGTCACCCGCGCCTCGGCCTCGCGGGCGACGCGGCTGTAGCGGTGGATGCCGGCGGTGATCCGCTGGGTGATGCCGACCACCAGCAGCATGGGCGCGATCACCGCCAGGGTGACGGTGGCGTCGATACGCCACATGATCGCCAGCGCCAGCACCGCGAACACCGCCTGGCCGAAGGTGTCGGCCCAGCCCTCCATGAAGCTCAGGGTCTCGTTGACGTCGTCGCGGAAGCGGCTGAGCGCCTCGCCGGCGGTGCCCTTCGGCCGGCGCGGCCCGCGGGCGAACATCAGCCAGCCCAGCAGGTTGGTGCGCACCATCACCCGGGAGAGGGTGGTGAAAGCCTGGAACACCCAGACGGCGAAATAGTAGGCGACCAGCGGCGCGACCTGGGCGGCGAACCAGAGGGCGATCAGGCTCCAGACGTTGAGGCCGGCGGGATGGCGGCCGGTGAGCGTGTTGAAGATCTGACGCTGGATCAGGCCGGGGACCAGCGGCAGGGCGTAGAAGAGGGCGTAGAGGCCCATGCCCAGCGCGAACAGGCCCGGCCGGGTCATGGCGATCCGCCAGGTCTGAGCAAAGGCGGTCTGCCGCGGCGGCGGCGGTGGCGGCGGGTTGATCTCGTGCGGATCGGAGGCGGCGAGCAGGGTCATCCTGGTTCGCTCCCACCGTTGCTTCCCCCTCCAACCGTCATGGCCGGGCGTAAGTCCCGGCCACCCATGCACACAGTGATCCAGTACAGCGTCGCGCGGAGCCGACGACGGCGTGGCTCCGGCCTCGCGGCCTCGCCTCGGTAGATCGAGTGCATGGGTCCCCGGGACGTAGCCTGCCCCGGGCGGGCCGCGCCAGCGGGCGCGACCCTGGGCCCGGGGATGACTGACAACTGGGTGGTTGGGGTCGGAGGCCGTTCGCGCTTCATGCCAGCGCCTCCTCGACGCCGCCGCGGAGCAGGGCGGCGAACACCGAGTCCGGGTCGGCTTCCAGGGCGGCGCGATCGCCGGTTTCCAGCACGTGGCCGCTGTCGAGGATGGCGATGCGGTCGGCGCGGCCGACGGTGGAGAGCTTGTGGGCGATGATGATGGCGGTGCGCCGGGTTCCGCCGCTGGCGCCATCCAGCACCTTGTCCAGCGCCCGCTCGATCAGCCGGTCCGAGGTCGGGTCGAGCCGGGACGAGGCCTCGTCCAGCACCACCAGCCCCGGGTCCTTGAGGAACACCCGGGCGAAGGCCAGCAGTTGCGCCTCTCCCGCCGAGAGCCCGCCGCCGGCGACCAGCACCGTCTGCAGCCCCTGCGGCTGGCGCGCCAGCCAGTCGCCGAGGCCGAGGTCGGTGAGCACCTCGACGATCCGCTCGTCATCGATGGCGGCGTCGAACAGGGTGGCGTTGTCGCGCACCGAGGCGTCGAACAGCTGCACCTCCTGGGTGACCAGGCCGATGCGGCCGCGCAGCTCGGCCAGGGTGGCGCCGCGGATATCGTCGCCGTCGAGGGTGATGCGGCCGGCGACCGGGTCATAGAGGCGAAACAGCAGGCGGGTCAGGGTGGTCTTACCGCTGCCGGTGCGGCCCAGCAGGCCCAGCACCTTGCCCGGCTCCAGGGCGATGGAGACGTCGCCCAGCACCGGCGCGTCGGCGCGGTAGGCGAAGCCGACCCGCTCGAACGCCACCCGGGGCGCGCGCTTGGCTGCGGTCAGCCAGCCCAGGCCCGGTCCGTCGGCCAGCTCCGGTCCGATGGCCAGCAGCGCGCGGATGCGGGTCAGGCTGGCCGAGGCGGTCTGGTACTGCTGCAACTGGGTGCCGATCAGCACGATCGGCTGGGCCATCATGCCGGTGTAGAGCATGGCCATGAACACCGTGCCGATGCTGATGGCGTGCAGTTGGAAGAGGCGCGCGCCCACCGCCAGGGCCGCGGCGAACCCTAAGGAAAACAGGCCGCTGGCGATCAGATAGATCCACTGGCCGCGGCGGATGGCGGCGATGTTGGCGCTGGCCAGCTCATGATTGAGCTCGGCGAAGCGGCGCATGACGTGCCGGCCGCCGCCGTTGGCGCGGATGTCGTCGATGCCGGCGATCCGCTCTTCCAGGAAGGCCGAGAAGCCGGAAAAGGCGTTGCGCACCCGCTCCCACTGCGCCCGCGCCAGGTCGCGCATAGCATGCAGGGTGAAGCCGGCGACCAGCGCCACCACGACCAGCACGCCGCCGATCATCAGGTTCTGGGTCAGCATGATCGCCAGGATGCCGGCCAGCAGCAGCGCGCCGCCGAGGATCTGCAGCACGAACTGGGAGAAGAAGTTGGCCAGGGCGGCGACGTCGCCGTCCACCCGCTCGATGATGTCGCCGGGCGAGGTGGACGTGTGGAAGTGCATGTCGAGGTAGAGGCAGTGGGTGGCCAGGTCGCGGCGCAGCCGGTTGGTCGCAGCCCAGGCCAGCTGCTCACTGAAGTAGGTGGCGCCGATCTGCAGCAGCTGGGTGGCGATGGCGGCGGCGATGAACAGGCCGGCCAGCAGCCAGAGCGTCGCCAGACCGACGTGCGCGCCCCCCTTGGTGGCGGTGTCGATGAACCGGCGGATGATCTGCGGCGAAACCAGCTGGGCGGCGGTGCCGACCAGCATGAAAGCGGCCAGCGCGGCGATCCGCGCGCCTTCGGGCCGCAGATAACGCTGGAGCACGCTGGACGTGGTCAGCGTCGGCGCCTCCGGAATGTCCGCTCTCGGCGAAATAGCTCAGCCCGCCCCTGTCGCCGCGCCCGCTCGCGGGACGCTGAACCGAACAAGCTAGACCGAGTCTCCGGGCTGGGTCACGCCAGACCGAGCGCCAAAACGGCGTTGAGGCCGCCAAAGGCGAAGGAGTTGGAGATCGCCGCGCGGAGTTTCGCGTCGCGCGCCGTGTTCGGCACGCAGTCGATCGGGCAGTCCGGGTCGAATTCCTCGAAATTGGCGGTGGGCGGGATGGTCTGGTTATGCAGCGCCAGGGCGGTGGCCGCCAGTTCCAGCGCCCCGGCCGCCCCCAGGCTGTGGCCGAGCACGCCCTTGCTGGAGGAGACCGGCAGGTGGTCGAGGTGGGTCCCGAAAGCGCGGCGCAGGGCGTCCGACTCGGTCTTGTCGTTCAGCGCGGTGCCGGTGCCATGCGCGTTCACATAGTCGATCGCCTCCGGGTTCAGCTTGCCGTCCCTGAGCGCCGCGTTCATGGCCCGCATGGCGCCGTCGGCGTCGGGCGCGGTGATATCGAGGGCATCGGCGCTCATCCCAAATCCCAGCAATTCGGCGTAGACGCGCGCGCCGCGTTTGAGGGCGTCTTCGCGGTTTTCCAGGACGAACATGGCCGCGCCTTCGCCCAGCACCAGACCGGACCGGGTCTTCGAGAACGGCCGACAGGTGTCCGCGCTCAGGACGCGCAGCGCCTCCCAGCATTTGAACGTGCCGGCCGTCAGGCAGGCCTCCGAGCCGCCCGCCATGGCCATCCGGGCGCCGCCGCCGCGCACCAGGTGAAACGCCTGGCCGATCGCGTGCGTCCCGGACGCGCAGGCGGTCGCCACCGTCCAGGCCGGCCCCTTCAGCCCCAGATCGATCGAGACCTGGCTGCCGGCGGCATTGACCATCAGCCGTGGAATGGTCAGCGGCCGCACCCGCGGTGAGTTCTGACCGTAGAAGCGCTGGTAGGCGTCATCGACGGTGTTCTGCCCGCCGGTGGAGTTGCCGACCACCGTCGCGGTCTCCAGCGCCAGTTCCTCGGTGATCTCCAGGGCCGCATCACGCACCGCCGACCGGGCGGCGCAGACGGCGAACTGCGAGAACCGGTCGAGCAGGCCGGCGACCCGGGGATCGAACTGGCCCTCCGGGTCGAAATCCTCGACCTGAGCGGCGATGCGCGTCTCGATCAGGGTGGTCGGCATGATGCTGATCGGTCCGATGCCGGATCGCGGCTCGACCAGGGCCGACCAGAACTTCTCCAGCACCTGGCCGACCGGCGAGACGACCCCGATCCCGGTGATGACGACTCGATTCACCCGCCGGCCTTGGCGGCGATCAGCCCCTGCACGCCGCGGACGACGTCGCCGACGGTCCTGAACGCCGCGGCGCCCGAACCGCTCTGCGCGGCGTTGTCGACCAGGGCATTGGTGTCGAAAGGGATGTCTATCCCGAATGTCTCTTCGAGATCGAAGACCAGTTCGATCACCTGGATCGACGGCACGCCCAGGTCCTGCAGCGCCGCGTCGTCGGTGAGCCGTTCCACCGGAATCTGAAGGGACTTCGACATGACCTGCCTGATGTCGTCGGCGTTATCCACGCGCAGCTCCCCTCGGGGCTCGATAACGCATAGCTGTAGCTGTCACCGACGTTGTTGCAAGCCGCGCGGGCCGCCAACCGCCGGAAACTAATTCTTCCCATCGCCGATTGGCCGAAGCTAGGTTCGCGGCGCGCGGTGCGCCCACAACATGCTTGAGTGACCCCAATGGCGGACAACCTGCGCCAGTTTCGTCGCGCGGCGACGCGCGTGGCCATCCGCCAGGCGATCGCCGGGTCGGCGGTGCTGCCGCTGTGGCTCTATCGGCCGGCCATCCGATCGCTCACACGGCTCGCCGCCGCTGTGCCCGCCCTCCGCGGCCGGGTGCTCGCGCATATGCGGCTGGCCCTGGGCGACGGCGTGCCCGCCGACGCCGCCCGTCATTATTTCGACCACGTCGCCTTGATGCTGACCGAGTCGCTGACCGCCTTCCACCGGGGCATCGCCGCCACCGAGTTGCAGGCGAAGATCCGCTTCGACGCCTCGATCGAGGCGCTCGACGCGGCGGTCGCCGAGGGACGAGGGGTGGTGCTGGCCTCGCCGCACTGGGTGGGCCACGAGCTGGTGGCGGCGCTGATCAACCAGCGTCACCCGATGGCGATGTTCGTGCGCCAGGAGTCCGATCCGCACGAGGAAGAACAGAAGCAGCGGTGGTACCGCGCCCTCGGCGCCGAGGTGGTGCTGCGGCCGAACCGGGTGTCCAACCTCAACGACGTGCTGGCCTATATGCGGGTGCTGCGGCGGGGCAAGCTGCTGGCCATCACCCCCGACCTGCTGGCCGATCCGGGCGAAGGGGTGGAAGCGCGGCTGTTCGACCGCCCGGTGATCCTCCATGGCGGCGCCTTCGCCCTGGCGCTGGCGGCCAAGGCGCCGATGATCCGGGTGTCGGGCCGCGTCGAGGCCGACCAGACCATGACCGTGCTGTTCGACCGGGCGCCGATGAGCTTCGAGGGCGGCGATCATGACGCCGTCCTGCGCGCCGCGGTTCAGGACTGGTGTCGCTGGTTCGAGGACAAGGTGCGCGCAAATCCCGACAACTGGCTGTTCTGGCTGGACAAACGCTGGTCGCGATTCTTGAGTACGCCCCGGGGGGACGCGGCCGAATGAACTTCCTGATCGTGGTGGAGATCGCCGCCGCCGGCGTGCTGGCGCTCTGGCTGGTGCAGAGCATCTTCCTGATCCGGCTGGGCGAGCCGCTGGCCCTGCCGCTGCGCTACACCACCGAGGCGGAGTCGGTCCGCTACGCCACCATCGCCATGACCTATGTGATCTGGCTGGCGATCCTGGTCGGCACCCCGCTGGCGCTGGGCATCGGCCTGCCCGACGCCATCGCGAGCGCCTTTCGGCTGCCGGTTCCCTGGCGCGGCATCGGCATCGCCTTCGCGGTCACCTTCGCCCCGGCGCTGGTGATCTATCCGCTCTATGTGCGGCTGGGCTGGTTTCGCCTCGGCCTGCAGTACGACCAGCGGACCCGCCGGGAGAAACTGTTGCGCCGCTTCATCGGACCGCTGCCGCTGGCGACCCTGGAGGAGGGGGTGTTCCGGGGGGTGATCCTCGAGCAGCTGCTGCGCTCGCTGCCGGCCTCGCCCGCCTATGTCGCCGTGGCCATCGTGGTCAGTTCGGCGGTGTTCTCGGCGGTGCATTTCATCAAGCGCGGCTATCCGGGCAAGCCGGTCTGGCAGCCGGCCTACGGCCTGTTCATCGTCGGCTGCCTCTGTGGCTTCGCCTATGTACTGGGTGGTCGCACGCTGTGGCTGCCGATCGTGGTGCATGCGACCCTGGTGTTCGTCTGCCAGACGGTGCGGCTCTACGGCGTCTACCTGGGACCGCCCTGGCTGGTCGGCTACGAGCACTGGCCCCAGTGCGGGCTGATCGGCAGCTTCTATGTGCTGTCCACTGGGACCGCCCTGGCGCTGCTGATCTGACTACGCCCAATCAGCCGCCGTGGCGGCCGACGTAGGCCAGGGCCGCCTCGGTCAACTCGAAGGTGTCGAGGTCGGAGCGGGTGTCCGGGCTGCGCGCGGCGCCGCGGTCGTCGAGGATACGCACGATAGCGCCCTCGTCGTCGTCCCACAGCACCGACACGTCGGCCAAACGGGCGGATTCGCGGCCCAGCAGTCCGGCGATCACCGGGTCGTCCATCCGGCGCTGGCTGAGGCGCAGGATCACCCGCTCGCCGCCCAGTTCATGGCGGATGTCGGCGTATTCGAGGATCACGTTGATCAGCGCGCCTGACGGCGGCTGCCGGTCCTGACGGGGCGTGGCCGCGGGGGTGGCCCGGGGCGCGAGGCCGGCGCGGCGCTTGGCGTAGGCGTTGTAGGCCATGGGGTTGGTCCCTCCTGAACTGAGATACTGACGGGTCGATGCGACAAAACCGGACGTAGGACTCAGGCGAAGCCGCGCGAGCGGAGAGCGATGCGGGCGGTTGGGCGCTCGGCGGCGGCTGCAACAAGGGTCCTGATGACGAACCGCGTCAGCCGGAACCCGGCTTCGAGGACGAGCACGGTGGCGGACAACGCTGTGAGGCAGAGGGCGAGGAGCACGAGGGTGGCCATGGGGTCGTCTCCGGTCTGGCGGGAACGTCCGTCCCCTTGTTGCGGCTGACCCCGGGTGTAAGTTGGCGGTACGTCAGAATCGGACGTGGGACGCGCGATGCGACACGAGAAGGCCGGGACGCTGCTCGAACTCGCCCGGCGGCTGGCCTCCAGCGCCGAGGGCCTGACCCTGGACGAGATGGCCGCGGCGGCCGGCGTCGGGCGACGCACCGCTGAGCGGATGCGGGACGCTCTCTGGGGACTGTTCCCGCAGATGGAGGAGACGGCCGACGGACCCTCCAAGCGGTTCCGAATCCGCGAGGGCCTGGACGGCTTCTTCCAGAGCCCAACCACCGAGGAGCTGCTGGAGATCTCCAAGGCCTCGGCGGCGCTCCGGGCCAGCGGCGCCACCTCCCGGGCCGGCGCGCTGGAGAGCTTGGAGCGCAAGGTGCGTGCTGCGATCCGCAGCCCGGCCCTGCGCCGGATGGCGCCCGACGTCGAGGCGCTGGTCCGGGCCGAGACCATCGCCGTGCAGGCCGGTCCCCGGCCGTTCGAGGACGAGACACTGATCGTCGCCATCCGCCAGGCGCTGATGGCGATGAAGGCGTTGCGCTTCAACTACGCCGGCGGCCGCACCCCGGGCGCGGCGCGCACGGTGACGCCCTATGGGCTGATGTTCGGCCGGGCCAATTATCTGGTCGCCGCCGAGTTCGGCTCAGACGAACCGCGCAACTGGCGCCTCGACCGGCTGCGGCGGGTGGAGATGCTGGAGACGCCGGCCGCGCCGCCTGAGGACTTCAGCCTCAGGGACTACGCCAACCTCTCGTTCGGCATCTATCAGAGCGACGTCGAGGACGTGGCTTTGCGCATCCTGCCGCACGGGGCCGAGGAGGCGATCGGCTGGCGGTTCCATCCGACCCAGACCATCGAGCCGGAGCCCGGCGGCGGGGTGATCGTGCGCTTCCGGGCCAGCGGCATGCTCGAACTGGCCTGGCACCTGTTCACCTGGGGCGACAAGGTC